>Ga0335076_10002522_pt1 | contig 18253 bp, 11 predicted proteins | sample Lox_Sample_25_FD_206717 | JGI IMG/M metagenome (GOLD analysis project Ga0335076, IMG submission 206717) | Soil microbial communities from Loxahatchee National Wildlife Refuge, Florida, United States - Lox_Sample_2.5 | ecosystem: Environmental > Terrestrial > Soil > Wetlands | place: USA... | reverse complement strand
CAGGTGGACAAGATCGTGGCGCGCGTCGATCCCGATGCGGTGCGGCGGCGCCGGCAGCGCCAGGCCGACCGCGCGCTGTGGATCGGCGAGGTCCACGACGGGCTGGCCGAGATCAGCGGCAGCCTGCAACAAATGGTGAAATCAATCGAACTGCTGATCAGCTTCCAATCTTGGTGACCGGGGATGTCCCAGCGGAAGGTCTAGTAGCACCCTATGCTGGTGAACCGGGAACTCGGGGGCCGGAGGAGGTCGGATGACCGCAGCGCCCGAGTGCCGCACCTGTGGCACCGAGCCGCGAGAGGATGCGCGATTCTGCGACGGCTGTGGTGCACAGGTCACCGAGCACGACGCCCGTGCGGAGTACAAGCAGGTGACGGTGCTGTTCGCCGATGTTTTGCGCTCGATGGACATCGCTGCGACCGTCGGTGCGGAGCGGCTGCGAGAGATCATGACCGACCTGGTCGACCGTACGTCGGCAGTAGTGCAGCGTTACGGCGGCACGGTGGACAAGTTCACTGGTGACGGGATCATGGCGGTGTTTGGTGCGCCGGTGGCGTTGGAGGACCACGCTATTCGCGCATGTCTGTCGGCGCTACGCATTCAGGAAGAAGCGAAGACTCTGGCCGCCGAGGTCGAACGCCGAGACGGCGCGGAACTGCTCGTGCGCGTGGGCCTGAACTCGGGCCAGGTCATCGCCGGTGAAATTGGTTCTGGCGCTTTGGGCTACACAGCAATCGGCGAGCACGTCGGGATGGCCCAGCGGATGGAGTCGGTGGCACCGCCGGGTGGGGTACTGCTCAGCGCGTCGACAGCGCGGCTCGTTGAGGGCGCTGCAACTCTCGGCGAATCTGAGCTGGTTGAGATCAAGGGCGGCGAAGAACCAGTGCCTGCCCATCGGCTGCTGGGCATGGGCGAAGAGCATCGCACTGCCTGGCGTGTTGAGTCGAGTCTGGTCGGTCGGCGCTGGGAGATGTCCGCCGTCGAGGGCCTGTTGGAGCGCGCAAGCGACGGGCACGGTGCTGTGGTCGGCGTCGTGGGGCAACCCGGCATCGGCAAGAGCCGTCTGGTGCGCGACGTGGCGGCGATAGCTCGTCGCCGCAACGTGGAGGTGTTCACCACCTTCTGCGAATCGCACGCCACTGACGTTCCGTTCCGTGTCGTTGCCCGGCTATTGCGTGCGGCCACCAGGGTCGAGGGTCTTGATGCCGGGGCGGCCCGCGCCCAGGTGCACGCCCAGATTCGCGACGCAGACCCAGAGGACCTGGCGCTCTTCGATGACCTGCTGGGCATCACCGATCCCGAAGTTGAGCTGCCCAGAATTGATCCCGATGCCCGCCGACGGCGGTTGACCGCGCTGGTCAATGCCGCCTCATTGGCCCGAAGCACCCCGGCGCTCTACGTAATCGAAGATGCCCATTGGATCGACGAGGTGAGTGAGTTGATGCTGGCCGACTTCCTCACCGTCGTCCCGCAGACCGCCTCACTGGTGTTGATCACCTACCGCCCCGAATATCGGGGCGCGTTGAGCCGGGTGGCCGGTGCCAAAACCATAGCCCTTGCGCCACTGAGTGATCCGGAGACCGCAGCACTGGTCTCGCAGCTGCTCGGGCCGGACCCCTCAGTCGGCGCGTTGGCCTTCGTGATCGCCGAGCGGGCCGCCGGTAATCCGTTTTTCGCCGAGGAGATGGTGCGGGATTTGGCTGAGCGTGCTGTGTTGCACGGCAACCGCAGCGCTTACGTCTCCACGGTCGACGCTGCCGAGGTCAGCGTGCCCGCCACTGTGCAGGCCACCATCGCCGCCCGCATCGACCGGCTGAACCCTCAAGCGAAACGCACACTGAGCGCTGCGGCGGTCATTGGCTCGAAGTTCAGCCGGGATCTGCTGGAAACCTTGGGCGTTGAACCCGTGATGGACGACCTGGTGTGGTCCCGGCTCATTGATCAGGTTAGCTTCACCCGACAACCCCAGTATGTCTTTCACCACCCACTCATTCGCACGGTCGCCTACGAAGCACAGCTCAGATCGGATCGCGCCGAGTTGCACCGGCGCGTCGCGGCCGCCATCGAGTCACGTGACCCGGCAACGGTCGAGGAGAACGCGGCGCTGATCGCCGAACATCTGGAGGCCGCCGGTGATGGGCACGCCGCCTACGGCTGGCACATGCGTGCCGCCACTTGGGCGACCACCCGGGACATCAGTGCGGCGAAGGTGAACTGGCAGCGAGCCCGCCAAATCGCCGACCGGTTGCCCGCCGACGACCCCAACCGGCTAGGGATGGGAATCGCCCCCCGCGCCCTGCTCTGCGCAAACGCGTGGCGGATCGGCGGCACCGTCCCCGACACCGAGTTCGCCGAACTGCGCGAGTTGACCGGCGCCGCCGACGATAAAGTGTCCCTAACCATCGGCATGGCGGGACTACTGCCGTCGCTTAGTTTCAACGACCGCATCGCCGAGTCGGCGCAGCTAGCCACCGAATGCACAGCCATGATCGAGTCGATCGGCGACCCCACGCTGACAGTGGGGCTCTCGCCGGGACCGTTGACGGCCAAGTTCCAACACGGCGAGGTGGTCGAAACGCTGCGGTTGGCTGACCGCGTCATCGATCTCGCTCACGGCGATGCCACCATGGGCAACCTGGCGGTCGGATCACCACTGGCCTTTGCACTGTTTTATCGCGGCTGCGCCGAAATGTACCTAGGTCAGCCGGGATTCAGAGAGCACTGCGACAAGGCCATCGCGATCGCCCGCCCGGTCGACCCGGCCAGCTTTGCGACGGCCGTCATGTGGAAATACATGCACATCGCAGCCGGTGTATTCCTAGTCGACCACGCGGCGCTGCGCGATACCGCCGATGCACTCGCCATCGCCGAGCAATCCGGCGACGACTTCGCGCTCGGCAGCGCTCTGCTCGTCCGGGGCATCACCCTGGTCAACTGGGACGGTCCGGAATCTGGCGCCGGCTACAAACTGCTGGCGAAGGCCCGCGATATGGCGCTGGCTCACCGGTTCACCCTCAGCGCGGTGCCACTCGTCGACATCCACACCGCGACGCGGAAGATCCTGACCACAGACGTCGACGGCGGCATCGACGTGGCCCGGGCCGCCGTCGACAACGCTTTCGCCTCCGGCGACGTGTTCTGGCGCGGGCTAGTAACCACCGTTCTGGTGGAGTCGCTGCTGGGGCGCGGCACCGACGGCGACATCATCGAAGCGCAAGCCGCGATCGACCGGCTGACGGCCGTCCCGACCGATCCGGGGTTCGTCATGTACGAATTGCCCCTACTGCGGATGCACGCACTGCTGGCCCGCGCCCGCGGTGACGAGAACGGCTATCGCGACTATCGGGATCGCTACCGCGCGATGGCCACATCGCTTGGCTTCGAGGGGCACATAAAGTGGGCCGAGGCGTTGCCATGACGGCGTCCCGGTGTCCTACACGGTCGATGGCTACCAGCTTGGCCGCTGGGTCAATACCCAGCGCCACTTCCACTCCAAAGGGATCCTTGACACCGATCGCCAACACCGGCTCCAGAACCTGACCGGCTGGTCATGGGATCCTTACGCCGACAAGTGGGAGCAAAGTTTCACCCGGCTAGTGGATTACGTCGAACGCTATGGTGACGCCCGCGTGCCGAAGTCCTACACGGTCGATGGCTGCAAGCTCGGCGGGTGGGTCAAGGAGCAACGCAGGACGCACACCGAAGGGACCCTTGACGCCGATCGCCAACAGCGACTCGAGAACCTGACCGGCTGGACATGGAAAGCAAGATAGTCGAGCCAGGCCAGCGGGCCATCGCGGGGTGTGTTGGGATGGCTTGGCTCTGGGCACCTTGCGGCGACCTGCGGGCGGTTGGATCTCTTCAGGGACCGTTGTCCGCTGGCGCATGATTGGTCTGCTGCCGCTGCGCCATCGAGTGCCTCCCGACGGACGGCTGCGTCCCGGTGCTGGTGGATATCCTCCTCAACGGCGAGGTCGCGTCAGATCGACACGGTGTGGTTCGATTTCGAGGTCAGCGGCGATCTGCTCATGGGCGCTCAGGCTACCGACGTAAAGCAGCGATCGCGTCGGCTTCGGGCTTCACCAGCCGGTCGCCGTACCTGTGGTCGATCGCGAAGGCTCAGACCACCGCGCCGACCGCATCGCCACCGGACGCCGACACAACCGCGACGCCCGCATGGCGCGCCGAGCCGAGACCTGGAGCTACACCGGGCCGGCCCCACCCCACACCGACGACGACCCGCCGCCATTCTGACCGCCGGCCAAGCGTTTACGCGGAGGCGACGGCGAACAGGCGCCATTGTCCGGGCACGCCCTTGAGCTGGTGTGCGCCCCGCTCGTCGAACTCCAGTCCTGACCCGATCACCAGGTCGCGCAGCGTGCTGGACACCAGCACGTCGTTGGGGCCGGGCCAGGGCGCTCACCCGCGCACCGATGTGCACGGCGATCCCGCCGATGTCATCGCCGCGGACCTCGCACTCGCCGGTGTGCAGCCCGGCGCGCACCTGGATGCCCAGTGTCTGCACCGCGTCGCGGATCGCCATGGCGCAGCGGATCGCGCGCTGCGGGCCGTCAAACATCGCCAGGAAGCCATCCCCCGAGGTGTTCACCTCGCGACCCCGAAACCGCGCCAGCTGCGAGCGGACGACCGCGTCATGCGCATCAAGCAACGCACGCCAGCCGCGGTCGGCCATCTCCGCGGCCCGCCGCGTCGAGTCGACGATGTCGGTGAACAGCACGGTGGCCAGCACCCGATCGTCGGCCACCTCAGCCCGCTGGCCGGTGAGGAACTCGGCGATCTCCTGAAACGACTGATGCCACGGTTCCACGAAGTGGAACACGTTGCGCCCCGGAAGCTCAACGTATTTCGCGCCCGAGATGCGATCGGCGACGTCCTTGCCCCACTTGGGCGGGATAAAGGAGTCGTCGGTGTGATGGAGGACGAGTGTCGGGACGCGGACTGTGGGAAGCAACGCCCTCACGTCCATGTCGTCCAGCAGAGGCCTCATGTGAGCAAGGATCCCTGGGCTTGCCGCCAAGCGTTCGTGCCGTGCCCAGGTTGCCCGGATCTCCTCGTTCCACGGCATGTCCGGATTCGCGAGGTGCGCAAGCTCGCCCGTGCCCCACGTGGCGACCGCGGCAGCAGTGAGCTCCTCGGGTGATCCCGCGGTGCGTTCAAAAAGCGGATCCGCGTAGCCCTCGAGCACGACCAGCGCGGTTGTGCGGGATGGATAGGTGGCTGCGAACAGCGCCGATTCCGGGAATGTGCCATCGACCGCGACGAGGACCGCCTCGCCGCTTCCGAGATCGTCAAGCACCGCGGTGATGCTGTCGGCGCGTAGTTCCAAGGTCGGCGTTGCGGGATCCGACACACCTGTGCCCGGCTGGTCGACGTAGATGAGTCGGCCCAGCGATGTCATCGCCTCCAACCAGCCCTGATAGACGGCAGCTCGGGAAAGACCTCACAGTTTGTGAACGGGGGAGAGACGAACACGATGTCACGCTCACCCTCATGCGAGGTGCGATAGGCAACACGCAAGTCCCCATTGAGCGCGTAGCGCGTCTCCGAGAACATTGCGGAAGTGTAAGCCGAGGACGAGCGGAGTTCGGTCTAAGGGAAAGCTCCGAGTAGGCGCGTTTCCCCAGGTCACTGGAGTGTCTTTTAGACAAACCGCTGCCATCATTTGCTCAAGACGTTTTGGGGCTGGCGCGACGAGCAGCTGCCCGACGGCACGGTGATTCTTGGAACGTATCCCCCTGGCCCTATCTGCCGGGCAGCTAGACAATGGCGAGCACGCGATTCCTAGCAGTCCAGTCGTCGATGTAGCTCATGGTGACGGGCAACGCCGCCCCTGAAAACACCATATGGTCGGACCGGGGAATCTCAAGGTAGGTGCCGTGCTGATACCGGGCTGCGGTCTGGCGGACGATTCCGGCTGGCACGATGCGGTCGCACTCGCCGCCCATAACGAGCACAGGGGCAGTGACCGCCGGGAAATCGACAACGGTTGCCTTCGAAAGTTTGACCACGCCAAGGGCCGTTTCCCAGACAAAGCGCCCGGATTCGCAGACCAAACCGTCATATATCTCTTGGGCGATGTCCTCGGCCTGGGCGTTGGCGATCCAGCGTCGAAAGTGCTCGAACGTCGGGGGGCGCCACGGCTTAGTCCAGGCACGTGGCCGTAACAAGTGCGGAAGGGACATGCGCAAATTTGCGGGGGTCGTACCCAAGATGCCCGCCGCCGGGGCGGGGCATGCTGCCACTAAGCCAGCTTGGGATGTGCGCGCGGCGACCAACTGCGCGACCAGCCCGCCCATCGAGTGACCTACCAGAAGCGGCGGGGAATCCAGCGATTTCACGAACTCCACCAAGTCGTCGGTGTAGTCGCGAAGGCTCAGTGAGGCGACTTTCATCGCGCCCTCGTGCAGGGGCAGTTCGTGATGGCGCAACGTCGGGGTGTGCGCCGTGTATCCGCGCTCTTCGAAGGCGGCACGGGCCGAAGCCCACAGCTCCCCACGGCCCCAGGCGCCGTGAATCAAGACAACGTGTTTGGTGTCGGCCACAAAGCAAAGGATGACAGCCAATGCTCCAGACAATGGCCCATACGCGTCAAATTATTTTGGTAGGCAAGAGGTTGGCGGGTGGATGCACGTCCTCGACGACGTCGATTGCAATATCGACTGCGCGGCAAGGAGACCATCAACGGCGACTTGCGACTGCCGGGCCGCACGGGCCTCCGCGACCGACAGCTCGTCGGCGGCACAATCATCTGGCGCCAGTCCGAAGGGCACACCTACGTCACCACCCCGGGCAGCGCGCTGCTGTTTCCCAGTCTGTGTTTTTAGGTCGGAGGTATGCCCGCGCCCGGCCTTCCGGCGATCGAATCATCGAGTTGCTCCTGGGCGCCTAAATGACGGTCTGAGCAGGAAACGTGCTGGATGCATAAGTCCAAGTGCTAGCGTCATTGGCAAAGGATTCGGCCGCACACAGGGGGTCGATGCGCAATGTTTCAGGGCTATTCGCGCCGTAGTCATCGAAAGTTTCCAACGGATTCCTGAGGTCGGAGAGTGTGACAGTCATGGACTTCATATCGCTGCCCCCCGAGGTCACCTCGGCACTGATCCACTCCGGGCCCGGAGCGGAATCGTTGATCGAGGCAGCCGGTGCATGGCAGAACCTCGGCGTCGGGCTGGAGGACACCGCTCCGATTTACACCTCGGTGGTATCTTCGCTGACGCAGGCGTGGCAGGGTCCGTCCTCCGCGGCGATGAGCCAGGCCGTCGCCCCCTACCTCACCTGGTTGCGCACCACCGCTCAGCAGTGCCAGCAGCTGGCCGCGTCGGCGCAGGCTGCCGCGACGGCATTCAACTCCACTTTGGCCTCGGTGGTCACTCCCACGCAGGTCGCCGCAAACAGGACGCGGCTGGCGCAGTTGGTAGCCACCGACAAGTTGGGCAGCAACCTTGCCGCTATCGCCGACACCGAGGCCCAGTACCAGACCATGTGGGCCAACAATTCCGCGGCGATGTACCGCTACCAGGCGGCCACGACACAAGCTCTGGAGCTGCCCCAGTTCTCCCCGCCGCCCTCGATCGCCAGTCCGGCGGCGGCGACCACTCAAGCCAGTGCCGCGTCCGCTGCCGCCGCCACTTCTGCACAATCGCAGATTGGGGATTTGTTGACGTCGATCCTCAGCACCCCCTTGGGCTTCGACCCCAACGTCGGCTGGTTCGGACTGGCGAACACCTACGCGAACCAGTTCATCTCGTCCGGATTTCCCATCAACCTGCTCAGCTACCTTGCGCAGACCGCTTCGGCCCAGGCGCTCCAGAGTGTGGGCGGCGAAGTCGGCCAGGGGCTATCCGAGGGAGAGTCGGCCCTGGGGGATTTGGGTGCGCTCGGTGCGGCTGGACTGGGAGCACCCGCGGCAACGATGGGTGTTGCTGTGACGATGGGCAAGCTGAGCGCGCCGCCCGCTGTGGTGGGGCTGTTGCCCGCCTCGCAAGCGCCGGTCCAACTCGCGTCGGCGGCATCGCCGCTTGACGGCGCGGATGCCGGCTTCCCCATGCTTCCACCGTTGATGCCGCCGCCCATCTCGGCGGGCAGTGGCTGGCGCAAGCGCAAGCAACCAAAGTTGGAGGAGCTTCAAATCGGCGCGGAAGTCAAGGGAACCGTGATGCGCCCACCGCCATCGGCGGGATGAGAGCCGACCATGGTGCCCCACGACTACCTACCCGACAGGACACCGAAATGCCCTGTCGCATAACGCATTCGGGAGTTGCCAAAAAGCTCGCCGCGCCGCGTGCGGCCTACCCACGCTATTGCCCGGGGTGACGTCATGGATTTTGGGACGTTGCCCCCCGAAATCACCGCGGCGCTGATCCACTCCGGACCCGGCGCCGCGTCATGGGTCGAGGCTTCCGGTGTGTGGGAGCAGCTGGGTATCGAGTTGGAGGAATCCCTGCCCAGTTACGCCTCGGTGTTGTCGTCGTTGGCTGACGCCTGGAGCGGTTCGTCGTCGATGGCGATGATCCAGGCCGTCGAGCCCTACCTCGCCTGGTTACGCACCACCGCGCAGCAGTGCCAGCAGATGGGCTCCTCGGCGCGGGCCGCCGCGGCGGCATTCGAATCGGCGCGCCGGACGGTTGTCGTGCCACCAGAGGTCAGTGCCAACCGGACGCGGCTGGCACAGTTGTTGGCCACCAACTGGCTCGGGACCAACCTCGCGGCGATCGCGGAAACCGAGGGCCAGTACGAAGGCATGTGGGTGAACAACTCGGCGGCGATGTACCGCTATCAGGCGGCCTCGGCACAAGCCCTCGACCTGCCTCAGTTCTCGTCGGCGCCCGCGATCGTCAACCCGGCGGCGGCCGCACAGGCCAGTGCCGGGCCCGCTGCCGCTGCAGCCACCTCGGCGCAATCGACGTTGGGGGATTTTTTGACATCGGTCCTCAGCACCCCCTTCGGCTTCAACCCCCAGGCGGGCTGGTTCGGACTGGCCAACGCCTATGCGGACCAGTTCATCGCGGGCGGATTCCCCGTCAACCTGCTCAGTTATCTGGCGCAGACCACTGCCGCCCAAGCGCTGCAGAGCGTGGGCGGCGAGGTGGGCCAGGGCCTGTCGGAGGGTGAGGCGGCACTGGGAGGGGCGGCGGCCAACCTGTCCAGCGCGATCGGGGGCGTTGGATCAGCCCCCACGGCAGCGGTGGGTGTCGGGGTTTCGCTGGGCAAGCTGACCATGCCGCCCGCCCTGGTGGGGATGTTGGCCGCATCGAAATCGGCGGTGCAGCTCGCGTCGGCGGCGTCCCCGCTCCCCGTGGGTGAATTCGGGTTGCCCTCGATCCCGATGCCGCCGGTGATGATGCCGCCGCGGGTCCCGGCCGGGGAGCGCAAGCGCGAGGGCCGTGACTACGACGACCTCGAAATCGGGTTGGAGATCAAGGGGACGTTCATGACCCGGCCGCCGTCAGCGGGGTGAGGCCTCGGCTTCGTCCTCGGCGAGGGTGAAGTAGTTTTCCTCCTCCTGCACGAAGTGCAGGCGCAGCAGGGCGTACAGGCCATACAGGCAGGCGAGCAGGTCGTCGACTTGATCCGCGCCTATGGCGCCGCTGCCTTGCGCCAACGCCAGGTGTGCGCCGATCCGCTCCGACAGCCGTTGTATTTCGGCGTGGGTTCGGCTCATGGTCGCGGTGGCCTCGCCGGTGCCCAGGGGATGGGCCAGCGCCGGGTAGAGCTGGGTTTCCTCCGCGCGTTCGTGGGGGAGGATGCGGTCGACGAGCAGGCCGTGTGCACGCGTAATCGCTTGTAGCGCAGACTGATCGGGCGCGGCGGCCAAGCGGTCGGCCGCGTCCCGCAGCAGTCCGATGGTGTCGCGGAGTTCGTCGTGTTCGGCGTCGAACCGGCGCAGCATCCGTTCGGTTTGTGCGGGCAGGGTGACCTCGAGGGCCGGATTGCCGCGCAGGGCGCGCAGCGCGTTGAGGATGACGGCAACGTCGATGCCCTCCTGCAGCAGCGCGCCGGCGGCCGGCGGCAGCCAACCGAGAGCCGCGACGGCCATCGCGGCCAGCGACAGCCCCATGCCGGCGACGGCGCTCTGCACGGCGATGCGCCGTGACCACCGGGCGATGTCCATCGCGTCCGCGAGCCGCTCCAGCCGATCGGTGGTCAACACGATGTCGGCGGCCTCCGAGGAGGCGGTGGCACCGCGCGCGCCCATAGCCACGCCGACGCCGGCCGCAGCCAACGCGGGGGCGTCGTTAACCCCGTCACCGACCATCACGGTCACCGCGCGGCCTTGTTCGGCGCGCACGGCGGCGACCTTGTCGGCCGGGCTTTGTTCGGCGTACACCTCGTCGAGGCCCAACACGGCGGCAACCTCTCGGGCGGGCTCGGCGCGGTCCCCGGTGAGCATCACCAATCGACCCAGCCCGGCGGTGCGTAACCGGCGCACCGTGCGCGGCGCGTGGCGGCGCAGCGGGTCCCGCAGCAGGACCGCACCGGCCGGTCGCTCGTCAACGCGGACCCACGCGATCGCCGCGTTGTCCAGTAGGGCCCGGTTCAGCGCCGCGCGGGCCCATTCCATGGACGTGTCGGCGGCCAGTTTGCCTACCTGGACGCGCTGTGTGCCGACCGTGGCGGTGACGCCGCACCCGGGTTCTTCGACCACGTCGGTGGGCAGTGACAGGCGCAGACCGCGGGTCAGCGCTTCCGTGACGATGGCCTCGGCCAGCACATGCGGGGACAGCTGATCCACCGAGGCGGCCAGCCGAAGTACCTCGATCGCATCGCGCCCGGGCGCGGCGGCGACGTCGATGACCACGGGGCGCCCCATGGTCAGGGTTCCGGTCTTGTCCATCACCAAAGTTGTTGCGTGGCCTAGGTTTTCCAATGCGGCTCCGCTGCGGATCACCACGCCGTGGCGCGAGGCACGGGACAGTCCGGACACGATCGCCACCGGTGCGGCGAGCAACAGCGGGCACGGTGTCGCCACCACCAGCACCGCCACCGCCCGGACCGGCGAGCCGCTGGCCAGCCACGCCGCGCCGCCCACCAGCAGCGTCAGCGGCAGGAACCACGCGGCATATCGGTCGGCCAGCCGCACCACCGGCGCGTTCTGGGCCCCGGCCTGCGCGGCCAGCCGCACGATCTGCGCGTAGGTGCTCTCGTCGACGGTGGCGGTGGCGCGCATCTCGAATGCGCTGCCCGCGTTGACGACCCCGCTGCGCACCGGCTCGCCGATGCCGCGGTCCACCTGCAGCGGCTCGCCGGTCAGGACCGACTCGTCGAGTACCGCCGCGGGGCCTGCGATGCGCCCGTCCACGGGCACCACCTCGCCGGGGCCGACGACCAGCAGATCGTCTACCGCAACCTCGTCCAGCGCGACGGTGCTAACCGTCGCCCCAATGCGGCGGCGGGCGAACCGCGGGGCATGCTCCAGCAGGGCCCGCAGGTCATGCGTCGCGCGACGCTCGGCGGCCGCCTCCAGCGCCCGACCGCCGGCCAGCATCACGGCGATCAACGCGCCGGCGAGATATTCGCCCACCAGCAGCGTGCCGATCAGCGACAGCACCGCGATCAGGTCGACCCCCAACCGGCCCCGGCGCAGCCCGGCCAGCACCCAAACCGTCGCCGGGACGACCGCCACGACGGTGCCCGCGATCCAGCATGCGTCGGCCACCTGGTGCGAGCCGACCAGCCAGGCGATCCCGCCCGATACCAATGCGCCGACGCTCAGCGCGACCAAAACCGCAGATCCCCTACCGCCCACACAATCCCCTTCGGGAAAACAGGTCTGTCGCCAGCTTGAACCGGCTTTGTCGAGTTCTCTAGGGCCGGGTGTCACATCACATCGCCATCACAGGGCCAGGAATTGCGGTTACCAGGGCCACCTGAACTAGGGACTCAGGACACTAGAAAGGGCGGGCAAGTTCCGGTGAACATTGCTGGCGTGACTGGCTTTTCTTCTCCCGGGCTTCCCCCCGGTTCACTCCCGATTTCCACGGTCACCGGCGAGCCGGTGGCGCGCGTTCCGGCCGACGCCACGGTCGCCGATGTGGCCAGGGCCCTGATGGCGGTCGACGTCGGGGCCATCGTGGTCGGCGACGACGAGCGGCCCGCCGCGCTGGTGAGCGAGCGCGACATCGTTCGCGTGGTCGCCGCCGGAAAGCATCCGACCACCGTCCTGGCCGCCGACATAGCCAGCACCAAGCTGATCTGGTGCGACGCCGAGGCCACGGTTGACCAGGTGGCGGCCCGGATGATGGATCACTACATCCGCCACGTCCTGGTGGAGCGCGACGGGGCGCTGGCCGGGATCGTCTCGGCCCGCGACCTGCTCGGCGTTTACAACGCCTACAGCGCCGACGACGTCGATTCGGCGTGAAACCCCGCGTGAAACCCCGCTTGGCCGCCCTCGTCGGCGGAAGCCTGACCGCGGTCGCCGGCTGGGACCTGTGGCAGCGTCGTCACACCATCCTGCGCAACTATCCGATCGTCGGCCACCTGAGGTTCCTCCTCGAAGCGGTCGGCCCGGAGCTGCGCCAGTACATCGTCACCGACAACGATGCGGAGCGGCCCTTCAGCCGTGACCAGCGGCGCTGGGTGTACACGTCGTCGAAGCTCGCCAACCGATACTTCGGGTTCGGCACCGACAACGACTTGGAGCGGGTGCACAACTACCCGGTCATCAAGCACGCGGCGTTTCCCGTGCCGACCCCCGATGGCGAACCCGAGCATCCGGACCCGTCGGTGCCGTTGCCGGCCGGGAAGGTGCTCGGCGGCGCGCGGGGCCGGGCCAGGGCCTTCCGACCCTCGTCGTTGGTCAACGTCTCGGCGATGAGCTTCGGCTCGCTGTCCGGCGCGGCCATCACCGCGCTCAACAAGGGCGCGGCCATGGCAGGCGCCCTGCACACCACCGGCGAGGGCGGGGTATCGCCGTACCACCTCAACGGCGGCGACCTCGTCTGGCAGATCGGCACCGGCTACTTCGGCTGCCGCAACGACGACGGAACTTTCAGCCTGCCCCGCCTGATCGACCGGGTGGCGGCCACGCGAAAGATCCGGGCCATCGAGATCAAGCTGAGCCAGGGAGCCAAGCCCGGCCTGGGCGGCATGCTGCCCGGCGCCAAGGTCACGCCCGAAATCGCCGAGATCCGCGGTATTCCGGTCGGGACGGACTGCAAGAGCCCCGCAGGCCATTCCGCATTCCGCGACGTCGACGGGCTGCTCGACCTGGTGGAGACCATCGCGGCCGAAACCGGTCTGCCGGTGGGCATCAAGTCGGCGGTCGGGGAGGGGGCGTTCTGGTCCGAGCTGGCGGCGCGCATGGCACGCACCGGCAGGGGCGTCGACTTCGTGACCGTCGACGGCGGCGAGGGCGGCACCGGCGCTGCCCCGCTGGTCTTCACCGACCACGTCGCCCTGCCCTTCAAGTGGGCCTTCCCGCGCGTCTACCGGGCCTTCGCCGAGGAGGGCCTGCACCACGACGTGGTGTTCATCGGCTCGGCCAAGCTCGGCATCCCCGAGAACGCCCTGCTGGCCCTGGCCATGGGCTGCGACATGATCAACGTCGCCCGGACCGCGATGTTCTCCATCGGCTGCATCCAGGCGCAGCGCTGCCACACCGGCCGCTGCCCCTCCGGCGTCGCCACCCAGTCACCGTGGCTGCAGCATGGCCTGGACCCGGCCCTGAAGTCGGTGCGCTGCGCGAACTACCTTGCCACCCTGCGCTTCGAGTTGGAGTGCCTGGCCCGCGCCTGCGGCCACGTCCACCCCGCCCTGGTGCCCCTGGACGCGATCGAGCTTCTCGACGTCGACCTCAAGACAGTGCAGGCCGACGAGCTTTTCGACTACAAGCCGGAGTGGGGCCTGCCCGGCCCGGCCGACGTCGCGGCGATCACGACCCTCATGGATCCGATCAATCGGGCCCGCCTTTTCGGGCGTCAAGACGGCGCAGTATGAATTTGCGCAATTCGCTGACCCACACCACGGTGCTCGCCAACGCCGTGCACGTCAGCCACTGGCTCAGCGACAGCGGCTCGGTGGTGAAGGCCTTGTTGAGGAAGTGCAGCTGAACCACCGCCACCTGCAGCAGCGCCGATAAGGCGATCGCCGCCCACAACCACCAGTTGGCGAAGAAACCGCGGAAGACGGTTTGGGTTTCGGAGCGGGCGTTGAGGGTGTTGAACAGCTGGGTGATCACCAGCACGGTGAAGCCCGCGGTACGGGCCGTGTCGAGGGACGACGGCAGGGGGCCGCCGGGCGCATACAAGTGGATCGTGATGAGGGTCGCGGCCGCCACGGCAGCACCGATCACGATGATGTTGTTCCACATCCGCCCGTCGATGACCCGATCCGACACGGACCGGGGCGCACGGCGCATGACCTCTTCGGTCTGCGGGTCCACCCCCATTGCGAGGGCCGGCGCGCCGTCGGTGAGCAGGTTGATCCACAGAATCTGGGTGGCCAGTAGCGGCAGCGCGACAGTGTGCCCCCGCGACAGGCCGATCGCGCCGGCCAGGACAACGCCGAAAAAAACGGTCAAGATTTCCCCCATGTTGGAGGAGAGCAGGTAACGCAGAGACTTCTTGATGTTCGAGAAGATGCCCCGACCCTCACGGATGGCCTGCACGATGGTCGCGAAGTTGTCGTCGGCCAGGATCATGTCGGCTGCTTCCCGGGCAACTTCGGTGCCGGTGCGACCCATGGCGATGCCGATGTCGGCGGATTTCAGCGCGGGCGCGTCATTGATGCCCTCGCCGGTTACGGCAACGATTTCATGGTCGGCCCGCAGGGCGTCGATGATGCGCAGTTTGTCTACCGGATCGACCTGGGTGTACTGCGAGTGCTGGCGCACGGTTTCCCTGAGCTCGTCGTCGTCCAGGGCGGCAAGCTCGGCGCCGGACACCGCCGACTCCTTGTCCTCGATACCTAGCTTGCGGGCGATTCGCGCCGCCGCGCGCGGATGGTCGCCGGTGATCATCATGACCCTGACACCGGCGCGGTGCGCGGCGGCGATAGCCTCCGCCACCTCCGGGCGAGGTGGATCCGTGATGCCCGCCATGCCCGCGTAGACCAGATCCCGCTCGAACCGGTACGCCACCGCAACGGGGTGGAGCGCGTCACGCGCGAGCCGCTCGGCATCGCCGTGGATCGTCGCCCTCATCGAATCATCGAGCGGTTCGAGCCGGTCCCCGATCCTCAGGTACGCGCACTGGTCGAGCACCACATCGGGGTCGCCCTTGGTCACCAAAGCCGGGGTTGGGGGGTGTCGTGTGCCGGTCTTTGCCTGCGCCACCAGAAAGGCCGCGTCGACGGGATCACCCTGGATGGCCCACTGACCATCCCGTTCCTGGAGGGTGGCATCGCTGCCAACGCCGCCGCCGAGCACCAGTGCCGTTTGGTGCCACAGGTCGCTGCCCTCCTCCAGGGGGGCGCCGTCGTGTTCCAGCCGGCCCTGGGGCCGGTATCCGGCGCCCGTGACGGTCACCTCGCCCAGCGGTGTGACGACCCGCGCGATCGTCATCTCGCCCGTCGTGAGGGTGCCGGTCTTGCCAGAGCAGACCACCGAGGCTGACCCCAGGGTCTCCGCGGAAGAGAGCTCCTTGACGATCGCGTTTTGACCGGCCATCCGCCGCATCCCCAGTGCGAGCACCATCGACATGATCGCGGGCAACCCCTCCGGCACGGCGGCCACGGCCAGCGAGACGCCGAGCAGCACGGCTGTGACCACGTCCTCGGCGCTGTGAATCCCGAAAACGACGAATATGGTCGCGATCACCACTGCGGCGATCGCCAGCACAGCGATCCCCAGCAGGCGGCTGGTCCGGGCAACCTCGCGCTGCAAGGGTGTCTCAGCGTTGCCGACGGTGCGCACCAGGCCGGCGATCTGGCCCGTCTGCGTCGCCATCGCCGTGGCGGTCACCACCGCCCGCCCGGCACCCCTGCTGACCGCGGTGCCCTTGAACACCATGTCGACTTTGTCGCCAAGCGCCGCCGGCCCCGCCAGGGCCCCGGCGTCCTTGACGACGGGTTCGCTTCGGCCGGTCAGCGCGGCCTCCGACACCTCGAGCCCGGCGGTGGACAGCAGCCTGGCATCGGCCGCCACGGCGTCGCCCCCCGCCAGTAGCAGCACGTCGCCGGGCACCAGTTCGCTTGCAGGAACCTTGCATTGCGCCCCGTCGCGGACGACGGTCGCCGTGGCCGCGGTCATGCGCGCCAGGGCATCGACCGCGCGCTCGGCGCGCGCTTCCTGCATGTAACCGAGCACCGCGTTGAGGACGAGGATGACGCCGATCACCACGGCATCGACCGGCCAGCCGCTGGCCCCCTCGACGACCCACACCGCGAGCGAGGCGACCAGCGCGGCGAACAGGAGGTAGATCAATGGGCTGCGAAACTGCGCGACGAACTTTTTCCACGCCGCTACCGGCGGAACGCTCTCGATGTCGTTTGTCCCGACCTCGGCGAGCCGGCGAGCGGCCTCCTCCGCGGTCAATCCACGCACAGAATCGGTCCGGAGCCGTTCGACGACGATGCGTGCGTCGAGGAATGCGGGATCGGGGTCGGTCAGTGCGCTCGCCGCCGAAATGGTCCCACCCCGCCGGTCCGGCGACGGGATGCTCATCGGGTGGTCAGCGTGTGGGAGCGACGGCCGGATGTGTGACCGGTGACGCGCTCTCGACGCGGGATTCCATCATGCGGTTCCGAACGATGTGTTCGACGAGGATTGGGACGAAGGCCTGGACGGGTGCGTCGACGAATTGTCGAGCGGCCTCCTCACACCAACGCATGATTTGAGCGGTTCGTTCGGGGTCGCCGCGCCCCTCGTGGCGCGCCAACTTTTCCGCGACGTCGGCGACAGACTTCGCCACCGCTGGAACGCTGACAGGGGCGCTGCTGGCGTCGGCGGTTCCCCGCGCCTCGTCCAGCGCCTGTCGGGCAACCTGTTGGCTGGTGTCCGGTCGGATGACGTGCAGCGTGATGTGGCGACCGTCCTCCCCGATCAGGATGACGCTGGCCGGCTCGTCGCTGGTAAACCCCAGCAATTCGACGGTGTGGCCGGCGATCTCAACCAGTGCCGGCGTCTCGTCCCAGCCGTTGCGGCGGTAGCCAATCATCACGACCGGTCCCAGCCGCTCAGACACTGTAGCCACCAAGCCCGGCAGCTCGTCGACCAAGTGCCTCGAGCGTGGCCACCACGCCCCGTCGATGTGCTCTGCCGCAGACCGGAAGGGCTTGAGCTGCAACCGAGTTTCGCGCTCCATCTCTACCACCTGCCCACTAGATCCTGCGATTGCCGCGCGACGCGCCGCGTCCCTCGCCCCCAACGGTAAGGGCATCGTGACCAACCCGCGACCCGAGTCCCCAATCCTCCATCCGTCGCTGCGTGATCTCGGACACACGGGCGAGCAGGTCCGGTGCGACCACCGACGCCACGCTCGCCACCCCAGCGGCCAGCAACGCCTGACCCCAGGCGACCGGGCCCACGGGAGTGCAGCCGAACACGTGGCTGAGCCCGGGCGTGGTCACCACCACCGCGAGCATGCCGACGGATCCGACCGTCGTCAGCACCACCAGCGGGCCGTGCGAGTCGACCAGTGTCTGGGCCAGTTGCGTGCTGACCAACGCGATCAACGCGACCGTCGCCGCGCGGCGTGGGGTGCCGGTCACACTGGCCATCGACCACCCCAGGATGGCGCCGATAGTGGTGGACGCACCGCGAATCCCGATCGCCCGCCACATCGCCGCCTCGTCCCGGTCGACCTCGGTGTCACTCGCCTGCGGGCTGACGGCCAGCGCGGCGGCGGGCAGCGCGTCGGTCAGCATGTTGACCAACAGCATCTGGCGGGCGTTGAGGACCGAACGCCCGGTCAGGATGGTGGTGATCAGTGCAAAGCACACCTCGCCGAGGTTGCCGCCCAGCAGCATCGACACCGCCGACTGAACCCGCTGCCACAGCTGCTCGCCTTCGTCGAGGGCGTCCAGCAGCGCCTCGATCCGCTCATCGAGCAGCACCACGTCGGCGGCAGTGCGAGCCGCATCACTGCCGCGCGCGGCCACCCCGATGCCCACGCTGGCGGCCCGGATCGCGGCGGCGTCGTTGACGCCGTCGCCGACCATCGCCGTGACCAGCCCGGCCCGCTCGAGGGTCTGGACCACGTCTATCTTGTGTTCCGGAGTCATCCGCGCGTAGACCAGCCGCGAGGTGACGACCTCGGCCTTCTGCTTGGCCGACAGCGCCTCCCAGTCGCTA
>Ga0335076_10002521_pt1 | contig 18256 bp, 17 predicted proteins | sample Lox_Sample_25_FD_206717 | JGI IMG/M metagenome (GOLD analysis project Ga0335076, IMG submission 206717) | Soil microbial communities from Loxahatchee National Wildlife Refuge, Florida, United States - Lox_Sample_2.5 | ecosystem: Environmental > Terrestrial > Soil > Wetlands | place: USA... | reverse complement strand
CGTGAGATACAGCCTCAGGCACTGGCTCGCCTAGTCGGCTGGAAGATGACGCTCAAGGCGCTCGCGCCGCGACTGCGCTGCTCGCAGTGAGGAGGCGGAGGGGTATTGAAGAGGTTATTGAAGTCCTGGGTAAGGGTCGAATTGAGCTTCCAGCGCGCGACCCCCACCTTCCCGAAGAAGTCCACCACCGGCAGCGGAACCGGCAGAAAACCGATGGCGTATGCGACCCACGCGCTGCTGTCGGCGTGCGTGGTGTTGGTAGATTCGTTGTTCAGAGTGCTAGTGCTGCCGCTGCCGAGATCGATGTAGTCCGCTTCCAGGGCAAGCCACTTGAGTGGGTGCACGCCGGCAAATGCCTTCCATGAGTTATTCTTGAGATCCGGGGTTCCGTAGGCTATATAACCGTTGTTACTCGCGGTCAGCGAGCTATCCGTGACGCCCGCGCCCAGGTAGAAGAGACCACTGTCGGCCTGGGCCGCCGTTGTCCCGGGCGCCAGCACCGTCAGCATTATGAGCCTGCGCATAGATGCCCCCTTGGGAGAGTACACTCGTCGGCCGTCGCGCTAGTCCTCGCATTCGCTTCGGCTACCTGAACTGCTGTGCCGGGGCCACGCACACTGTATTTCCGCACACGCGGCGACACTACCGACTTTCACGGACCCCTCCAACGTCTGTTAAGCGTCGCTGCACTGGCAGCTCTGTCTGGCGAGCAGTGCTACGTGATCTTGCATTGTAGGGATGCGTTCCCAGCACCGTTGCGCGAAAAAACGATGCATTTTGATCCGTCTCGAAAGACGTGTTCACAGGCGGTGCCTGCTATCACATCCGACCCAGTCCAGCATTCATCCGCTGGTATACCAGACTTAGCATTTTGAGCGTGCGTCCCGTCCATGATCAGTATCATCGTTAGACCAATCGCGGCTGCGCCCGTGGCTGCAAGTGTGATTACTTTCCCGCGCATGTCCGATCTCCTATGTGGGTTACACCGCATTCAAAAGCGGTTGGAGTGCCCCCGAACGAATAGAGCGTCTCCGCGGTCACAGTCGCCGGCGTGGGCGGTGGAGCGTTAGCGCTACCGCCACCTCTGCAGGACTCAAGGAGCGCGCAAAACAAACCCGCTGCGATAAGGCGCCGGAACAGTCCGCGATTTATGTTTACTGATGACTGCAATCGAAAGATCGCAGGTTCCAATTCCAAGAAGTCATTATGCGCGCGTTTGCGCAGTTGAGAAGCGGAACAACGGTGCGCTCTAAGCCTAGTGTCTCCAGTCGCGCTGCGATCTCACCGCGGCTCAAATGGCCGGCTGTCAAAGCTCGACGCCGCTGCAGGCCCGATCTAGTACCGAGTGGAAGTGTCGCCTTTTCCTGTTTTTTGAATGACCGTTCCCGAAAGACGCATGCGGCCGCTTGGGGTCACGAAGCGACCATTGTCGCGGCGAGAGCAAATTGGTTGGCCCTACAACTACGGGCGCCAGCCATGGAACACGCTCACTGCACGACGACCATCCACGAACCTTGGAAGAAAGCTCGTAGGTCAGAAAGCGCCGTTCAAGCTCAAAGAGATCTGGGCGATCCGGGTCCGCTTGCAGCTCGCCAGTCGTCACCGTGATTTGGCGCTGTTCAACCTAGCCATCGACAGCAAGCTTCGAGCCTGCGACCTGGTCAAACTGCGCGTCCGAAACGTCTGCCACGGAGGCGCCATGGCATCCCGGGCGATCGTGTTGCAGCAGAAAACCCAAGGTCCGGTACAGTTCGAGATTACCGAGCCGACGCGGGAGGCTGTCGGAGCCTGGATCGGTCATGCAAGGACTGACCTCGGAGAGCAGCCTTTTTCCAAGCCGACTGCATGGCTCGGCACATCTGTCTACTCGGCAGTACGCGCGGATCGTGGATTCCTGGGTCAGGCAGCTGGGATTGGACAAGGCCAGCTACGGGACGCATACGCTCAGGCGAACGAAGGCGACCCTGATCTACCGCCGGACCAAGAACCTGCGGGCCGTTCAGCTGCTGCTAGGACACACGAAGCTGGAGAGTACGGTTCGTTACCTCGGCATCGAGGTCAATGACGCCCTGGAGATGGCCGAGCAGACCGAAGTATAGCGGGTGGTCCGCGCCGGTCGGCGTCAACGGGCGCTGACCGGCCAACTGCGGACCTACGGAGTTTCAGAATGCTTGCCCGATTGCGGTCACTCGACGACACAGGCGCTACATAGCGGGGAAACACCGCCGATAGACGGCAAGTTGCGAGCCAGAGGCCCGCGGCGGCATCCTCTGGCGGATAATCCGGGGGCAAGAAATGGCTGGAGAAGCGCCCGAGCCGCGAGAGGCGCAGCCGCTGAGCGAGCCGACCGCAGCTCTTCAGCCACTACCACATGTCTGGAGAACAATATTTCTCCGCCTTCTGATGTGCCTGAGCATCGCCCTGACCTTCGGGTCGGAAGTTGCTCTGGCGCAAGAGACGTCCGTTGAGGCGCCCGTCGTGACGCCCTACCGTCCCAGCGTCTCGACTCCCGCGGCCTTGTCCGCTCCCGGATGGCTGGAAATTGAAGCGGGCTGGTTCAGTGCTAACGGGGGCGCCTTACCTAGACGGGAGGCTCTACCGTATACGTTCAAGCTCGCGTTTACGCCGGATTGGGGCATTCGCGTCGACGGCGAAGCCGTTGTTTTGGTCCCCGATCAGGAAGGGCAAACAGTTGCCGGATTTGGAGACACGACCTTCGTTCTCAAGCGCCGCTTCGCCGTAGACGACCGATCAGCCTTCGGATTGGAGTTGCAGGTGGGTACCGTCACGGCCGAGCCGCCGTTTCGCAGTAGCAGCGGCCGGACGGACTATACGGTGAATGGAATCTACAGTGTTGATATCGGTGATGCCTACCATGCCGATTTCAACTACTCCCTAACGCGGCTGGGAGCTGTTGGTCCGGCAGAGGGGCGCGACCAGAAACTTTGGGCCGCGGCACTTTCACGAACTTTGGGCACACGCTGGGGAATTATGGGCGAAATATCAGGCACCGACCAAACGGGTGTCGCCCGCACCCGTCAATTCCTCCTGGCAGCGAGCTTCACATCGAAGCGCTCGGTGTCCTGGGATTTCGGAGTTGCCCGCGGCATGACCGCGGCATCGCCCGCGTGGACGCTATTCGCGGGTGTCACCACGTTTTTCAGGCTTTTCTGAAACACGCATACCGGCGCGGCATTCTTGTCGATTAATCGTCCGTCCATCACAGTTGGTCTGTGGGTCTGGCAGTTTCGCATAACGTTCTCGGGCTCGATTCGAATCGCTAGCGGCGAGACGTACGATGTGCCGGCGCTCCACAGTCGCAAGTGAATTATCAACGCTCTTGGGGCGTCGATGGGGCCTCACCGGTCGGTGGCTTCGTGACAAATTCGAGCTGAGCGTCCTGCATCAGTCGCTGGAACTCAGATGATGAAAGAATGATCTTTCCCGCTGCGGCCCGTAGCCTGTCCACTGCCTCAGGGGGAAGGACGAACGAGGTTGGCAGGCTGTTCAGGTAGTCGAATTCCGCCTGGTCGGTCAGAGCGCTAAAGGACACGTTGATGGCATAGAGTTCGACATCGGGAGTGTTTACAAGCTGCGATAGCGTTGGATCCTTACTCGCTGCAACTGCTGCCGATTCGCGAATTCGGCGCATGTTGTGCCATCGCTGCTTGGTGTCGCGCAAGAGTTCGACCCCCTCGTAGGAAAAGTGATCGATGGGCACGCCGGCTGATTTCAGCACGATCGCCAGGTCGCTCGGCGCAGTCGGTGTCGTGTCCCAGTTGGTCTTTGGTGCAGACTTCGAATCGACCACAAAAATGACTACCCTACGCACGTGGTCGAGCGGCGTTGGTTTACCCGCCAACTTCAGGGCTTCAAGTTCCTCCAGAGTCTCGAGCACGCCGCGCAGCCCGAGATTGTCTGACAGAGCCCCATCGACGAGATGGATATACGGCTTCTTCGCGCCGCTCTGATAGAACTCGAGATCCTTTATCTCCCTGACGGCCCGAGCCGCAGGTCGAGGCGCGGTCTCGGCGTCGCTGAACGCCTGGATCCACTGCGGTGTAGCAAATTTACAGCTGCCGCCGTAATTGTTGAAAGTGACGGCCGCGAGTGCCAGCGGCACCGCTGACGACGCTGCGGCGGCACGGGAGAGCGGCACCGCGTTGAGATCCGAGCAGAGATAATCGAAAGTAGATTGCTGGAATTCCAGGCGTCCCCCGGTCGTTATGTCTGTGGCGGTTGCCACGATTAGCGGACCGACACCGCGGTCGAGATCGGCGAACGTGGCGCCGTGGAATAGAATCTCATCATACAGCTGCGCGGCGACTTCCGACCGCGTCCAGTCGTCCGACCACAGTCCTCCCCAGTTGCGCGGACTTAACACGCGCTTTATGAGCTCCCCCTGGACGTCGCGTTTAAGGAAGCTCGTTTCATAAATATCGAACAACTTATCGCCGTACAGACCGAAGGCAAGAGCCGTGAAACTGCCGCCCGATACGCCAGTAATAACGTCAACCTCATCGAGCAGGCGAATTGTCCTGCCGTTGGGCGCGAGGACTTCGATGCGTCGTAGGGCTTCAAGGACCCCGTACGAAAATGCCGCCGCGCGCGTACCGCCGCCTGAGAAGGCGAGGATGACCACAGTCGACTTGTCGTTGTCCAGAAGATGCTTCTGTCGATCATCAAATCGATACCCCTTACTCAAGTCGACTTGTGTGATCGGCGGATTGACCGGGTGGTGCTTTGCGCGGCTGGCGATCAGCATAGCGAGCACGAACGCGACCACCAGCGTACCGAACACCGACCATGACCACCTGCGCCAGCTATTCATGAATTAAGCGAATTGCTGTTCTCATCGAGAATCTTCTCGAGATAGCCGAAGCGGTGATCTGCTGGCCAAAGACACTGATGTTTTCCTGAAGAATGACGCCGTTCAGGCGGTACTGCAAGTCGCTGTGGTCACCGGCTGGCTGCTGCTCAGCGGGCCGGGTGGGCTGGGATTGATGGGCCCGCAGTCGAAAGTCGAACTGAGCATCGTTCACGATTCGTACGGGACCCCGGCGACGTGCCGGAGTTTTTGCTTTTTGACTCCCAGAAAGCTGACAGTCGTGGACGACCGGAAAGGGTCACGAAGCGACCGTCGGCGGAGTAGTTTCAATAGACGGTCGCTGAGCGGCCAGAAGCGGAGGCGAGCTCTTTGAAATCGATCGGAATGCTGTGCTCTGCGGGCGCGGGCTCGTTCATGAACACGACTGTCATCGTGGGTTCGCTCGACGAGAGCAAGGCGCTTGCGCCAGCGCCGCTGCGATTGGGCGGATGCACGTCGCTCGATAAATCGAGGGTCAGTGGCAGGACAAGCAGGGCGTGCACAACCGCTGTGCCCAAGAGGTCGGCAACAACTGATTCTGAGCCGACGCACCGCCACGAACTAAACCCCCGCGAGCACCGGCTTGATCGTTTCAGAGATGCCTGTCGAATCGACTATGTCCGCACCTTCTGCCGCCGATTCCGCGCAAAATTACTGCAGCGACTAAACTCTGTCGCCGCTATGGCGCAATCTCAGCAATGTCTCCGCCAATGCTTCTGTCGCGCGAATCCTTTTCCGCGCGGCTGCGGTATCGAGACTGCGACCACTCCGCTCCCTTCGTCCCGAGTTGACACAGCGCTATCACTGCTGCGTGGCAGTGGCGAGGATCCTGCGATTAGCACTGGTTAGGGTGGCTTGACGCCCCGAGCGAGCCGCGTGCGCAGACTTTCGAGCTGCGAATTCATGTCCGCGGGCGCGAGCGGTACGGCGTTGCCGTTCACCGCCCCCTCCGCCACGCGAAGGTGGTAGACATGCATCGGGCCGTATTTGGCATTCTGCAGCGCCAGGTCGAGCTGCTCGTAGGTGATCTTGAAGCTCTGGGCAAACGCTTGAGGCTCCGGTGTCCCCTCGTTCATCAGCTGCAGGTAGTGGGTGAACTCCGCGCGATACTTCTGCTCGGTAAAATAGTAACGGGCCACATACCAGCTCTCGGCATAGAACATGGCCTCGGTGGGGCTGCCCGCCGCCAACTGCGGGTCACCCTGCTGCATACCGAACAGACTCTGCACGGGTATCCAGTTTCCCCTCTGCAGAGCGTACGCATAGCCGCTCCGGAAATTACCCAGTGTTACCGTTTCGCGGGTAAATTCCGGGTTGGCAAAGACCTCCGGCACACCTTCCCGGTACCAGAAGGGGTAGCGCCGAAAGCGGGCGGTGTTCAAAAGACCTCTCGCATAGCCGAAATACGCCCCGTCGGTGCGGGTGCTGTCGTCGCCGCGTGGCGAAATGACCGTGACCTCGTGCCCGTCCGAGAGAAACGCCGAACCGTCCTTCACCTGCAGGAGGTCCTCGATGCCCGTCTCGGACAGCACATAGACATGGGTCGGCAAACGCTGCCCGGCATCGATCTGCAGCAGTTGGGTCAAAGCGGCAGCGTACCGGTGCAGTTGGTGCGCCAACGTGACGGCAAAACTGCCGGGCGGGACGGCTGTGACCTCGATATCCTCATAGCGGAAGGTCACGTAATCCTCGGCCGCGCCCGGAGCCGCGGCCGCCGCGAGTAACAGGAACAGAGCCGCGCGCACAGAAATTGCCGCTGTCGGTTCGATCCTAGCGAGCGATTTGCGGTCGTCCGTAACGCTGGCGCATGTTCCGGTGGTCATGCGGTAGCTTAGTGTGGGACCTCGAGGCCAAACGCTGAAAATCATACTCCGCACATGCGGGAGACTGTTGCCATCTGGGTCACAGATCTGAGACGCATTTCCAACGGCCGCGGCGTGGAGCGGCCCCTTTGCCAGCTGTTCAATCCAATGCCGAGCAAGATGTGGAGCGCACTTACGCCAGACGTCCTGCAACTGATTTGCCGAGTCCCTGACGCGGGCGCACGCTTAGCCTGGGCGCGACCGAATGGCCATAGAGAACCTAGGCGCACCCTCGTCGACGGCGGTCTCAACTTCTGCAGGGGCAGTGTTCGTAAGCTACGCCTCTGAGGACACCGCAGCCGCGAACCAGATCGCTACTGCCCTACGCGCCTCGATTTCCGGGTCGAGAGATGTCTGGCCCAGTTCCCTGCCTATTGCTTGTCGAACACCGTAAGTGCCGATGTTTGGACGCCCTTCGCATTCGTTATCACGTAATTTATTGTGAGTGTTTGACCGTCTTTTGAAACCGCGCGGCGGATCTTGCCTACCGGCTTGCCAGCTCTTTTTAATGTGAATTCGGCTGTGTTGGTATCGATCTGCATCCCCGAGAGACTGTCGAAGTCAGGATTGCCCATCGACGGATGGTCCTTGCCGTTCAGTTGGTACGTCGTTTGCGTTATGGTTTCCTTGCCTTCAGCGCTAACGGTCGTCATCTTCAGAGTTAAGCCCCCAGCAGACCGCGAGTAGATACGAATTTGGCTCTTGTACGCCGGAATGCCGGCGAATGTCGATTTCGCGAGATTCAACTTCCAGGTGCCAACCACCGGGTCAGCGTCGGCGGCCGCCGCTATGACAGCGGTGCCGCTCGTCATAAGTGCCACAAGAAATACGCTCGAAAGAACCATTCTCACGAATGTCCTCCCGCCGCTGGTGTTTCGTTGAGTCGCAACGACGGCACGCGTGTTAATAAGGGTATTCATTTCGTTATCCCCTGCCTTTTTAGGAGGACTGTTCATCCCTATTTAACCAGTTGCAGGGGGCTCAGTCGATCATACGAAGGTTGGAACCCGTCGAGGCCGCATATCCGCCAGCGCCAGTGGCAGGTATAGCCGCGAGGAGCTGCGAGTAGGGCGCAGGATTTAAGGTAACGGTAATGGGCGAGCGCGACAAGCAGCCAAACTAGTGCGTAGCCAGTCCGACCGCTCGGCGTCTGGCGACGATGGAGCAGATCCAGCGGGCCTAAGACAGCGGCAGGTAAGGCTGCCGCGTCGCGAACCGCATGCCGGGCCTCGTCAGGGCTATGCTGCGTGCGCTCGCTCGGACATTATGGGGAGGGTAGGCTTGTCTCGGCGGGAGTCGGTTGATTTCGAACCGATTGCGGGCTCTGCGCACGGAGTCAAGCCAGATAAGTTCAGCATGCCAGGACCAGACAGCCGACTAGTTTTCAGAGCGCACCGGGCATCGTCAGTGGTGTCCACTGTGTGTTTTGCACTCTGCATCGTGAGTGCCGCAGCCCAACTGGCACCTACACGATTACCGACAACTGCATTGCCACCGTCATTTATGACGGCGATGTGACCGATAAGTGGACATATTTTATGGCACCAGACGGCGGAGTCTTCTATTACAACAACAACCTGAGCTTCGGCAGAGCAAGCGGAGGACAGGAGAACCGCATTTCCTGGGCGCTGCTCGTCCATTAGAGGCTTCGCGGAAAGCTCCGATGCCACACGAACATCCCCGCGATGGCGCGGGCTTGTTCCCTTACGTGGCCCGATGCTGACGGGTAACCTCGTCCCAGGTACAACCCGCTTCGACACGGACCGACCGGGCTTCTGCCTCTACCGAGATACGCTGTTATCGGCGAATGGGAAACGAGAGGGCTGGCACTTGGCTGGATTCAACGACCTTCCGCTGACTGTCCGCTAACAGGATATTGAGACTGTGGTGGTGCCCGAGATCGGTGTTGGGGTGCCGGTCTTTGCGTCGATCGTGAGGATATCGATGGTCCCAGTCGTCGCATTCGTGACGGCGAGAAGTGTGCGCTGGTCGGTGGTGGCGGGGGATTGCCGCTGCTGCTGCCGACTCCGCTGTGCGGCGTGTGAAGTGATTGTGCCTTGAGCTGATTGATTTGCAGAGCTTTGAATTACGTGCGCTTAAGGTCCGCTGATCGTCTCGAGGCTCGACCATGGCTTACATCTATGTCGCCTCCGACATGCTTCGTCGCATCGCACGAATCTCTTCCACAAAGGCTCGATCCTGACGGCGTTCTTCCTCGGTCCATTCGCGCTCGTCCTTCCCACAAAAGGGCAGCGGATCGCGATAGGTGCCGTCGGGCATAAGAACGCGGGCAGGCTCAGCTCGACGATGTTTGCGGCGTTCGATGGGACACTGAACGACGCTCGCTGAGCCACTGACAGATCGATCAGCCCGGCGGCCTGTCGCCGTCAATTCAACACGAAGATCGATTCGAGAGACACCCCGCTGGGCGCGAAAGGACTTGCAGGCGCGAGCTTGGGTACGCCCCGTCAGCTGACCGTTGGTAGGGCCGAGGGCTGAAGCCACAGATTCCACCCAGCCGCCATAGGCGAAGGCATCCGCGGAGTCCATCACCAGCGCCTCGAGATGCGCGCGCGGCGCCACCGCAAGCACAGCTGGAGGATACCGCTGCAATCCCACCAATAACTCATTGAGCTTGTCGAGACACTCCTCCAGCGGTTGCAACGAGAGATGATTCCGAGCAAAAGGAGCGCACCCAGGGTGAGGAAATCGACGCTACCACCACCACCGCCGCCGCCCGCGCTGCCACTCGAGACGACGATGTTGACTTGCGAGCCGCCGGCGACATTGGTGCCGGCAACGGGATTCTGGCTGATGACGGTCCCACTAGCGACCGACCCGCTCGGTTGCTGTGTGACACTCCCGACAGCGAGACCGGCTGCGGTGATCGCGGTCGTGGCTGCGGCTTGCGTCTGCCCGACCACATTCGGCACAGCAACGCCGCTTGAGACCACGAGATCGATCGGCGCGCCTGCGCCAACCAATACTCCGGCCGCGGGGTTCTGGCTGATCACGCTCCCAGGTGCAACCGTCGCGCTCGCTTGCATGGTGACGGAGCCGACGGTGAGACTGGCTCCGGTAATTGCGGTTGTGGCGACAGGCTGTGTCTGCCCGACCACGTCGGGCACTGCAATCCCGGGCGGCAACGGCCGCACCGCTACGCCGCGCGGCGAATTCATGCCGCTTACTGTCGTGGAAACGGTGTTGCTGGCCGTGTCGATTACCGATACGTTATTGCCGCCCTCATTCCCGACGTAGGCCAGTTTGCCATCGGCGGTGATCGCGACGGAATTCGGGAACGAGTCGACTTGAATGGGGTTACCGACTACCGCCTCCGCGATCGTGTCAATCACTGACACGGTGAACATGCCGTTATCGATGCCACCGTTCGTTACGTAGGCAAACTTTCCGTCGGGTGTGAACGCCACAGCGGAGGGATTATTGCCGACCACGATGGCGTTCACGGCCTGACCGGTCGCGACGTCGATCACGGTAACGCCGTGGCCCGGAAGGGCGCCGTCGGTCACGTAGACCGACTTACCGTCGGGCGTGATGCCGATCCCGGCCGGCGCGGTGCCGGCCGGAATTGGTGAGCCGACTGCCGTGTTAGTAGCCGTATCGATCACGAAGACTCCCGCCTGTCCGCTGACGTAGGCGCGGGCCCCGTCCGGGGTGATGGCGACGGCGCTAACCGGTGCACCATTTCCCAGTTTGATAGTGTCACTGACGGAATCGGTTGCGGTATCGATCACGGAGACCGTGCCGTCAAACTGGTTGGCGACATAGACGCGCAGTCCGTCCGGCGTGATCGCGATACCGGTCGGCTCGCAGCCAACCGCAATCGAGCTCGCCTCGAGCGCATTGGTCGCGGTGTCGATAACGTACACCCCAGTGGCGGGCCCGCACGTGGAGGTCGAGTCCTCGCTGGCGACATAGACCTTCCTAAGGTCGGGCGTCATGGCGACGGCGAAGGGCACCGACCCAGCTGGAAAGTTGACCGTTGTCGAAACCGTGTTGCTAGCAGTGTCAACAACGGAGACGCTCGGCGCGAAAGCGTTGGTCACGTAGGCGAAGGGCGCCGCTACAGCAGTTGCCGCGAATAGCACCAGAGCTGCGGTTCCTGACACCGCAGCGAGCAGTCGGGTCTTGGACCTCTCCAGCGCGACGTCTACTCGGCATCGCTCGGGATCCCGCGTCATAACTCCCCCTGGCAAATTGCTTCTTGTTGTGTCGGCTGCGCTTGCTGCAGGAGCCCTAGCCGAGCTTAAGCTTTAATTATAATCAATTGCGCGCAACTGTGTCAGCCGGGGAAATTTACGACCGGTTCAGAACCTTCTAATACTCGAACCAGCGAGCCGCTCGAGCAGGCGGCCTACAGCTTTCGTCATCCACTGACATCCGCGCCGAGTCGGCACCTCAAGGCCATTTAAGCGAGGATTGCCCCGGACGCACCCCACGAGCCTTTGCGTCGGCCAGCGCAGCGTTGTTACGCGCGCTGATCGCGCGCGACGCGGGCGTCAAGTCTGTGTGCGCGGGTATACCGGATGCGAACGAGCTCAGCATCGGAGTGCTGGCGGCCGTTGCCCAGCACGAGTCAGCCTCATTAAGTGAAACGCAGTCAGGCCCGGCGGTGCATTGTCGAGATCTTTGGCTACCAGTCGTGGATACGAGGGTCCGTTCTGAAGCGAGCCCCTGCTACGGTCACCTGGAGACAGTTAACCGAGCACCGCCATTTCGTGGATCGCCAGGCAATGACGCACGAGGTTTTGTCGTGCCGAAACGAATTGCTTGAGCGGTGTGTCGATATCATAAAAGTGGATATTGGCGATGAAGCCGTAGATGCCGGCGTCGATGCTCGTCGGGTTTGCTCCATGCACGTAACCGCTGGCGGGAACGAGGTCGGCGAGGACGCCGAGATCGGCGAGGCCACGCGCGTACACCGCGTCCGGCTCATACCGACCGATGCCCTGGAAATGATAACGCCGAAAATTGAATTCGCGCGCTTTGACCAATCCCTCGTCTGTCAAGCTCGCGTGCTCACGCATGAGCGCTGAACGGAACGCGGGCCAGTAGCGCTCATCCTTCCAGCGCGAATATGACATGACCCAGTAGAGATCATCGAGCAGGCGTGTGACAAGAAGGCTTAGGTTGCGCTCGCGGGCGCCGAGGCCGCCATCGATCGTCAACCCGTACTTGACGATGAGATGGGCGATGATCGTCTCGCTGTCGCCGACGGTCTCGCCGTTATCGACCACGTAAGGAAGCTGCCCGCGCGGCGCCGCCGATGCGTCGAAGATATGCTCGTGCACGAACGGCAGGCCAACGAGTCGCATGAAAGCAAGAACCTTCAGCCCATAGCCGTTGTTGTCTGCTACGCCGAACAGGGTTGGATAGGAGTAAAGGGTGATCATGAGCGCGAAACCGGCGATAGGTCTTGCCCGTGGAGCGCGCCCAGGGCGCCCGGGGCCAGCATCCCAAGTGTAGAGCGTATCCCCATCACGGTCCTAAAGTAAGGCAACCGTTTTGTGTCCTTCGCGCCGACTGACCGTTGCAGACAGAACGCCTGCCCGTGAGCGGCCGCTCATAACCCGACTTCTGATGGACGAGTCAGGCACGGAACTGTCACAAATCAACGCACTTGCAAATGCCTCCTGCTCCGCGCGATTGTTCTCTAGTACCTCAAGCTGACGTGATCGTTGCCCTGCTGACAGAGGTCAACTGGCGCCTTGCGCTCATGCAAGGCCACAAACCTCCGGCGTTCAGGAATCACCAACTCAGGGACAAGGCGATCACAGCGAAGCGTGTACTGTTGTTCGGGTTGAAGACATACCCGGTCAAATCCGCGCGTTTGTACGAAAACTCGGCCCGGTCAGCGCGTGCTGAAAGCTCGAGTACCCACCACAGTCCTCAAGCTCCCTGGACCCCACCTCCACCGGCTCTTCTCCGAAGTGCAAGTCAGCCCGGACAGCCGAGTAATCCTTCCCAAATTCAAAGTCTCCAATCCCATAATAAGTGAATGCCCACTGAATTCGTGAGCCGTAGAACGAGTCTGAGAGCGCGGTGAGCAGAGCGTACCCTGCTCGGCCGGTCACCCACCGCTCATGAGTGAGGACAGCGAAACCTCGCCTTGCGACTTGAATCGCACCGCTCCCAATGTGGGGCTGTTCAATTTGCCCTGCATCTCGTATTTGATCTTATCCATGGAGCTGCCCAGCATGCCCATGGCGTGGCTGGCGATTCCCAGCATCGAAACCGATACCGGCACACCGATGAGCGTTTCGCCGAAAGACGGCACCGTTCCGCTTTCGTTGCTCACCCCTGAGGCGAAGCTTTTGCCCTGCAGGTCGAGCTCTACGTAGACGCCGCTGTAGTCGATCGCCGTGCTGTTCGGATTCTGAACACGCAGCTTGAGTTGCATGCGCGCCTCGAGACCTTCGCTCGCCACGGGTTCGACCCCCACCAGCGTTACCTGGGGAGGATCCGTATGCTGGAAGATCGCGCATCCGGCCAAGACCAGTGCGGCAACTGCAGTCAGGACGAGGGAGCGCACCATCTGTGATGTCTCCTTTCTATTCAGGGTGCTTTGCTTCGTGTTCAGGGGCTTCCCAGGGTCGCACCCAAGACTAAGAATGCGCCCTCGTCGCTGACTGCGGCAACTCGGGAGCCTCCGTTCCTCCTGTGCTACTGCCGGTCGGGCTGATAATTTTGCTCAGCCCCCTTACGCTGGTCGGCTTCGGCCAGACAATGAGTCCGCCTAAGCATGGCCTGTGCACGCACGGCATGAGGGCCGCCGGGCGGTGCCGTCCGGCGGCGACAAACGCCGCTAAGCGGCAGGTGGATCAGAGCGCTTTCCGCCGCCATCTGCCCGTGAGCCATCAATACGCCGATGTTGTGCTTCGTCTGATACGCCGTGCCAATACACGGTCGCCGCGCAAGCAAGAAAAATGGCGAGAGCACCAATATCAATCAGAAGAACTTCCATAACTCACCGTCACCTGGGCCAATTTGGCGACGGCTAGCATAGGCAAGAGTCGAAACGCCGGCCCGGTACAGCTGGATGGCCCGGTTCGCAAACTGTGCATGGTCCCCACCAGAACAGTTCGCAGTACGGGCGCAGATCCCGCACGGCCCAAGGCTTCAATCTCGGGCACTGCGCCGCCAGTCCCAGGCAGCTGCGGCCGTGGTGGTGAGTGCTGACTATCAGGAAAGCCGATTACCATCTTCATCGTGAAGCCTTCCCATTGATGGCATCACGATAGGATGAGCCTAGAGCAGAGTCAGTAGGACTCCAGTAGAGGTATAACGAGCGCGCTGCGGGGTACAGGTCCTCAAGCCCAAGAGCGCGCGCAACGCCGCGTGAAACTCACGCCGCCTCCAGGGTGCAATCAGCGGTAAATCGTCCATGCTGCTCATGAGGCCACTCTGCACGAACCTGGCGCGGTCGCGAAGTGCCGTTAGTCACCTATAGCTGCACGGACCATGGGAGTGCCGGTGCAAGAGCGGATGCGGCACTCACAGCAAACGAAAACGCCGCCCCATCGGCAGGCGGCGCTATCGTGGCGCCCGCGGGCGCGGGCTTGCTCACCTATTCGGCTATGCACCCCAAGCAGGGGCCTGGGTTTATGGGAGGAAGCGCCCTGTAAAGAGGCAACGATTCGGTGAACTCAATGAAACCTCCGCAAGCATCCTTCTTGTTGCATCCCCAGAGTAGCTGTGGCGCTACCCCCGTGGAACACGTGCCCAAGTTCAAATTGTTGGTCTCGCCGGTGGTGGCTATCTGACCAACGCACGCTGGCGCAGAGAGGGATCCATTGTTTATCCCGTCTATCCCAAGGATCACAGTGATCTCGGAGCCCTGGTTGAACTGCGCTTGCGAACTATCCATATCGCCGACGACATTGAACTCGGCCTGGTTCCAGACGGAGTAGATCTCAAGGAAACTGAAGGGGGTGCAAAACTGCCATATCTCACTGAGAGGATTACCGTATTCAAACGCGATACAGTCACCAGTACCTGCAAATGCAGTACCGACGAGGACTACGTTGCCAAGGTCAGTAACCGGTAAATCGGGCATCGCTGCGTACTTGCTGTTCTTGAAGCAATCGGTATCGCCATTGTCATTGGGAGATGTCGTCCAGCTGCTCGGACAGGTCGCGTTCCAGGCGAGCAGCCAATACTGGATAAACAGCGCCCCCTCGCCTTTCTCGTTGTAGTCCGTCGCATACATGAATTGCTGCCAAACGTGGCAAGCGGGATGACCGTTGCACGCGTTGGTCTGGCCGTTGTTGTTCGTATTGATTTGCAAACTGTATTCATTCGGCCCGAGTATGCCGCCGGCGCCAAAAAAGTTCTCGCGCACGTTTGTTTCGGATGTGACGCCACTTATGGAAAAGCTTCCAATTGCAGTGTTGATTAAGCCCTGCGATTGCGCGATATAGTCGTTGCCATTGCCCACAGCCGCCGGCGCTCCGTTCGTTGGTCTGCGGGGGGCGTGATGCATGCGAGGCTGAGCTACCTTGCAATCCGTACTCTCCCAAGCGACGTTGGGATATGACACATGAAAGCATCCTTCCCCCGGCGCCGGGGCGTTCTTGATGACAGCGCGCCAAGTTTTGCGCGCTGCCTCTTCCGGCTCGGAGGTCGTTGTCGCATGCGAGACCGTACTGGCGTTAGTGCCGGTGCTGATTGGGGCTGCCGTGAAGCCTTGTGTTTGGACACTTAGACCCGCCGTCAGAGCTGCGGCGGTGATCGCGCGTCTGTTCATTGTGACTCCCTCGAGACGTTGACGGTGTGAGATTCTCGGGAAGTCTCGAAGTTGCCTCGTTGCCTCCCTTTAGGGATTAACCTAAGTTAGTCAGCCGCGCTTACCTACTGACTAAGGTCACGGTAGACACGCGGCGATGCCGGGCCGCATCGATGATCGGGTTTCTGCAGTCGCTATCTGACTTTGGTCATCTCAATTTCGTCCGCTGCACCCAACTTGTGCGGCTTGTTGGCTTGGATTGTGCCCAACGCGTGAGTCCAATCCGAGAACTGATTATCGACACGCGCACGACCTACGTGAGTCCGGATACCCCGCACGCGAAGTCCGATGTCCGGGCGGATGCCTCCCTCGGGGCGTGGCGCAGCGTCATGGCGTTGTAGTGCTGATGTCGCGCCTGAAAATGCCGAGACCATGGAGGCGCACCTCCGTGCTGCCGCGCAGCAGTTGTAATCTGATGTCCTTGGGGGCCCGACTGCCCCATTGGGCCTGTGTGAATGAGATCCCGAGCGGGGGAATCACAATGTCAACTTCAGCTTGGCGATGAAGAGCGGCAGTGGCAGGGATGTTGCGCGATGTACAATTCGCTCCCGCGCCGGTACAACGAAAACGAATATCGGCCGCATCCCAGAAAGCTTCTCTCGGTGGGGTGACGTATGAGACTAGCGACATTTCTCTCGATCGTCGGAGTCGTCGCCATCTTATTCGGCATCGGCTTTCTGCTCGCGCCCGCTGCCTTACTTGGTCAGTACGGGATCGTCGTCGCAGACCCGCATACGATCTTCATGGCGCGCTTTTTCGGCGCGGCACTCATCGAACTTGGCGTTCTCGTATGGATCGCCCGAGAGATCGTCGACCCTCTAGGTCGCCGCGCCATCGTGCTCGCGGGGCTGATTGGCAATGCGGCTGGGTTCCTGGTCGCTCTGACCGGACAGCTGAACGGCGCTGTCAACGCACTTGGCTGGTCTACTGTACTGATCTACGCATTGTTTGCCGTCGGATTCGCCTACTTCCAATTCGGAAAGACCTCGTAGAAAAGCGCCGCACTGGATCGACGCGGACCTGCGCCGACCGGCGGCGCTGGCTGTCGCGCTCGTTGGCCGATCTGCATCCAGCGCGCCTGACCAAAGTCGCTATCGCGCATCGCGGTGTTGCGCGAGCGTCAATCCTCTTGCTCCGCCACGAAGGCGGGCACAAGTTCGAGCAGTGATATCGAGGCTCCCAAGCAGGTTGCCGCGTGCGCCGGGCCGTCGAAGTCGGGAGCCGCGTAGTGGTCGCCGCACACCGGACAGCGAAAGAACGCCGTGCGCCGCCGCGCTGAGCCATAGGCCGCCAATTCCGTTCGTGGCACGGCACTGGGTGGTCCCTTTTGCGTGACGAGGCCGTCCTTCGTGACCTCGGCAATGTAGCGGCCAGCGAAGTCATAGAGCGTCCACACGCCGGCGGAAAACAAGGAGCGGGCCGGGTGGGCATCGGCGTGACACACGAGCCGGGCAAGCCGCGCGGCGCGCGTGAAATCCCCAGGCAGGTCTTCGCCGGTGTTCCGCGGTAAGAGGCGTGAAACCATGTGCACTTCCCCTGTGCCGAATAAATCCGGCATAGGTTCGGGCAGCGTCTCACCGCGGACTGTGAACTCCGTCACATCCCGATCGGGGCAACGCTTTCCCGATGCGTCGCATCCACCCTACCAGTGAGCCGCAAGCCATTGACTCTGTTGTGTCGCGGGGGTGCGCTTCACATATTGCAGACGATGCAACAGCCGTTCGTGAGCACGACCGGACTATGTCTAAACGAGCCTCTACCCCGCCATTTCAGAGGCGCGTGGATAGCCCGGGGTTGTCCACAACACGGCGCTGCGACGCTTCCAGCACCTTCTGCAACTCGGGCGACTCCAAGATGATCTTTTTCGCGGCGGCGCGCAGGCGGTCGACGGCATCGGCTGGCAGAGCAAAGGAGGTGGGTAGCTGATTTAGATAATCTCGCTCTTTCTTATCGGTCAGCACCTGAAACGAGACCTCGATTGCATAAATGTCGGCGTTGGGCGCATTGGCAACCCAGCTGGCAGCGGGGTCCCGGGCTTTCTCGAAGGCAATGGAGTCGCGTATTCGCGCTGAGCAGTCCATCGCGCATCAATATCCCTGAGCAACTCAATCGATTCGCTCGCATAGCGGTCAACGGGCACGCCCGCCGCCTTGACCAGGATGGACACGGCGCTGGGTGAATTTTCCCATTCGTTCCAATCAAATGACGGCGATGACGCTGAGTTGACAACGAAGATGATGATCCTTCGTATGTGGTCAAGCGGCGTCGGTTGCCCCGCTAATCGCAGAGCCTCGAATGCTTCGAGGAAATCCAAGACCCCGCGCAGGCCCAAGTTGTCGGAAACCGCTCCATCCACCAGATGGAAGTATCGGTCCTCGGATGCATCGTCCAGCTGCTCCAGTTCTTGCAGACGTTTGAGGATGCGGCCGGCTGGTCGCGGTGGATTCGCTTGGTTGGCAAACGCCCTGAGCCATGCCGGTTCGCGATACCCGCAATGGCCGCCGTAGTTGTCGATCGTGACGGAAGACAGTACCAGCGGCACGGCCGACGAGGCTGCCGCGGCGCGCGAGAGTTTGAAGCCGCTCAGATCAGCGCACATGATGTCGAAGTTCTGCGGGAGAAATACAACTCGCGCTCCGGTCGTCAGTTCTGTTGCGCCTACGGCAATCACCGGTCCACCGATGTGCTCCAGGTCGGCAAATGTAGCGTCGTGAAAAAGAATCT
>Ga0335076_10002519_pt1 | contig 18263 bp, 12 predicted proteins | sample Lox_Sample_25_FD_206717 | JGI IMG/M metagenome (GOLD analysis project Ga0335076, IMG submission 206717) | Soil microbial communities from Loxahatchee National Wildlife Refuge, Florida, United States - Lox_Sample_2.5 | ecosystem: Environmental > Terrestrial > Soil > Wetlands | place: USA... | reverse complement strand
CGCCAACGTGTTGCTGGCGGACGAAATCAACCGCACCACGCCAAAAACGCAGTCGGCGTTGCTTGAAGCCATGAACGAAGGCCAGGTCACGGTGGATGCACACTCCTATCCGCTGCCGCAGCCGTTCCTAGTGATCGCGACGCAGAATCCTGTGGAGCATCACGGAACTTACCCTTTGCCCGAATCGCAGCTTGACCGCTTTCTAATGCGGGTGCGCATGGGCTATCCCGACAGCAATGCCGAGCGCGAAATTTTGCGCTCGCAGGCCGGCGCGGCGCAGCTCGAGCACATGCGCCCCGTATTGAGCGCGGCTGATGTGCTGGAAATGCAGCAGGCGGTTACTCAGGTTCGGGTGGATGACTCGCTGGTGAGCTATACGTTGGCGATTGTTCGCAGGACCCGCGAATCTGACCAGTTTTCCCTGGGAGTTTCGCCGCGCGGCTCGCAAATGCTTTATCGCGCGGCCCAGGCGATGGCCTTTCTTGATGGCCGCAACTTCTGCACCCCGGATGATTTCAAACCTCTGGTGGTTTCAGTCTTTGCGCACCGGGTAGTGGTGAATGGTGTCTACGCATCGACCGTGAAGAAGTCCGAGCAAGCGGAACAGGCCATTCAGGAAATTGTGGAGAGCGTGCCCGTGCCGGTGTAATTTCGCCGTTGGCCATCCGTCATCGGCCGTCAGCGCTTCTGTGAGACCGTCTGCCTTTCCTGGTTGAGCATATAATTCCCAGCCATGACGTTCGTCCGCTTTCTCATGCTGCTTTGTCTGATCGTCTGGCTGGGAGCGTTGATCTTTTTTCCGGTAGTAGCGCAAACCTCTTTCTCGGTTTTGCCTTCGCGGCATCTTGCCGGCAACGTCGTAGGCCGGTCGCTCGGCATTCTCCACTGGATGGGAATTATTTCCGGCTTCGTCTTTCTGGCTTGTTCTTTGATCTATAGCCGGCTGAGCACCGGGGATTTTCACTTCCTTGCAGCCCGCAATTTGCTTATCTGCCTAATGCTCGTGCTCACACTGATTTCGCAATTCAGCATCATTCCCCGCATGGACGGGCTGCGTGCCTCGATTGGCGGTGAAATGGATTCTGTCCCGATGGACAGTCCCGTTCGCACGCAATTCGATTCCCTGCACGTCTGGTCGGAACGAGTCGAGCAAGCCATACTCTTGATGGGGCTGGTCGTCGTCGACCTGGTCGCATCCGCTTTCAAGTAGTCGTCCGAGCTTTCAGGAATTCGCTCCGTCGTTTATCCTTCATGTGGTTAAAGCCAGCAGCTAAGAGCCAATAACCAGAAACCAATCGAATGAAAACCGGTATCATCGGCCTGCCGCAGGTGGGCAAAACGTCGTTGTTTCGCATTCTTACCAAGGCGCATCTTTCCGAGCAGGCTTATTCCAATCCGCGCGAAGCCCACGTGGGAGTCGCCAAAGTCCCCGACGATCGTCTCGACCGCCTCGCCGCGCTCTACAACCCTAAGAAACTCACCCACGCTTCCGTTGAATATGTCGACGTCGGCGCGATCGGCCAGGAAGCCCTGAAAGAAACTGCCTATCTCGGCAACCTGCGCACGGTCGACGCGCTGGCCCACGTGGTGCGCGCCTTTGACGATCCTGCAATTCCGCACGTCGGCCCGATCGATCCGCTGCGCGACATCAAGAATGTGGAATTCGACCTCATGGTGAGCGATCTGGGGCAGATCGAGAAACGGCTGGAGCGCGTGGAAAAAGATTTGAAGAAAATGCGCTCGCCCGATCTGGAAAAAGAGTTCGATCTGCTCAAGCGGGCCAAAGCGCATCTGGAGACGGAGAAGCCGCTGCGCGAACTGGAGATGACTCCGGAAGACAAAAAGCGGCTTCGCGGATTCATGTTTCTCAGTGAGAAACCGATTCTGTACGTTCTCAACGTGAGCGAGAGTTCGGAGCTGGGGAAAGATCTGGAAAATGCAATCGCGAAGTATAAGCTTACGGAGACCGCTTCCCGCCCCAATGCTGCCGCGGCTGCGATCTGCGGCAAAGTTGAGGCCGAGCTGGCGGAAATGAGCGATGCCGACGCGGCCGAATTTCTCTCCAGTTACGGCCTGAAAGAAAGTGGCCTGGTTCGTCTGATTCGCAGCACGTATCACCTGCTTGGCCTGATCTCATTTTTCACCGCTGGCGAAGACGAATGCCGCGCCTGGACCATTCCAATTCATACGCGGGCTGTGGACGGGGCGGGCGCCATTCATTCCGATCTCGAAAAGCATTTCATCCGCGCCGAAACCATTCGCTGGGACCAGTTGCTGGAGGCCGGCTCCGAGGCCAACGCCCGCGCCAAAGGCACGCTCCGTCTGGAGGGCAAGGATTACATCGTGCAGGATGGCGACGTGATGCATATCCGGCATTCCGGCTGACCCGGGATGGCCACGGTTGTTTAACAAGCCAGTTCTCTGTTCTCAGAGATTAGTTCCCAGTGTTCATCCGTCACAGACTTCCCAACGCAGACAAGCAAGAATTGCGTCATGGGCCAATCCTATCGCGATCTTTTTGCCTGGCAGAAAGCCATGGATCTTGTGATCGGCGTGTATCACTGCTCAAAGTCTTTTCCACGAGATGAAACCTACGGCCTATCCGCTCAACTGCGAAGAGCGGCAATCCTGATTCCCAGCAACATCGCCGAGGGTAGGCCCGCTTTTCGCCGAACGAATTCTTCTTTTTCCTGGGCCGCGCCCGTGGTTCTCTGGTGGAAGTTGAAACGCAGCTCATTCTCGCGCAAAGGCTCGGCTATCTCGCCGGTGATGAAAGCCAGAAATTGCTGAACAACTGCGCTGAACTCGGAAAGATATTGAATGGCCTGATTAGCGCTATCCGTCCAGCGGCATAACTGAGAACGGAGAACTGGCATCCGAGAACTGGTTCTATTGAATCAGGGACCGCCAGAACTGCTATCATCTCCCCGCCCATGCACCCCATCCTTCTCAGCATTCTGCTCGGCCTGACCGCCGCGGCCGCCAACATTTTCGGCGGCGCCATCATTGTGCAGAGGCACTGGGAGCGCTCTTATCTAAAGTATTTCGTGGCCCTGGGAGCCGGCTTCATGCTCGCGACCGCGTTTATAGAGGTCGTTCCTGCCAGTTTTGCTCTTGCCGGGACCCGCGCGCCCCTGTTAATTCTTGCCGGTTATCTGATCATCCATTTTTTCGAGCACACGGTCACTCCCCACTTTCACTTCGGTGAAGAAACTCATAAGGCGGAGTTTCTGCACAGCCATCGTGCCTATTCCGTGCTGCTGGGGCTGGTGATTCACACATTCTTCGATGGCATTGCCATTGCCTCCGGCTTCCTGGTTTCCAACTGGTTGGGCTGGATCATCTTCCTGGCAGTCTTTCTTCACAAGATTCCGGAAGGGTTTACGGTTTCTTCTGTGATGCTCGCCAGTGGAAGCCGTCGCAGCGTGGCCTGGGGCGCTTCCATGCTACTGGGCGGAGCCACGCTGGCTGGCGTCCTGACGATGGCTCTGCTGCGTCACGAGGTCGCCTTTGGACTGCCGCTCTCAGCCGGCGTCACGATCTACGTGGCGGCTTCCGACCTCATGCCCGAGGTAAATCGTGAACCGGCCGCGCGCATGCCGTTGATCGTATTTCTTGGAGTGGGACTATTTTTTCTGCTGGATCGGCTGGTGCACGGCCACTGAATTCTTAATCGACCGTATGCTTGGCGGTGTAACCTTCCCGGGCGATGACCAAATATTTCACGTCTTTCCCCTTTTGATCTTTGATCTTCAAGGGACCGCCATCCGGTGCAACCACTTCCACTTTCAGCTTACGATATGTGCCATCCAATTTGCCATTGGTCGGATGATAGGCCAGCGTGTACTGGTGGCGGATGTCGTCCATGATGCTGTGAAAATCCTGCGGTAGTTCCGCCTGAAAGCGCGGAAAGTATGCACGACCGCCGGTCATGCGGGCGAACGTGTTCATTTCGTTATCGGCTTGCAGATAATCCATATTGCTGACGGGAATGCCCATGCCGTGCGGCGCGGCGCCGCCTTGCGCTTCGTAGAGCTCGCGGATCACCCACCCCACGCTGACCGGGAAAATGGTCACATCGTGCGTAGCTTTTATTTTCTTGAGAATTGTGTCGTAATTGATTTTGCTGAAGGTATCCACGCCGGTGCTGATCAGGATCACGTACTTATGCCCTTGCACACGGTCCAGGCGGTCGAGTGTGTCATAAAGGGCATCGAATTCATTGGTCTCTGAGAAACCAGGAATCCGCAGCTGGTTGAGAGCGCCATAGACCGCGCGCTTGTCTTGCGTGAAGTCGGCCAGCATGTAAGGCTTCATGTCGTAGGAAATGACCGCGATCCAGTCATCTTTTTTCAGTGTGCTGGCAAAGGCATAGCTCGCGTTCAGCGCATCGACCATGAAGGCGTAGTTGGTTGAGGCGAATTCAACCAGAAGCACAGCTGTGATCGGAGCTTCCGAGGTGGTGAAGTTACTGACTGTCTGCGCTGTGCCGTCTTCAAAGACGCGGAAATTATCCTGTTTCAAACCCGGAATGAACTGCCCGTCCTTGGTTGTGACCATTACATCGACATTGACCAGGGGCACGTCGACGTGAATGGAGTAGTCCGGCATGCCCTCGACCTTCTTGGGCTTTTCCGGTGGTGGAGGAGGAGGCTCGTCCTTTTTTTTCGGGATCGCATATGGCCCAACTTCGTTGTCCGGGCCGCCTGCGGCCGGCGGGGCCTCTTGTTGCGAACCGTTCCCCGAGGAAGGTGCGGGCTGGTCTTGGGCAAAAGATCCAACCTGAGAGACGGCCAAGGTGAATACGATCAGCAAGATGGGGGCGAAACTGCGGTGCCAATGGCTTAACGAGCTACGGGCAAGCATAGAAGTCCGGTCAACCTCTCTGTTAGTATAGACGCTACGGCTTCGCGATGGGATGTTTCGCCCAGCCTAATAAGTACCTCCCTCCTCGATACATCTGAATGCAAGCGAGCGGAGTCTAATGATTTAGCTGGGGTTCCCGTCGGCGGGCCCTTTCGGGGAACATTTGATGAGACGTGCCACGGTTGTCGGGCTGCTGTTTTCCTGCCTCCTTGTAGTTGTACCCTTGAGTGACGCCCAAACTTCGAAGAATCCTGCAATTATTACGGTTAGCGAAATCCACCCGGGCATGCGAGGTGTGGCCTACACCGTTTTCCAGGGCACCAAACCCGAGCCCATGGAAGTTGAGGTACTGGGCATCTTGAAAAATGCGAACGGGCCCAAGGGAGACGTGATTCTGGTACGCCTTTCCGGCAAGAATGTCGAGTACACCGGCGTGGTTGCGGGCATGAGCGGCAGCCCGGTTTATCTGGATGGAAAATTGGCTGGAGCCTTGGCCTTTCGCATCGGAGAATTTTCCAAGGAACCGATTGCCGGAGTCACCCCGATCGCGGAGATGCTCGAGATCAACGCGCTGGACCGCACGCCCGAGGCTGCCGGAGTGGGGAATGCCGGCGCGAAAGCCTCGACTTCCGCCAAGACTTCCAGCCCAGGCTTGCCGGATTCTTCGGCAGATGTCCAGCAGTTTGCCAACTATCTAAAGCCGATCGAAACGCCGCTCGTTTTCAGCGGCTTTTCTCAGGAAGCCGTAGAAAAGTTCGCTCCGCAGTTCGCCTCCGCGGGCGTAGTGCCTGTGATGGGCGTGGGATCGGTTACTGAGAAAAAGCAGCCGGAGCCGCTGGAGCCCGGTTCCTCCGTGAGCGCCGTTCTCGTGCGCGGAGATATGGATATCGCCGCCACCTGCACCGTCACCTACATGGATTCGCAGCACTTGCTGGCCTGCGGGCATCCCTTGCTTCAGTTCGGTATGATTGATTTCCCGATGACCAAGGCTGAGGTGCTGGCCACGCTGGCTTCGCCCTACAATCCTTTCAAAATCGTCAACAGCACGGAGCCGGTGGGCGCTTTCGTGCAAGACCGGCACACCGGAATCATGGGCGAGTTCGGCAAGAAAGCCGAAATGATTCCGGTCACGCTGAACATCCACGCCGAATCAGGGTCGCGCCAGTTTCATTACGAGGTCTTGAATAACGCCCGCTTAAGCCCCGTGGCCATGTCAGCGACTCTGTTTAACACGCTGCATGGAGTGAATGAATACGGCGAAGATGCGACGTATCGTATCAACGGTCACATCAGCGTGAATGGCTACCCCAACGTGGACGTCGACAACATGTTTACGACGCTCGATGGCGGGCAGTCGGCCGCGATTCTCGCCGCGCTTTCTTTGGGCGACCGGTTCGGGCGCATCTACGACAATCCTTACAACACGCCGGATGTGCGTGCCGTCGAGTTAAACGTCGATGTCGTGCATGACCGGCGCTCGGCTCGCCTGGAAAACGCACGCACCGATCTTACGGAAGCTCGCCCGGGCGACGACATCACGATTGAAACCGTTCTGCGGCCGTACCGTGGCGAACCCATTGTGCGCCAGATTCCGATTCATATCCCCACCTCGGTTTCCAAAGGCCCCCTGCGAATTCTGGTCAGCGATGGGGACACTCTTGACCGCATCCGGCGAGGCGGCCCGCTGGTCGGCCGGCGCCTGGACTTGGCCTCAACCATCGCGATTCTGAATAAGCAGCATTCCAACAACCGGGTTTACGTTTCGCTATTGGAAGCCGATCCAGAGGCCATGGTCGGCGACAAAGTCATGCCTACCCTGCCTCTTTCCATCATGAACGTGATGGAAGGAATGCGCGGCACACAGGAGATGATCGTGCTCGGCGAGTCTTCGGTGAACGAAGCCGCCAGCACGCCGCTCGATTACGTGGTTTCCGGCGCTCAGGTGTTGACCATCACCATCAAGTAGCTGCTGAGTCCCGCTAGAAAAAGCAGATTCCTCGGTGCTGATGCACGCTCGAAATGACAATGTGGGCAGTTAGTTGTGATCTTTCCGGCTTCTATCTCATGGGGACTGTCATTCCGAATCGGCTTTAGCCGTGAGGAATCTGCTCGTGACTTTCTCTGTGAACCTCTGTGTCCTCTCTCGTGACTTTCTCTGTGTACCTCTGTGTCCTCTATGGTTGATGAGTTCTGGGTAGTGTATCAGTTTGAATTGTGACCCCGTAGAATCACGGCGCGGCTCGTGCGATACTCAGGCCGTGGCAAACGCCCGCGCGATCCCGTCCAGCTTGCCAAGCAGGTTTTCGACATCGCCATCGGTGAAGCCGAAGACACTGTGAGCGAATCCAAGAGGCATCCTTACAAGAAATCGGCAGCGTAGAATACGAAAGCATGGCTTATCTAGCGTTCTGGGTTATGTTGGTCGGCGGCAAAGCGGCCCTTATGTATGGGGTGTGGAGACTTGCAAAAACCCAAGGGAGATCGCCGTGGCCGCCATTCATTGCGAGCATATTCTGCGCCAGCATCGTGTTCTTTGCTCTCTTCATCAAAGGACGCGCCGAACACCTTACCAATCCACAAAATTCAAACTGATACCCTACCAAGTTCTGACCTCGCTCTGAAACGCGCTCCCCGCGTGTTACCCTGATCTTTTCCGCCGATCGACTAAGTCTGAGGTCTAAATTTGCCAATCTCATTGCGTAAGCATTTTTCCTGTTTTGTTCTTATCGCTGTTTCCACACTGGCCTTCGCCGAAGGCACTCGCACCTGGGAGCAATCCAAGTTCGAGGACCTCAGCAAGGGCACAGCCGATGGCGTCGCCATTCGCAGCGCCGGCGGCCTGGAGCTGGCCCCGGCTTTCAAAGCCATTACCACCACGCCCTCCACTTACATCTGGGCAATTGCCTCCGACGCCAGGGGAAATCTCTACGCCGCGACCGGCACGCCGGCCCGCATTTACCGCATCACTCCGGATGGAAAGTCCACTGCCATCTTCGAGCCGCAGGAATTGCAAGTTCAAACCCTGGTCGTGGACAAGAACGGTGTGATCTACGCCGCCACCAATCCAGATGGCAAGGTGTATCGCATCGAGCGCAAAGCGGGTAACCCAACGAGCAACGGTACAGCCGATTTTTCTTCCACCGTTTACTTCGATCCCGGCACCAAATACATCTGGGACCTGGCGCTCGATGATTCCGGAAGTCTTTACGTCGCGACCGGCGATAAGGGGGAAATTTTTCGCGTCACGCCCAAGGGCGAGCATTCGGTTTTCTTTAAGAGCGACGAAACCCACATTCGCGTACTCGCCGTCGACGCCAAAAGCAACCTGATCGCTGGTTCAGACGGCAGCGGGCTGGTCTATCGCATCTCGCCCAGCGGCGAGGGATTCGTCCTCTACAGCGCGCCCAAGAAAGAAATTACCGCTCTGGCTCTCGACAGCGCGGGCAACATTTACGCCGCCGGGGTGGGAGAAAGGCGCCAGAGCGGCGGAGCCGCCGCCAGTTTTGTGCAAGCCCTGATCTCCGCCGCTGCGCCCGCCGTTGCGGTTGCACCCGGACAAACTGGACTTGTCGTTGCTAATGCAAACCCACAACCCGTCCCTGGGGCCATTCCATTTCCCGCAACCGGGGCCACCGGCGGATCGGAAGTTTACCGCATCGCTCCCGACGGCTCCGCCATGCGCATCTGGAACTCGCGCGACGATATTGTCTACGCCCTGGCTTTCGATTCTCGTGGACGCCTGCTCGCCGGCACCGGCAATCGCGGCCACATTTTTTCCATCTCCGGTGAAGATCAGTTCACCGATCTTGTGAAGGCCAGCGCCAGCCAGGTGACGGCCTTTGCCAGGGCCTCGGGCGGCGGCCTGTACGTCTCCACCAGCAATCTGGGCAAGGTGTTTCTGCTGGGCGCCAACCTGGAGTCCGAAGGCAAATACGACAGCGATGTTTTCGACGCGCACATCTTCTCCCGCTGGGGACGCTTCGAGTTTCGCGGCATGGGGAACGTAGAACTGTTCGCTCGCAGCGGCAACGTCGACAATCCCGACCGCAACTGGAGCGGATGGCAGAAAGTCGATTTGCAGAAAGACGCGCTGGCCGCGGTCCCTGCGGCTCGTTTCATTCAATGGCGCGCGGTTCTGCGGGCGAGCGATCCTGCGCCCCGCGTGGACAGCGTCCTGCTCAACTATCTGCCCAAGAACGTCGCTCCCGATTTCGACGACGTCAGCGTCCAGGTCGGTGTGCGCTACACGCCTACCCCCAAGCCGGCGACTCCTGATCTGGGCGCAGCGTCGAGCGTTTCCGTGCCGCCCCCTTCGAATCGTGATCGCGACGCGATTGGCGTGAAGTGGAGCGTGCACGACGACAACGACGATCAGATGGTCTATTCCGTCTATTACCGCGGCGACGGCGAGTCGCGCTGGCTGCTGCTCAAAGACAACCTGACCGACAAGTTTTACTCCTTCGACGCTTCTCTTCTTCCCGACGGCGGATATACCGTGAAAGTGGTGGCTTCCGACGCGCCTTCGCATGCGCCCGGACAAGCTCTGACCGCCGAACGGGAGAGCGCGCGCTTCGAAGTCGATACCACTCCGCCGCGCATTGAAAATCTCGCGGCTTCCGTAGAAGGCGATAAGATCCGGATCACCTTCCGCGCGACCGATAGCTTCTCTCCGATTAAGCGCGCGGAGTTTTCTGTCGATGCCGCCGATTGGCAATACATCGAGCCGGTCGACCAGCTTTCGGATTCGAAGACGGAAAACTACGATTTCCGCGTTCCGGTGCCCGTGGTTCTCAGTGGCACAGGTATGGTTCAGTCAAAGCCGGCTTCTGCAGGGAGCGTTGAGCATGTTGTGGTGGTGCGTGTGTACGACCGCTATGACAACATGATCTCGGCGAAGACGGTGATAAGGGGGAAGTAGTTTGCGTCTTGTCATTCCGAACCGGCTTTAGCCGTGAGGAATCGCTTCCGGTGTTCAAGCAGAAAGCAGATTCCCCGGTGCCGAAGCACGCTCGGAATGACAAGGTGGGGTGGGGTGGTGCGGTGTTATTTCATCAGTACCCACGCCCCTCCATTCGTCGTCATGATCACCAGGTTCATGATGATCAGCATCAATTCGTAGTGCCACCCGGATCCCTTCTCGCCCCAGAACCCGATGTGCCAGGCAAAGATCTTCTTTTGGATTGCGCCGAGCATCACCAGGATCAGCCCCAGCGCCGCCAGTTGCGTCAGCACTCCGAACACCACGCCCAGTCCTCCCGCTAGTTCAGCGAAGCCGAGGAAAATCGTGAAGCCCTTGCTCATCTCGATACTTTTTGCCCGCTCTTCGGCTCTGGTTACGTGACTCCATCCGCTGGTGAGGAAGATCGCGCCCACAATCAGGCGCATGAACATGAGCGCGGCGGGTTCGAACCGAGTGAGTTCGGGAAATGTCATGCGTCGCCTCCGGCTTCCCTCAGGCGCGTATTCTAGCCGGGATAAGGAAAAGGGTCATCCCCGCGCCGGCGATCTTGTGCGCCGGGCGCACAACGCCGCACCGGGCATTCTATGAGCGCCAGGCATCGGCACGGCTGAACAGGCTGCGGAAAAAGTGCGGTTTTGGGTGGCGCAGCGCTTCCGGCGCTGCGATAGAGGCTTTGCCCTCAGTGAGGGCTTTAGCCGCGGAGTCGCATGGACCGGTTTTTTTCGCAGCATGTGAAACCGTGCCCGTCCCATGAGCATTACGCAAGCTTGTCTGCCCGCCGCAGCTCAGGAAACATCCAGGCCCAGAGCGCAATCACCACCAGCGTGCCGAAGCCTCCCAGCACGACAGCCGGCACCGTGCCGAACCAGTGGGCCGCCAGCCCGGACTCAAACTGCCCCAACTCGTTCGACGCGCCGATGAACAGCATATCGACGGCATTGACCCGCCCGCGCATCTCATCGGGTGTTGCCAACTGCACCAGGGTTGCCCGGATGACCACGCTGACCATGTCCGCTGCGCCGGTGAGAAAAAGCGCGAGCAGCGAGATCACCAGACTCTTGGAAATCCCGAACACGATCGTGAACACGCCGAATCCTGCAACGCACCACAGCATGGTTGCGCCGACCCGATTCTTCAAAGGCCGATGGGCGAGAAGAACGGCCATAGCCGCCGCGCCCACGCCGGGAGCGCTGCGCAGCAGGCCAAGTCCCCAGGGCCCGGTTTGCAGGATTTCCCGCGCATAAACCGGAAGCAGCGCCACTGCGCCGCCGAGCAGAACCGCGAACATATCAAGCGAGATCGAGCCCAAGACGACTTTTTGACGCCAGACATATTCGAATCCCGCCAGCACGGTTTTCCAGTTGATGGGCTCGCGCGGCTTTGTCCTCGCTCGAGGTTGAATCTTGAAGGTTGAGAAAATTGCAGCTACGCCCGTCACCGTGGCCGTTGCGTAAACGGCCGCCGGCCCATGGAAAAACGCGTAAATCAGGCCACCCACGGTCGGGCCGAGAATGGTCGCGCCCTGAAAAATGCTCGCATTCCAGGCGACCGCATTCGTAAAATGCTCCTCGGCAACCAATTGCGGCAGCAGAGCCCGGCTCACCGGAGCGTTGAACGCGCGCGCCACACCCAGCAGAACGATCACCGCGAAAATCGTACGTACGTTTCGGATGTGCAGCATGGCGATGGTCAGCAGCAGCCCGGAACACAGGCTCAGGCCCACGTAACAGACCGTCAGCAATTTGCGGCGGTTAAAGCGGTCGGCCGCATGGCCAGTGACAAGAAACAAAAGAACTCCAGGCAAAAATTGCGCCAGGCCAACCAATCCAAGATCGAGCGCGCGCCGGGTAATGTCGTACACCTGCCAGCCCACGGCAACCGATTGCATTTCCATGGCAATGACAATGAAGAAGCGCGCGAATTCATAGCGGACGAAATCGGGATAGGTAAATGCAACCCGGCTGGAAAGTCTGGAGTCTGCGGCGACCGCCATCCGTCTACTTTGCCACAAGTTCCTGGCGGGTGCCGCGGCAGGATAAAATCTGCGTTGTGCAAGCGCTGCTCGAAAGCTTGGGTTGGCTGGCGTGCGCGATTTACTCGACCATTCCGTCGTTCTGGCTGCTGATTCATCCTCGCGTCGATTCGTGGAGAATGAAGCGCTCCCCGTACCGCATGTTGCTGCCGCTCTGGATTGGCCTGTGGATTCTGGCTGCGCTGGTCACCGCACCCTGGCGCGAAGTCGCATTCTATACGACGCCATGGAGCTGGCCTCCGGCTTGCCTGCTATTTGCCGCCGGATTTTGGATTTATTCGCAGGCGGGCAAAGGCTTCAGCGCACGGCAATTGGCCGGAGTTCCTGAAGTTCTTGCCGGCCATCCCGACCAGCGACTGGTCACGACCGGCATTCGCCGACGGGTGCGGCATCCTGTATATCTTGGGCATTTGTGTGAGATGCTGGCCTGGAGTGTGGGAACGGGATTGGCGGTCTGCTATGCGTTGACGGCGTTCGCGATGATCACGGGCGCTGTGATGATTCACATGGAGGACGCGGAGTTGGAGAGCAGATTCGGGCAAGAGTATCTTGAGTATCGCAGGCGAGTGCCGGCGGTCCTGCCAGCACTGAGGAGTCACGAATTCTGATTCCATCTGATTTATCTGATGGCTGACGGCTGATCGCTAATTATTTATGCGCTTTGAACTTTTCATCGCCGCACGCTATTTACGCGCCAAGCGCCGTCAGGCCGTCATCGGCGTCATCACGGGTATTTCCATCGCTGGAGTCGCTGCGGGAGTCGCGTCGCTGATCGTTGCGCTGGCAATCAACAACGGATTTCGCCAGGACTTGCAAGACCGGCTGCTTGGTTCGACTTCACATGTCAATCTGCTCCGCATCCAAAGCGACGGAATTAAAGGCTGGCTACCGTTGATGGATCGCCTGGTAAAACTGCCTCACGTAGTGGCAAGCGCTCCGGCGATTTATGAGCAAGTGCTTATCTCGCGGGGGCCGCGGGCGCGGGGAGCGGTGCTGAAGGGATTGATCCCAAGCTACGAACGCAAGGTCAGCGATTTGCTGAACACGGTGAAGGTTGGGTCAGCGGACGCGCTGGAGGAACGTGTGGGGGCGGGCGGCTCGCCCGCCCAAGCATCGCCCACGGGCCATGTAGCGGCGGACGTCTCGTCCGCCGAGCAAAGCGCGGGCGAGAGGCTCGCGCCCACACAGCCTTCGACAAGCGCGGACAAGAATGTCCGCGCCACACCGGCTGATTCTATGGCTGATGTTCAAAGCCGCGTCGCCGAGATGCCGCCCATCATTCTTGGCAAGGACATGGCCGATGATCTGGGCGCGGATGTAGGCTCGGTGGTCCTCGTCACCAGTCCGCAGGGCGAACTCACGCCGTTTGGCATGGTTCCGAAATACACCCGCTTTCGCGTGGCGGGAATCTTCAACTCCGGATTCTACGATTACGACAGCGGCTGGGCCTTCACTCGCCTTTCCGATGCGCAGCGATTATTCGGCCTGGGCGATCTGATTTCCGTCCTCGAATTCAAAGTCGATGATATTTACAAAGCCGGCGAGGTTGGGCACGAGATCGAACAAGCCGCCGGCCCGGGCTTCATGACTACAAACTGGATGGAGCAGAACAAAGCCCTGTTTCGAGCTCTGCGCCTGGAAAGATTAGTCACGTTCATCACCATCGGCCTGATCGTTTTCGTCGCCGCGCTCAACATTCTTATTTCGCTGACGATGATGGTGATGGAAAAGACCCGCGACATCGCGGTGCTCATGTCGATGGGAACGCGTAAGTCACAGGTGCGCCGGGTCTTTGTCACGCAGGGCGTACTCATCGGCGTGATTGGAACGGCGATCGGGCTGTTGCTGGGATATGCGCTTTCCTGGGCCGGAGCGCACTATCACTTGCTTTCGCTCTCGCCCGAGGTCTATTCCATCGACTATGTTCCTTTCGCTCCGCGCGCCGTGGATGGCGTGCTGGTGGCATTGGTTGCCATCGGAATCTCTCTCGTGGCCACGCTCTATCCGTCGTGGTCGGCGGCGCGGATTCTTCCGGCCGAGGCGCTGCGTTACGAGTAACCTGGTGACATCAGCCTCCGGAGACCTCTTCGTTGTCATTTTTCTGTCAACTCAGGGTCACCTTTTGTCGCATGGGGCGCAGTTTTTTCCCGATTTCCCTGCTGCGCAATGCCTTCTCCAATCTCTTGCCACGATGCTCTGTGACTAGAGTCACAGCCGTTTTGCCACGCTCTGGCATAGAGTTGCGGGTTAGATGCTGCCGCGAACAGAGCGTATTCTCGTGCTGAGGCCGTGTTCTAATGGGGCAAAGGGCTCAGCCGGCGGTTGCGGAACACCTGGCGGCGTGGGCGTGCCGCGCTGAGCCGGGGAGCGCTCTATTTGCATCTAACGAACAGCAAAACATTGTTGCGCATCGAAGGTTTGCAAAAGATTTTTCGCTCCGGCGAAGCGCAGTTAGTGCTCTTTGAGAATCTTTCGTTCCAGATAACCACGGGAGAGATGGTGGCGGTGGTCGGCGAATCGGGCGCGGGCAAGAGTACCCTGTTACATATCCTGGGCGCTCTTGATAGGCCTTCTGCAGGTGACGTATACTGCGCCCAATTGCAGTTGAGTTCGCTTTCGGAAGACGACGCGGCCGAATTTCGCAATCGGGAACTCGGCTTCGTGTGGCAGTTTCACTATCTATTGCCGGAATTTACGGCGCTAGAGAACGTAGCCATGCCCCTGCTGGTGCGGGGAGTTTCCCGCAAGCAGGCAGAGGAACAAGGCTTGCAGTGGCTGCGGGAGGTGGGGTTGGAGCGGCGCTGGCACCACCGTTCCGGGGAGCTTTCCGGCGGCGAACAGCAACGCGCGGCACTGGCCCGGGCCCTCATCACTAAGCCAAAGCTTTTATTGGCCGATGAGCCTACCGGGGACCTCGACAGCCGGACGGCGGATTCAGTGTTCGATCTGATTGCCCGCCTACATCGCGACTGCCAGCTAACTTCCCTGATTGCGACGCACAATCTGGCTTTTGCCCGGCGCTGCGACCGGGTGCTGCGCTTGCAGAACGGAAGAATGGAGGAAGTAGTTCCAGAGAGGTTGTCTTAGTGGCTAAGGAGTGGAATTGACAAACTTGGCCCTGACGTGACGAAATGTGAGTAAGAACGATTTTTGGGTGCAGCGGCTTGCGGAAGAAGGAACTTTTGGTGTCTTTGGTAACAGGTTGCGGGCTGCTAACTGGCGTGCTCGCGGGTTGGACAGCGGTGGCACCCGGATTGCTTGTAAATCTCAGGGGTGGAAGGTTTTTCAAGGAGCTGCGGGTTGCGGGAATTGCGGTTTCGGGAAAAGCCAGGGGGTAGGGCATTATGTTTGAGCGCTATACGGAGAAAGCGAGGCGCGTAATCTTCTTTGCGCGCTACGAAGCCAGTCAGTTCGGTTCGCCTTATATTGAGACCGAGCACCTGTTGCTGGGTCTGCTTCGAGAAGACAAGGCCCTGACTAATCGCTTTCTGCGTTCCCACGCCTCGGTCGAGTCCATCCGCAAACAAATCGAAGGTCACACGACCATCCGGGAGAAAGTTTCAACCTCCGTTGATCTGCCCCTAAGTAATGAATGCAAACGGGTTTTGGCGTTTGCCGCCGAAGAAGCCGAGCGACTTTCGCATAAACACATTGGGACCGAGCACCTGCTGTTGGGCTTGCTGCGCGAAGAAAAATGTTTTGCCGCGGAGATTCTGCATGAGCGCGGCCTGCGGCTTTCGACCATTCGCGAAGAGTTGGCGCGCAGCGGCCAGGAAAAATCGCAGCCGCAGCGCCAGCGCGAGTCTTCCCTGCTGAGCGAGTTTTCCCGCGACCTGACCCAGGCCGCCATGGATAGTCAGCTCGATCCACTGGTTGGCCGCGAAGGTGAGCTGGAGCGCGTGATCCAGATTCTTTGCCGGCGCACGAAAAATAATCCTGTTTTGATCGGCGAGCCTGGTGTCGGCAAGACTGCCATCGTGGAAGGTCTGGCGCAGCGCATCGCCGATGGCGAAGTGCCGTCGTTCCTGGCCGATAAGCGAATTCTTGCGCTCGATCTTTCTCTGATCGTCGCTGGAACGAAATATCGTGGCCAGTTCGAAGAGCGGCTCAAGACCATCATGAAAGAATTGATGGAGTCGCAGAATTCCATCATCTTCATTGACGAACTGCACACGCTGGTTGGCGCAGGATCTGCCGAGGGCTCGCTCGATGCCGCCAATATTCTGAAACCGGCGCTTTCGCGCGGCGAGATTCAGTGCATCGGGGCGACCACGCCGGGCGAGTATCGCAAATCGATCGAAAAAGACCGCTCGCTCGAGCGCCGCTTCCAGGCGGTAAAGGTTCCGCCGCCGAACGAGAGTGATGCCATCAAGATTCTGTTCGGGATCAAAGACCGCTACGAGAAATTCCACGCGGTTACGTACACGGACGATGCCATCAACTTCGCCGTATCCCACTCGAACCGTTACATCCCGGACCGCTTCCTGCCTGACAAGGCGATCGACCTGGTGGATGAAGCCGGAGCGCGCGTGAAGCTGCGCCAGACTTCGCTGCCCGAGGAAATCACCGAAGTGCAGAAGCGCATCAAGTTCATCGTGCACCGCATGGAAAATGCCATCGCGAACCATGAGTTCGAGAAGGCGCGTTTCTATTCGGACGAGGAACGCAAAGAGCGCGAAAACCAGCGCGCTCTTCGCGAAAAATATCATCTCGATGAGTCCGCGACCGGCGTGGTCGGCCGCGAAGACATCGAGGACGTAGTTTCGCGCTGGACCGGCGTGCCCATCACCTCGATCAAGGAAGAAGAGTCGCAGAAGCTGCTGCGCATCGAGGAAGAGCTGCACAAGCGCGTGATCTCGCAGGATAAAGCGATCACCGCGCTGGCCCGCGCCATTCGCCGCTCCCGCGCCGGGCTGAAAAGCCCGAACCGCCCGATTGGGTCGTTCCTATTCCTCGGCCCGACCGGCGTCGGCAAAACGGAAGTCGCGCGCACGCTGGCGCAATTTATGTTCGGTACGGAAAAATCGCTGATCCGTTTCGACATGTCGGAGTTCATGGAGAAGCATTCGGTTTCGAAGTTGATCGGCTCGCCTCCGGGATACGTTGGCTACGAAGAGGGCGGCCAGCTTACCGAGCGGGTGAAGCGCGCGCCCTATTCGGTTGTGCTGCTCGACGAAATCGAGAAGGCGCACCCGGATGTCTTCAACATTCTCTTGCAGGTATTTGAAGACGGCCAGCTCACTGACGGCTTGGGCAACACGGTCGACTTCAAAAATACGATCATCATCATGACGTCGAACATCGGCGCGCGGCACTTGCAGAAGCGCGAAGGCCTCGGCTTCCAGTCGACGCAGGAAGACATGATCTCGGGCAAGGTCGAAGACCTGGTGAAGAATGAAGTCAAACGCACGTTCAATCCGGAGTTTTTGAACCGGCTGGACGAAATCATCATCTTTAACGCGCTCGGCGAAGGTGACCTGATCCAGATTCTGGAACTCATGGTCAGCCAGCTGAACCAGAACCTGGCACAGCGGTCGATCACGGTGACCGTGACCGACGAAGCCAAGAAGTGGATTCTTGAGCAGACGCTCGGCGACCGCAGCTATGGCGCTCGTCCACTGCGGCGCGCGTTGCAGAAATATATCGAAGACCCGCTCTCCGAGGCGTTGATTCAAGGCTCGATCACCACGCGCCCGGCGTTCATCGAGGTCTTCCTCGACGGCAACAAGCTGTTCTACCGCCCGGTGGATTCGGAGAAGACCGAAGGCGTGTTGTTATACGAAAACTGAGCCGTCAACATTCAGCTATCAGCCGTCAGCATAAAGCTGGCGGCTTTTGTTTTAGGGCGAGCAGTGCTTGTGTGGGGGCAGCTGCCCTCGGCTGTCCAGCAGAGCGAAGCTCGGCAAGTTTCACCCGTCGGCCAAAAGGTGGCTGCTTCTGTTTTTGCGCCACTGGCCGTTTGGGGACGGGCGTCTCGCCCGTCCTCTATCGTTCGTCCTTAACGGATTCGCAGGGGCGGGACGGCCGCGCCTATATCAGGCGCTGACCGCCAATCCACTGGCTGCGGGCGCTTGCGTGAACACCGAGAGATCCGGTTGCAATGACGCGTAGGCCTGGCGCGCGGCTGAAAGATTGCTGTTTTGCAAATCCTGGCCCAGCTGGCTGAATAGCTGTGTGATCGAATTCTGCGCGTTCTGCGGCTGCTCCACCGATCCATGGTGATGGTGATGATGATGCGCCTGCGCGCCCTGGCTTTGCGCATCATTCTGGACGTTTGAGTAGTCCTGCTGCGCGGCGGAAAGATTGCCGGACTGCAAGTCCTGGCCAAGCTGGACGAATGCCTGCTGAATCGAATTGCTGGCCGGCGAGGTTGCGCTCGTACTCGTGGCCGCACTCGTGGCCAAA
>Ga0335076_10002517_pt1 | contig 18268 bp, 22 predicted proteins | sample Lox_Sample_25_FD_206717 | JGI IMG/M metagenome (GOLD analysis project Ga0335076, IMG submission 206717) | Soil microbial communities from Loxahatchee National Wildlife Refuge, Florida, United States - Lox_Sample_2.5 | ecosystem: Environmental > Terrestrial > Soil > Wetlands | place: USA... | reverse complement strand
CTGCTCAGGGAGTTCGGTTTTGCGGCTCGAGCTTTTGCGTCTGGGAGAGAGTTTCTTTCGTCTGACTATGTAAGTGAGACCCGGTGTCTGATCCTCGACGTCGCGATGCCAGGAATGTCCGGACTCGATCTTCAAGAGGAATTGAAGCGTCGCGGACAAGCGATTCCCATCATCTTCATCAGCGGTCAGAAGGACGAAGACATCCGGAAACAAGCACTGCAACGAGGAGCCATAAAGTTCCTCCACAAGCCATTCAGCGACACCGATTTGCTCGATGCTGTCAACGCAGCCCTTGATGGGGAATGAGGGCCCGGTTGTGCAAGTTTGTGGGGTAGTACAATGAGTTCAGTCGGCACGCTTGGTCATGAAGTGGGGTCATCACCAATGGCGACTGCCAAGCCTGTAGTGTTTGTTGTTGATGATGATGTCTGGGTGCGCGAGTCCCTCGAAACCTTAATACGTGACGAGGGATGGCAGGCGGAGACCTTCGCCTCAGCACAAGAGTTTCTCGATCGCCCGCGGGGATTTACTCCTAGTTGTCTCGTCCTCGACATATCCCTCCCGGGCCTCAATGGTCTCGAACTACAAAAGCGCGTGGCGGCCGAGCGCACCGACATGCCGATCATCTTCGTCACGGGCCACGGCGACATTCCAATGTCTGTTGGCGCGATGAAGGCAGGAGCAGTCGAGTTCCTCACGAAGCCATTCAACGATGAAGTTCTGCTGACCGCGATCCGTCAAGCCCTGGGGCGAAGCCGCCTCGCTCTCGCTCAGCAAGCAGAGATGCGGGAGCTCCGGGACCGTTACGCGTCACTCACTCCTCGGGAACGGGACGTCATGTCGTTGGTCGTCTCCGGTCTGTTGAATAAACAGGTCGCTGGCGAGCTCGGCATTACCGAGAGCACAGTGAAGGCACACCGCGGCCAGGTGATGCAGAAGATGAAGGCCAACTCGGTGGCGGATTTGGTAAAGATGACCGCGAGACTCGATCAAACTGCTACTACAAACCAATCAATAAATCTTGGCTAGAAACGGCGGCACCAGCTGACTGCCAGCAAGATTTCTCGCAGCAGCATCTCGCTCAGTTCGCGTGTGTCCTCTTTCGCTGGTTGCTCTCTTGGCGTTTGGCCTTTGATGTCGATGCTCCTGGCCCGAGGGCTCGAACTTCTTTATCGAGATACTCGTCCAAATGCGCTCGCGCCGCCAGGAGCGCGTCGCGATTCCGTTCCAGCCGGCTGATCATGAGCGCGCCTTCCAAAGTGGAGATGATGAGCATCGCCAACCTGTTCGGATCAACTCCACTCCTGATCTCTCGCCGCTGAATGCCGTCGCTGATTACTGATGTGAGGAGATTCTGCCACTTGCTGAGTGCCCGCCGGGCTCGCTCACGCAGAACAGGATTTCCATCGTCGGACTCGACGGCGGTATTCAGGAGAGGACATCCCCCAGGAATACTTGAGCGGCGCTCCACAAAATTGGCAATGAGGTGTTTCAGCCGAGCGACGCTTCCTTCGATGTTGCCGAGGTCACGCACGCGCTCCTGAAATGCCCCTTCCCATGCGTAATCAAACGCCTCCGCCGCCACCGCTTCCTTACTCGGAAAATGCCGGTAGATCCCGCCTTTCTCAAGTCCGGTCGCCTCCATCAAATCGGCCATTGAAGTTCCTTCAAGGCCCCGTTGATTAAACAATTCTGCCGCTTTCGCAAGGATTCTTTCTCGAGTTTGGTCGCCCTTAGACATAGTCAGTTCAATTCAGTTCCTATATCTGCACAATACCTCTGCCCAGTCGTTGAAACAACTCAGGCTTCACGACTCAATGCACTCCCAGAATGTTGCTGGTTACCCGCTGCGAAAGATCGTACGTTGTGTGATTCCACAAGCGGCTGAGCAGTAGGGGATGCCGGTGTATGCCAACCACCAGAAGATCGCTGTGGGTTCTCTGCGCGCATTCCACAATCGCCTCTACTTCATCCCCTTCGACAAGTTCCGTGGTCAGCGCGATGCCTTCTTGCCGAGCAGCTTCTTGCGCCTCGGTCTGAAGATCTCGATAGTATTCGGCTGCTTGCTCCTTGAGCAGTGCGGTCCCGCCTGGGACTTCGGCGTCGATATACGCACTGTATGCAGGCAGCTTTTCTTGTATCGAGACTGCTCTCAACTCGGCGTTCAAGCTCTTGGCCAGATGGATGCCGGTCAGTAGTGAGCGTCCGGATGCCGGAGATTCATCGTATGCAACCAGGATTCGCTTGAACATTTTTCCTCCTCCTTCTAAACCGCACCTTAACGAATGATCACGATCGCTAACATGCGCTTATCGCACTTTGACCGTAGGCTCAACCGACATTCCGGGTCGGAGCAGGTGCTGTGGATCTTGATCTGAATTAAAGCGAATCCGCACCGGCAGTCGCTGCACGACCTTAACAAAGTTGCCGCTGGCATTCTCGGGTGGCAGAAGGCTGAACAGACTTCCAGCCGCTCCCGGCAGATTTTCCACGGTCGCCTGGTAATCGCGGCCGAACGTATCAACGTGGACCACAACCGGCTGGCCAGCTCGCATATGCTTCAACTGCGTTTCCTTGAAATCCGCAGTGACCCAGATATCGTCGAGAGGAACGATCGCGAGCAAGCTTTGTCCCGGTTCGATCCTATGACCGAGCTCGACAGTTTTGCGTCCAATTACTCCACTGACAGGCGCGTAGATCTTGGTGTAGCCCAGGTTGAGTTCGGCAGTGCGGACGTCTGATTTCGCCTGGCTGACCTGGCCGATGCTGGACTCAGATTTGGCCTTTGCGTCGCTCACCTGTTCCGGAGCTGTTCGGGCAGCTCCAACCTGGGCCTCCTTCTGAAGTATGAGTTTCTTCACCTGCGCAATTTTCTGTTCCTCAGCGCGAACCAGAGCTTGGTCGGCGTCGACTGTCTGAGCATCTGCGAGAGCGTCTGCCTCGCGTCCGTCATAATCCAACTGCGACACGACCCCGGCGTCAACCAGGTTCTTGTAACGGATTCGGTCCCGTTCCGCGCGCGCAGCAGTGGCCTGGTCTTGCTGAACTTTGTGCTGGGCAGCCGCGAGATTAGCTTCCTCGGTCGCGAGTGCGGCTTCAGCCTCATCAACTGCGGCTTCCGCCAGGGTAAGCTGACTAAACGCACTGGCGTTTGTGATCGGGATATTGACGTCAGCAGAGCGGGAACTTGCTTCACGGGTCGCCAAATCTGCGCGTGCATGATCCAGCGCGGCCTCGTAGTCATTCGGATCAAGCTCCACGAGAAGGGTGCCAGCCTTCACATACTGATTGTTCTCAACTCTCGGATCCACATAGAGGACGGTGCCGCTGATGCGGCTCGAAACTACGTTGATGTGACCGTCAACCTGCGCGTCATCGGTGGTTTCAAAGTGCCTCGCATGCAACCACCAGGAGACCGCGCCTGCGGCCACCAATGCGACTGCGATGCTCGCATACGCCCAGCGAGGGAAAGGTTTCCGTTCCGGCTCCGAATGACGAATTTTCAACTCACGCACTCTGAGTTCTTCAGAATCCTCTTTAACCACGAATGAAGGTTCTTGAACCTCTTCGACCGTATCAATCGCCGGCGACATAGTTTCTCCTCTGTGCGTTCAGTGCGCAGCGGCACTCCCGCCCTGTTTGAATTTGCGAATAAAAATTGCCAGCGGTACGCCGATGGCTGCGACCGCTCCGAGAATCCAAAAGCAATCCAGGAAGGCCAACATCGCCGCCTGCTGTTGCACGATCGCGTATACCTGCGCGAAAGCGCTAACGGACGCATCCGCCACACTTGAACCGTGTTCGACAAAACGATTGGCGACGCTCGTGACGGAGGTACTTAGCGGATGATCGAAATTGGTGACGTGTGTTACCAGTACTGACTGGTGGTACTGCATCCGCCGCGACAGCAGCGTGGTGACTAGAGCGATACCGAAGCTTCCACCCTGGTTTCGGAAAAGATTCGTAAGACTGGACGCCTTATTATTTTTTTCCCTCGGGAGATAGGAATAAGCCAGCTGAGTCGCCGGGACAAAGAGAAACGCGATCCCCAGGCCTTGGAGCATGCGTGCTCCTGTCTCTCGTGCATAGTCGGTCGCTAGATTAAAACTGGCAAAGTACCACATCGCCAAAGCCAGAATCCCAAAGCCGAAAGCAAGCAGTCGGGCGACTGGAATTCGGCTCACCAACCGGACGACCACCGGGGCCAAAACCACGATCACCATCGCCCCTGGGCCCAAGACCAATCCCGCGTTCGTCGCCGTATAGCCGTAAAGCGACTGCAGCATTTGAGGAATGAGTACGGTAGAACCGAACAGCACAAATCCGAAGAGGAAGTAGTACGCGTTGGCGATAGCAAAATTCCGCTCTTTCAACAGCCGGATCTCCACGACGGGATCCGGATGACGCAGTTCCCAGAAGATTGCAAGGCCGAGCGCTGCAATCGCGATTGCAAAGAAACTGATGATGAAATTACTTTCGAACCAATCCAGTCTTTCTCCGCGATCCAGCACTACCTCCAGAGACGCAAAGCCGATCGCGATTAGTAATATGCCGACGTAGTCGATCTTGAGCTTGCCGGCGGTTCGCGCCGTCTCCACTTCGCGCTTGAATTCCGGCGGGTCAGACAAAATTCGACTCGTGAGTACGAGAGACAGGATCCCGATCGGGACATTAATAAAGAAGATCCAGCGCCACGAGAAGCTGTCGGTGATCCAGCCGCCCAGCGGAGGCCCAACGGCGGGCGCGGTGACAATCGCCATGCTGTAGAGCGCGAATGCAGCCGCCCGCTTTGAGGCGGGGAAAGTGTCGACCAGAATCGCCTGCTCAACGGGAGCCAAACCGCCGCCAGCAATTCCTTGCAGCACGCGGAAAAAAATCAGGAGTCCGAGGCTTGGCGCCAGCCCGCACATCAGAGAACTGATGCTGAACAACCCAACGCACGCCATATAGTAGTTTTTTCGCCCAAAAACGCGACTGAGCCACGCGCTGAGCGGCAGCACAACGGCGTTTGCGACAAGATAGCTGGTGAGCACCCACGTCGCCTCGTCGTAACTCGTGGCGAGGCCTCCGGCGATGTGAGGAAGAGAGACGTTGGCGATAGCCGTATCCAGCAGTTCCATGAACGTCGCCAAAGTGACCGTAATAGCGATCAGCCACGGGTTTATCGCTCGTGCTTTCTCGCGCTCCCCCAACGCCAGCGGCATCGTTGCTGCGGCCATGCTGCCTCCTGCTCACAGGATCAGATTGCATAAGAGACCGATCGGTCGCAAAAATATCGTACAGGGGTATGAATCACTTTTTTGACCCGGATCTAAGTCCTTAAGAAGCCCACTCTCACATCTGGAGGCAGGCAGGGATCTCCACCTTGCGGATACAGTCGGCCGAGGTGGTCCATTTCATGACTACAAGGCCGCCTTTTGACCGCATTGAGATCTGTAGAAAGTCCACCTTCATAACTGTGGGCGCACCGGAATTCCCAATTTGCGGATCCGGTAGGCCAGGGTGGTCCGTTTCATGCCCAGCTTGGCCGCGGCGCCTCTGGGTCCCCCAGTGATCCAGTTCGATTCTTTCAAAGCTTGCAGCACGTGCTCCCGCTCCATCTCTTCCAGCGTGGACAAGTGGGTCGGTAAACTCTGAGCTGTCTCTTCTGTCAATTCTTCCACTGGAGCGCGGAGCGAGGTTCCGGGCGACAGGATCACCGCCCGCTCGATGAAGTTCTGCAGCTCTCGCACATTTCCTGGCCAGGAGTAGTCCTGGAGCACTTCCATGGTGCGCTGTGAAATTGTCTCGATGTGCCGGTTCATTCGTTGGCAATACTTGTCAACAAAGCGGCTCACGATGAGCGGGATATCCTCGCGCCGGTCGCGCAACGGAGGAACCGTCAGCGGAAACACGTGCAGGCGGTAGTACAAATCGCTGCGGAACGTTCCCTCCGCCACCATCTGCTTCAGATCGCGGTGTGTGGCCGCGATCACGCGTACATCGACTTGCTGGGTCCGCGTGCTGCCCAGCCGTTCAAATTCATGCTCCTGCAGAACCCGCAGCAGCTTGGCCTGCAGCTCCAGGGGAATGTCTCCGACTTCATCCAGGAATAACGTGCCTTTGTCGGCCAACTCGAAGCGGCCGGGCTTTCGCGCGATGGCGCCGGTGAACGCGCCCTTCTCATGCCCGAACAGTTCGCTTTCCAGTAAGCCGGAAGGTATGGCGGCACAATTCACCTTCACAAACGGACGGTCACGCCGGCCACTTCGATTGTGAACGGCCTGGGCGATCAATTCCTTTCCTGTGCCCGTTTCTCCCTGAATCAGCACGCCGGAGTCGGTTGGAGCTACGACCTCCACCTCCCGCAGGACTCGCCGCAGGGCCGCACTCCGCCCCACGATCTTTTCAAAGCCAGCCTCACTGCTTGGCTCATGTGCGAGATAACCGTTGTCCTCGGAGCTCTCGAGCTCTTCCTCTCCGCTGTAATTCTCGTCGAACGGCAGATGCGAGGGTGTTTCCACAAAAGGTGTTTGCGATGCCAGTCCAAATTCGATCGCGCTCATAGCTCATTCCTCCCTGCAACTTGAAGATAGCGGTTCAGACGACGTGCACTGATCCTGAAAAATGGAAGCCTCGTAGTCTTCGATCATGAGGCAAACCGGACTCTTCCTTTATGACTGCGTTCAGACTGGCGCTGCTGTCACAACTGCCGGCGACTTCAAGCACCGGGACGGGATGACACGGCTGCAATTCCGGATAGTTCGGGAAGACCACGTGCAATAGCCGCGCGGAATCCCTTAACTGCATGAATCCCGTTTGTGTGGGTATATAGGTCATGGCGTTTCGCCTCCAGCCATCGGTTAGCTGCCCAAAGCCGTGCCCGTTGCCAGACGGACGTGGCTTTCAGAAGCTAAGCGGGTCGCTTCGATATTCATTGCGATCAGGACGAGAATTTCTGCCAGGGAAAACTGCCGGAGAGTTTCGCTCGTTATACCAAACATAGCCGCTCCTTTCTTGAGATTGTTCTTTTCTGCTGACCTGACACGTAAGGGAGAAGGCAAGCCAGTGGCCACTCGCAAAAAGGACTGAAAGTGGGGCATTTAGCAGCGGGAATCGCTCCTTCGCTCATGGGGATGTCTGCTGAAGGCTCAGCATTTTGCTGACGTGAAGGCGCGGAGCCCGATGCAGACGAGCCTTGCGCGTCAAGGCCTTAGGAATGGCGCTCTAAATGCAACTTCGAACGTCGCTGGAACGTGCGAGCGAATCCGGCATTGCCAGCCATGTCGGCGACGGTATGCAGGGAGCAAATCGGTTTGGCTTTATGAATTCCTCGATGATCACCGCCTTTGCGGCTATCGGCGGTTCGCTGGTAGGTGCGTTAGGCTCGGCTGTCGCCACGTGGATCACGGCAAGACATCAGGACCGCCGTGACTTGCTGGGCAAGCAGATTGCCCGACGGGAGGGGCTGTATTCCGACTTCATTGGCGAAAGCGCCCGCTTACTGGTCGACGCCATGGAGCACAACTCCGCTGATCTTCAAAAGATGGTACCCGTCTATGCTCTGGTGAGCCGTATCCGGCTCAGTTCGTCCGAGCCCGTTCTGCAAGAAGCAGAACACGTCATAAGGACTATCGTTGGCACCTATCCAAAAACCAACCTTACGGTCGAAGAGATTGAAAACCAGGCAGTGAATGGGACCGATCCCCTAAGGGCATTCAGCGATATCTGTCGGATAGAACTCGAGTTGCTGCAACGACAACTCTAGATAACGAACCGTGGAAAACCAATATTTTAGCTATGGGCCTGGAAGGAAGAGTATCAACGCACAGCCACAGGAACAGGCTGCGGCCGCGGCTGCCGTTGCGTTCTCAGGAATCGGCGCCACTTATGCTGATCGCACCGCGCGCCGCGGCCACGACTTATGCGATGGTCCACGCTTCGGGGGGAACACGAAATGCTAAGAATTGAAAAAGATAGCTGCGAAAGTGTGACCAGGTTCCGGCTGAGTGGGCGGATGCAGTCGGAGCAGATCGCCAGCATTCGATCGGAAATGGACGGCGGCTGCACAAGCAAGGTCTTGGACTTGAGCGAAGTTACGCTGGTGGACCTCGGAGTGATTCAGTTCCTGATCAGCTGCCAGGATGCCGGTGTTGAACTGGTCCAATGCCCGCCCTATGTCCGCGAATGGATGCTTCGCGAGCGTGCCGAGGCGCAGCCCGGCTCTTCCGACGAAGACTGATATAGTCGCTCCCCCCACGGTTCCTTGCGTCTGCCATGCACCGCTGCGACGCGAAGGCTCCGCTGAGGGCGCTCTCCCTGTAATACCAAAGTATCGACCGTACTATTGTCTAATTGTTTGAGCTCGCACCGTCATGGCCTAATCAGTCTTGCGCTGTATGCCCTCCCCAAACCCAAGCCGTCTCGCAGGATTCGACGTATGAGTGCGTCTGAGAAGCTCCCGCAAGGCCGGATAGATCCTCGCACCGAGGCAATTCCCCAGGAGGCCTTGCTTGGTGGGCTTTTTGCGAGAGTGCCAGAAGCCCTCGTTCTGCTCGACACAGATGACCGGGTCCTTCAGGTCAATTGGGAATTCACTCGAATTTTCGGCTATGCCCAAGAGGAAGCCTGCGGGCGCCTCATTAACGAACTCGTGGTTCCCGAAGAACTTTTGCCAGAGGCAGGCGAATACACGCGCCGGGGTCTTCGAGGCGAGAGCCTGAATATTGAAACTGTGCGGAAGCACAAGGATGGCACCCGCGTTCATGTCTCAATAATCAGCGGTCCTGTATCGACGTCCGGTAGCCAGGTTTCTGAATACGTAATCTATCGCGAGATTGGTGAACGCAAGCGTGCGGAACAGAGATTGCGTGAAAGCGAAGCGTACCTCGCCGAAGCTCAGAGGTTGAGCCGTACGGGGAGTTGGGCGTGGAACCTGCAGACTGGAGACATCCGATATTGGTCAGAGGAGTGTTTTCGGGTCCTGGGGTTCGACCCTCGGGGCGCTTTGCCCAAATTCGAAGAATTGTTGGCTCGAACTCATCCCGAAGACCGGGCGTTCGTCAAAGAGCAATTTGAACGTGCGGTTCATGAAAAAGCCAACTTCGAACTGGAATACCGCCTGGTTCATCCCACCGCCGGAATCAGAGACATTCATGCCGTCGGCAACGCGGTCCTTGGTCGATCCGCCGAGCTCGTGGAATTCGTGGGCACCGTCATGGATGTTACCGAGCGCAAGCGTGCCGAGCAGGCTCTGCAAAACAGCGAGCGCAATCTTGCCGCCATCATCAACACGATCCCCACTGCGGCATGGACGACTCATCCGGATGGCTACTGTGACTTCATCAATCAGGTGTGGCTCGATTATGTAGGCATGACTGCGGACCAGGCGAAAGGCTGGGGGTGGGCAGAAGCGATTCATCCCGACGACCGCCAGAAACTTGTAGCGTATTGGCAATCGTGTCTGGCCTCGGGCACCCCGGTCGACACGGAGGCGCGTCTGCGTCGCTTTGACAACGCCTATCGCTGGTTCCTCATTCGCGCCAATCCGCTGCGGGATCAAGCGGGCGGCATCCTTAAGTGGTACGGAACCTGTATAGACATCGATGACCGCAAGCTCGCCGAGCAGAAGCTTCAGCAAAGTGAAGAAGACCTGCGCACGATCACCGATACCATTCGCCAACCCATTTGGGTCATAGCACCGGATGGCACGATCCTGTACGCGAACCGGTTGGTTCAGGAACTGACCGGCCTCTCACTCGGCGAGGTGAAGGACCAACCCCTCACTAAGCGAGTCTTCGATCCGGACGAGCGAGAGCGCATCCGAGCCGAGCGACAAGAGGGACTTTTGCGTGGGATCCCATTCGAACTGGAATGGAGGGTTTTGATGAAGACCGGGCAATATCGCTGGCAGCTTATTCAGTACAACCCGTTGAAGGACGAGACTGGCCAGATCATCCGCTGGTACGCCACGGCCACCGACATCGATGATCGCAAGAGGACAGAAGTGCGGCTGCGCAATGAGAACCTCGTACTGCGCGAGGAGATCGATCGCTCTTCGATGTTTGAGGAAATTGTCGGATCTTCAAAACCCATGAGCCAGTTGCTTAAGAAGGTGGAAAAGGTTGCCCCTTCCGATTCGACGGCCCTCATTCTAGGCGAAACTGGCACCGGAAAAGAATTGATTGCTCGTGCATTGCATCGTAGATCGAAACGCGCACGCCGGGCCTTCGTAAAGGTCAATTGCTCGGCGATTCCACAATCTCTGATCGCTTCCGAACTTTTCGGCCATGAAAAAGGAGCCTTCACCGGCGCACTGCAACGGCGAGTGGGAAGGTTCGAAGCTGCCAATGGCGGTACGCTGTTTCTGGATGAAATAGGCGAACTCCCGATGGAGACGCAGATTGCTCTCCTGCGGGTATTGCAGGAAAGAGAGTTTGAACGCGTGGGCAGCAATCATCCGGTCACGGTCGATGTCCGGGTGATAGCGGCCACGAACCGCGATCTGCCGGCTGCTGTAGCGGCCGGAACCTTCCGCCAGGATCTCTTCTACAGGCTGAATGTATTTCCCATCGACGTACCGCCCCTGCGCGAACGGGCGGAAGATATCCCGTTGCTCGTGGAGTACTTCGTCGGGCGCTTTGCCAAAGAGGTCGGCAAAAACATCCGTCACATCGCCCGGCAGACACTGCAGCAGTTACAAACCTACAATTGGCCGGGAAATATTCGGGAGCTGCAGAACGTCGTAGAACGGGCAGTCATCCTTTGCGAATCCGATACTTTCGTCGTAGATGAAAGCTGGCTCGAAGGCGAAACAGAATCTGACGACTCACCGGAGCGCGACGGCCTTTTGGCTTTGGAGGATCGCGAAGTAGAAATGATCGAAGCTGCTCTCGCCGAGACCCATGGGCGGATTTCCGGTCCTTCCGGAGCGGCCGCGAGACTCGGGGTACCACGCCAGACCCTGGAATCAAAGATTCGTCGGCTGGGCATCGATAAGTACGGCCAAAAGCGATCCGACTCTACATAGTTTCATCTCCGCCACCTCTCGCTCACGATTCGTCATTTTGACGAGCATGCGGCTTGATTCAGGGTCTCACTCTCCTTTCCTCTCAGCGCTTTGCGGATGGCAAGCTAGTTGCCTTCTCCTCTTGCGTCTGGGTTCGACAAGAAGGAGACCACAATGGAGCGATTGGCAGCACTACAGATTATTTGGCGGAATCCGAAACCACTTCAACGTCAGCAACGCTGGGAACAGATCACTCAGGATTCGGTTACGGGCCATTACTTGGTCCAAGAACTGATTGCCACCCCCGTTGGGGCATTCTGGGCCACGACGTCTAGCCTGGAAATACTCCCCGGCGGGCGAGCCGCATAGTGCGGGCGGTAGTACGCGCAAACAAACAACTCAATGAGACAACATGTCGTAGCGTTCAACTCGGTGCTCCCCAAGCTCTTGATGCTCTTGACGATCCTTGGCGTATCAAGAATATCCGGCGCACAGACACAGGCGACTCAAGGAGCCAACCTTCCGCAGCGCGGCAGCGAGAAGTATTGGCTAGTGGTGAACGAGTTCGCAGACCATGCTATTCATTTCGCTTATGCAAAACGCTTCGTCCAACTCCACGAACGATCCCTCACCGAACGCCAGTGCCAACAATACTCACGGATTGCGGTTGATTTCAGGGACCAACTGTCGACGGTTCGACGGGCCGGAGTTTCAGCTGAAAGCGAGTTCTGGAACGATGTCCGTGTCTACTCGATCAGCATGATCGGAGCGCCAGGAGTCCCGATTCCAGTTCACCCAACCAGCAACTATTGGGTAACGACGGGCTCCGAAGCGGAAGACAGCGAGCTGCGCCGCGTCGTTTCGGTTGAATTCGACGCCGCCACCTCGCAGGTTGCGACCAGCGGATATTCTCCTGCGGCTTCAGAGCTCGACTGTGAGCCGGCCGCCCAGTAGACGACCCATGGACCAGTTCTTAGATCACCAAGTTCGCCGCACATAGTCCCCGGAAGCCCTCACTGCAGTCCAATTCCGACCCTCCCGGCTTCGCTGTTATGCCCGGCTTCGACATTCACTGACCCTTATCAGTTATTTGCAGGTGCCGAGTGTCGAAGAATTGACGCTGCTCATCATTCGTCATTTTGCTGAGCAGGTGCCGTAATCCTGATGCCGATGTCCGTTTCCTTTCAATGTTTTTTGAATGGCGACCCAGTTGCATTGTTCTTTTATGTCGGCGGTCAAGGAACAAGGACCTCGACGAATTAAGCAAGCTGGTATTTACGGAGAGCCATGAGCCAACAATCAAGCCGCGATCTCACAAAAGGCCACGGGGAATCGCTGCACTCTTCTGAAGTGGTCAACGCCCGTGAACTTAAATTCTGCGAAGGCTGCGGCGTCTTGCTGGTTCGCTTGCGGGGATCAAAAGCACACTTTTGCCCTGACTGTGAACGACCAATGGCCACTGGCATGGGGAGGATCCAATGACGATGCTTTCCGAAGGGCCTGAAGCCGCTCAGCAGCACCATCGTTTTGCCTGTCTGTACCAGGCCGTAATTCTCCGCGCCGTGCAGGACTTGGCGCAGACGGAACACCAGGACGAAGCCCGGGCGTGGCTGCTTTCTCCTGCCTCCGACTACGCCTTCGCTACAGCGGGAATTAACCCCAACACCATACGCCAGCAAGTGTTCTAGATCGATGAGTAGATTCGAGAGTTCGCACAGAACAAACGAGAGGAGCCGTCTATGCTGAAGTTAGTGGGTATCTTTTGTATTTGTCTCGCAGCCTTTCCAGCTTTTTCCCAGTCCGCGTCGAAATGGCAAGTAGCCACTATCACCGACGTTAAGACTCATCAAACTATCGACAACGCCGGCGCCTCTGAGGCTGCCAGTTATGACGTGTCCGTCAAAGTCAACGACACGATTTATGTAGTGCTGTATACGCCGCCGCTCCAGGAAGAGACCGTGAAATACGCCGCTGGGCGTCAGCTGCTGGTTTCGGTGGGGAAGAACTCGATCCGATACAACGACATGTTGGGGCAATCGTATGACGTCCCGATACAGAGCCAAAAACCTGTTGCCACTCTCAATGCGCCTAAATCAGACGCGCATGGAGCGCAGTAGGTGCTTTGAGGCGTCGGTAAGATTTCTCATCATGAATATTCGCCGCGAAAACCATGCACGATTTCGCACGAGAGTGACGGAGATTGATATAAGACTGAAAGCGGACTGCGACTACATCGAGCACTCCCTCTGCAGAAGCTGCTTGCCCAGCCATTCTCATTGTTAAGAGCTCACCTGTTGTGACACGCGTGAGTCACGCAAAGCGCCAGGTGTTTGAGACCCGACCCTGGCGCAACCACTTTTTGTGGTGAATGCAGCCGGCGCTCCGGCAGATAAGATTCCACTCCACTTCTGACTGAGGTTGATCGCACCAGGCCGCTGAACGCTCGTCGTTTTGCTGAAGGTGCGGCGTAACCCCCGAGATCCAATGCCGTGTTTTCAACGCACTGCAAATGGCGCGTCGCCTGCATGGTAGCGATAGCAGAGTTCGCACTCTAAAAGGAGGCCAGCAATGTCCCAAGAAATGAAAGCGGAGTGCCAATTGGACGCGGGGCAAACGGCACAGGCTCAAGTTGCTTCAGGTTCGCAACCATTTCATTCTGCTTCTTTCGTTGGCCTGCGCAACACGCTTCCCACCGAGGTCAAGATCGTCTCGCCCTTTGTAGGTCAACTGATGAGCTTCATTGCGAGGTTTCGGGATGCCGGCCAGGAAAACTTCGAGATTGAACTGGCGCTTCGTGAAGCGCTTGCGAATGCCATCGTCCACGGCAACGGAGAGGACCCGAACAAGCGCGTTTTCGTCAACTGCCGTTGCACGACGCACGGCGAAGTTTCAATAACGGTCGAGGATGAGGGCAATGGATTCGATTATGAATCGGTACCCGATCCAACGGCTGCAGAGAACAGGTTGCGCGCGAACGGCCGCGGCATTCACTTGATCAGAACGCTCATGGACGAAGTTGTTTTCGAACAGGGCGGTTCCGTCCTCCATATGCGTAAGAGAGCGAATGCCGATTCAGACATGGCGAGGAAACCGCGATGATGCAACGACTCGCCTGCCCAGCGCTCTCCTGTGGGCGGCTGACCGCGTACGTTCTCGGCCAGGCTGTACCGCGCGAATTATCGCGACGTCCAAAGCGATCTCGATATTCGCTCTGGCGAATTCTTCAACGGCACAAGCCGAACTTTTCACGGCAAGTTTGTATTGGAGTTTTGACTATGAGCCTGACTTTCAAAGCTGCTACTTCCACTGCCGCGATGGCCATCCTTATGGCGGCGAGCGCTTCTGCGCAGTCCGGTGTTCGCTTGCCATCCGCAGATGATGTGGTCACAAAGATGACGCAGTTCGATGCCCAGCGCCAATCTCAACTAACCGGGTACGCCGCAACGCGGCACTATGTTGCTGTTAATAAGAGCCGGCACGCCGAAATGCTCGTGCACGTTACGTGTGACGCTAACGGTGCCAAGCAGTTCACCATTTTGGGTGAGGATGGATCCGGTTCCATTCGCAAGCATGTTTTTCACAAGCTGCTAAGCGAGGAGACGGAAGCCTCGCGTAATGGAGCCCGCAAGAATACACGCCTTAGTCCCGATAACTACGACTTCCGCGTTATAGGGAAAGAAACGCTTGAGAGCGGCCCCGCGTATGTACTGTCCGTCGCGCCGAAGACAGAAAACAAATACCTCATCGATGGGAAGATTTGGGTTGACGCAGGCGATTATTCCATTGTTCGCATCGAAGGACAGCCTGCGCGGAACCCGTCGTTCTGGGTGCGCAGCGTTCATTTCGTCCACACCTACGAGAAAGTTGGACCCTTCTGGTTCGCTTCTTCCACTCATACAAAGAGTGAAATAAGGATTTTCGGCGAGTCGGAGTTAACCATCGAGAACTCCAACTACACCTTGACTCCTCCCACCGCATCGACGCCATTCGAAAGCGAAGCGAGACTCACGCGATGAAAAAGCGCACTTAGGTCTCGCATTTGTTGCGATTGCCCTCTTCGCATGGGTCTCGTCCACCTTTGTCACTTAACCTTGGTGCAGCAATTGAAGGCGATGCGACTTGCGCGTTCTATTCATTCTCCACGTTCTGTCTTCGCCAAGAAATGATACGAAGGTGTTGCCAAATGCAGGCTGAGCCTGGCCGCGACAACTCCGCTGATCATTCGTCATTTTGCTGAAGCACGCGGAGTCCTTCCGGTATTCACTTCCTTTTATTTCAGCGATTTCCGGATGGCGAGCCGTTTGCATTGTCCTTCATGTTGCTGATCAAAACCGGCGATCAAAAAAAAGGAGAACGACCTCCAGGGTCACAAGACCAAACGCGGAGTACATGGGAGAGAACCTGCTCCCATGTACTCAAACATGAGAAGGACCAAATCATGCCGAGCCTATCCCGAATTCGTTTAGCAATTGCAGTCGCAATGACCTTAACAGTTCCCTTGTTTGGGCAGAACGGTAAGTCAGAACTGAAATCGGGAATCATCGTTGGCACGGCAATTGACGTAAATGGTGACCCTGTCGCCGATGCGAGGGTTGAGCTAAACAATCTTGACAGCGGCGATCGCCGCACCATCACTACACCCGATAGCGGAGCGTTCGAGTTCCGCGACGTGCAGCCTGGAGTGCCGTACGCGATCACGATTACTGCCCAGGATTTCGCCGACTGGAACTCGCCCAGCATCACACTCCAGCCACGGCAGTTCAAGATCGTCACTGGAATTCAATTGCGGATTCGGACCGAGGTCACGCAGGTCGATGTGAAATACGACCCGGTGCAGGTCGCGGCTGAGCAGCTCAGGGCTCAGGAACATCAACGCGTCTTGGGTTTCATCCCGAACTTCTATGTCTCTTACGAGAAGAATCCTGCGCCTCTTACCACGAAGATGAAGTTTCAGCTCGCGCTGAAGGTATCCACCGATCCGGTTACTGCTGCGGGCGTTTTTGCGATGGCCGGCATCCGTCAGTCGGCGAATAGTCCCAAGTACGGTCAAGGATGGGGCGCTTTTGGCGAGCGGTTAGGCGCGACTGCCGCGGATGGTTTCTCTGACATCATGATCGGCGGCGCCATACTACCGTCCTTGCTGCATCAAGATCCCCGTTACTTCTATCAGGGGACTGGCACCACCGGTTCTCGCATTCGGCACGCGATGTTCAGCCCATTTGTCACCCGGAGCGACAGCGGAAAATCAATGCCAAATTACTCCAGCCTGGGCGGCAACCTTGCCTCAGCCGGCCTGTCGAACCTTTATTTTCCTCGAGCGGATCGCGGCGTTGGCCTGGTCTTTGGAAATTTCGCAATCGGTACCGCGGAACGGATCGGCGCCAGCCTTGCTCAGGAATTCATTGTTGGTAAATTCACCAAACGGGGTGGTCACATGGAGTGACTCCCGCGAACACATCTCTCAAACTCTGCCCTAATCCCGCCTACATTCCCGCCGTTAACCCTACCATCCCGGCCCGGGCCGCCACGCCCGGGCTCCAGCCTTTTTAGGGGCTCTTCTGTGAATGCTATCAACGAGTGCTGCAGAATCGATCCATCGCGATCGCATGACACCGGCCTCGTGCTTATGCTTCGTCATTTTGCTGCGGCACGTCATTTGATTTCGGTGCTCGCTTTCTTTCCTTTCAACAATTTCCCGATGGCGAACCGGTTGCATTGTTCCCATGTGTCGTTCAACCGAAAGGAAAACGGATCCGCCGTTCACTTGATATTGCAGGGTCCGCAGGAGGCAGGCACCATGACTCCACAAGCCATTCAGCCCGTAAACAACAGCATCGATGTCGAACTCGATCAACTTACTTATTCCGCCTACTTGCTGACGCTTGATCCGGATCTTGCCCTTTCGGTAGTAATGGCAGCGGTTGACGCGTCAATGGACGATCTCGCTTCCAGCAGCGATCTGCTCCGGCGCACGATCGAAATGTCGTTGGCGCAGTTGCGCTTCGATGCCTCTGCGGCCACCGACCGGGAGTCCCGGGCGTTTGAGGCTTTGCTTTACAGCGACTCCAGTTTTGCGAAGTCGAAGTTGGCTCTCTCGTTGAAAGAACGAACGAATGACAATCCGATCCTGCTGCTCGACTCGGGCGCGCGGATTGCCTTCGTATTAACCCACGTGCTCGGCTACAGCATTAACGGCGCCGCGGCGATGTCGCGGATTAGCGAGAAGGAGTACCTTACGCAGCTGCGAAAAGCATACATGCAGCTAGCTTCTCTCCAGTTGGGATCATATTCGCACGCCGGCAACATGCTCGGGCAGGTCGCGCTGGCATAGAGGAAATATGAGCTTGCTGAGATGGATTTGGGCTTACTTGTTCGACTGTGTTCATCCCCACACAACATGGCCGCACCAGAACCAGTTCGGCCTTGCCTATGTGTGCTGCCTCGATTGCGGCAGGGAGATGCCGTATTCTCTCGAATACATGCAGATCATTCGACAAGATCGCCAGCGGACCGCGTGGGCCTCTCCGTTGCCGGCTACGACGTCGCTGGTCGTTGCTGGTGTACTGCTGTTGCTAACCCCCAGTTACGCCCTGGGCGCGAGCGGACGCGCCCTCACATCAGGGTTCAACGTCCAGGCACAAACCACCTGCGAAACGCAGATGCTGGGAGAAATGCACGCACGCCAGGTCTTCTCGGGCAAAGCTTACAACATGTTGACCGAAGTCGCGCGAGCGTATCACCGGCCAATTCCGCGCATCTATAACTTGCCCGGAAGCTGGAACATGGCCTATATCGCTGGCAGCACTGCCGTAGATGGGCGAGGCAAGATCCTGATTGGGCAGCAGGCGATCGCGCGGTTCGATACCATTGCGCTGAAAGGCTTTCTCGGCCACGAGATGGCGCATCTGGTAAGCGACAACGCAGCACAGGGATGCAACGATTACGTTCTTCGCGATCCGAAAATGGAAGCCGATGCCGACGCCTTAGCGGCACGAACACTTGGAAGGCGACCTGTCCAGGCCTTTTTGGAGCAGGCACTCGCTCTCACCGAAGGCCAGAACTGGGACGCAAAACGCCGGCTCGAAGTTCTGCAGTGAATTCAATTCGCAAACGCCTCCGACCCCGACGATAGAACTGGTGTTCGTTGAGATCAGCTCTGATCTCCACTCCGCAGTCCCACCCCCTCTCAGGCGCCACTGTTGATCCATCTCTAAGCACTGCCACACTTCGCCTCTTGCTCATGGTTCGTCATTTTGCTGAACGGGGGGCCGCGATTCCTGG
>Ga0335076_10002516_pt1 | contig 18271 bp, 20 predicted proteins | sample Lox_Sample_25_FD_206717 | JGI IMG/M metagenome (GOLD analysis project Ga0335076, IMG submission 206717) | Soil microbial communities from Loxahatchee National Wildlife Refuge, Florida, United States - Lox_Sample_2.5 | ecosystem: Environmental > Terrestrial > Soil > Wetlands | place: USA... | reverse complement strand
TGGGCCCGCCTCGGCTCGCAGCGGGCGCCACCTCTCCAACGCCGCGCCAAGCCCTTGCAATTCACCCCCACCTTATCAGATGATAAGGACGGAGGCCTCGATGCAGCTCGGCTATTTCACCATGCCGCTCCACCCGCCGGAGCGGAACTATACCGACACGCTCAAAGAAGATCGCCGGGCGATCATTCTCGCGGACCGGCTCGGCTATGCCGAGGCCTTCGTGGGCGAGCACGTCACCGACCGGGCCGAGACGATCACCTCCTCGTTGATATTCATCGCCAGCCTCATCGGCGAGACGAAGCGCATCAAGCTCGGCAGCGGCACGGTCAATCTGCCCAACAACCACCCGGCCGCGGTGGCGGCGCAGGTGGCGATGATCGATCACCTGCTGCAGGGCCGCTTCCTCTTCGGCATCAGCCCGGGCGGCCTGCGCTCGGACGCCGAAATCTTCGGCAATCTCGATCAGGATCGCACGGCGATGTTCGTCGAGGCGATCGACATGGTGCTGAAGATCTGGTCGTCGGAACCGCCCTACGACCTCGTGGGCAAGTACTGGAAGGTCAGCACCGCGCGCACGCTCGATCGGGCGATCGGCCAGGGCGTCATGGTGAAGCCGTTTCAGACGCCGCATCCGCCGATCGTCGTCACCGCGGTCACGCCCTTCTCCAAGGGCCTCGTCGCGGCGGCCGAGCGCGGCTGGACGCCGATCTCGGCCAACTTCCTGCAGCCGCCCTGGGTTGCCTCGCACTGGCCGATGTATGAGCAGGGCTGCCGCAACGCCGGGCGATTGGCGCGTCCGGCCGATTGGCGCGTCGCCAAAAGCATCTTCATCGCCGATGACGATGGGGTGGCGCGGCGCTACGCCAAGGAGGAAGGGAGCCCTTATCGCTTTTACTACCGGAACTTGATGAAGAAGCTCATCGGCAATGGCCGGCCGGAGCTGTTCAAGCGCGACCGGGCCATGCCCGATGCGGCCATCACCCTCGATTACGTCGTTGATTCCCTCGTCATCTGCGGTACCGTCAACAGTGTCGTCGACCAGCTCCTGGCGTTTCGGGAGGAGGTTGGCGATTTCGGCACTTTGCTCTATGCCGGACATGATTGGGTCGATCCGGCGCTGAGCCGGCGCTCGATGGAGCTGATGGCGCAAGAGGTCATGCCGCGCGTCGACGCGGCGCTGACGCAGGCGGCGGCCGACTAGCACAAGTACCCCCGCATGGGGAGGCGGGCGATGGATCGGGGAAACAGTGAGCTGCGCGACGGCATGCGCGTCGATTGGGACGTGCCGATCGCGATGGATGACGGCATCGTGCTCCGCGCGGACGTCTTCCGCCCGCCGGCCGAGGGGCGCTACCCCGTGATCTTGACCTATGGCCCCTATGCCAAGGGCCTCGCCTTTCAGGAGGGCTATTCCTCGGCCTGGAACATCATGGCCGCCAAGCATCCCGACGTGACCGCCGGCTCTTCCAACAAATACCAGAATTGGGAGGTGGTCGATCCCGAGAAATGGGTCCCGGACGGCTATGCCTGCGTTCGGGTCGACAGCCGCGGCGCCGGCCGCTCGCCCGGCGTGATCGATCATTTCTCGCCGCGCGAGACGCGCGATTTCTACCTCGCGATCGAATGGGCCGGGGTGCAGCCCTGGAGCAACGGCAAGGTCGGGCTCAACGGCATCTCCTATTATGCCATCAACCAGTGGCATGTCGCCGCACTGCAGCCGCCGCACCTCGCCGCCATCTGCATCTGGGAAGGCGCCGCCGACTGGTATCGCGACATGACCTATCACGGCGGCATTCTCTGCACCTTCTTCGCCAATTGGTACGATATGCAGGTGCGCACGGTGCAGCACGGGCTCGGCGAACGCGGCCCCAAGAGCCGCGTCACCGGCGAGCTGGTCTGCGGCCCGGAGACGCTGAGCGAGGCGGTGCTGGAACGCAACCGCAGCGCGCTCGCCGACGACGTCCGGGCGCATCCGCTCGACGACGCCTATCACCGAGCGCGCTCGCCGGATTGGTCGAAGATCACCGTGCCGCTGTTCAGCGCCGCCAATTGGGGCGGCCAGGGGCTGCATCCCCGCGGCAATTTCGAGGGCTTTGTGCGCGCGGCTTCGGCGCAGAAATGGCTCGAGGCGCATGGCATCGAGCATTGGACGCATTTCTACACCGACTACGGCGTCGGCCTGCAGAAGCGCTTTTTCGGCCATTTCCTCAAGGGCGCGGATGCCGGCTGGCAGAACGAGCCGCGCGTCCGGCTGCAGATCCGCCATCCCGGCGAGCGCTTCGTCGAGCGCCATGAGCGCGAATGGCCGCTGGCACGGACGCAATGGACGCGGTTCTATCTCGACTCGGCCGGACCGAGCCTCGGCCCGAAGCCGCCCACCGCCGCTGCCGCGCTCGGCTTCGACGCCATGGGCGACGGCATCACCTTCTCCACGCCACCGCTCGCCGAAGCGGTCGAGATCACCGGGCCTTCGGCGGTGAAGCTCGTCCTCTCCTCGTCGACCAGCGATGCCGACCTCTTCGCCGTGCTGCGCGTGTTTGCGCCGGATGGTACCGAAATCGTTTTCCAGGGTGCGCTCGACCCGCACACGCCGATCGGCCAGGGCTGGCTGCGCGCCTCCCACCGCAAGCTCGATCCCGAGCTCAGCACACCCTATCGCCCCTATCACCGCCATGATGCGGTCGAGCCGCTCACGCCCGGCGAGCCGGTCGAGCTGGAGATCGAAATCTGGCCGACCTCCATCGTCGTGCCCGCCGGCCATCGCATCGCGCTGACGCTGCGCGGCCGCGACTACGAGCATCCCGGCCCGGGCGCGCGGCTCTCCAACATGAAGAACGAATTCCGCGGCTGCGGCCCGTTCCTGCACGACGATTCCCGCAACCGGCCGAACGCGATCTTCGCCGGCCGGACGACGCTGCATCTGACGCCGGATCGGCCGGCTTATCTGCTGCTGCCGATCATTCCGCCGAAGGGTGACGCGCCATAGCCAACGAGCTCAACCATTCCTCGCGCTCCTCGGCGGCGGCGCTGCGCCAGCGCGGCAAGCGCCGTGTCCGCCCGCGCCGGAAGACCGGCGTCAAGGCGCAGAAGCGGCTGCCGGCCGCCGACCGCGAGCAGCAGATCCTGGCCGAGGCCATCCGCTTCTTCGCCGAAGTCGGCTTTGCCGGCCAGACGCGCGAGCTGGCGCAGCGCGTTGGCATCACCCAGCCGCTGCTCTACCGCTATTTCCCGACCAAGCAGGATCTGATCGAACGCGTCTTCAAGGAGGTGTTCCTGAAGCGCGTCGATGCGCGGCTGACGGCGCTCATCACCGACCGCTCGCGTCCGCTCGAGGACCGGCTGCTCGACTTCTATCGGCGCTACGCGGACGCGACCTATACCTATGAATGGATCCGCATCTACATGTTCTCGGCGCTGATGGGCAACGACATCAATCGCCGCTACATCAGCCTGGTCGAGCGCAAGATCCTGAAGCCGCTCTGCGCCGAGATCCGCCATCACTGCGGCCTGCCCCTCGGGCCGGAGGTGCCGATCAGCGAAGCCGAGCTCGAGCATGTCTGGGTGATGCATGGCGGCCTCTTCTATTACGCCGTGCGCAAATACGTCTATCACAGCCGGGTGGCCGCGGATTTCGACGCCATCGTGCGGCGCGCCGTCAAAGCGATGCTCGCCGGCGTCTCCGCCCTCGGCGCCCCCTGAAACAGGAGACCAGATCATGAAGACCGGCATTATCGGCGTCGGCATCATGGGCTCGGCGATCGCCCGCAATCTCATTGCCGGCGGATTGCCGGTGACCGGCTTCGACGTGGCGCCCGAGCGGCAGAAGGAGCTTGCCGCGATGGGCGGGACGGCAGCGCGCACGGCGGCGGAGGTCGCTTCATCCGCCGACATCATCCTGACGAGCCTGCCGAGCATTACCGCGCTCGATGAGACCGCTGCCGCGATCCGCGGCGCGGCCCGGCGCGGCACCGTCGTCGCAGAGCTCAGCACGCTGCCGATCGAGGTCAAGCAACGCAGCCACGACGCTCTCGCCGCCTCGGGCATCACGCTGCTCGACTGTCCCTTGAGCGGCACCGGGGCGCAAGCGGTCACGCGCGACCTCGTCGTCTTCGCTTCGGGCGAGCGCCAGGCGGTCGAGCGCTGCGCGCCGGTCTTCGCCGGCTTCGCCCGGCTCACGCATTATCTCGGCGGCTTCGGCAATGGCAGCAAGATGAAGTTCGTCGCCAATCTGCTCGTCGCCATCCACAACGTCGCCACCGCCGAAGCGATGGTGCTGGGGCTCAAAGCGGGGCTCGCCGCCGAGGACATCGTCAAGGTTATCGCCAGCGGCGCCGGCAACTCCCGCGTCTTCGAGCTGCGCGCACCGCTGATGGCGAAGAATGACTACCTGCCGGCCTCGATGAAGATCGACATCTGGCAGAAGGACATGGCCGTCATCGGCGATTTCGCCAAGCATCTCGGCGTCGCGCTGCCGACCTTCGCCGCCACGGTCCCCATCTACAACGCCGCCATCGGCCTCGGCCGCGGTGGCGAGGACACCGCGGCGGTTTGCGCCGTGCTCGAGGCGATGGCGGGGGTCGAGCGGCAGGGCTGACCCGCCTCGCCACGACCGCGCGATCCTCCTATCATCGCCGGCGAACGATGGGAGGATGCATGAGCCCGTTTGATCTCACCGGCAAGGTCGCGATCGTCACCGGGGGCAATAGCGGCATCGGGCTTGGCATGGCGGCGGCGCTCGTCGACGCTGGCTGCGCCGTTCATGTCTGGGGCCGCAACGCTGCGAAGAACGAGCGCGCGCTGGCGCAGCTCCGCGCCAAGGGCGGCCGCGCCGAGGCGATGCAATGCGATGTCAGCGATCCCCGCTCGGTCGACGCGGCGATGGCCGAGACGCTCGCGCGCTTCGGCCGCGTCGATGGCTGCTTTGCCAATGCCGGCATGGGCGGCGGTGGGCGCCGCTCCTTCATCGAGCGGCCGCTGGCGGAATGGCGCGAGCTGCTCGCCACCAATCTCGACGGCGCCTTTTTGACACTGCAGGCCGCGGCGCGCCACATGGTCGAGCGTGCCGGGCGCGGCGATGCCGGCGGCAGGCTTGTCGTCACCTCGAGCATCGCCTCCGTCTTCGGCACGGCGCGCAACGAGCATTACGCCGCAAGCAAGGCGGCGCTCAACGCCCTCACCCGCGCGCTCGCCGTCGAGCTCGCGCGCCACGGCATCACCGCCAACGCGATCCTGCCCGGCTGGATCAAAAGCGAGATGACCGAAGGCCTGATGAGCACCGATAAATTCGTCAACGCGGTGATGCCGCGCATCCCGATGCGCCGCTTCGGCGAGCCCGCGGATTTCGGCGGCATCGCCGTCTACCTCATGAGCCAGGCGTCGTCCTATCACACCGGCGACCTCTTCATGATCGACGGCGGCTACGCGCTGTTCTGAGAGCGGCGATGCACGACCTCATTCCTTTCCTCGCCATCCTCGCCGCCATCGCCCTTGGTGCCGCGAGCCCGGGGCCGAGCTTCGTCTATGTCGCGCGCACCGCGATCGCGCTCTCGCGTCCCGACGGGGTGGCGGCGGCGCTCGGCATGGGCATCGGCGGCATCACCTTCGCGGCGCTGGCGCTGCTGGGCTTGCAGGCGGTGCTGGCGCAAGTTGGCTGGCTCTATGCCGGGCTGAAGCTCGCCGGCGGGCTTTACCTGCTGCTGCTGGCCTTCCGGTTGTGGCGCAGCGCCGGCAATGCCGCGGTCTTGCCGCGCGGCATCGGACAGCGCTCGCCGGGGCTGCGACGCTCTTTCCTCCTGGGCCTGGCGACGCAGCTCAGCAATCCCAAGACCGCCGTGGCCTATGCCAGCATTTTCGCGGCGCTGCTCCCGCCCGCGCCGCCGCTCTGGATGATCCTGGCGCTGCCGCCGCTGATCCTGCTCATCGAGACGAGCTGGTATACCGTCGTCGCGCTGGTCTTCTCCGCCGAGCGGCCGCGCGCGGCGTATTTGCGCTCCAAGCGTTGGATCGACCGCCTCGCGGCATCGGTGATCGGCCTTCTCGGCTTGCGGCTGCTCGTCGCGGCCGGCCGATCCGGCTGAGAGCGGGCTCGCGTGTCAGCGCCGCTCTGGCCCGAGGATCCGGTAGCACTGCGCGCGGCGGCGCTCGCCTTTGATCTCAAGCGGCTCGAACAACGCTTTCTCGACGATCCCTATCCGCTTTACCGCGCGCTGCGCGAGCACGACCCGGTCCACAAGATGCCGGACGGCTCCTATTTCCTGTCGCGCTACGAGGATTGCGCCGCACTCTATCGCGACGCCGGAACCTGGAGCTCCGACAAGAAGATCGATTTTCGGCCGAATTTCGCCGACAGCCTGCTCTTCGAGCACCACACCACGAGCCTCGTCTTCAACGATCCGCCCTATCACACGCGGGTGCGCCGGCTGCTCGCCCCAGCGTTCACACCGCGGGCGTTGAAGGCGCTGCAGCCGCGCGTCGAAGCGCTGGTCGACCGTCTCCTCGATGGGATCGCGGCGCGCGGGCGCTTCGACCTCATCGATGATTTCGCTTCGGCCATTCCCGTCCAGCTCATCGGCGACATGCTGGGCGTTCCCCTCAGCGAGCGCGGACCGCTGCGCGGCTGGTCGCTCGCCATTCTGGGGGCGCTCGAGCCGGTGCTGTCGCCGGAGCAGCGGCAGCGCGGCATCGCCGCTGTCGCCGAGTTCAAGGCCTATCTCACCGATCTCGTCGGCCGGCGCGTGGCGGAGGCGAGCAGCGAGGAGGGCGAGATCCTGTCGACGTTGATCGACGCCAGCGATTTCGCGCCGCAAGCGGCCGGCGCCGAGCGCCTGTCCCGGCCGGAGCTGCTGCACAACTGCATTTTCCTGCTCAATGCCGGCCACGAGACCACCACCAACCTCATCGGCAATGGCATCGACCTGCTGCTCCGCCATCCCGAGGCCTTGGCCGAGCTGCGGCGCGATCCGGCGCTGATCGACAGCGCGGTGGAAGAGTTTCTGCGCCTTGAAAGCTCGAACCAGCTCGGCAATCGGCGCGCGCTCGTCGATACCGTTCTCGGCGGCGTTACCATCCCGGCCGGCACCTATGTCCATATCGGCATCGGCGCCGCCAACCGCGATCCGGCGCAGTTCGCCGATCCCGACCGGCTGGACCTCCGCCGCCATCCAAACCGGCATCTCGCCTTCGCCGCCGGCATCCATGCTTGTGCCGGAATGTCGCTCGCGCGCATGGAAGCGGTGGTCGCGATCGGCAAATTCGTCCGGCGCTTCGTCCGCATCGAGCGCGATGGCGCCTTCACCCGGGGCGGCCGCGCGCGCTTCCGCGGCTTCCTGCACTACCCCCTGCGCGTTGGTTAGGCCGGCGGCGCAGGCTCTTAAATATCAAGCCTGGTGACTTTGGTGCCGTTGAGACTGAGATTGAACATTAGGCCGCTATTGGTCAGGACAAATCCGATGACCGGCGAATTGGCGGTCTTGCTGTCGATCGCGCCGTTTGCTCCGGTTTGGGCCACGGCGACCGCGGCATCGGCGCCGGCCGTCCATCCGTTGCCGGACAGGAACTGCTGGTAGGCGGCATCGGTCATGAAGAGGAAGACAACGGATTTTGTCTGGACGCCGAGCGTCGCGCCCAGCGACCCCGTCTCCGTCTTGTAATAGCCGATGACCCGCCCGCCGGACCGCAGCTCGCCTTCGCCATATTCTCCGCCAATGCCGATTCCGGCGGAGACCACCGATGGGAACACCAGGACGCCGCGCGCCTTTTGGACGAGTTCGCGAGCCCCTGGCGACTGTGCATAGAGCCGCGTCAACGTGTCGTCGACCCCGGCATTGATCTCACGCCGCTTCGCGGTGTTTTCGGCAGGCGTCTGGGGCGGCGACGAGCATCCGGCTACGAGCAAAACAAAGGTCACCGCCGAACTGCTCAAGAAGTGGCGCCGTTCCATCATGTTTCTCCTGCTTGCAGCGTCGCGGCAAGGGAAACACATGTGCGACGCCCCCGTTCCGGCTTCGCCCGGAAATTGAGCAGGGCAGCCGGGGGCCGAGAGCGACTGTAGCGCAGCGCTAGGGGCGAAGATAGCTCCACCCCTGCTCCTGCAGCTCCATCAGCCTGACCGCGCCGGACGGCACCAGCCGCGCCTGCGGGACGATGGTGATGGGATGCCCCTCGCGCTTTTCCATCGCCTGCTTGGTGTTGTTGCAGGCGGAGAAGGTGAGCTCGCTCGGGAAACTCAGCTCCTTCAATTGCTTGATGCGGTCCTTCACCGGCGAGGTATCGTCGCGCAGCATGTTGAGGCCGGGGCCGTAGGCGACCACCTCCACCTCAACGTCCTGACCCTTGTCACGATAGTATTCGATGATGTTCGAGGCATTGTTGAGCGCCAGGTTCATCACCTGCGGATCGTTCTGATCGACCTCGATCGCGACGCGATGCTGCGGCGGCTTGTCGGCCACCGCCCCATGCCAGGCCGCCATGCCGCACGCCAGCACGATCGCCAGGCCAATGAAGATTTTCCGCATGGAACTGCTCCCTGTCTCGCTTCGGGAATGGGATTAGAGGGACACCTTCACTCGGATCACGGGCGAACGATGGTGTAGCCCTGCTCCGCAAGGGCAATGAGCTGCGCCACGCCGGCGGTGACCTTGCGCGCATGCGGATTGAGGGAGACCGGCTTGCCGGTCTCGCGCTCCACCGTCTCCACCGTGTTCATGCAGACATCGAAGCGCACATCCTGCGACACCAGGCTGTCGACCGCCTGCCGATCGGGGCTCTCGGCACGCAGCAGATCGATCCCCGGCCCGAAAGCGACGATCTCGATGACGACGCGGTCCGGCCCGTAGGCCGTCAGCAGATTGTTGGCGACGCTGAGCACCAGCGCGCGCTTCGCCGCGTCGCGATCGGAAAGCTGCAAGGCGCAGCGATGCTCGGCGAAGGGCTTGTCGTCCGATACGGCCTGAGCGGCGCGGGCGCGGCGCGGCGCCGCGGCAAAGGCGCTCGGCAACAGCGCCAGCAGCAACCGGCGAGACCAGCTTGTCGCCCTGCCGTCGCGAGGCTCGCTCGGGCCGGTCATGATGCGGCGTAGCCGGGGTTGCCGCTCACCCCTTTGAGCGCGACCCGATTGACCTTGGCAAGCTTGGCACTGCGCTGCTGCTTCAGATAGCGCGCGACAGTGTCCCAGACCGGGCGGCCTTGCTGCGCGAGAGAGACCGAAGCCCAGCCCGCGACGCGGTAGGTCTTCGCCGCATCGACCGGCTTGCCGCTGTCGAGCGTCATCTCGGAGATGCGGTGGCCGATCGCTTCGTCGGGCGCGCACGCATAATCCATGCCGCCGATCCGCACCATGTCGCCGCCTTGCTGCAGATAGGGATCCTTGTTGAAGAGGTTGTCGCAGACATCTTCCATGATCGATTTGAGCTGCGCCCCCGTCATCTCCTGGACATAGACATCGGGATAGGTGATTGCCGTCTCGGCCATGAGATCGCCCATGGTGATGGAGCTGCCCGGCAGCAGGCTCGGCCCCCAGCGGAATCCCGGCGAGAGCGCAATCTCGGCGTCGAGCTCGTGCCGCAGCGCATCGCAGATGAGCTGATCCATCGTGCCGTTGAAATTGCCGCGGCGGTACAGCAACGCGCCGGCATCGGCGAGCGTCTCGTCGAGCTTCGCCCGATAGGGCGCGTGGAGCGCTTCGATGCGCGCGGCGAGATCGGCATCGGGCGCGATCATCGCGGCGAAGACCGGCACCAGCGTGTAGCGGACACCCTTCATCCGTCCGCCGGCAACATCGAGATCGAGCACGGCGAGGAACTTGCCGTTCGATCCGGCATTCGTCACCAGCGTCTTGCCGCCGGCATTGGCGACGACGCTGGGCTGCGGCACCGCGTCATGCGTGTGACCGCCAAGGATGACATCGATGCCGGTGACACGGCTCGCCAGCTTCAGATCGACATCCATGCCGTTATGCGACAGCAGCAGCACGGCATCGGCGCGCTCCTTGCCGCGCAGTTCGTCGACCAGCTTTTGCAGCTCCGCCTCGCGGATGCCGAAGGTCCAGTCGGCGACGAGGCGCTGCGGATGCGCGATCGGCTGATAGGGAAAGGCCTGGCCGATGATGCCGAGGCGCGCCCCGCCGATCTCCTTGACGATGGCCGGCCGGAACACCCGGCCGGTATCCGGATCGAAGCTGGGCGCGCCGTCGAATGCGGCCTCATCGGTCAGGAACACGTTCTGCGCCAGGAACTCGCCTTTGAAAGCGGCGAGGTTCTTGCGGAACTGCGCCTCGCCATAGGTGAACTCCCAGTGACCGGTCATAACGTCGATGCCAAGCCGGTTGCCGAGCTCGACCAGGGCGGCGCCGTCGGTGAGGCTCGCCAGCGCCGAGCCCTGCCAGAGATCGCCGCCATCGAGCAGCAGGCTGTTCTGCGCGCCGGCCTCGGCGCGAAAGCGGTCGATCAGTGCTTTCATGTGGGCAAGCCCGCCCATCCGGCCATAGCGATGCGCCGCCTCCTCGAAATCGAGGTAGGTCAGGGCATGGGCGCGCGGCGTCCCGGCGGCAATGCCGAAATGCTTCAAGAAAGCTTCGCCGACGAGATGCGGCGGCCGGCCGGCCGCGGCGGCGACGCCGATATTGGCGCTCGGCTCGCGAAAGAAGAGGGGCAGCGCCTGGGCGTGGACGTCGGTCTGGTGCAGGATGCGCACATTGCCGAAGTGGCCGATATCGTAGAGATCCTCGCGCGCCTCCGCCCGCCGCAGCGGCGGCACCACGCCCAGGAGCGCGCTCGCCGCCAGGAGCCTCAGCGTATCGCGACGGGTAACCGGCATCTCGTCTCCTCGCTCCCGCACCTCACTTGAGCACAGCGTTCTGCCACAGCTGGTCCTGCGCTTTCGCCTGCTCGATCGACGCCTCGGCGAGCGCCTGCGCGCGCCGCGCCAGAGCCACCGCCGCGTCGTAATCCTTCGCCGCCGCTGCCTTCTCGGCGGCCTTCAACGCCGCTTCGGTCGGCATCCATTGATTGCGCAGCGCGCCCGCTTGCCGCTCGGCCTCGGCGGCGGCGCGGTAAGCGGCCTCGAAATCGCTTTGCGTCGCGGCCCGCGCCGGCGCTCCACCGGCAAGCGCCGTCGCGCCGACGAGCAGGACGAGAGCGAGCCTCACCATGATTTTCTTGGGCTTCATCGATGCGCTTTCACGGACGGGTGCCCGGCCCTGCAATCGCAACGCCGTTGCTCATGTAGGAGAGAAAATATTCGAGATCGCGATAGAGCTCGTCCTCGGGCTTGAAGGCGACCGAGCGCACCTGCTCGTTACAGCTGATGAAGCGGCGATCGACCGTGCCCATGCTGCCCCAATCCGAGCGATAGATCGGGAACGAGGCGAGGATGCCGAGCGCCGGCGCCAGGATGTCGCCGCGCAGCCGCTTACCGGCCGCCTGGACATGGCAGCTCGCGCAGGAGAAGTTGAGCTGCCCGCGCCGCTCGTAGAAGAACTGCTTGCCCTCCTCATAGGCGGCGAGCGCGCGCGCGTCGTCGGGGATTTCGATGGCAAAGGGCTTGCCGCGCGAGGTCGAGGCCATATAAGCGTCGATCGCCGCCATGTCCCCGACCTGGTAGGGAAGCGGCTTCTCACCGTTCTTCTCCCGGCAGCGATTGATCGCCAGATCGAGCGTCACGACCTCGCCGGTCTGCCGATCGAAATAGGGGTAGTTCTGACGGATGCCAATACCCTTCTGCGGAAAGCAATCGGCATAGGTCTTGCCGTCCTTGAACGGCGTCTCGAACAGCTTCTTGCCGTCCTCGAGCGCGAAATCGTAGGGAGGAAATTGCATGATCTCCTCCCACTGCTTGCGCATATCCTTGTCGACCGCGTAAGGACCGTTGGCGAAGTCGTCGAGCGCGACATCGGGGAAGGCCTGCCGGAAATAGGTCTGGAAGGCGCGCTGATCGGCGGCGGGATCGATGCGTTGCTCCGCACTCGCCGGCGGCAGCACCAGGGCGAGCAGCAGGATGCCGCCCGCGGCCGCCCGACGCCCAATAGCGGCGATGGCCACCTTCATGTCGGAGGTATCCCTTTGCCCGCGGCCTCAGAGGATCGTCGCCGTCGTCTCGTCGCTCTTGCCCTCATTGTCGCTCCAATTGATCTTGAGCGCGTCGCCCTTCTTGCCGCCTTTGAAGCTGAATTTGAGATAGGGATCCTTCGACACGGCCGGCCCCCAGAAGGCGGTGAAGACGCGCTTGCCGTTCCAGTCGAACGTGACGGTCTCGATGTAGTGGGGCGGGATGAGCTTGCCGTCCTTGTCTTTGACGAAGCCGGAATCCATGGGGTGCTGGATCAGCGATTGGACCTCGGTCGACTCGCCGTGCGCGACGGCTCTGACGCGAATGGTGGATGCCATGATCGATGCTCCTTCTCTCAGCCGCCGCAGCCGCCGAGCGTGACCTTGACCTGCTTACGCGCGCCGTAATGCTTGCCGTCGGCTTCGACCACCGCCACGACATCGCTGGTCTTCGCCATTTTGAGCCGGCAGGAGACGCTCGGCTCGGTCCCTTCGGGGATCGGGTAGTAGGCCGCGAGCGTGAACGGGTTCTCGGGAATGAGCAGCGCGATCGCCGTGACATTGGGCAGCGCGGCGCTCACCGAGACCGGCACGACCGCGCCGTTCTCGGCGATCTCGGGCACGTCGAGCGAGACCTTGTCGGACGGAACCACGATCGGCTTCTCATAGAGCGCGTCGAGCGCCGCCGTCTCGTTCTTCTGTGCGAAGGCATTCTTCGGCCACGCCAGCGATTGCTCGGCCGCTTGGGCCCGCGGGACGAGCCCCGGCGCCAGGCCCATCGCGGCGAGGCTGCCGATGCCAAGAATTTGCAGCACGAGACGCCGCTCGACGGCGAGCCGGGCCGGCGTTGCTATGATAATTCGAGACATGGTTCCTCCATTCCTGACAAGCCGCACCCCCTTCAAAGCGTGTAGAGAAAATCGATGATCGCGTTGATCTCCTGCCGCGTCAGGATGAGATTCTTGCCGAAAGGCGGCATCACCGTCTCGGGGTTGCGCTTCTCCTCGTCATCGATGATGGCGTAGAGCGTGCTGCGGTCGGGAAAGCGCAGCTTCATGTCGGCGAGCTCCGGCCCGACATTGCTCGGCACATCGCCGCCCTTCATGGTGTGACAGGCCAGACAATTGCCCTTGGCGCGATCGAAGGCGAGCGCTTGGCCGGAAGCAGCGGATTGCGCGCGAAGCGCTGGCGCAAGCAGCATCGCGACGCCGGCACCGAGGAGGCCGGCCGCGATCACTGAAGCGGCGGCGCGGCGCGCCATCCGGGGTTTCGCTGCGCGCGTCATTTCGGCGTCATCTCGTCGAGCGGCCCCGAGGTCCGCGGCGTCAGATCCTTGCCTTCCGCTGTCGAGGTGATCTTGACGTCCGCCGCAGGCAGGCAATGCGTCATGCATTGGGTCGCCGCGGTGTCCGGCCGCGGATCGCGCAAGATGAAGCCGTGCTGGTTCGGCATGACCACCTTGGCCAGGCTGTTGCGGTCGGCAACGAAGCTGTCGGGCACGATGTTGTTGAGGTTGAGGACGTACGCGGTGATCGCATAGACGTCATTGGCGGAAAGGCTGTGCGGCGCCGGAAACGGCATCGCCCGATTGATGTAGTCCCAGAGCGTGGTGGCGTAGGGCCAGTAATTGCCGACCGCCTTGGTCGGCTGATCGCCGGTGAGCTTGGAGTCGCTGGCGAGCTTGGGATAGCGGCCCTCGCCCTCGCCGAAGGTCCCGTGACAACCGGCACATTGCTGCGCATAGACATCGGCGCCGTGCTCCACCGTGCCGCTGCCTTCCGGCAGACCTTGCCCGTCCGGCCGGACGTCGATGGCCCAACCGGCGATCTGCGCCGCCGTCGGCACGGTGCCATAGCCATAATGGCCGACGCGATCGCTCTCCGCCGGTATAACGGGCGCGATCTTCGCCAGCGCCGCCGCCTCTGCCGCGTTCGCCGCGTCTTCGGTCGGCGAGGCGGCGCGCGACGGGAGACCCGCGCCCAGCAGAAGGAGCGTGGCCGCTATCGCCGCCGCCGCCGGCGGGCGCTTGTTCCCCTTACCCCAGCTGAACATCGAACACGCTGCCATCCGGCTTGACCTGCCAGGTCTGGATCGAATTGTTGTTGTAGATGCCGTTGACGCCGCGGAGCTTGCGCAGCTCGGCGATGGTGGGCTGGACGAAGCCGGTCTCGTCCACGGCGCGCGATTGCAGCAGCGCCGGCTTTCCGTCCCAGCGCCACTCGGCGGTAAATCGGGTCAGCGCCTTGGCCAGGATCGGCTCTTGCAGCCGGGCCCGCGTCCAGTTGACGCCGCCATCGAAGGAGACGTCGACATGGGCGATCCGGCCCTTGCCGCTCCAGGCAAAGCCGCGAATCTCGTAAAGGCCCGGCCCCCGCGCCGGCCGCTCCGGACAAGGGAAAGTGATCACCGATTTCGCATAGATGAGCCAGGTGAAAGCGCGCGCCTTGCCGTCGGGCATCAGCTCCGTGTACTGCGCCGTCTCTTCGCGGGTGAACCATGGCTGATCGCCGAGCTCGAGGCGGCGCAGCCACTTGATGTTGACGTTGCCCTGCCAGCCCGGAACGATGAGGCGCAGCGGGAAGCCTTGCTCCGGCCGCAGCGCCTCGCCGTTCTGGCCATAAACGACGAGGCAATCGTCGAGGCATTTCTCCAAGGGCAGGCTGCGATCCATATGCGCGCCATCGGCGCCCTCGGCGAGCACCCAGCTCGCTCCTTTCTTGATGCCGGTCTCGGCAAGCAGCGTCGAGAGCGGGACGCCCGTCCATTCGGCGCAGCCCAGCATGCCATGGGTGAATTGCAGCGAGTTGAGCTGCGCCGCCCGCCATTCCATGCCGCCATTGGCCGGGCATTCGATGAAGTGGATGCGCGAGACCGATGGGAAACGCCGGATGTCGTCCATCGTCAGCAGCAGCGGCCGGTCGACCATGCCGTGGATCAGCAGCCGGTGCTCGGCCGGATCCACCGTTGGCCGGCCGGCATGGTAGCGCTCGAAGAACAGGCCGTTGGCGGTGATGATGCCTTCCTGGTTCTGCAACGGCGAAAAGCTGACCGAGGATTCCTGCGTCGCGGTCAGCCAGGGCACGTTGCGGCGGATGACGTCCTTCACGAAATGCGAGGGCTGGCCATAGGGACGGTCGACGACGCCGGGACCGACGCTTTGCGACCAATCCGGATCGGCCGGTGGAAATGGGCCGGCGCCTTCCCCGGCCTGCGCCGCCCGGCCGGGGTTCGCGCCCAGCAGCGCGCCGCCCAACATCGCGAGACCGGTCTTGACCAGCGCCCGCCGGCCCGGCGCCTGAACCGCCGGTTGAGCCCGCTCGCGCTCCGGCTCTGCGCGGCTTCCTTCCGCCATTCCGGCATCCTCCTCCGTGGCCGCTCGGTGTACCGCTTTCGTAATGCCAAAGCCGCCGCCCTGGTCGGAACGCTAGCGCCAACCACAAGCAACCGGCGATTAAATTCGGTGACAATATATTATTGTTAATGGCCGGACCGATACATTCTCGTTCTCTTAACTATCGGATCAAATCGAGGTCGAGCCGGCGGGCGCGGTTCCAGCGATTGAATTCGGTTACAATGGCGCGGCCGGCAGCGCCGCCGGCCCGGGGGCGTTCGGGTGACGAGAATTCTTCTGATCGAGGATGACCAGGAAATCGCGGCCGAGGTGGTCGCGGCGCTGGAGCGCTCGGGATATGCAGTGTCCCACGCCGGCGACGGGCCTTCCGGCCTCGACCGGGCACGCCAGGGCGCCTGGGATCTGCTCATCGTCGATCGCCTGCTCCCCGGTCTCGACGGCCTCGCCATCATCCGCAGCTTGCGCGAGGCGCAGATCCGGACGCCGGCCCTGATCCTGAGCGCGCTCGGCGCCATCGACGACAAGGTGCTGGGCCTGCGCGCCGGCGGCGATGACTACGTCATCAAGCCGTTTGCGCTGGCGGAGCTGTCGGCGCGGATCGAGGCGCTGCTCCGCCGGCCGGCGAGCACCCACGAGACGGTACTCCGCGTCGGACCGCTCGAGCTCGATCTGATCGAGCGCACGGCCTGGCGCGGTACGCGCGAGCTCGATCTGCTCATGCGCGAATTCAAGATTCTCGAATACATGATGCGCCACGAAGGCCAGGTGGTGACGCGCGCCATGCTGCTCGAAGCCATCTGGAAATACCGCTTCGTGCCGAGCACCAACCTGGTGGACGTGCATATGGGGCGGTTGCGGCGCAAGCTCGACCACGACAACGAACCGCCGCTGATCAGCAATGTCAGAGGCGCGGGATTCATGCTTCGTGCGCCTGCCTGACGTCATCCGCCGCACCGGCTTCCGCTGGAGCATCGTCGTCGCCGCGGTCTTGGCAGCGGGCACCATGCTGATGTTTGGCGTGGTCTACTCGCTCGGCACCGATGCGCTGTTCCGGACGGCGGACAAATCGGTGGTCGAGCAATTGGACCTGCTCGCCGCACGGCCGGCCGATCTGCTGCCGTTCATGATCACCTCGCGCATGCGCGATCGGCTCGACAACCCGCATGTCATCACCGAGGTCGGACTGTTCGACGCCGACGGCAAGCGGATCGTCGGCGATATCGCCGAGATCCCGCACGCGCTGCCGCTCGACGGGCATGTGCAGACGGAAGTGTCATCGAGCCCGTCGGCCGAGGAACCGCAGCATGAGCGTGTCGCCGGGCGGATGCTGCCGGATGGCCACATCCTGGTGGTGGCGCGCAATGTCGACGATCTGCTGGCGATGCGCGGCAGCATCCTGTGGACGCTGGCTCTTGCGCTGGTTCCCGCCATCCTGCTCAGCATTGCCGGCGGCGTCATCGTCGCCACTCGTACCCAGCGGCGGCTGCTCGCGCTGCGGCGAACGGCGGAACGGATCATCGCCGGCCATCTCGAGGAGCGGCTGGCCGCGCGCGTTCCGGGCGATGACCTCGATCAGCTCGCCGCCATCGTCAACCGCATATTGGATCGCCTCGAAGCGCTCGTGCTGGCGCTGAAGGGCGCAGGCGAGGACATCGCCCACGACATCCGCACGCCGCTCGCTTCGGTCCGGGCGCGCTTGGAGCGCGGCCGCGAGCACGCCGACGACCGCGACCAGCTGCTCGCCATCGTCGATCAATCCATTACCGGCATCGACCAGGCGTTGGCGATCGCCGCCGCGCTGCTGCGCATCGCCGAGATCGAGCACAGCCAGCGCTACGCCGGCTTTGCGCCCGTCGATCTCGCCGAGATCGTCCGCGACGCCGCCGAGGCCTATGGCCCCGTCGCCGAGGACAAAGGCGTCCGTTTGACGCTCGATGCCGCACTCGTGGCGCAGATCCTCGGCGACCGCGACCTGATGCTGGAGCTCGTCCTCAATCTGGTCGACAACGCGGTCAAGTTCAGCCCGCCCGGCGGCGCCGTGCGCGTCGACCTTACCGCGACGCAGGATGGGCCGCTCTTGCGCGTCTCTGACAGCGGCCCAGGCATACCGGAAGACGAAATCGGCCTGGTGCTCCGGCGCTTCTATCGCTCGGACAAGAGCCGCAGCAGCCCGGGGCACGGCCTCGGGCTCAGCCTCGTCGCTGCCATCGCCGGACTGCACGGGTATCGCCTCTCGCTGCACAGCGCCAAGCCCGGCTGCATCGTCGAGCTGCAATGCTGGCGCGACGCCGAGCCGCGGCAACACGCTGTGGCGGACACCATGCCGGCAGCGCCCGGAAGCGTCTGACCCGCCGCTACGCGCAGAGACTTCCCCGCCGCTTTCGAGAGCCGGGTCGCCAAAGAAATCATTCGGGAGCACTTCGAGATTCGTGAAAGCGACATGGGCGCTGCGGATCAGATCGAAGAGCGGCAGCAGCGTCGCATCTTTGCGGGTCAGCAGGCGCCTCTGGACAATGCTGCCGCCGGTCAAGGCGAGGCTGAGTTCGGCTCTCATGGGGCGTTTTCCGGCGGCGGCGGCGCGTGGCCAGCGGTTGAATCGGAACCATGCTGGCGCCCGAGGTATTACGAGCAAGCAACCGCTTCCCGAAATCGAGTTACATCTGTAACCCAACCGCTGCCGACCGCGTTCGACCAGAGATTGGCGCTTGACGTAGGAGACCATGCGCATAAATACGTGTGCAGCTTCACTCCGCGGCGCACCATGCGCTCATGGCGCCATCCTGGAAGAGATGAATGAGGCTGTCGCTCCGCGACGACGAACGATCGACAACGCGCTTCGGAGCGGGTCCTCTCGGGACGCGCGCGAGAATGCTCGCTG
>Ga0335076_10002515_pt1 | contig 18272 bp, 14 predicted proteins | sample Lox_Sample_25_FD_206717 | JGI IMG/M metagenome (GOLD analysis project Ga0335076, IMG submission 206717) | Soil microbial communities from Loxahatchee National Wildlife Refuge, Florida, United States - Lox_Sample_2.5 | ecosystem: Environmental > Terrestrial > Soil > Wetlands | place: USA... | reverse complement strand
GCGGGCGAATTTCCCCAGGACGTGGCGCCGCTCGCGACCGAGGTCAATCAGCTCATCGACGCCAACCGCGAGATCGTCGAGCGCGCGCGAACCCAGGTCGGCAACCTCGCTCACGCGCTCAAGACGCCGTTGAGCGTCCTGATGAACGAGGCGGATTCAGTGAGTCCTGCCCTGCCGGAAAAGGTCCGCGAGCAGGCGGAAATCATGCGCCAGCAAGTGACGTTCTATCTCGACCGCGCCCGCGCGGCCGCCCGCGCCAGAACGTTCGGCGCGTCGACCGAAGTGAAGCCGGTGGTGGAGGGGCTCGTCCGAACCTATGAAAAACTCCATGGCGAGCGGGTTCTCGCGTTCGATGTCGAATTGCAGCCGAGCCTCAAGTTTCGCGGCGAAGCGCAGGACCTCACCGACCTCATCGGCAACCTGCTCGACAACGCGGGCAAGTGGGCGCGGGAGCGGGTGTCGATCCACGCCGCGCGCACGGTCGGCGCCGACCATGAGCCCTTTCTGATCGCCCAGATCGACGACGATGGGCCCGGGCTCGACAAGAGCGCACGCGCCGCTGCGCTCGAGCGCGGCAAGCGGCTCGACGAGTCGCGGCCCGGCTCGGGCCTCGGCCTTTCGATCGTCGTCGATCTGGCTTCGATCTACGGCGGCTCGCTGGCTCTCGACGAAAGCCCGCTTGGGGGCCTGCGCGCGATTCTGAGGCTGCCATGCGCTTGACTACGCGTCCTCGGGCGCTTTCCGCGATCGGCGGGCGCAAACGACCTTGTAGGAGACGGAAGAACGATGCAGCGGATGCTTCCTGCCATCATTGCACTCTTGCCTCTCGCTCTCACCGGCTGTTCGAGCGTCGGCACGGGCGCAGCCCCGACGCCGGCCGTCGTCGCTCCTTCCGAGCCGGCGGCGCCGACAATTCCAATCGGCGCGGCCCTTGGCGGCGCGCTGGGCGGGCCGGTTGGCGCGTCCCTTTCCGACGATGATCGCACGGCTGCGTGGGAGGCGCAGGTTGGCGCGCTTGATTCGGCTCAACGACGCTCCTGGCGCGGCTCGCATGGCGTGTTCGGCTACGTCGAACCCGGCGCCGCGACCGGCGACGGCTGCCGCGCCTACTCCCAGACGATCTATATCGGCGGCCGGCCCAATCGTGGCCACGGCGTCGGCTGCAAGCAGCCTGACGGAAGCTGGAAAATGACCAGTTGAGGTTTTGAAACGAGACCTCAACTTCGCTTTGCGATAAGGGAGCCCGGACTCTTCCGAGAGCCTGTTCGCTCCGAGGCCGCCCCGAGGCTGGATTGATGCTGTGGTTTGTCCTGGCGGGAATGGCCGCTTTCGCGGTTCTCGCCGCGCTTTGGCCGTTGCTGAGACCGTCCTCGAGCGCGACCGCGGACCCCGCCCTTAACGAATCCGGTTTCTATAGGGCGCAGCTCGATGAAATTCAGCGGGACGTCGAGCGCGGCCTGCTGCCGCAAGGTGAGGCCGAGAGCGCCCGCGCCGAAGCAGGCCGGCGCCTCATCGCGGCTGCGTCCTTGCCGTCGCCGTCGCCGCCGGCGGCCCCGCGCAACCGGCTGGCTGCGGCGGCGCTGATCGCCGTTGGTTTGCCGGCGCTCGCCTTTCCGCTTTACGCGCTCCTCGGCCAGCCGCGGATGCTCGATGAGCCGCTGGCGAGCCGGGTGAATGCGTCGCACGCCAAAGATGAGATCGAGGCCGCGGTCGCCGCAGTCGAGGCCCGGCTCATCACCCACCCTGACGACGGCAAGGGCTGGGCGGTGATCGCGCCGGTCTACATGCGCCTCGAGCGCTATTCCGAAGCTGCGCACGCCTATGCCGAGGCGCTCCGCCTCGAGGGCGAGGACCCGCTACGCCGCGCTGGGTATGGAGAGGCGCTGGTCGCCGCAGCAGGTGGGGTTGTGACCGACGAGGCGCGGCAGGCGTTCGAGCGGGCGCTGGCCGAGCAGCCCGGCCAGCCGCAGGCCCGCTTCTATCTCGCGCTTGGCGCCGAACAGGACGGCAAGAAGGCCGAGGCAATCCAGGCATACGAGCGGATTATCGCCGACTCGGCGCCCAACGCGCCATGGCGGAGCGTGGTTAGCGCTCGCCTTTCGGCGCTCAAGGGCGAGCCGGCGCAGGCCGAAGCCGGCGCGGGCTTGGCCGGGCCCGCCATTTCTGAAGCCCAGCGGCCGATGATCGAGGGCATGGTGAGCCGGCTCGCCAACAGGCTCGCGAGCAATGGCGGCAGCGTCGACGAATGGTCGCGCCTTATTCGCGCCTATGCGGTGCTGCATGAAGCCGACAAGGCAAAGGCGGCGCTCGCAGACGCCCGCAAGGCGCTCGCGCCCGATCCGAACGCTGTCGCGAGTCTCGACGCGCTGGCGCGCGACCTTGGCCTCGGAGACGCGAATTGACCCGCCGTGGCCGCCGCCTCGCCCTCATCGCCGCCGCGCTCGCCGTCGTCGGCGCAGCCGCAAGTCTCGCGCTCTATGCGCTCAGCGACAGCATCGTCTTTTTCTACAGCCCCTCGGAAGTCGCCGCGAAAGCGCTTGCGCCCGGGGTGCGGCTCCGCGTCGGCGGCCTGGTGAAGACCGGCTCGGTGATGAAATCTTCAGACGAGAGAGTCGCGTTCGTGGTCACCGACGGCGCCCACGATCTCAAGGTTTCCTACCAGGGTCTGTTGCCAGACCTGTTCCGTGAGGGCCAGGGCGTGGTCGCGGAGGGTGTGCTTGCGGGCTCGGATCAACTGCATGCCGAAACCATCCTGGCCAAACACGACGAGCGCTATATGCCGCGCGAAGTCGTCGACGCCTTAAAGAAAGAAGGCCGGTGGCGGGAAGGGGAGGACGTCGCCAAGCCATGATCGTCGAGATCGGCCATTTCGCCCTTGTCCTCGCGCTTGGCGCCGCGCTCGCGCAAACGGTCGTGCCGTTCTGGGGCGCTCGGGTCGGCGACAACGGGTTGATGGAGGTCGGCCGGAACGCCGCGCTCATTCAATTGGCGTTGATCGCTATCGCCTTCGCCGCTCTCGTGAACGCCCATCTCACCTCGGACTTCTCGGTTCTCAACGTCGCCGAGAATTCGCACAGCGCGGTGCCGGCGATCTACAAGATCTCGGGCGTGTGGGGAAACCATGAAGGCTCGATGCTGCTGTGGGTTCTTATTCTGGCGATCTTCGGCGCGCTTGTCGCCTTGTTCGGGCGCGCCCTGCCGCGGTCCTTGCGCGCGGACGCGCTCGCCGTTCAGGGCCTGATCAGCGTCGCCTTCCTTGCCTTCATTCTGCTGACCTCGAACCCATTCGAGCGCCTCGCGCCCGCGCCCTTCGAGGGACGCGACCTCAATCCGATCCTGCAGGACCCGGGTCTCGCAGTCCATCCGCCTCTGCTCTACCTCGGCTACGTCGGCTTCTCGATCGTTTATTCCTTCGCGGCGGCGGCGCTGATCGAGGGCCGAATTGATGCGGCCTGGGCGCGTTTTGTCAGGCCGTTCACGCTGGTCGCCTGGAGCTTCCTCACGCTCGGCATCGCAGCCGGATCCTTCTGGGCCTATTACACGCTCGGCTGGGGCGGCTTCTGGTTCTGGGACCCGGTCGAGAACGCTTCGCTCATGCCGTGGCTCGCGGGCACGGCCTTCCTTCATTCGGTCGCAGTGATGGAGAAGCGCGACGCTCTGAAAATCTGGACGATCTTTCTCGCGATCCTCGCCTTCTCGTTCTCGCTGCTCGGCACTTTTCTCGTCCGCTCGGGCGTGCTGACCTCGGTTCACGCCTTCGCCAGCGATCCGCGCCGCGGGGTCTTCATCCTTGCGATTCTGGCCCTGTTCATTTTCGGCTCGTTCGCGCTGTTCGCCTGGCGAGCCCCCATGCTGAAGCAGGGCGGACTGTTCGCGCCGATCTCGCGCGAGGGCGCGCTCATCGTCAACAATCTCCTTTTGACAACCTCGTGTGCGACCGTGCTCCTCGGCACCCTCTATCCGCTCGCGCTCGAGCAGTTGACCGGCGAGAAGATCACTGTCGGGGCGCCTTTCTTCAACCTGACCTGCGGCGCGCTGCTGTTGACGGCCTGCTTCGTCGCCCCATTCGGGTTCTCCCTCGCGTGGAAACGCGGCGATCTGTTCGGCGTCATCCAGAGATTGAGCCTCGCGATCATTGTTGGGGCCGTGACGGCGGTCGTCGGCGCGGCATGGCTCAGCAGTGGCTCGCTCTTTGCGCCGCTTGCGATCGGCCTGGCAATTTTCATCATCGTCGGCACGCTCATCGAGGTCGTCATGCGCGCGCGGCGGCCCGGCGTGGCCCCCGGCGTCGCGCTGAAGCGCGCGCTCGGGTTGCCGCTGTCGCTTTACGGCGCCGCGCTCGCCCATCTCGGCCTTGGCGTGACCCTGCTGGGCCTTGCCGGCCTCGGCTTCGGCGCCGAGACGATCGCGACGTTGCATAGGGGAGCGCCCGAACGCGTCGGGCCCTACTCGATCACGCTCGATTCGGTCGGGGAGCGGGTAGGCCCGAACTATAAGGAGGCGGTGACCTCGATGACGGTGCGCTCCGGCGAAAGGGTGGTCGCGGAGATCGCGCCGGCGCGCCGCCAATTCGCCGCCCGGCAGATGACGACGACCCAAGCCGGCCTCGCCACGCTGAACTTCGGTCAGGTCTATGTCGCGATCGCCGACCCGACGCCCGACGGCGCCGTGCCCGCCCGCCTTTACTGGAAACCCTTGGTGACGCTGATCTGGTTCGGCGCCGGCTGCATGGCGTTCGGCGGCGCCCTGTCGCTCGCCGACCGGCGTCTCCGTTTCGGCGCGGCCGCGCGCGCGAAAGTTGTCGCGGGCTCCCTCGCACGGCCGGCGCAATGATCATGCGTGTCATTCATTTCGCCATTCTGACCATTGTCGCGCTCGCGGCGGCGCCGGCGGCAGCCGTCCAGCCGGACGAAATGATGAAAGACCCGACGCTCGAAGCCCGGGCGCGCACGCTGTCCGAGGAATTGCGCTGCCTCGTCTGCCAGAACCAGTCGATCGACGATTCCGATGCGCCGCTCGCGCGCGATATCCGCATCCTCATTCGCCAGCGCATCGCCAGCGGGGAAAGCAACGACGCCGTGCGCGCCTATCTCGTGTCGCGCTATGGCGATTTCATTCTCCTCAAGCCGCCGTTCAAGCCGGAGACCGTGCTCCTTTGGCTGAGTCCGGCGTTGGTCCTCGGCGCCGGACTGGCCGCCGCCCAGTTCGCGCGCCGCCGCGCGCCCCGGTCAACGCCGGCGCTTAGCGCCGAGGAGGAGGCCAGGCTCGCGGCGCTGACCGGGGGAGACCGCGCGGGCAGTTGAGTGACGGTTGCTGGGCTGTATCCGGCCGCGCGCCCGTTGGTTCAAATCTTCGTGTTGACCCGTTTTCATCTTGGACATTTGCCCGGTTGCGCTGCGGTCGGTGCAGATCTTGCAGCAATCGCGTAACCCCGCGATCCCATGAGCGCGGGTCAGGCGCAACCGACTTATCCGCCTCCTTTGTTGGCAATTTTGGGGGCGCCCGGGCCATTTCAGCTCAATGGCCGTCTGGCGCCATGCCACAACCTGCACAACGGACGAGTTGCAATATAGTCGCGGCGGCGCGAGTCTAGTGTTCGGTTTCTTCTTTGCTGCGCCGCAGGCGCCGAGTCCGTTAACCTTCATGGCTCCTGCTAACGGCGTGTATCGCTTCAGCTTTTCGGGGTGTCCGAGCTGCGGCGATCCGGTTCGGGCCGCGATCTGCACCCACTAACAAACGCCAACTATTAGTAAATACTAGAAAGGACTTGATTGTTTAAATCCGTTCCTTTAGGCTTAAAACACGCAGGGAGAAGGTGCAGCCTTGTCGATCGGGGGTTTCCAATGAAGAGCTTGTTGATTGCAGGCGCCATCTCGGGCGCAGCCGCGTTTGCTGGCGCGGTTCCGGCGAGCGCGTCGGTGTTCGATCTGTCGTTTTCGGGCACCGGAATATCGGGCCTGCTCGTTCTTGATCTCGGCGGCGGTTCGTCGCCGTATACGGCGGTCGCGATTGATTCTGGGTCATACATCGACATCGGCGGGACGACCTATGCGATCACCGGGCTGACCACCTACGCCGGCGATGACCAGAGAGCTTTTTTCCCCGCCGGCTTACATGGTTTTGTTGATTTCGCAGGCATCTCGGCTTCGTTCGGAAGCGGCGATTCGTTGAACCTCTTTGGTGGTTACAGTCCGACCGGCTACGGCGTGCTGCTGAAGAGCCAAAACACTGAAGGGAACCCGTTTGTCGGCCCCTATTATCAGGTCACCGTCACGGATGCTCCTCCTCGCGACCCTACGCCCGTCCCGGAACTGTCGACTTGGGCGATGCTCGGGCTTGGGTTTGCGGGCTTGGCGTTTGTCGCCGCGGGCCGGCGCAAAACCCCGATCGCCGCGCTTGGCTGATCGGCGCAGTCATTACATCTGATCTGAGCCTGAAAGCCGCCGCAAGGCGGCTTTCGTCGTTGTGGGCGCCGATTCGACGAAACTGGGTCTGCTCCCGGCTTCGACTTTCGAGACCCCGCACGCCCCGCAATCGGCAACATATGGGCGCTGTTCGGCAGCGTCTGGGCCAGGTTCGGCAACGAATTGCAATTCCGTGCTGAGAGCGGCCTGCCGTCGAGGTGGATCGCGGTTTTGTAGACGCGGCCGCTGACCCGCGTCGCCGCGCGGGCGACAGTCGAGCGCATCAACCCGAACGGCTCCTAAACTAGAAATCGGCGCTTGGTTGATCGTCCTTCGTCTCGTGGCGCATGATGAGCGGGGCCTGGGCGAGCGCGAACACGAGGGTGAGGGGCAGAAAGCCGAAGGTCTTAAACCTGACCCAGATGTCGGTCGATTGCGTACGCCAGACGATCTCGTTGAGGATGGCGAGCGCGATGAAGAAAAAGGCCCAGCGCCAGGTGAGCTTGCGCCAGCCTTCCTCCGTCACGTGCAAGGCGCCGTCGAACAGGATTTTGAGCAGCGGCCGCTTGAGCCAGAGCCCGGCGAACAGCGCCGCGCCGAATAGCAGATAGAGCGCCGTGGGCTTGATCTTGATCAGTGTCTCGTCGTGGAAGATGAGGGTGAGCGAGCCGAAGATAAGGACGATCACCGCCGTCACCAGCGGCATTACGGGGATGCGCTTCAGCATCGCATAGGACACGCCGAGCGTCACAAAAACGCACCCCATCAAGACAGCGGTCGCGGCAAAAATGCCGAGCCGCGAATAGGCGGCGAAGAAAAGGACCAGCGGCCCGAGTTCGAGCACGAACTTGAGCGTCGGATTGAGCGCTTTGCGCTGTGGCGGGGCCGTATTCTCGGTCACGTTCGTCCCCGTCATTGCGGCCTGTCCGTACTCTCGACCCCGGCGATCGCCTCGGCGAAGTCGCGGGCGGCGAAGGGCTCGAGGTCGTCGATCGCCTCGCCGACGCCGATGAAATGCACCGGAAGAGCGAACTTGTCGGCGATCGCCACCAGGATGCCGCCGCGCGCGGTGCCGTCGAGCTTGGTCATGATGAGGCCGGTGACGCCCGCGGTTCGGCCGAAGATCTCGACCTGGCCGAGCGCGTTCTGCCCGATCGTCGCGTCAACCACCAGCAGCACTGCATGCGGCGCCTGAGAATCGATTTTCCTTATCACCCGGATGATCTTTTCGAGCTCGCTCATCAGTTCGGCGCGGTTCTGCAGCCGGCCCGCGGTGTCCATGAGCACGATGTCGACGCCAAGCTCGCGGGCTTTGGCCAGCGCGTCGAAGGCGAGCCCGGCCGCGTCAGCGCCCTGCTCGCGCTCGACGAGAGCGGAAAACGTGCGCCGCGCCCAGATGCGCAATTGCTCGATCGCGGCGGCGCGAAAGGTGTCGCCCGCGGCGAGCAGGACCGTCTTTCCCTCGGTCCTGAACTTCGCGGCGAGCTTGCCTATGGTCGTCGTCTTGCCGGACCCGTTGACGCCGACGACGAGGATCACGAACGGCCGCTTATCCGCATCGATCGCGAGCGGGCGGGCGACAGGGGTAAGCGATCGCTCGATTTCGGCGGCGAGAATCTGCTTGACCTCTTCCGGATTGATCCCGCGTTCGTAGCGCCCCCGGGCGACGGCCTCGCGGATCCGAGAAGCCGCGGCAAGGCCGAGGTCGGCCTGGATGAGCACGTCCTCGAGATCGTCGAGCGAAGCAGCGTCGAGCTTGCGTTTGGTGAAGATGTCGGCGACGCCGCGGGCGATCGCGGTCGACGAGCGTGAGAGGCCCGATCGCAGTCGCTGAAGCCAGCTCCGTTTCGGTTCGGCGGAGCCCGGCTCGGCGGCGGCCGTAGCGAGCGGCGATTGCTCCTGCTCGCCCGGCGGCGCGGTCGTGACATCGGCGCCTCCGAACCAGCGGCGCATGACGCCCGGCTTCGTCTTTTTGTCGTCCTCGTCCAACCTGAAAGACCTCGTTATCCCGCGCCGCCCCCTATGCGCATATGGCCCGGTTGGCATAGCACTCAACCCATGACCCCGGAAGAAACAAGAGCGCGGCTGCTCTATCGTGACGCACTGATGCTCATTCTCGACAAGCCGGCGGGCGTCGCGGTCCACCGCGGCCCCAAAGGCGGCGCAAGTCTTGAGGATGATTTCGAAGCGCTCAGGTTCGGCCTGCCGCGGACGCCGGCTCTCGCCCACCGGCTGGACCGCGAGACCGCGGGCTGCCTCATTCTCGGCCGCCACCATAAGGCGTTAGAGAGGTTGGGGCTCCTGTTCAAGCAGGGCAAGATCGGCAAGACCTATTGGGCAGTCGTCGCCGGGGCCCCGGAGGGCGAGGACGGGACTATCGATCTGCCGCTCGGCCGCCTCGACGACAAGCGCGGCTGGTGGATGAAGGTCGATCCGAGCGGGCAAAAGGCGCTCACCCTTTGGCGCGTGAAGGGCCGCGGAACCTGGCGCGGCGACCCGATCGCCTGGCTCGAGCTCGAGCCGAAGACCGGGCGCACCCATCAGCTGCGCGTCCATTGTGCGGCGCTTGGCTGGCCGATCCTTGGCGACGCCATCTACGGCGCGCGCGCCGATCTTCCGCTGCAATTGCTGGCGCACAAGGTCGTCGTGCCGCTCATCAAGTCGAAGCCGCCGATCGAAGTCGAAGCGCCCGCGCCACCGCACATGTTGGAGGTGCTCGAGGCGTGTGGATTTTCGGGCGAAGCGAGGCGGTGACGGCCAGCAGTCGCCGACGATTGTGCGGCGCAGCAGATTGTGAAAGGTTCGTTCGATCCGCCAGTCCGCCGCGCGCGAGCCCATGTCGATCCGAGCCGCCATCCATCATCTGACGCATTACCAATACGACCGGCCGGTCTCGCTCGGCCCGCAGATCATCCGCCTGAGGCCCGCGCCGCATAGCCGCACCCGGGTCATCTCGCATTCGCTGAAAGTGACGCCCGCCGATCATTTCGTGAATCACCAGCAGGACCCGTACGGCAACTGGCTCGCCCGCTATGTCTTCCCCGAGCTGGTCAGGGAACTGAAGATCGAAGTCGACATCGTCGCCGACATGACGGTCTATAACCCGTTCGATTTCTTCGTCGAGGAAAGCGCCGAGATTTGGCCGTTCGAATATGGCGAGGACTTGAGGCCCGACCTCATTATTTATCGCACGCCTGAACCCGCCGGACCTCGCCTCCAGGCGTTTATCAATGGGCTCGACCGATCGCCCAAGCGCACCGTGGATTGCGTCGTCGATCTCAACAGCCGCGTTTCGCGCGAGATCAAATATCTCATTCGTATGGAGCCCGGGGTGCAAAACCCGGAGGAGACGCTGGAACGCGCCTCCGGCTCGTGCCGCGATTCGAGCTGGCTCCTGGTCCAGGTCCTGCGCAACCTCGGCCTCGCGGCCCGGTTCGTGTCTGGCTATCTCATCCAGCTCAAGCCCGACCTCATCGCCCTCGACGGGCCGCCGGGAACCGACCACGACTTCACTGATCTCCATGCCTGGGCCGAGGTCTATCTTCCCGGCGCCGGCTGGATCGGGCTCGACCCGACCTCGGGTCTCCTGACCGGGGAGAGCCATATTCCGCTCGCCGCGACGCCGCACTATCGCAACGCCGCGCCGATTTCGGGCTTGGCCAGCTTCGCCAACGTCGATTTCAAATTCGACATGCGCGTCGAGCGCGTCGCCGAGCACCCGCGCATCACCAAGCCGTTTTCGGAGGAAGCCTGGCAAGCGCTCGACGCTCTTGGCGAGGAGGTCGACAGGCAACTCGTCGCCGATGATGTCCGCCTCACCATGGGCGGCGAGCCGACCTTCGTCTCGATCGACGATTTCGAATCTCCCGAGTGGAACACCGACGCCGTCGGCCCGACTAAGCGCGCGCTCGCCGACCGGCTCATGCGGCGCCTGCGAGACCGGTTCGCGCCCGGCGGCTTTCTGCACTATGGGCAGGGCAAATGGTATCCGGGCGAGACCCTGCCGCGCTGGACCTTCTCGCTCTACTGGCGCCGCGACGGCAAGCCGATCTGGGCGAACCCCGAGCGCATCGCGGTCGAGGGCATGGACAGCGAAGCTACCAGCGCCGGCGCGCACGCGCTTCTCGACGCGATCGCCGCCGAGCTCGGCGTCGAGTCCGACTTTGTCGCTCCGGCCTACGAAGATCCGGCCGAGTGGATCGTCAAAGAGGCGAATCTGCCGCCGAACGTCACCCCGGAGAATTCCAAGCTCAAGGACCCCGAAGAGCGCCACCGGATCGCTCGCGTCTTCTCGCGTGGCCTGACCGAGCCTTCGGGCTACGTGCTGCCGGTGCAGCGCTGGCAGGCCAAAGCGGACGGGCATCGTTGGCGCAGCGAGAAATGGAAGACCCGGCGCGGCGCGCTGCATCTGGTTCCCGGCGACAGTCCGGTCGGCTACCGCCTGCCGCTCGGCGCGCTGCCCTATGTTCCGCCCGCGTCCTTCCCTTATATCGTCGAGGCCGACCCGACCGAACCGCGCGGGCTACTGCCGGATTTTCATGACCCGCGGGAACGCGCGCAAAAAGTCGCCTCATTCGCCGCCGCGGAGGGGGGTCAGCAGGAGCGGGTCGAGCAGCGGCTCGGCGATATCGATGGGGCGGTCCGCACCGCGGTCACGGTCGAGGCGCGCGATGGGCGTCTCTGCGTCTTCCTGCCGCCGGTCGAGCGGCTCGAGGACTATCTCGAACTCGTCGCCGCCGCCGAAGCGGCGGCCGAGAAGGTCGGCCTGCCGGTGCAGATCGAGGGCTACCCGCCGCCCGCTGATCCGCGCATGAACGTCATTCGCGTCGCCCCCGACCCCGGGGTTATCGAAGTCAACATTCATCCCTCGGCGAGCTGGCGCGAATGCGTCGCCACGACCGAGGCGATCTATGAGGAGGCGCGTCTCGCCCGCCTCGGGGCCGACAAGTTCATGATCGACGGCAAGCATTCCGGCACCGGTGGCGGCAATCATGTCGTCGTCGGCGGGGCGACGCCGCTCGACAGCCCGTTTCTCAGGCGTCCGGACTTGCTCAAGAGCCTGGTCATTCATTGGCTCCGCCATCCGAGCCTCAGCTATTTCTTCTCCGGCTTGTTCATCGGCCCGACCAGCCAGGCGCCGCGGGTCGACGAAGCGCGCCATGACAGCCTTTACGAACTCGAGATCGCGCTCGCCCAGATCCCGCCGCCCGGAAAGGGCGCGTCCCCGCGGCCCTGGCTCATCGACCGGCTGATGCGCAATCTTCTCACCGACGTGACCGGCAACACCCATCGGGCGGAAATCTGCGTCGACAAGCTCTATTCGCCCGACGGCCCGACCGGCCGTCTCGGCCTGATCGAGTTCCGCGGCTTCGAGATGCCGCCGGACCCGCGCATGAGCCTCGCCCAGCAATTGCTGATCCGGGCCATTGTCTCGCGGCTATGGCGCAATCCGCTCGACGGGCCGCTGCCGCGCTGGGGGTCGTCGCTGCACGACCGTTTCATGCTGCCGCATTTCGTCTGGCAGGACCTCATCGACGTGCTCGCCGACCTCAAGGCGCATGGGCTGGCCTTCCGCTCCGACTGGTACGAAGCGCAGGCCGAGTTCCGTTTCCCGTTCTGCGGCGAGGTCGAATATGAGGGGGTCAAGCTCGAACTCAGGCAGGCGCTCGAACCTTGGCATGTGCTAGGCGAGACCGGCGCGATCGGCGGCACGGCCCGCTATACCGATTCTTCGACCGAGCGGCTCCAGGTCAAGCTCACGGCCTCCGATCCCGATCGCTATCTTGTTGCGTGCAACAAGCGCCGTGTGCCTTTGCGCGGAACGGCGACCGGGGGCGTCGCAATCGGCGCGGTGAGGTTCAAGGCCTGGAAGCCGGCAGCGGCCATGCACCCGACGATCCCGGTCCATGCCCCGCTGGTTATGGACATTTTCGATAGCTGGAGCGGGCGCGCGCTCGGCGGCTGTATCTATCACGTCGCTCATCCGGGCGGGCGCAACTATGACACATTCCCCGTCAACTCGAACGAAGCGGAGGCGCGGCGTCTCGCCCGTTTCGAGGCCCGCGGCCACACCCCCGGCGCCTACGAGCCGCCGCCTGAGACTCCCCACCCAGAGTTTCCGCTGACGCTCGACTTGCGAAGGCCGGCGGGGGTTTAGGGTCAAAAGCCGGAGCCTTGCCCCAAATCCAACTGATTGGGGCTGTCGTCCTGGGTGGCTCCGGTTGGCTCTGCTCGAGGGGCGGCGCGCGCCCGGCAAAAGAGTCGACATTTTCTTGACCGGCGGGCGGGCTTGCGTTACAGCTTTTCAGAAGCGGGCGGAAAGAGCCGGCCAGCGCGTCGCATCGGCCCCGTTGTGGGGACGAGGCGAAGCGAAAAGGCGGTCAAGTGATTGAAAACAAACAATTCGGCGAAATAAGCCGACTTCGCGCCCAATGATCTCAACGACTTACGGCCGGCGTCGCGAAACCGCTGGTTTCGGTTGGCGAAAGATGCGTTTCGCTTTCCCCGTTTTCCGCTTCGTCGTTGCGCAACGCGAAATCGACCGCGCCCTTCGGGCGGACCTCGCGCGGCCGTGCGGAACCAAATGGCGCCGCAAGCCATTGGAATGGCTCAAAATCGACGCCGAAATAACAGGCCGGGGGCCCCGGACTCTGGCCTTCAGCTGGTTGGAACTCCGGCCCGCCCCAGCCCGTCGAGAAAGAGCTCGGCCATCCACTTGTGCCGGAACGGATTGCGGGCGAGCGACAGGAATTGCGTATATCGCGGGTTGCGCCGCAGGAGCTCTCCCGCCTGCGCGCGCGCCTCTTCTTCGCGCCCGACAAGGGCGAGCGATGCGGCGAGAACGCATCGCGCTGCGTGGAAGTCCGGCACGCGGCCGATCGCCTGATCCGCGGCCTCGATCGCGGCGTCGAATTCGCGCAGGAAGAAGCGCGCTGCCGCTCGAATGCCGGTGCGGCCATTCGACTCCGGCGAGAGCGGATCGAGCCGTTCGTTGATGTCGACCCTTGCCAGCCCGGTGGCGAAATCGCCGTTCCAGACCGACACCCACCCACCGCGAAAATATGCCTCGGCGCAGTTCGGGTTTGCTGCGATCGCCCGGTCGAGGAGCGCTGAGCCCTCACCATGCGCGCGGCCCATCGTTGCGAGGACGAAGCCGCAGCGCGCCATGACCTGGGGATCGCCTGAATCCGACGCCAACGCTTCTCGAGCGAGCTCGATGGCGCGCTCTCGCGCCGCCCAAATGTCAGCCTCCCAGCCAAAGTAAGCGCCGTACTCCCACAGAACCGCCAGCATGGCGCGCACCTGGGCGAAGTTCGGGTCGCGCGCGACAGCTTCCTCCATCAGGCTCTTCGCCGATTCATAACCAGCCTTGGACCTGGCGAAGAGCCCGGGCATGGCGCGGAGATAGAGGTCGTAGACGGTCAGGTCCGACGTGGGCTTGCGGACAGCGCGCTCGATCTCGGCGCGCCGAATGCTTGGCTCAAGGACCCCCGCCACAGCGGCGGTGATCTGATCCTGCAACTCGAACACGTCGGAAATGGCGCCGTCGTACCGTTCAGCCCAGACGTGGTTTCCAGTCTCGGCCTCGATCAATTGGCCGGTCACGCGCAGCTGCCCGAGCGCCCGGCGCACGCTGCCTTCGAGAACGTAACTGACCCCGAGCCGCTGGCCGACCTCACGGATATCGACGCTCTGGCCTTTGAAAGTGAAGGCCGAGTTGCGCGCGATCACGAACAGGGAACGGAAGCGCGAGAGGGCGGTGGTAATCTCCTCCACGATCCCGTCGGCGAACCATTCCGTGTCCGGATCATAGGGAATGCTCTGGAACGGCAGGACGACCAGCGACGGCCGGCTTTGGCCAATCGGGACGGTCCGCGCCGGCTCCGGCCTAGAAGTCGGGGGATCGGATCGAGCCTCAATGTCCAGACAATAGCCGCGCTTGACGATCGTGCGCAGGATTCGCCCCTCGCTGTCGCCGATGGCGCGCCGAACCTCGCGCACGCATTGGGCGATGCTGTCTTCAGTCACCGTCACATCCGGCCAGACGGCTTCGAACAGTTCGTCGCGCGACAGGATCCGCCCAGGATTGCGCGCGAGTTCGAGGAGGAGATCGAGGGACTTGGGCCGCAGCGCCACCTCCGCTCCCTTGCTGTCGCGCAGCAGGGCGCGGTCGACATCCAGCACCACGTTTCCGAACCGGAGCATCTCCATCGAGGTCCACTCCAGCGTCCGCACTGTCTTACCGCAAAGCGATTGGCGGTTTCCACCCGCGCCGGCTCCTCAACTTTGTCAGGGATCGTTGCACGGAAGACGATCGATCTCTCCCGCGTACGTCATGTAAATTCGGAACAACTTCAACAGAGCTTCAGCGAAATCTCAGAGCTCTCTCCGGGACTTGAAAGCCGGCCCCGGTGCAAATGGCGCCCGTTCAGAAACCAGGAGCGCCATCAATGTCCGAGATTGTCGCAACGCTGTCGGCGCATGAGCCGGCCGTTATGAATCCTGCTCAACCCGCGCCACCTCGACGCGCGCCAGGCGACCATCGGCGCACGCCGCGGCGTCTCCGCATGCCGGGGCGCCCAACAAGACCCGTTCCCTCAACCGACGTTCGCCGCCGCGTCCTCGACCTTACCGACTCCTTCGAGCCGGAAGCGTTTACCGGTCGCGAGCCCGTCCTCGCCGCGGGCGCCGCCCTGTCTCGACGCGGATTCAAGAACGTCGTGTGCATCACACTCTACAACGAGCCGTTCGAGCTCCTCAGAAACAGCCTCTCCGCGCTGCTCCTGAGCATCGGTGGCCAAAGATCGGCGTCGGCCCATGCGGAGACGAAATCCTGCGTCGTCATTATCGCTGACGGGCGCAATCGTATCGACCCGCAAATCATGCGGTTTTTCGTCGAGCTTGGGGTCATTGACGCCGGGCCTTCCTTCTCGGCGCTGGGCGAGACAGTTCACCTCTCGCGCAAGCGCATCGACGAGGTGATGACCGTTCTTGGAGCGCCCGTCGATCCCATGGGCGAAATCGAATTCGCCATCTGCGTGAAGGACGACAATCGCGGCAAGCTCCATTCCCACGCGCTGTTCTTTCAATGGATCTGCCCTGAGCTGCGTCCGGAGCTTTGCTATCAGCTCGACGCCGGGACGGTGGTCGAGGCGGGCGCGGTCTCGAAACTGGTCGCCTACATGGACCAAAGGCCCGAGGTCGCCGCAGCCGCGAGCCGCATTCTCACGCCAACGCCGCACGGCGCCGCGAGCACCCTGTCGATCTGGCAGTACATGGATTTCGTCATGCAGAAGGCGGTGACCTGGCCGACCGAGGTCGCCTCCGGGTATCTCAGCGTCATTCCCGGCCAGTTCTGCGTCTTCCGATGGAGCGCGGTGAGCGCGCCCTCCTCCGGCGACGACGAGAGCCGGCCGTTGGACGCCTATCTGCGCGGCCTCAACGCGATCGAGCCGCTCGAGCGGGTCATGTTCCTCGCCGAGGATCGGGTGTTCGGCAACGAAATCGTGCTCGCCCCGGAAAAGTCCTGGCGCATCGGTTACTGCCCAGCGGCGGCAGCCACGACCGACACCTGCGACACGTTCGGCGAACTGCTCCGTCAGCGCCGCCGCTGGCAGAACAGCGCGCTTGCGGTTCGCCTCTGGCTCTGGGGACGTCTGCCCGCCTATCTCGCCCGGCCGGACAAGAGCCTGCTCGATAAAGCGCGATTCAGCGCCTCGATGCTCTGGCAGGGCTTGCTCACCGCCTCCGAAGTCATGAGTCCGGCGTTCCTCATCCTGCTCATGGTCATGGCCGCGGCCGGCCTGGTCCATGCCCAAAATGACCTCGCGGCCGCCACGATCGGCGGCGCGCTCCTCGCGTCGGGGTGCCTGGCATGGCTGACCCTTGCGGATCGCCCCTCGCGCTGGCGATCGGCGCTGTGCCTCGCGCGGGACGCGACCGCGACGCTGGCTGTCGTCTCGCTGTTGGCGCTCGCCTATGTCTCGAATCCCCTGGGCCAGGCTGCGCTCATGACCGCACCCGTGTTTCTCATGGCCGCGGTCATCGCAGTCTCCATGCCCGGACATCGTTGGCCGGCGCTGAGGCGCCTGCCGGTCTACCTTCTGACCGACCGCCCGATCAGCTTGGTCCTTTATGCCTATGCGCTCGCCAACGTGCACAACGTGAGCTGGGGCACAAAGGGCCTGACCGTCGATTCTCGCGGCCACGGCGCCGAGGAGCGGCGCCTTCGGCGTCTGCGGGACATGATCGCGGGATCGATTGTCGCCGTCACGACCCTCTTGGTCGCGGTCGGATCCGAATATCCCGGCGTCTGGGTCAGGTCGGAAAGCTCGGTCATCGAGGCCTTTACCCTCATCTTCCTCGTCGTCTTGAGCGTTGCGGCGGCGACTTGGGCCTACGCCGGGGGACGAGCATTGCTCGCGCTCGGCGGCGTGCGCCGCGCCTTTGGGGGCGACCGTGCACGCCGGCCGTCAGAAGCGAGGACTGTCAGGCTTGCTCAAGCAATCCGAGAAGCTTGAGGCCGCGCGCGAAGCTGGTTTTGGCGCAGCGATCCGCTGCCCTTCGGGCGTCAATCGCTCAGGGTTCAATCAATATCCAGGAAGCGAAAATGGAAGCGATCAACTCACGTCCTGGCCTCAAGGCCATTGAATATGTCCTCGTCGCGGCGCCTGCTGCGCTGCTTCTCTCGGTCTATCTCTTCGGAAGTCTCATCATGGCCAACCAGTTCGGCGCCCCGAAGGCCTGTCGCCTCAATGCCCAGACCGAGTACGTGGCGCCGCGTGGCTGAGGGCGCGCGGCAAGTATTCTCGACGGGTCCCACGAAATCACTCGCTCCTTGCGAAAGCGGCGGTGATCTCGTTCATCGCCGGCAGCTTGGCGAGGGCGTCGAATCGGCCATGCTCGGCGATGTCGCGCGCCGCATGGATGAGGCCGCCCCAGGCGGCCCGGGCCAGCGCGCCGCCGGTCGAGATCCGCTTGACGCCAAGGTCCTCGAGCTGGCGGCGGGTGAAGCCCGGCCAACCGACCAGCACGTTGACCGGCAGCTTGCCCGCGACCCGGACCACTTCGGCCACCTCTTCGGGCGTTCTCAGCATCGGCGCATAGAGAACGTCGGCCCCAGCCTCCGCGTAAGCGGCAAGGCGACGCAGAGCCTCGGGCAGCCCGCCGGCCTGACGCAGTATCGCCTCGCTGCGCGCGGTTAGAAGCACCGTCTCCCCGCTGGCGTTAATCGCCGCGCGCGCCGCCCGCAGCCGCTCGACGGCTTCGCTGAGACCATAGAGAGGCGCGGCGGGATCGCCGGTGAAGTCCTCGATCGAAAAGCCGGCGACGCCGGCTCCGACGCACAGCCGCGCGCTTTCATGGACGCCCTCGGCGTCGCGGGCGAAGCCGGCCTCGAAATCGGCGTTGAGCGGCAGATCGGTCGCTGACGCGAGGTCGCGAAGGTGGCTCAGCACCAAGGAGCGATCGACGGCGCCGTCGGCTTTGCCGGCGGCGAAGGCCATGCCTGCGCTCGTCGAGGCGAGCGCCGGGAACCCAAGGGACGCGAGATATTTGGCCGAGCCAACGTCGAACGGATTCGGCATGACGAAGCAACCGGGCGCGCGGTGCAATTCGGCGAACCGGGCGCGCTTCTGCGCGATTGTGAAGCTCATGGGCGTTCCTCCCGGCGCAAGCGCGTCCGTCGATGCACGTCAGTCCCTCGGCTTTTCCATCTGCCAGCTGAGGTTGGCCCGGACCGCCGGCCACTCGCTTGCAATGATCGAATAGGCGCAGGTGTCGCGCAAGCTTCCGTCCGTCATTCGCATATGGTTTCGCAGCACGCCGTCAAGCTTCGCCCCGAGCCGCTCGATGGCGCGGCGGCTCTGA
>Ga0335076_10002514_pt1 | contig 18273 bp, 11 predicted proteins | sample Lox_Sample_25_FD_206717 | JGI IMG/M metagenome (GOLD analysis project Ga0335076, IMG submission 206717) | Soil microbial communities from Loxahatchee National Wildlife Refuge, Florida, United States - Lox_Sample_2.5 | ecosystem: Environmental > Terrestrial > Soil > Wetlands | place: USA... | reverse complement strand
GACGAGATCATCTTCCGTCTTGGTGGAGGCATTGCTGGGATTGCGGAGAGCCAGATCTATTTTGTCAGCGACCGCAGCGGGCACAAGGAAATCTGGGCGATGGACTACGATGGCTCGAACCAGCACCAGATTACGCGTCAAAGTTCGATTTCGTTATCGCCACGCATCTCCCCTGACGGGTCGCGCATTGCGTTCAGTTCGATCACCAAGAGCGGATGGGAGATCATGTTGTATTCCCTCGATCTGAACCGGCTGGTGAATTTTCCGCACATGGGAGGAACCAACCTGTCTCCGGCGTGGTCGGGAGATGGGACGAGGCTGGCGTTTTCAGCCTCGCGCACCGGTGCGCCGGAAATTTGTGTGACGGATGCATCGGGAGGGAATCTGCATTGCGTGACCACCGCGAAGGGACCTGATGTTTCCCCAGTGTGGAACCGGAAGACGAATTCCCAGATTGCGTTTGTCAGCGGGCGCACAGGACTCCCGCAGATTTATACGATGGAGGCCGATGGCACCAACCTGCAGCGCATGACCGACCAGGGATATGCGGTCTCGCCGAACTGGGCGCCGAACGGACAGTTTCTGACGTTTGCCTGGGTGAGAAAGTACGGTCCGGGAGAACCGGGAGCATCGGACATTTATTTGATGGACATCGCCAGCAAGCAGTGGGTGCAGCTGACCCACGATGGCGGTCGCAACGATTTTCCGTCGTGGTCTCCGGATGGGAGGCACATCGTGTTTCAATCGAGCCGGTCGGGCAAGGAAGAAATCTGGACCATGCTGGCCGACGGAAGCAAACTGCAGCAGCTAACGTTCACGGGACGCAACACGCAACCGAACTGGAGCTTTAAATAAACGCATTTCGTCTGACCTCAGCAATCATAGGGGTCCGCAAGGAGGAATACAGTGAAGCAACAAAGCATGAAGTGGTTTCTGCTGACCGTCGCGCTGAGCGCTCTCATGATGCTTGGCGCGTGCGCCAGGAAAGCGGCTCCGCCGCCGCCCCCACCGCCGCCGCCGCCGGCGCCCGCAGCGCCGACTGCTTCTATATCGGTGAATCCGAATTCTATTCAGGCGGGACAGTCAGCGTCGTTGACCTGGCAGACGACGAACGCCACTGATGTTTCGATCGACGGCATTGGTGCGGTCCAGGCGAACGGATCTCAGTCCGTGTCTCCGACCGACTCGACTACCTATCACTTGACAGCGAAGGGCGCGGGGGGCACGCAGGAGGCGAGCGCACGAATCACCGTGACGCAACCGCCACCACCTCCTCCGCCACCGTCGGTCACCGATCAGGAGTTGTTCAGCCAGAATGTGAAGGACGTCTATTTCGACTACGACAAGGCGGACATTCGCGGCGACCAGCAGGGTTCGGTGCAGGCTGATGTGCAATTCCTTAACGCGCATCCGAATGTGAACTTCACCATCGAAGGGCACTGCGACGAACGGGGCTCGACCGAGTACAACATCGCCCTGGGCGACAAGCGTGCTACAGCCGTGAAGAGCGCACTGGTCGCGGCCGGCGTGAACGCGAGCCGCATCAAAACGATCAGCTACGGCAAGGAAAAGCCATTCTGCTCGGAAAGCAATGAAGCGTGCTGGCAGCAGAATCGCCGCGGTCATTTCGTCTATCAGCAGTGAGTGATTCGGGGGACGCGGTGACAGGAAGGCGTCCCCCACTTTCGCCAGCCTGGACACAAGCGGAAGTGTGTGCATATCCGCCATTGAATACTCCGGTTCGCCCCATCTCGCCGGTGCCGAATCCCCCCAACCTGTGGGATACTCATGGCATCGAAACAATTTTGTTTTCAGGAAATCAATTATGAAACGACATCGTTTTCCCGCGTATTTTGCTCTGTTGTCCGTCCTCTGGCTGGGAGCAGCTCCGGCTTGGGGTGTAAGCAAGGAGATGGTGCAATTGCAGACGCAGGTTCAGCAATTGCAAGAGCAGATGACGGCCATGCAACGTGCGTTTGACGAGCGCATGGGCATCATGAAGAACCTGGTCGAGCAGGATACGGACGCGGTGAACAAAGTCGCAGCCGCACTTACCGCGCTGCAGAACACGCTGCAGAAACAGCAGACCGACGCAGGCTCGAAGACGGACCAGATTTCGGGGCAAATCCAGGCGCTCAATGACACCATGGACGAGCTCAAGGTGCGCCTGGCCAAGGTCACCAAGCAGCTTGAGGACATGCAGGCAGCGCAGCAGAGTTTGGCGGCGCAGCAGGCGCAGCAAACGGCGCAGCAGCAGGCACAGGCGCAGGCACCACCTCCCGATGTTCTCTACAACAACGCGCTGCGGGACTACAACGGCAACAAGAATGACCTGGCCTTGCAGGAGTTCTCGGACTACATCAAGTTCTATCCCAACACCGACCTGGCGGGGAACTCATACTTTTACCTGGGAGAGCTTCAGTTTCGCGCGGGGAACTATCAGCAGGCGGCGCAGAGCTATGACCAGGTATTGGAAAACTTTCCCAGTGGAAACAAGGCTGCGTCGGCGCAACTGAAGAAGGGATTTGCTCTGATCGAACTGGGGAAACAGGATGATGGAGTCAGCGAACTGCGTCATCTGATCCAGCGGTATCCGCATTCTCCCGAAGCGTTGCAGGCGCGGGACCGGCTGCGCAAGGTCGGAGTTCCGGCAACAGGAAGGTAACTTCCGGTTGAGGCGCACTGGCTGAGCAGACCTAGCGTGGTTGAAACAGCGAGCCGGCTATACCGTGTGACGATGACGCCTGGGAGCACGATGCTTTCCAGCCTTGTGGGCGTGATGGCGATGGGCGCGCCGATGGGTCGCTCTCACGGAAGTGAGCACCGGCTGCGACGGGGCTGCCCAGGCGAATCCGGTGGACAATACGCAGATCATCATCAGCAGGGAAAGAAGTCGCTTCATATACGTCCTCTCCAACGAATACCTGTAATTTATAGCTGTTTTAATCCGAAAGCTCCAGGGATAAACTGATCTCGCAGTGGGCGGCTCTCCTCATTGGATATCCCCAACGCGCCGCCCATTTCATGTACGAGGTGGAATCATGACATACAGCACGAACGATCAGGACACCGCGAAGGGCGCTACAGAAGCTGAAGACCACAAGGTGCCGGGAAATATCGGCCTGCAGGAACAGCTCGGACACCGCGATCAGGATCCTATGCTGAAAGACGCAGATTCCGATTTTCCTGAGCCGGGGCAGAACCCTGAGCACAGCGGGGAGCCGCAACGCAAGACTGCGTAAGTCCGAACGCGGTCGATTGCGATTCTTACCGCAATTCTTCCATGCAGGCGTCCAGCACCGCTTTTGGCGGGCGCGTCAGCGAGTCGGGCAGCGTGGCCAGTGGCTGGTCCACGACGTTTAGCATGTCGATGAAATTGGGGGCCTCTGGATTCACGTAGAAAACACCGGTCAACACTTCGCCTTTGTCATGTGCTTCCGTAAGACGGGTGATCGCGCGGATCTTGTCGGTCGGGTCGTAGTCTTCCTCCAGTTTGCGCAGGTGCAGGCGGGAGCCGTCGTGCATGGTGACTTCGACGGTTGAGCCGGGATCGTACTCGACAGCAATGTCCTCGAAGTGCGGAACGAAGCTGACATCCTGCAGTGTCTCCTCATGCTCCTTTACGTACTTGTACGACTTGGTCGAGCCCTCGTGATCGTTGAAGGTGACGCAGGGCGAGACCACATCGAGCATAACGGTCCCTTTATGCGCGATGGCTGCTTTCAACATGGCGTTGAGCTGGCGTTTATCTCCGGAGAATGACCGGCCAACCAGAGTAGCGCCGAGTTGAATCGCTAGTGCGCATGTATCGATGGGCGGCAGATCGTTCACCACGCCCGTTTTCAACTTCGATCCCAGGTCTGCAGTTGCTGAAAACTGGCCTTTGGTGAGGCCATAGACGCCGTTGTCCTCGATGATGTAGATGATCGGCAGATTGCGCCGCATCAGGTGGACGAACTGGCCGATGCCGATGGATGCAGTGTCGCCATCGCCGCTGACGCCGATGCAGATCAGTTTGTGGTTCGCAAGCAGAGCTCCGGTCGCGATCGAGGGCATACGGCCGTGCACGGCGTTGAAGCTGTGCGAGCGGCTCATGAAATAGGCCGGGGTCTTCGAGGAGCAACCGATTCCACTGGGCTTGATGAGCAGCTCGGGCTGGACGCCCATTTCGTACATGGATTCGATGATGCGCTCGGAAATCGCGTTATGGCCGCAACCGGCGCAGAGCGTGGTCTTTCCACCCTTGTAGTCCATGACGGTGAGGCCGATGCGGTTGGTCTTTGGCGCCGGTGCTGCTCCGGGCTCAACGGGTGTCGTCGCCATCTACTTGCCCTCCATGCTGGTCAGTTCGTCGGTGATGGACCGCGCGTCGAGCGGGAGTCCGGTAATGTGAGCGATGCTGCGCAGGCGCGTAATCAACTCAGGCTTGACGTCGAGTTTCAGCAGGCTGAGCATCTGCGCGTCGCGGTTTTGCTCGACGACATAAATGCGCTCGTGCTGCTCGATGAATTCATGCACTTCCCGGGTGAACGGAAACGCCCGGAGCCGCAGATAGTCAGTCTCGAGGTGATACTCGTCACGCAGCTGATCGCGGCTCTCGGTAATGCCCCAATGTGAAGTACCGTAGCCGATAATGCCGATTTTCGCGTTGTTACCCTTGGTGATCTCCGGACGCGGAACGAAGGAGCGCGCGGTCTCGAACTTGCGGTTCAGGCGCTCCATGTTGTTTTCGAAGTCGTCGGCGCGCTCGCTGTATTGCGCTCTCTCGTTGTGGCCGCTGCCGCGGGCGAAATAAGCGGCGGCGGGATGGATTGTGCCCGGCAATGTGCGATAGCCGATGCCGTCTCCGTCAACGTCTTTGTAGCGGGCGAAGCTGCCGAGGCGATCGAGATCTTCCTTGCTCAACACTTTTCCGCGATTAATGGGTGTCGTCGGATATTCGAAGGGATCGGACATCCAGTTGTTCATGCCAAGATCGAGATCGGACATGACGAACACCAGCGTCTGGAACTGTTCCGCAAGGTTGAAGGCTTCGGGCGCCATGCTGAAACACTCGCTTACGGAGCAGGGAAACAGCATGATGTTCTTGGTGTCGCCATGGGAGAGAACCGCGGTCGAGAGAATGTCGCCCTGGGACGTGCGGGTCGGCAGGCCGGTGGAAGGGCCTACGCGTTGGATGTCCCAAATGACGCCGGGCACTTCCACGTAATAGGCGAGACCTGCGAACTCGGACATAAGCGAAATACCTGGACCGGCAGTAGCGGTCATGCTGCGCGCGCCCGCCCAGCCGGCGCCGATGACCATGCCGATCGCAGCCAGCTCGTCCTCGGCTTGTACGATGGCAAAAGTGGCTTTGCCATCAGGACCAATCCGGTATTCCTTCATGTATTCGATCATGGTCTCAACCAGAGACGATGACGGAGTAATCGGGTACCAGGTCACGACGGTACATCCGGCGAACATGCAGCCGAGGGCAGCGGCTGAGTTGCCGTCGATGATGATTTTGCCGGCAGTCGCGTTCATTCGCTCGATGTAGAAAACGCCGAGCTTCTTCAGGCTCGTTTTGGCGTAGTCGAATCCTGCCTGCGCGGCGGTCAGGTTCAGGTTCGCGGCTTTGACCTTCTTCGCGAACTGCTTGCGGATCGCCTTTTCTACCTCCGCCATGTCGATGGTGAGCAACTGGGCGGCGACGCCGACGTACACCATATTCTTGACCAGCTTGCGCAGCTTGGCTTCAGGGCATACGGCGGCAACGAGTTTGTCGTAAGGGACGGCATAGAACAGGAGATCGTCGCGCAGTTTGTGCAGGGCGAGAGGTTCGTCGTAGAGGACCGAAGCGCCGGGGGCGAGAGACATGGTGTCTTCGACCGCGGTTTCAGGATTCATGGCCACGAGGAAGTCGATTTCTTTCTTGCGTCCGATATAGCCGTTCTTGTTGGCGCGGATCGTGTACCAGGTCGGAAGGCCGGCGATGTTCGAGGGGAACATGTTCTTGCCGGAGACGGGCACACCCATCTGGAAAATGCTGCGTAAGAGAACGGTATTTGAACTCTGCGAGCCCGAACCATTGACCGTCGCGACCTGAATGCTCATGTCGTTGACGATGCGCTTCTGCCCCACGCCTCCGGTGGATTCCCGTGGCGTGACATCCGTCGTGGCCATCCCAACACCTTCCTTCAGTTAACGGGCTGAACCCAGTCGCCCATGATTTGTGGAGTACGGAGGAGAAAACATTTCATTATACCGCCCCAGCACGGCAAAGCGCCCGCCTGTGGCCCCGAGGAACCTGGTTTTAAAATGCAGAGGAAGTCCGCAGGCTCAGGGCTCGACCTTGTAGAACTGGGCGATGTTGCGGAACTTATTATATCGTGACACGAGCAATTCTGCAGGGGGCGTCTTCTTGAGTTCGGCGTAATGTTTTTGCAAACTGGCGTCGAGCAAATTGGCGGCCGCTTCGTGGTCGCGATGGGCTCCGCCCTCGGGCTCCGGAACGATGTCGTCGATGCAACCCAGTTCGCTCAGGTCGGTAGCCGTAATGCGCATAGCTTCGGCGGCGAGCTCTTTCTTGGTCGCATCGCGCCACATGATGGCGGCACAACCTTCGGGTGAGATCACGGAATAAATCGAGTTCTCCATCATCAAGACACGATCGGCTACCGCAATGGCCAGGGCTCCGCCGCTGCCGCCTACTCCAATCACGGTGGCGATGATGGGCACTTCCAGCCGCGCCATTTCGCGGAGGTTGTAGGCAATGGCTTCGGCCTGGCCGCGTTCTTCGGCATGAATGCCCGGGTAGGCGCCGTCGGTGTCGACCAGGGTAAAGATGGGTCGCCGGAATTTCTCGGCCAGTTGCATAATGCGAATCGCCTTGCGATATCCCTCAGGATGCGGCGTCCCAAAGTTGCGGTGGACGCGTTGCTTCATGTCGCGGCCCTTCTGGGTAGCGACGATCAGCACTTCATCGCCGTGAAAGCGCGCCATGCCGCAGACGATGGCAGCGTCGTCGCCGAAGCCGCGGTCGCCGTGGATCTCGCTGAAGTCGGTAAAGATGCGCTCGATGTAATCGAGCGACTGAGGCCGCTGGGGGTGCCTCGCCAACTCGGTTTTCTGCCACGCGGTGGAGGGCGTGTTCATCTCAAGTCTCAGGGCTTCGATGCGATCCTGGAGTTTTGCGATTTGGCGGAGAGTGGCATCGTCGGCGCCGGCGGCTTCCATTTCGGCCACCTGACGCTCAATCAACTCCAGTTCCTGCTGCGCTTTTTCGGTTGCGGCCATGTTGTGAATCAGCTGATGACCCGGACGCTGCCACGCCCGCACAATTGCTCGACCCGGGCGATGAAATTGCGGTCCGGAAGCACATTATAGCCTTCCGCTTCCATCACGACCATGAAATCGCCCTGGCGTTCCACGTCAAACAACACTTTGGCCTCGCCCTTGCGCTCGACGAAGAGGGTGTGCAAGCCGTCGACGGTGGCTTCCGCGGAGTTCTCGAGAGGGATGCGGATGCGAATCGCGCGCGGGAGCGGCACCTTGGCTTCTTCCAGAGGTTGAATCTCGGCCGCCGTGATCTTGGGATTGGCGCCTTCCTCGATGCGTACCCCGGCTTTCACCAGCACAGGAACTTCCAGTTTCACCTTGTCACCGATGCGCTTGTAGGCCTCGGGGAAGACGATCATGTCGAGTGAGCCGGCCATGTCTTCGAGGGTGGCCTGGGCATAGAAATCGCCACGCTTGGACTTGAGTACACGGACGTTGCTAATGATCCCCGCGGTCACGATGGTCTCGTCTTTGCCAGTCGAGTTTTTCATGGCCGCGATTTCTTCAGTACTCAGGGCTTGCAAATCCTGGAGTTTGTCTTTGTATTTTTCGAGCGGGTGGCCGCTGATGAAAAAACCGAGAATCTCTTTTTCGGCGGTTAGCCGGGTGTGCTCGTCCCAGTCGGGAGTGTCGGGCAGTTTGTCGTTGTTCGATGCGGTCTCTTCCTGCTGAAACACGCCAAACAGGCCATGCTGGCCGGATTCGGCGTCGCGTTGCGCCTTCTGAGCCTGTTCCATCGCCTTGTCGAGCACGGCCATCAACTGGGCGCGGCGGCCCATCGAATCCATGGCGCCGCTCTTGATCAGTGACTCCACCACGCGCTTGTTGAGCAGGCGAAGGTCGACGTTCTCGCAGAACTCAAAGATGGACTTGAAGTGGCCAAGCTTTTTGCGAGCGGCCACGATCGACTCGATGGCGTTGCCGCCAACGTTCTTGACGGCGGCAAGGCCGAAGCGGATCGACTCGCCGTGCGGGGTGAAATTGGCGTCTGAAACGTTGATGTCAGGAGCTTCGACCGCAATTCCCATCTCGCGGCATTCGTTGATGTACTTAACGACGTCGTCCGTCGATCCCGTTACCGACGTGAGCAATGCGGCCATGAATTCGACCGGGTAGTGCGTCTTCAGATAAGCCGTGTGATAGGCCAACAGGGCGTAGGCGGCGGAGTGGGATTTGTTGAAACCGTACCCGGCAAACTGGGCCATGAGGTCGAAAATCTTCTCGATCTTTTTCGGAGGATACTTGCGCTGGGCGGCGCCTTCGACAAAGCGTTCGCGCTGCTGCGCCATCTCTTCGGCTTTCTTCTTGCCCATGGCGCGGCGGAGCAGGTCGGCCTCACCCAGCGAGTAGCCGGCGAGGCGGTTTGCGATCTGCATGACCTGTTCTTGATACACGATCACGCCCAGGGTTTCCTGCAGGATCTCCTGTAATTCAGGCAGTTCGTACTCAACCTTCTTGCGGCCGTGCTTTCTGTCGACGAAGTCGTCGATCATGCCGCCCTGAATCGGGCCGGGGCGATAGAGGGCGTTGAGAGCGGTGAGATCTTCGATCGAATTCGGCTGGTACTTACGGAGCACGTCGCGCATGCCGTGCGATTCAAACTGGAAGACGCCGGAGGTCAGCCCTTTATGGAAGACCTTCTGGTAGGTCTCTTTGTCCTCGAGTGGAATCTGTTCCAGGGTCAGCGGCGTGCCGCGGGTCTGCATGATCAGTTTAAGGGCGTCGGTGAGAATGGTGAGGGTGGTGAGGCCCAGGAAGTCCATCTTCAGTAGGCCCATCTTTTCGATGGCAACCATGTCGAAGGCGGTGACGATTTCGTCGTTCTTCGTGCGATGCAGCGGAACGAGGTCGGTGAGTGGGCAGGGTGAGATCACTACTCCGGCAGCATGGACTCCGGAGTTACGAACCAGTCCTTCGAGCTTTTTGGCGGTTTGGAACAGCTCGCGAATCTGGCCGTCCTTTTCAATTGCCTCTCGCAACTGGGGAGAGTCTTCGATGGCCTGTTCCAGCGTGATGTTGAGCTGCGTGGGGACCATCTTGGCGATGCGGTCGACGTCGGCGTAAGGGATCTCCATGGCGCGGCCGACGTCTTTGATCGCGGCCTTCGCGGCCATGGTGCCGAAAGTGATGATCTGCGCCACATTGTCACGGCCGTATTTTTGCGTGACGTAGTTGATGACCTCGCCGCGGCGGTTCATGCAGAAATCAATGTCAATATCGGGCATGGACACGCGTTCGGGGTTCAGAAAGCGCTCGAACAGTAACTCATGCTGCAGCGGGTCGATGTCGGTGATGCCCAGGGCGTAGGAAACCAGCGACCCAGCGGCGGATCCACGGCCCGGTCCCACGGGAATGTCGTGCTCTCGGGCATAGCGAATAAAGTCCCACACGATGAGGAAGTAGCCGGGAAACTTCATCTGCTGGATGATGCCGAGTTCCCGCTCCAGGCGCTGTTCGTAGTCGGTGATCGAGTGCTTCAGCCTTCCTTGCTCATGAAGGGGGCGCAACACTTCCAAACGGCGGGCGAAGCCTTCGCGGGTCACATGGACAAAATAGCTGTCGATGGTGTAGCCCGGGGGAACTTCGAACCGCGGGAACGGAGTGGCGATCTTCTCCAAGCGGAGGCTGCAACGCTCGGCAATGTCGAGGGTTCGAGTGACGACTTCGGGAGAATCCTTGAATACGCGCGACATTTCGTCGTAGTTCTTGACGAAAAACTGGTCGCCTTCGAACTTCATGCGGGCGGTGTCGCGAATCGATTTGCCGGTCTGGATGCAGACCATGACGTCCTGTGCGTGGGCGTCGTCTTCGCAGAGGTAATGGCTGTCATTGGTGGCCACCAGCGGCAGGCCGAGGTCTTTTTCAAGCTGAAACAGACCGGCATGGATGCGGTGCTCCATCTCCAAGCCCTGATCCTGAATCTCGAGATAGAAGTTCTCTTTCCCGAAGATATCGGCGAAGGTTCCGGCAGCGATGCGCGCGGCGTCGTAGTTGCCCTCCGTCAGGCGTTCGGCGACTTCGCCTTTCAGGCATCCAGAAAGGCCGATCAATCCGGCGGAGTGCTCGGCTAAAAATCGCTTGCTCACACGCGGCTTGTAGTAGAAGCCGTGCAGCGAAGCCTCCGAGGTGATCTTTACCAGATTCCGGTAGCCTTCTTCGTTTTGGGCGAGCACCAGCAAATGGTTGTAGGTGTCCCCCTCAGGGGGCGTGCGCTCAATGTTGTGATCGTCCTTCTTGCAGACATAGAGTTCGCAGCCGACGATGGGCTTCACGCCGTATTTGTGGGCGGCGTTGACGAAGTGTACCGCCCCAAAAATGTTGCCGTGGTCGGTCATCGCGACGGCGGGCATGCCAAGTTCGCTTACACGCTGGCAAAGTTTGTCGACATCGCAGGCGCCATCGAGGAGGGAATAGTCAGTGTGCAGGTGCAGGTGGACGAATTGAGACATGGGATCGGTAGTCGCTAGTCTACCGCAAGACGGGCAGAGGAAAAGTGGGGTAGTTCGGTGAAGCGGGTTAACTGGCTCCAGCGCCAGCGGCCTGCACTTTTTGGAGGAGGCGACGGGTCTGGGCGATGAGTTCGGCGACTTCAAATGGCTTCACAAGATAGGGAACGTTGTTCTCCTGCAGGAAGACGCGTCCGTCCGCCGGTTCCACGCCGCTGGAGAAGGTGAACAGGACGTGACCTTCCATGCCCGGGCAGTTGTTTTTGAACCAGGTATAGGACTCCTTGGCATTCCATTCCCCCGGCATTTTGCCGTTCATGATTACGGCGTCGAAATGCTCCGAAAGTAGGCGCGTCTTGACGTCCTCGCTGGTCCGGGCAGTGACGACCTCGGCGCCGGCGCCGGCGAGCACATCGCGCTCAAATTCGAGAACGGATTCCTCTTCTTCCACTAACAACACGCGGCCGCTTACCGCTCCTTCATGCGGACGGGTCGGGACTTTCTTCACTTCGGGTTCGACCGTGGCCGAGACCGCTGGCAGGCGTACTTCAATCACGGCGCCTCCATCAGGCGCGTTGTTGGCCGTAATGTCGCCGCCATGCTCTTTGACGATGCCGTAACAGATGCTAAGCCCTAGGCCGGTACCTTTGCCTACGCTCTTGGTGGTGTAGAAGGGATCGAAGATGCGTTTGGGATCCTTGAGACCCGGGCCGTCGTCGGTAAACTGCGTGCAAACGTGTCCATTCTGCCAGTAGACGCGGATTTTTACCTTGCCGGTGCGGCCGGTCTCGAGAATGGCGTCCACCGCGTTGTTGATGATGTTCAGGAATACCTGTTCGATCTGATGCGGATCGGCAACGACAACGGCAGGTTCGGTTGGAGCGTCGCGCTCGACGCGAATGTTGTTGGTCTTGAGGTCGTAGTCGCGGAGTGCCAGCGTCTCGTCGAGCACCTTGCGAATGTCCACTTCCTCACGCTGTGGCTTACGCTGGCGGGCGAAGGACAGCAGGTTCTGCACTACGCGGTGAGTACGCTGCGCCTGCTTGAACAACTTGCTGACGTAATCTTCTGCGCGGCTGTTCAAACCTTCGCTTTCGAGAAGTTCCGCGTAGCCCAGGATCGCGGTGAGAGGATTGTTCAGTTCGTGCGCCACGCCCGCAATCAACTGACCCACGGCAGACATTTTTTCGCTTTGCAGCAGTTGTTCCTGGGTTTTGCGCAGGTCTTCGTAGGCGCGGCAAGTCTCTTCGTAGAGGCGGACTTTTTCGATTGTAGTGGCGAGTTGCCGGCTGATCGCAACCAGCAGGTTCTCGTCATTGCTTGAGTACTCGTATCCCAGGTCGCTGCACAGGCCCATGATGCCTACGGGAGCGTCTTTGCCCCAGAACAGCACCCAGAGCCAGGAACGATCGGCATCCGATTTCAGGAACTCGACGACCTTGGGAGGCAGGTGCGGCAGGTACTCTGCGGTGACGACTTCCGCGCGCGATCGCATCACGAGGTCGCCAAAGCCGTCGGCAAAGGAAACTTCCGCGGCGCGCACCTGGTCGCGGCTACGCGGGCCCCAAGCGGCGCGGCGGCGGTAGGTGGTGTTGTCGGAGTCCGAGAGGTAGACGGTGCCGCTCTCGGCCCCAAACAAAGTGACGACCTGGCGCAGGGTGAGGTTCAGGATCTCGTCAAGATCAAAGGACTGCGCAGCCACGACGGCCATGGCATTGAGCGCGTTCAACTCGCGATTGCGGCGCCGCATTTCGTCTTCGGCGCGGCGCTTTTCGGTCATGTCGAGAACGAAGCCCTGATAGCGCTCGATGTTTCCCGTGGCATCGCGTTTGGCGAAGCTGCTCTCGACCGCCAGCAGGATCGAGCCATCCTTGCGGCGCAAGGTGACTTCGAAATTGCGCACGTAGTTGTGAGCTTCGATCTCTTTGCGGAAATTCTCCCTCTGCCGGGCATCGACGCAGATTTCCGAATCCAGATTCAGGACCAGCAACTCTCCGTGCGTGCTGTAGCCGAGCATGTGTACGAAGGCGTCGTTGCAATCGATAATCCGGCCGTCCGGTGTTGCAACATAGACACCCTCCTGCACCTGCTCGAACAAAAGACGGTATCGCTCCTCGGCGGAGCGGCGGTCGGTAATGTCGCGGACGACGTGAATGATGCCTTGCTGCGGGCTGCCTTGTTCAGCATAGGAAGAAGTCGAAACGACCGAGAACCCGCCAAAGCAGGGGTCTGCTCCCTCGGTGAATTCTTCGTCGGCGCCTAGCGCGCAGTAGGGGCAACCGGTCCATTCTCCGAATTTGTGCGGCAGCGTCGCCTCGCAAGTGCTGCCGATCACATCCGCAGGCGCCTGGCCCAAATGCTGGAGAAGAACCTGATTGGCCTTGACGATGCGGAAGTCAGCGTCATGGGCCAGGATGATGTCGTGGATGGAGTCGAACGTGTTCATCCACTGGCGCTGCGAGCGCAGCACTTGCTCCAGCAGCCGGAAATTCTCGACCGCGATGGCAAGCTGGAGAGCGCAGGTCTGCAGGAAGTCGAGTTCTTCGGCGGTCCAATGCCGGCTGCTCGAATGGCCCATCAGCAGCAATCCGATCGGCGCCTTTTTCCCGACCACCGGGAGCATGATGACCTGATGAATTTTCTCGTTCTCAAGACAGGCAAGGCTCTCGGGGCCAGCCGCGTCACGGTTGGTCACGTGGGGCTCGGGCTTCTCAAGCAATTTCGAGAGATCGTCCGTAAGTTCGGCGAACCCGGCGTCACGCAGAAAGTCCGGCGATACTCCCACAGCGTGGGTCGCGACCAGATGGCCACCTTCAAGCAGACGGAACCATGACGCCCGTACTTTCGTCAGGCGTTGCAGTAGTTCGACGGCCGACTGGACCATGTTGCCATACTGCTGGGCGCTTACGACGTTGCCAGTCAGCGCCTGCACCACGGCGAGTCTCTTGTTGCGCGTGCGGGCCTCGTCAAATACGACGAGGAGCATGGCCAAGCCGAGAGCGATCTCGCCCGCAAAGAATGCGCCGGGGGGAACGCGATCAGTAAACGGGGACCAGACGAGATGCAGTGTAGGCAGGCAGAGGGCCAACAGCCACGTTGAAGGCTCCCAACGTCCGCGGCGAGCGCGCAGCAGAACAATCGAGGCTGTCAATAGGACGAGGCGGTAGCCAACTTCCACAGCCACCCGCAACGGCAAGGAATCGGGCCAGAGCAGGACTCGGGCGCCAGCAAAGCCGACCAGGACGGGCGTGATCACAGTCAAAGGAACGATCAGGTCGCGGGTGCGCGTAAAAAGCAAAACGGCTCCGGCGAGCAGTCCAACCGCCAGCACGAATGATGCTTGCACCGCCACCTGATCGAAGGGCGCGGGTATTCTGGCGGCGAAAGAGTGCTCGGCAAGGCGGGAACCGACAAATGCGATCCAGCCTACGATCCAGACTTTGAGGTAGTTCTCGCGAAACGCGCGCAGCGCGAGCAGAGAGGCGCCCAGCAGAATCAGCAGGGCTAATTCCGCCGCGGTGGGCCTGGCGATGCCAAGCTTTGCCGCCGAATTCCAGATCGACCAGAGGGAAGCGATCATCGCGTTGCGGACGTACGTGTTCCTCACTTCTGAATACCACGGAGGGCGGATTTCTCGATGGAGATTCCGGACCTCGATGATTACTTTCGGAATCTCGCGAAAGGGTTACAATCGCCGATAGACTTTCGTGTATTCGCATGCCTGACCGCATTCTTGTTGTTGACGACGAAGAGCCGATTCGGGAAATCATCGACTCGATGCTCACCGCTGCCGGATACGCCTGCAAACAAGCGGGTTCCGGCATGGAAGCCCTGGCTGTGCTCACTTCCGGGGAAGAGTTCGAGTTAATGCTCTCCGACCTCATGATGGCCGACCTGGATGGCATCGGGCTGCTGGAGCGCACAAAGGAACGCTATCCCGATATGCCGGTTGTGATGGTTACCGCCGTGCACGACATTTCTGTGGCTCTGGCGGCGATTCGCAACGGTGCGTATGACTACCTCCTGAAGCCCTTTGAACGCGAGCAACTGCTGAACACCGTGAGCCGAGCCCTGGAGAATCGGCGTCTCAAAGTGGAGAACCGGACCTATCAGACGAATCTGGAATCCCTGGTCAAAGCGCGGACCGATCAATTGCAGGCCACACTACGCGATCTGGAACGGTCCTACGACATCACGCTGCAGGCGCTCGGCGACGCGTTGGATCTTAAAGATCGAGAGACGGAAGGCCATTCGCGGCGCGTCACCGCCTTCACCATGGCAATCGCTCGCGCCATGGGATTGCCCAATGAATCGGTTGCAACCATCGCGCGCGGGGCTTTCCTGCACGATATCGGCAAGATGGCGATTCCAGACAAGATCCTGAACAAGCCCGGAAAACTCGACCCCGACGAGACCGCGATCATGCGCGAACACTGTTTCAAGGGCTACCAGATCGTAAAGAAGATTCCGTTCCTCAAAGAAGCCTGCGACATCATCTACTCCCACCAGGAACGATTCGATGGCACCGGCTACCCGCGCGGCCTGAAAGGGAAGGAGATTCCGTTGGGAGCGCGGATTTTTTCGGTGGCAGACACACTGGATGCCATCATCTCCGACCGACCTTATCGCGCTGCGAGGTCGCTTGCGGCCGCGCGTCGGGAGATTGAGGACTGGTCTGGCAGGCAGTTCGATCCTGAAGTGGTCGAAGTTTTCCTGCAAATGCCGGATGAGATTTTCGAAGAACTGCGGCGCGCGATTCGTGAACAGACCGATCCCCTCGCCTACACCGCAGGCGCCAGGGATTAGCCATGTGGGTGGCTTCCTGGCATAGGTAAACTGTCCGATCGCCGAGGGCTGTATTTTGGGTCCATCAAATCATCGAAAGATGTGGGCTGGCGGCGCCTTCTTGTTGACGGCGCTGCTGGCCGTGGCATCCGCCACATTTCCCCGGGGGCTCGCGCTGGCGGCAGTGAGCGATATCGTCAGCGGCGCGCTCATGCTCTCCGCGTTTTTTGCTTTTGCGAGAAACGCCGGGGCCAGCAAGGGCCGGACTCGATGGTTTTGGACGCTTCAGGCAGCGGGATGGGCGCTGTGGTTCGGCGATCAGGTGGTCTGGATCGTCTTCGATCTGATTTTGCAAAAAAAAGTGCCGGCGATGTATCCGGCAGACGCCTTGCTGTTCCTGGCCGGCGCTCCCATGTTCGCTGGTCTTCTGTTGCGGCCGCACCGGCAGCAGTCGGAGCGAAGCGCGCGGCTCGGCGCTCTGGACTTCTTCCTGTTGCTGTTCTGGTGGCTCTACCTCTATGTTTCTTTCGTCGTATGTTGGCAGTACATCTCCCCGAATGAGGGCGCGTATAACCGAAATTTCGACCTGCTCTCTGGAGCGGAATTCGCGCTCCTTGCCCTCGTTACGGCGGCCTTCTGGCGCGAGAGTTCGGGCCGATGGAGAAAGTTCTATGCCTACTTCTTCGGTGCGGTGGTATTTAACGGCGTAACGTTTTACGTTCTGAATCGGGCGATTGAAAAAGACGTCTATTTCACCGGTAGCTGGTACGACATTCCGTACTGCACTTCTTTCGCTTTGTTCACCGCGGTAGCCTTGCACGGGCAGAGACTGTCGCCGGCCTCTGAGAGTGCCTCCGATGGATCGTACAACGCTTGGCTGGCGAACCTGGCCATGATGTCGGTCCTATCTTTGCCAATCATTGCTTTCTATGCGCTGCTCGATCCGAACCTTCCGGAGGAGGCTGCACATTTTCGCGTGTTGGTGACGCTGGCGACCATGTTCATGATGGCGTTCCTGTTGTTTCTCCAGCATCACCGGCTCAATCGTGAATTACGCCGAACGAACGGAGTGTTGCAGGAGGCTTCGCTCACCGATCCCTTGACCGGATTGCGCAACCGCAGGTACTTTTCAGCCACCATCGAGGCGGACGTCAGCCAGGCGCTGCGTGCCCATACTGACGGCCATGACGTGCACACGCGGGACCTCGTTTTCTACTTGATTGATGCCGACAACTTCAAGGAAGTGAACGACCGCCACGGACACGATGTTGGGGACAAGGTGCTTCTGGAGATGGCTCGTCGACTCAGTTCGTCCATTCGACACTCCGATGTGCTGGTGAGATGGGGCGGCGAGGAGTTTCTGATTGTGTCGCGCTACACCGATCGTACCGAAGCGGAATTGCTCGCCCAACGTGTTCTCGCTGCGGTCGCCGATGCGCCGTTTACGCTGGTCGAAACGGAAGAGACGATCTACCGGACCTGTTCCATGGGATGGGCCGCGTTTCCGTGGTTTCACGACGATCCTCGCGCGGTTACCTACGAAGAAGTGCTCACGCTCGCCGACCGTGGCCTGAATCGGGCTAAGCAACAAGGGAAGAACCGTGCGGTGGGCATGCTCCCGGCGTCCGGCAAGATTGCGCCCGTCACGGTGGACGGACTGCACTCTTCAGGCCTGCAAGTCGATGTGCTGGCCGTCTCTGGGCCCAGATCCGGTGCGTAGAAGTTTGCCAGCGTTTGGCTTTATCACCGGGGTCATAAGGCGGCGCATTCTGCCTTTTCGCGATACCCAATCCGTTTGGATCACAACCCGGTGGTGCCGTCGCACTAGGATGCGCATAGCCCGTGGGATAATCCCAGCGGAGGCCATCATGAAATCCTCGTCGGTGCTCGTTGCTCTGCTACTTGCTTCTGTCTCTGCGACTGCTGTACTCGCTCAGGAGCATCCCACGGTGACCGCGCAGCAGAATACCGTGTACGTTGGAGCGGACGGTAAGTTTGAGGCTGTTCCCGACACCGCCCAGATTCAGTTCAACGTATCCGTCCAGGACGATACGGCGCAAGCCGCGTTCCAGCGGGCTTCGAAGAATGTGGAGCAGGTAAGGCAGGTGCTGCGCGGGAATGGGATCGACCCCAAGGCCGCGAACATCGGCTTCCTCTCAGTGCAACCGATGTATGACTGGAAGAATCCGAAACAGCGGGTGATCGGATACAAGGTCACGACCGACGTCACTCTGAGGTTGAAGGACTTCTCCAAGGTTGGCCCCATCACGCAGCAGCTCGCGGATGCCAATGTGAGCGAGAGCCAGACTCTGAACTACACGCTCGAAAACATGGACGAAGCCAAGAACAAGGCCGTGGAAGACGCATACCGCCGAGCCCGCAACTCCGCCGATACGCTCGCCCGCGCCAGCGGACGCAGCCTTGGCGAACTTTCCTACGCATCCGTCGACACATTCGAAAGTCCGCGCGTCTTCATGCCCCGGATGGCCCGCGCGTCCGCCATGGCAAGTGCAGCGCCGGTGGCGCCGACCGAGGAATTCAGTCCGCAGAACGTAACGGTTACGGCGCATGTGAATGCGCTGTTCAACTTGAAGTAGGGCCTAAACTGTTCCTAGAGAGTCGCCGGAGCTGGAGCGCCCGGTGGCGGAGTTGCGCCCAGCGGATCGACCTGAATGGTCAGGCCATCCACTTTTCTCACCACAACAAGTTGACCGACGGGAAGTGG
>Ga0335076_10002513_pt1 | contig 18273 bp, 18 predicted proteins | sample Lox_Sample_25_FD_206717 | JGI IMG/M metagenome (GOLD analysis project Ga0335076, IMG submission 206717) | Soil microbial communities from Loxahatchee National Wildlife Refuge, Florida, United States - Lox_Sample_2.5 | ecosystem: Environmental > Terrestrial > Soil > Wetlands | place: USA... | reverse complement strand
GGCTCACCCCGGGCCGCGGCTCAACCGGGCGCAGGCCCGACCGAGACCTCGGGTTCAACCGGACGTGTCGGCCAGACTGCCCCGAAGGGGCCACCGGTTCCGGGCGAAGTCCCGGACACCGGAGTAGTTCGCCTTGGTAGCTGAAACGTGCAAGGTTGTGCCGACTTTAGGCGGCCGGGGCGAGGCGTGCCCCTTGGATGTATTGGTTGACGGCAGCGGTGAGGGTGGCTAGGGCATTCCGGACGTCGATTGGCGCGGGAGGCTTGTCGGCGTCGAGGAGTGGGCGCAGGAGGCGGTTCTGGAGCTTGGTGTAGAACACCGCGACGCGGATCCCTTCGGAGGTGAGGGTGTAGGTGTTGGTGTGCGGGAGGCGTTGGATGAGCCCGTGGAGGCGGAGGCGTCGGAGGTCGTAGCTCATTTGGCGTTGGCTGTAGTGCTGGCCGAGGTGTCCGGCGACGAGCCCGCGAAGGCTTTTGTTGGTGAAGCCGGTGACGGCGTGCAGGTGGTGGCAGAGGGCGCCGGCCAGAGCCATGGCGCGTGTGTCGCCGAAGCGCAGGGCTCCGGTTCTTTGGCCCTCGTGGTGGGGCTGGTGGATGCGCTCAAAGAGCGCAGAGCCGATGGCACAGCTCTGACCGGCTTTCTCGATCATAAGCAAGCGGTGGTTGACGCCGCGGGCTTTCTCGATCAGGTCGGGGAGGTGGTGCAGGCGGGCGAGCACGTCAATGTCGGAGGGCTTGTTGATGACGGTCTCGACTCGGAGCGCGCGGCCACCCTTGAGGTACTGCTTGACGCGCGAGTGCTTGTAGCGAAACTCGATGCGCACCTCGGTGCCAGTGGAGAAGATGCGGGTGCGGTACGGGTGGCGGGTCGGCCTGCGCAGCGGGCGGGCGAACACCGCCGAGATCTCCTCGGGGCGACCGATCCCGACGTTGTCTTGGACGAGCGCCTCGAAGAACAGCCGGGCGCGGCGGGGGTCATCGAGCACCAGCGTGCGCGAGACCTCGACCTGGCGCATCGAGAGCTCCCACCAATAGCCCGCGGCGCGGTCTTCGGCGGTCAACGGCGTCGGGATCTGGCGGATCCAGCGGTCGAAGAACGCTTGGATGTGCTCGGGGCCGAACGTGTCACAGATCGCCTGCAGCCGCTCAGGGTCAGAGCAGCTTCGGAATCCATTCTCAAGCTCGGTATAGGCGATCCCGCCACGCAGCGCTTGGCGTTTGACCCACTCGTGCCCGTTGAGCCACACCTTCGCCGGCCACGGCGCGTAGGTGCAGATCTTGATGAACCCCGGGCCGAACTCCCGATCGAGGATGTAGAAATAGTAGGCGCCGACGCGCCGCTCCTCCTTGAAGAAGTCCAAGCTCGCGACCCCCGGCTTCTTGGAACGGTTGCGGGCTGCGAACACCCACTGGAATTCCTGGCCGGCCACGATCGCGACCACGCCGAAGCGCCCCTCGCGTTCAGCCCGCTCCAGGTGCGGTCGGACGTGATCGAGCTTACGATCATCCCAGCGGCTCCGATCGGGCTTCTTGAGCGCGAGGATCGGAATCTTGCGCTGGGCGGCGAATTGCTTGACCTCAGCACGGAAGCGGTTCCCGATCCGCCCGAACAGCGCCGTCGAGGGAATCTCATAGCCGAGATGGCCGCACTGGAAGCGCACAACCTGCCCGCCGACCTGCAAGCTCGGAACGTACGCGTTCAGATACAGCCGATCGACACACTCGATCTCGAGCGTCACATGACCCTCGAGCACGTCGTTGATGTTCGCCACGCTCGCCATCCCCGCATGGTGAACGCGCAGGGCGGGCTTTGCCCGCCCGACCATCGAACCCTCGACGGGGGGAGGCCGGGACGGGGGCCCGCCCCCCTCCCGCTAACTGTCAGTACCCTTTCTCCTCCAAGGCGGCATTCGGGGTTAGCTGGGATCCAGCTAACCCCGGCTCCTCCTTCCGCGCGAAACCAGGGCTCGGCTCCGATCGGTCACGGCGGCCCGACCACCGACGGCCCGGCTGGTCTCGCAACTGGCGCGAGATGCAGGGCTGAGACCCCGCCGGGGGCTCCAGTCCTGCTTTGTATTCCGCGCCGTGCCCCCCGTGAGGAGGATGTCCGGATCGTCGTGGAGCTTTGGCGGCGATCTCCTGGTGAATGAACAGTCAGACAGTAACGGCTTCTGGCACCTGAGTGTGAGTGACAGTGGTCGGGGGTCGCTGAGCTGTGCGGGCGGCGTGACGCTCGATCGCGATCACGAGCGTGGCGAGGTCGCGGTAGCCGATGATCCGCCGGAACTGCTGTTCGGCGACGAGCATGCCGGCGGCGGTCCACCGTTTGCGCATGTCGCCGTCCTGCCAGCGCTTGACGTTGCGTTGGGTGTAGCGGACGATCTCGATCATCGACTCGCAGGGGTTGGTCGAGCACAGCGTCTTGGCGAGCTGGCCGCCGATCCCGAGCCGCATCAACGTCAGCGTCTCCGAGAGGCCTTCCCGCAGCGAGCCGGCGGCGTCCGGCCAGGTACGCTCGAGCTCGGACGCGAGTCGCTCGAGCCGCTCCTGGGCGACGTCTGCGTTGTCCAGCGACCACGCCCCGCGGATCTTGGCCAGGATCACGGGGCGGTCGCGCTCGGGGAGCAGGTCAGTGACATTTCTCTCCTTGTGACGGTTATGCCGACGTCGGCATAAAGTGCACTTCACGCGCGACATGGTCATGCACTGCCGCCGCGACCAGCGCGGGCTGGTCGCGGCGGCTCTCAGAGAGATCTTCAACGGCGAGGGCTACGAGCAGGCCAAGGAGCGTGTCACCCACGTGCTCGAACGGCTCGCGACCGTCGCGCCCAAGGTGTGCGAGCTGCTGGAGCCGCCGAGGAGGACCTGATCGCGTTCTACTCGTTCCCGACCGAGCACTGGACCAAGCTGCGCAGCACGAACCCGCTCGAGCGGGTCAACAAGGAGATCGGCCGCCGCGCCGACGTCGTCGGGATCTTCCCCAACGATGCCGCCGTGATCAGGCTCGTCGGCGCGCTCCTCTCCGAGCAGAATGACGAGTGGCTGGTCCAGCGCCGCTACCTATCGGTCGAGTCGATGGCCCTGATCGTCACCGACCCCGAGCCGGGACAGCCGCAAGCCCCACAGAACGCGGCGCCCAGTCTCACCCCCGCGTGACCGCAGCAGCCCAGCACCCGGGGGCCCCGACGGCGCGCACCTGCGTGTCGGCGCTCACCTCCGCCGCGCACCGCTCGGCAGAGCCTCGCCCTGCCCGGCTCCGGTTCACGCCAACACGCACGTATCCCAAGGCCACCGCGATGAGGAGGTGAACCAGCTCCACCCGGTCTGAGCCGCCACCCCCACCGACGAGCTCAACCCGTTACACCACAAGATCCGACTTGACTCAATAGCGATCGGCGAGGCCTCAGAAAGGCTGCCCGAGCGGGGATCGGCTTTGGTTGCTTCGACGATGGTCCAATCGTGGTCCAGATCGCGGTCGACATCTCGAACTCGCACCGTGCTCCCGAGCTGAATGGATCGTCCCGCACCATAGCGAGATGGGCTCAGCGGAGCAGCGCGCCGCCTTGCGGGCGGCGGTATATCGTGGTGACGGGCCGGCTGTCGTCGACCTGCTCGGCGGCGTCGGCGTCGACGATGATTCGCTGCAGCTGGCTGGCGACGGCGTCATCGCGGCGGTCATGCAGCGCGTGGATGGAGCCGCCGAGGCGGCTCGCAGGCTCGTGGTTGGCCTGCGGCAGCGGGGCTGGGAGGGGGATGATGAGCTGGCCGATCAGCTTGAGGGTCGGCTCGGCAGCCGGCCGGCGGCGATGCTGCGCGCGTTGCCCGTTGACCTTGAAGAGCTGGCCGGCATCCTCGAGGGCGACCCCCTGAGCGTCGGGGGCCGCATCGATATCAGGACCGGTGAGGTGTGGCCTCGGGCAGCGATCGAATATGCCGTGGAGACCGGGGAGGAAGCCGAGGATGCCGGTGATGATCCCGAGCGGTGGCTGGCGGTCCGCGGCGAGGGCTCACGCGAGGGCTACCGGGATATGGAGCTGTTCATCGCGTCCGTCGAGGATCCGGGCCGGGCCGAGCGCCTGGCTGTCGCGATCAGAGGCCGCGGCGCGTTTCGCCGCTTCAAGGACGAGCTTGCCGGCTGGCCCGGCGAGATTGAGCGATGGCACGCGTTCTCCGAGGAGCGCCAGCGCGGCCGAGCGCGATCATGGCTCGCGGCGGTCGGCTACCGCGTACTGCCGGTCGACCACCGCGATTCCTGAGAACCGGGTAATCGGCGCGCTATCAGGCTGAGCGAGGCACATCTCCAGGCCGCGCGGAGGGACGCCAGAGACGCTCGGGCGTGAGGCCCGGGGGTGTCCATGGATCGCGTTTGTTCCATCGGGCATTGCGGGGCCTGCGAGCGCAAGGGGCCATTCCGCGTCCTGGCCGAGGGCGGCCCGGAGGTCGACGCGGCGCTCGCTTCGCGCGGTGGGCTGCTCGCCGCCGCTGAGGTCGCTGACGACGCCCCGGCCGCCGCTCTCAGACCAGAGGGGCCGTGCTGCGCGAGCCTGCCGCGCTGCCCAGATTGTCCGCGAGCAGCAGTCTAAGAGCCGCAATCTGGGCGCCGGCTCGTTGCCGCTTGTAGCCGGAACCAGCAGTCGTCCTGGTGCTGCCGGATTGGCGACGATGCAGAAGCCACGCAACCCGACCATGGCAAGCTCCGAGTACTCGAATCGCCGCGATCAAACAACGCGATTGGTGCGAGTCAGATCGAGCTTTTGCCCTGGTATGTAGTGTCGCGGAGGCTCGCGTCCACCGTCGAGCTTTCCGCGCACTGGGGTCTCCCATGGAGGCTATCGGCAATCTCGCTCGTCGGCGGAACCAGGCCTCCACCCGTCATCGGGGCGCGCCTGTCTCTCGTCAGGAGCGCGACGACGAGCGACCCCTGTCGGATAGATACGGGACTGGGTGTTGGCCGGCAGAGCCTGCTTTTATGATGGGTGGATTGGCGGGCAACGAAGGAAGCGAGGAGGTGTCGACGATGACCGGGCAGCAGGAAGATGCCAATTGGAACGTCGCTGATTGGCACGGCAAGATGCTCATCGATCGTGACGGCGAAAGGATCGGCAAGCTGCAGGATGTCTACGTCGACGTCGAGAACGATGAGCCGCAGTTCGCTACCGTCAAGGAGGGCTTCATCGGCCGCCACCTGACCTTTGTCCCGCTCGGCGGGATCACGGTAGGGCCCGACGACCTGCAGGTAGCAGTGACCAAGGAGCAGGTCAAGTCCGCGCCGAACATCGAACAGCACGGGGAGGAGCTCTCCCAGGCCGACGAGTCGGTGCTCTACCACCACTACGAGCTCAACTACACACCGCCTGATACCGAGAGCGGGCGCCGACTCGCCCGCCGCTGACATCACAGCGCGACGACAGACCGCCCACCCCCTCGGAACTCAAGTCCATGTCCATGTCCACTAGGCATCTGGAGGATTTCCGAGCGCAGGCTCAGTACGCCCGCGAGCGCTACCAGTTGTATAAGGCCAAGGCCTACGGACAACGGCCCACCAGCCCTGCACGTAGGCGCGAGCTCGAGCGAGCCCACGAGCAGGCAGAGGCATGTCTTCGCGCCGCGGAGGCCGAGGAGCGCAGAGGTCGCACTGCGGACGAGGGCCCACCGGTCCCGAACTGACCCAGCGCGAGCCGCTTTGTATGCACCGGGCCAACCGCACGCGCCGAGCGTACGCAAGGTGTCGTACGAAGCGGCAGGAGACCTCCTGCTCGCCACGAGCAGGGAAGCAGACACCAAGCCCCATCGCGGTTGTTCGTCGCAGAGTTGCATAGGTAGACGCACGCGGCTGGCCGCACCGCCGGAAGGTCAGTCCCGCTGTCTCGTGTGCGAAAACGAGCGTCGGGTCGCCAGGAGGGGGCACTTCTCGTTTCACGAATTCCCGGCAGTCCGGCAGGAGCCGAAGGAGTCGCGCAGACAGCCGCTTCGATCGAGAAGCAGCCACGCCGTTCTCGTGGCTCCTTGAGGCGTCGACCGGTGGTAGCTCGACAGCGACGGCCTCGCGACGCCGGGCGCCGGGACAAGCGCGCCTCCCTCGTGTCCAAGGTCCGGGCTGACTTCTGCTTACAGGTGCTGTCTTCTGCTTGTCACGTCACCTCGGCTAACACGTGCTGCTGCTCACGGAGGTGAAGCGGGCGTCTGCCGAACGAGGTGCCCGCGCACGATCGCGAGTGCCAAAACGCATTCGTTGCCCGCCGCGAGGAACTCTGCTGCTTCGTCGACCTGACGTATATCGCTGACGCAACACCGCGGTCGCTGGAAGGCCACACGCCGGCGAGCACGGCGCTGTCGCTCGTCTGGGCCGAGCGGTCACCCCACCGGCCGCCGCTGGTGACTCGTCTGAGATCGCGTTCGCGTCGATCGCGAAGCGTGGTGAGCGAGGCACGGCCCGCCGCAACCGGCTTGCCGGAGCCCTGACGCACCGCATGGGTGAGTTCGTTCGACGGGAGCCGACTGCGCGGAGGCGCAACCGCGTTGAAGATTGTTACACGAGTGGGCCCGCGACGGGCCTCAGCGCGAACCTGGCGCGGGAGCGGTCCCGGTCGCCTCGTTCCGGCTCGCGGCGCCGGGATGCGCTCGTCAGGACGGCCGCGTTGGCTGAGTCTCGCCTCAGTCGCGCCGGTGCTCCTCGGCGTTCGGCGCGCTCCCGCCCATCCGTGCCACGGCCGTGAACGTGCCGAGCACCTCCTCGATGTGGTGATCGAGCAGCCGATCGTCCTCCGCCGCCGGTTGTTCGAACTGACCGTCCTGCCGCGCGCGATTGTCCGGGTCCGGCTCCTTCTCCCACACCAGCTCTACCTCCTCACTTGTATTCAAGATGTTACGCCGGAGGCCGAGGTTCGAGCAAGATTCGATGGCTATGACACGCGAGGCGGCGGGTCGGCACCTTGGGGCCGGCGCACGTCCGCAACTAGCCCAGTGCGGGACGCTAGCGTTACGGACGGCAGCGATCTCGTCCGGAGCCGACAACGTGCAAGACCTGATAGTCGCGGTCGACATCGGTACGACCAGCACCAAGGCGATCGTGTATGACGCCCAGGGCGCCGCCCACGGGTCGGGTGATCGGGGTTATCCGCTGCTCGAGCCGAAGCCGGGGTGGGCGGTCCAGGATCCGCTCCAGGTGACGGCGGCCGCGCTGGAGGCCACCCGGGCAGCGCTCTCGGGAGGTGCGGACGTGGCCGGGCTCGCGTTCAGCAGTGCCATGCACTCGCTGGTCGGTCTCGACGATCACGATCGTCCGCTGACCGAGTTGCTCACGTGGGGCGATGATCGGGCCGCGGAGCAGGCCGAGCGCCTTCGCGCGGAGCATCCGAAGCTGCAGGCGAGCACGGGCACCCCGCTGCATCCGATGGCACCGCTGCCGAAGCTGATCTGGTTCCGGGAGAACGAGCCTGAACTGTTCAGGCGTGTGCGAAGGTGGGTGGGAATCAAGGAGCTGATCGTTCACCGGCTCACCGGGGAATGGGCCATCGATGTGTCGTGTGCGAGTGGGACCGGCCTGATGTCGCTCGACACCCTCGATTGGGACCCGGTGGCGCTGGCCATCGCGGGGGTCGAGCGCGAGCAGCTGTCTCGGGTCGTGCCATGCGAGGAGACGTTGAGCCTCGAGTCGGGTGAGCTCGGGCTCGCGCGCGGGACGAGTTTGGTGATCGGCGGCGGGGACGGTCCGCTCGCGAACCTGGGTCTCGGAGCCGTCCGTCCCGGGGTGGCGGCTTGCTCGATCGGTACAAGCGGCGCGCTGCGCTTGACGGTCGAGCGTCCGGGGATCGACCCGGCCGGAAGGTTGTTCTGCTTCGCACTCATGCCCGGCACATGGGTGATCGGCGGAGCGATCAACAACGGCGGGGCGGTACTCGCGTGGACCGGCAACGCTCTGGCACCGGAACTCGGCCCGCACCCAGAGGGGGAGTTGCTGCGGCTGGCGGCGGCCGTTCCTGCGGGAAGCGAGGGACTCATCATGCTTCCATATCTCCTGAGTGAACGAGCGCCCCACTGGGACACCGTCGCTCGCGGCGCCTACGTCGGACTGCGGCACTTCCACGGCCGGGGACACTTGGTCCGTGCCGCGATCGAAGGCGTCTGCCAGCAGCTTGCGCTCGTGCTCGCATCGATGCGCGACGCCGGCCATAAAGTCCGAGAGATCAGAGCGACCGGCGGTTTCGCGCGCAGCGACCTCTGGCGGCAAATGCTGAGCGACGTCCTCGGAACGCCGATCGGATTCCCCGCGGCCGCTCAGGGCTCCGCGCTCGGCGCGGCGCTCCTAGGCATGAACGCCCTCGGGCTAGCCGACTCGCTGAGCCACGCAAGCGACCTCGTCCGGATCGCCGAGGTCCGTCACCCTGATCCAGACAACGCGGCGACGTACGCCGCGCTACTGCCGCTATTCGCGGATCTCTACGACGACCTTGTGCCGGCGTTCAGGACGCTCTCACACCTCGAGCGCGATCGCGGCCGATGACCGCCCGTCGGCCGCGCCAGACGGCGGCGGTGTCGTGGTCCGCGGGATTGTGAGTGGACTAACCGGGTGTCCAGGGACCGATGAGGCACTGGCGGTCGAGGTTGACTTCGCCGCCGCGAGCCGAACCGGACGTGACCCCTCCTGTCCGAGGCTGTCGGCCAAACCCTCTGACGGTGAGCGGCGGTTCCGCGGAACAGCTGTCCTGCGTCACTGGTTCACGCGGTGGCGGGCGCGATCCAGTGGTTGTGGAGCTTCATCAGGTTGTTGGTTGCGGCGATCAGGCGCCACTCGGACCGAGCCGGGGCCCTGCCTCGTCGTCGGAAACGGCCGATCCCGCGGTTGTGCTTGAACTGCCCGAACACCGGCTCGATGCTGTGTCGTCGCTTGATGTACAGCTCGCGGCCGAGGTCGGTGGACAGCACGCGGCGCATGAACGAGTACATACCGCCCTCGCAGCCAGGGCGGGCGCCTTCACGGACCATCGAATCGGGCGGAACCAACACTTGGAACCCGTCGGCGAGCAGCTGCTCGATCTGGTTGGTGTGCCAGTAGCCGGCGTCGGCGAGCACGGTCCGCGGGCGCTCGGTTACGCCGGCATGCTCGAGCTCGCGCAGGGCGGCGGTGACCATCGGTTCCAAGTGTCCGAAGTCCGGGGGATCGGGTGCTGATCTCGGCGGCGATGATGATCTGCTGCTCGGTCACGACCGCCTGCGCGTTGTAGCCCTGAATGTTCGGCTGCCCCTGTGTGCGCATCTCCCTGGAGTCCGGGTCAGTCACGTTGATCTTGCCCTCCGGCACCAGCGGCGGCGCATACGGGTTAGGCCGGTTGTAGCTCGCCAACTTCCGACCGAGCCGGTCGCTGGCCGTAGCTCGGTAGTGCTCGTAGTGCTGGTTGGCGGCGTGCTCGACCGCGAGCTCTTCATCCATCCTGCGCTTGGCCTCCACCAACCGCGCTTGACGCGAGCGAGGCACCGGCCACGGTTCCTGCGCCCGCCGAGCCTCGAGCTCGCGACCGGCCTCACGCAACCACGCGCGACGCCCCTCGGCCGAACCTCGAACTGATCGCGATCAAGCACCAGATCGACCTTCTCGATCACCTCCTCACCAGCCACAACAGCGGCCGCGCGCTCACGCTCATGCTTCTCCCGCGCGGCCTTCAACGCCGCGCGGCGGCCTTCCCGGGTCCGCAGCTGCTCGGGCAGCTCATCCCCGCGCGCCTCGCCGTAGCGTTCGTCCTCCTCACGGTCGACCCGCTCGGCCTCATGGAGGATCTCGGTCACGATCGACTCATAGCCACGGTTGCAATCCCGCGAGGCGTCCGCGCCCATCCTGGTCCCGTCAACAGCGATCTCCCCAACCCGCACCAGCCCCACCTCACCGCAGAGCGCAAGCACCGACGTGAACAACTCGCCGATCGCAGTCTCGTGCCGGCGCCGGAACTCCGCGACCGTCGAGTGATCCGGAACCTGCATCGCCGTGATCACCTTGAACGCCACATCCCCACCACAAGCCCGCTCGATCTGCCGCGAGGACCGCAACCCAACCGAGTACGAGTACAAAAGCAACCCGACCATCATCTGCGGGTCGTACGCCGCGCGACCCTGCCCGTTCGCTCGGTACGCCCCATAGAACGCGTCCAGGTTCATCTGCTCGACCGCACCGAGCACCGTCCGGACCAGGTGATCCCCCGCCAGCCAGTCAGTCAGCGACGGCGGCAACAGAAACGACTGGCCGCGGTCGCACGAGATTAAGTTCTGACCCATCCCAGCATCTTCTTAACACCGGTCAGGCAAACCGCTGCTCGACTCCCGATGCGAGTCCGCGATTGCAGAAGTAGCACGTCCAGGGAAGAGCAGGGCTCTCCCCCGCGGTGATGTGCGGCCCTGTGGTTCGCCAGATGTGCGTCCGCTGGAATCGTTAGCTACGGGCCGGTCTGCCGGGTAGCACCGGCTGGCAGCTGACGATCGCTCACCTCGCCTGGGACGGTCGAGGGCGGCTTGCGCTCCGCCACGATCTGGATCGTCAGGGCCAGCCGGGCCGCGCGATCGCCTTCGCCCAAGAGGAGGCGTCCGGATCGAGGCGTGCGACGGCCTGCGATGGCCGAGCCTCGACCGGCGTCCGCCGATGGTGACGAGCTTCTGCTTCGTCGCCAGACGGCCACGAGGATCTGGCTCCTGCTTCAGGCGCCACCGCGCCCGAAGAAGAAGCCCGACCTTCCGGCCGTGGCGCCCGTCCCGGCCGCCGCCAGCGCTCAGTCCCACAGGCGAGCTAAATCAACTTATGTAGTCCATGATGTGGGGCACGGCCTGCTCGATCGTCAGGTAAGGCTTGGTGTCGTACTCGATCCACTCCGCGTAGTTCAGGATGTTCCGATAGGCCTCCTCCAGATCATCGGCTTCCGCGATCACGACACCATTGCTGCCGTCCGCGGCCACGTAGTGCGCTTTTACAGTGCTGGGCACACCCTTATCGGCGAAGACGCCCATCAGCTCCTTGGTCTCGTCCCTGCTGAGCTGCTTGACCCTGTACGTCGTGATGAAGATCACGGCTACTCCCCTCACGTTGCTCGCTTGCGTGTCGGACCCTATGGCACCGCAAGCCGCTCCGCCACTGCTTCGATCGATCCGCCGCAGCGGACGTCATCACGAGGCGCGCCTGCTAGGTCGCCCTTGCGGGCGCGACGGCACCGTAGCCGCATTCCCACGCGAGGAGCAGTCGGCGCGGGTCGGTGCTAACTCGATCGCGGCTAGCACGCCATAGCGCTTTGGACACCAGCAAGAGCTAGCGCGTCACGGCCGCTGGCTCCTCCAATTAGAGAATGGAGAAGTAACGCGTCGTGGCGGAGCGGGTCTTTGGTCGCGGCAGCTGTCCGCACCTCCCATTTGCCAAAGGTGCGCATCTCGGTGCGGTCCGCGCTGAGCTACGCCCGGTGGCCCTCCTTTCCGGCGGCCGGAGGAGCAGGCGCTTGCTCGACTCTGGCTAGCGCTGAGCGGGCGCGCACCACGAAAGCGATGACCCGCTCAGCGGAACCGGCGCGATCGGTTCGCCACGCACTCAGCAGTCTCGCCGCGCTCGGCGGGAAGACTGCATTGCCCGGATGATCCGCAAGCAGAATCGCGCGAGGCTGAACCGCAGACGTCGCACTGCTGCTTTTATCGGGCATGAGACTGCTGGTTCGCCACGGTTGGGATCGCGGCTTCGCGGGTGTCTGCGGGATCGTATGGCCGACGACTGAGGCGAGTCACAGCACGCCATCCTGACGCGAGCGAGGTCTGCTCCGATTGGTCGGATTGACGAGCGACGACCAGCAGGCGATCATGCGTCTGCGGTGAGTGGGCGGCATACGTTCAGCCAGGAGGAGATCGTCGCGATTCGAGCGCAGCTTCGTCGGCTGCGCGTATCAGAGCGCGACTAGCAGGAAAAGATCAGAGCTGGTCTGCGCCGGATTGGGTTCCGGATCAGCGACTACGCGACTGACAGCGTCGGGTTCACTGTCTCCGATTTTGATTCGTTGGTCGCCCGCGGCGCAATCCATAGTGACAGCGGCCCTGCCATGCCTCCGACGCCTGCCCCTGAAGCGGCGGCGCCGGGTCCGGGCCCGGCGCCCCAATCGCGGTCGCCTGGACGGCAACCCCGAAGCGTGGCGAAGGACGCGAAGGTCGACGCGATCGCCGCGCTGACGTTCCCGCGCGACACGATCGCCATCTGCTTGGCCGGCGCTGTCCCCGGTCAGCCCGGTGTATACGCGACGTACGGCAATGCCTCGGTCTGGAGGGTTCTCGAGCTCGGCGAGCCTCCTGACGACCGGCCGCTCTATGTCGGGAAGGCCGAGGACACCCTCGCGGCCCGCGATCTCAACGCGCATTTCGCGACTGGCGCGACTCGTGTGCGTGGCCATGAGATTCTCCCCGTAGGCGGCCATTGGAACTCCCCATGGGCGGCCGCTAATTCTCCCCATGGGCGGCCACGAATCTCCCCACCGGTTCTGTCCTGAGCGCCCGGTACTTCGGCGCGTCTTGACCATCGAGACGCGACCTGGAGGGCGGGCCATGAAGAAGCCGGAGGCTGTGATGGAGATTCTGGAGGCGTATGACTTGACGGGCTCGTTTCGGGCGGCGGCGGGCTTGGTCGGGTGCGATCGCAAGACGGTGGCGTATTGGGTGCGCCAGCGTGAGGAGGCGGGCGGGATGCTGGTGGTGGAGCGGTCGCGGCCCGCGATGGAGAGGGTGTTTCTGGCGAAGATCGAGGAGTTGGTCGATCGCTCGCACGGCCAGATCCGGGCGGATAAGGCGCACGGGAAGCTGGTCGCGATCGGCTATCAGGGATCGCCGCGGACGACGCGCCGGTGGGTCGCGGACGCGAAGCGGCGGTGGCGGCGCAAGCACGGTCGGCGGACGAGGCCGTGGATCCCGGAGCCGGGGTTGTGGATGCAGTGGGACTATGGCGATGGCCCGAAGATCGACAGTGTCGTGACGGTGTTGTTCTGCGCGTGGCTGGCGTGGTCACGGTTCCGGGTGGTGGTCCCGTTGCGCGACAAGACGCTGCCGATGGTGCTCGGGCTGGATCGGGCGCTGCGCATGTTTGGGGGCTGTCCGACGTACGCGTTGACTGACAACGAGAGGACCGTGTCAGTCGATCATGTGTGCGGGATCGCGGTTCGTAACCCGCAGATCGTGGAGGTCGCCCGCCACTACGGGCTGACGATCGCGACGTGGGTGCCGGCGGATCCGGAGAGCGTGGGCGCGGCCCCACTATTGGATCGTCCACGTTTCCGATCACGCGGACGAACTTGCCTGGACGAAGGCATTCGTCCAGCGCGGCGTCGACGCCCCGGCCATCGCTTCGACGACCGAGCGCGTGGAGGAACGAGCGTCGCGAGCGGTCAACGATCAAGCGCGCCAACGTAGGTGCCGCCGGCCGCTTCGTGCGGCAGGCGGAATCACTCACTGGACGAGCAACAACCGCGCGGCCCAAGGCGCGGTGCTAACGCGACGCGACGGGCTTGGTCGCGCCGTTGCCCGTGGACCGGTGTGGTCCCCATGCGCGTGACTGCTCGCCGGTCACGTAGGTAGAAGTGGTGTAGCGAGTGCCAGGGTCGACGACCGCGAGGGTCGGCCACCGTGGCGCCGAACTCGTCGGCTGTATCGCAGTCGACGTGAAGGAGATCACCACGATGGCCGAAGGTCAGAGCATGACGGTTGCCGATGTCGTTACGCAGGTGCGCGATGGTCGGCTTGAGGATTTCGTTCGTGAGGCGGTGGCGTTGGTCGCTCGCGAGATCATGGACGCGGAGATCACCGCCGAGATTGGTGCTGGGCTGGGTGAGGTCGCGCCCGAGAGCCGGGTGACGCATCGCAACGGGTATCGGCCGCGGGCGTGGGAGACCAGGGTGGGTGAGATCGAGCTGTTGATCCCGAAGAAGCGCTCGGGGACGTCGTACTTCCCGTCGTTTCTGGAGCCGCGCCGGCGCTCGGAGCAGGCGATCGTCGCGGTCGTGCTGGAGGCGTACGTGAACGGCGTCTCGACCCGCAAGGTCGACCGTCTGGTCGAGCAGCTGGGGATCGACGGGATGACCAAGGATCGGGTCTCGGCGCTGTGCCGGGCGTTGGACGAGCAGGTCGAGCTGTTCCGCCAGAGGCCGCTGGAGGGCGCTTACCCGTATCTGTGGCTCGACGCGAAGCAGGTCAAGGTTCGCGATCACGGCCGGGTTGTCTCCAAGGCGGTCGTGGTGGCGTACGCGGTGCACGAGTCCGGCGTGCGGGAGGTGATCGGCCTGGACGTCGGCGAGGTCGAGTCCGGCGCGTTCTGGACCGAGTTCCTGCGCTCCCTCAAGAAGCGCGGGCTCGATGGCGTGCGCCTGGCGATCTCAGATCAGCACGAGGGGCTCAAGGCCGCGATCGCCCGGGTGCTGGGCTGCCCGTGGCAGCGCTGCACAGTCCACTTCACGAGGGACATGGTCATGCACTGTCGCCGCGACCAGCGCGGGCTGGTCGCCGCCGCCCTCAGAGAGATCTTCAACGCCGAGGGCTACGAGCAGGCGCGCGAGCGGGTCACACACGTGCTCGAGCGGCTCAAGGACGTGGCGCCGAAGGTGTGCGAGCTGCTCGAAGCCGCCGAAGAGGACCTGATCGCCTTCTACTCGTTCCCGCCCGAGCACTGGACCAAGCTGCGGTCCACGAATCCGCTGGAGCGGGTCAACAAGGAGATCGGCCGCCGCGCCGACGTCGTCGGAATCTTCCCCAACGACGCCGCCGTGATCCGGCTCGTCGGCGCGCTGCTGTCCGAGCAGAACGACGAGTGGCTGGTCCAGCGCCGCTACCTGTCGGTCGAATCGATGGCGCTGATCCTCGCCGACCCCACCCCAGACACCGACGAGGCTCCCGAGCTCACGGAGGCAGGCCATCTCACCGCGGCCTGAACCGCTGCGCGGCTGGTATAGCTTCGCGCCGCGCTCCCGTCAAGGACGCCGCTGCGCGGCTGGCTGCGCTCGGCCCTGCCGGGCCGTCCTTGACCGGACCTCGGCCGCTTCGCTACTTGGCGATGAGAGGTTTGCGCAGGAGCGCAACCTCATCCAGAAAGGAGGTCAGCGGGCTCCCCGCCGGCGTGAGCCGCCAACCCAACCTTTGCCGACGAGCTCAACCCGTTACACCACAAGATCCGACTTGACTTGCTCGACTTGCTCGCCGGCGACATTTTCCAAACGAGTTGCCAACGGTTCCCCGAGGATGTGGTCACAGAATCACGCGATTGTTCAATCTGCAACTAGTTATTCCCGCACGAGCCTGCTGACCAAGAATCCGATAGGGGGCCGATTAGCAGGACTTTTCCTGATGGAGCTAGCCGGACTCGAACCGGCGACCTCCTGGGTGCGATCCAGGCGCTCTCCCAACTGAGCTATAGCCCCGGGCGGCGGCAGATGCCGCGCGGTTGCGGGACAGTTTAGCCCCGGGCGGGCTATCCGCCCCCGCCCGTCTTGGGCGCGTCATCAGGGGCGGGACCCGGCGAGTTTGCCCCTATTGGCGGGTAGCCTCAGCGACGGAGGCGCCTCTCATGAGCTTTCGCGCACGTCTAACGATCTTCTTCGTGCTCATCGTCGTGGTGCCGATGGTCGCGAACGGTGTGCTCATGTTCAGCCTGATCAATGACAGCGAGCAGGGGAAGGCCGACGCGCGCGCCGCCGGCCTGGCAGCAGAGGCGGGCAGCCTCTATCAGAGTGAGGCGGCGTCGGCGCGTACCGATGCCGAGACGCTCGCCCGGGCAGTCGGGGCGCTGCGCGGGAAGGCACTGTCGGTCCGGTTCGCGGCGCTCGCCACACAGGCGGGTTTGGCGAGGGCAACGCTAAGAGACGGTTCGAGAACCATCGTCGATGTTGGGGACCGCGCCGCGATCGCGCCCGGCTCGGTCATCGCCAAAGACGCCGCGGCGGGCCGCTCGATGATCGTGACGGTGTCGGAGCTGGCCGCCTCCCAGTACGCGCACGAATTGTCTTCGCCGGGCGTCGCCGTGGTGGTGCGGGACGGGTCGAGGATCATCGCCTCGACGGTCGCCTTACCACGCTCGTCCTCCTCAGTCCCAGCAGCGGACAGCCTCACGGTGCAGGGGAAGGGCTATCGCGCGACGAGCCAGGTGTTTACTGGCTTCGGCCGGGCGCCCATAACCGTCACGATCTTGTCGGCGCTCTCCGCAACCGCCACGTCGCTTGGCGGCAGTCGGGCCGTCGCCGTCGTTCTGATCGTCGCCTTCCTAGCGCTTGCTTTCGGCTTCTCACTGCTCGCGTCGCGCGCGCTGCAGGGTCGGCTCAGCGGCTTTCTCGAGGCAGCCCGCCGGCTCGGGAGCGGCGACTTCTCATCGCCGATCAGGGTCGAAGGCAACGACGAGTTCGCCGCGCTCGGAGCCGAGTTCAACAGCATGTCAAGCGAGCTCTCCAGCCGGCTCGATGAACTGTCGCGGGAACGCGTACGACTGCGAGAGGCGATCCGCCGCGTCGGCCACACGTTCGCTTCGAGCCTCGATCGACCGGCACTGCTGGAGCTCGCGCTGAAGACAGCGGTCGACGCGGTTCAGGGAAGCGGGGGACGGATCAGCGTCCGGGCAAGCGACGACGAACCTCTCGCCGAGTCCGGACGCGAGGGATCGCTCGCCGGCCTCGAGGAAGTCGTGCGCGAGGCGGAGCGAGCCGCGCTGTCGAACGGCGGAATCGCGGAGGCCCACACCGCGGCTGTCAGCGTGGCAGCGGTCACGCTCGATCCCCTAGAGCCGAGCCAGCGCGCCCACGGCGTGATCTCGGTGGCGCGGCGTGAGCGCCCGCTCAGCCAGGATGACCTCGAGGTCCTGCGATCGCTAGGGGCAGAGGCGGCGCTCGCGCTCGAGAACATCGAGCTGCATTATCAGGTGCGCCGCCAGGCAGTCACTGACGAGCTCACCGGTCTCGCGAATCATGGCCGCTTCCAGGAGCTTCTCAACGCCGAGATCGAGCAGGTTCGCCGTTACCACCACCCGATCGGCCTGATCATGCTGGACATCGACAACTTCAAGGCGGTGAACGACACCTACGGGCACCCCCAGGGCGACGCGGTACTCCGCCATGTAGCCCGCGTATTGCAAGAAAATTCCCGCGATGCCAACTCCCCCGCGCGCTACGGTGGCGAGGAGTTGGCGTTGATCCTGCCCCACACCGATCTCGAGGGCGCCCACGCGATCGCCGAGCGCATCCGCACCGCCGTGGAGGGCCTGCGAGTTGCCCGGACCGACGGTCGCGGGGTTCTGCGGGTGACCGCAAGCCTCGGCGTCGCCGCCTCTACCGACGGACATAAGGACGTCCTCATCGCGGACGCCGACGCGGCTCTATACGAGGCCAAGCGCAGCGGCAAGAATCGGACGGTCAGCGCCGCCGTCCGAGCGGCGGACGCTTCGGGGGCGGGGTAGGCTTAAGCAGCATGGGTTTACTCGACGACGCGATCCGCGAGCACCTCGACCTCAAGCGCCGCCGCGGCGCCGACCCGACCGAGATCGAGCGCGCTGAACGCGAGGCCCTCGGCCCGGTACGGCGCGGACCGGAGGTCGGCGGCGACGATGCGCTGGTGGCCGAGGCGGAGGCTGGCCTCGAGTCGAACGCGGGCGTCTCCCACGAGCCGGCCGAGCAGTGGGGAGAGCCGTTCCCGGAGGACGCCGAGCTTCACGAGCCGGCGCCGCCGATCGAGGACTACGAGGAGCTGGGGCCCTACGAGCCCGCGGAATCCCTCGAGCGTGAGCCGGCCGAGGCAATCCCGCCCTTTGATGGCGAAGCCGATCCGACTCCGCCACCGCACCCCGCCGACCTGCCGCCCGAGCCCGAGCCGGAGCCGGGTCTCACGGCCAAGCACGCGGAGCCACCGTCGCACCTCGATCAGGAGACCGAGGAGTACGAGCTGGAGCAGGAAGACGAGGCGGGCGACGACGTGCTCGAAAGCACACCGGAGTTCCTCCAGGACGCGCCCGACCACGATCGCCTCTGGTTCGAGCAGCGCCCGCCGCGCGACTTCGACTTCGACGGCTGAGCCCCTAGACTCGCTCCGTAGTCGGGGCCATAGCTCAGTTGGGAGAGCGCCTGCTTTGCAAGCAGGAGGTCACGGGTTCGAATCCCGTTGGCTCCACTCGCGAAGTGCCTGCTAACGAGCACTTTTCGGTAACCGTTCAGTGGTTGGGGCCAGCTCAGGCGAGTTGGGGGAACGGGTCGCCGCGGTTGTGTGCGGGGATCAGGTCGCTGAGGTAGGTGAATAGCGAGCGGTGTTG
>Ga0335076_10002512_pt1 | contig 18274 bp, 16 predicted proteins | sample Lox_Sample_25_FD_206717 | JGI IMG/M metagenome (GOLD analysis project Ga0335076, IMG submission 206717) | Soil microbial communities from Loxahatchee National Wildlife Refuge, Florida, United States - Lox_Sample_2.5 | ecosystem: Environmental > Terrestrial > Soil > Wetlands | place: USA... | reverse complement strand
CAAGGTCATCCACCCGGCCAGCCGTGCCGTGGCACCGGCCAGCACGACGACGGCGAAGGCGAACACCGCGATGAGCGCCGGGCCGACCGCTTGCAGCCAGGCTCCCCACAAGATCGCGTCATGGTGCTGCTGCCCGAAGGCGGTCAGCTGCGCGGCGCTGGCACCGGCCGGGGGCCCGGTATTGATCGCGAACGAGATACCGATCATGCACGTTCCCGCCAGGCCGGACACCGCCGCCCAGACCGCGGCTCTTCTGGTCAACATACGCACGCCTTTCCGTGACGGATCGATCAGAGTGACGCTCCCAGGGTGCGGCGGCACCGGCCTGGCAGGCATCAGCCAGCTGGCTGATGTTCCGGCCGCTGAACCCCCGGACCATGAGGGTGTGGAGATCCGCATCGCCTTGGACAGGGCCGAGCCGCCGGCGGGCTAGCGCCAGGACGAAGATCACTTCCGGCAACGTGCCGGTGCTTCCAGCCAGGCAGCGGCCAGCAGGAAGTGATGATGGCTGGCCGTGTACTGGGTCAGCGCCGCCAGCGGCGCGGTGAGCGGCGGCGGGTGCGACAGCAGGCCGAACGAGGCGCCGAGCGCGGCAGCCCCCGCCAAGCCGGCTGCGCCGGCCAGCAGCGTCCACCACGCTGGGACGGCCGGCTGGCCGGCTACGGGCCCGGCCTGCGCCGGCTCCGGCCGCGCCGCGGGAATTGGATCAGTTCTTGCAGATGACACCGCACTTCCTCCTTCAGTTGCATCGCATGATTCGGTCTCATCGCTGCCATCCACGGTCTCCGGCCACCCAGCGGCGGTGATCGTCTTAAAGGGTCAGATCAGCGGCGACTGGACCCAGCGCATGCGCCCCGCGGCTGCCTCCGGGTGGTCGCCGCTATCCGGCCGGTGCAGCCACCGGTACCGAGTTGCTGCACGGTGACCCTGATCGTCTCCGCCACAGCGTCGGCGCCTGGCGCATCCGGTCGCTGCAGGCTGACCGTGGACAGCGCCCGGCACCGGGATGGCGGTCCTGATGCTGGCGATGCTCTGACCGGCCGCCTCCTCAGGATGCGTCGTGGCGGACCAGGCCCCGGGGCCCGATGGCTGACACGCCGTCCCGCACCGGGGCGGCGGACCGGTCTAGGGTTGGCGGGTGCGCGAACTGCTGTTGCTGTCGAACTCCACGGCCCCGGAAATGGGGTTCCTGGAGCACGCTACCGGGGCCATCCGGGGAGTGCTGGGTGACCGCACCCGCCTGCTGTTGGTGCCGTTTGCCAGCAGCGACCCAGGCGCCTACACCGGTCTCATGCGCCAGGCGCTGGCCCCGGCGGGCATCGAGGTCACCGGACTCCACCAGGCCAGTGACCCGACCGCGGCGGTGGCCGAGGCGCAGGCGGTGTTCGTCGGCGGCGGCAACTCCTTCCGGCTGCTGCGCGCCCTGAACACGCTTGGTGTGCTGGAACCGCTGCGGCAGGCGGCGCGGGCGGGTGTGCCGTACCTGGCCGCCAGCGCCGGCGCCAATCTGGCCTGCCCGACCATACGGACCACCAACGACATGCCGATTGTCGAGCCGGGCTCGCTGGCGGCACTTGGCCTGATCCCATTCCAGCTCAACCCCCACTACCTCGACCCCGATCCGTGCAGTGCGCACCAGGGCGAGACCCGCCCGAAACGGATCGAGGAGTTCCTGGAGGAAAACGACGTCCCGGTCCTGGGCCTGCGCGAAGGCGCCTGGCTGCAGGTCTCTGGCACCGGGGCACACCTGTCGGGCCGCAACACCGGCCGCCTGTTCCGTCGGCATACTGACCCCATCGACATCCCGATCGGCACGGACCTGTCCGACCTCCTCAACACCCGCCCCCGATTCGACATCGGCACCACAAGTTAGCTGGCGGGCAGGCACCACCCCGGCCGCCCGGGCCGCCGCCGACCTCGTCACCGAAACCTACGACTGCACCCAGGCGCCGCGGCGGCTGCGCAAGGCCGTCACGAACGGCCAGCGCTGGGTGACCAGCATGACCACAACGCTGGAGAACGCCGTTCCCGGAGAAGGCTCCGTGATGGAGATAACCCTGGTCAAGGCCGCCGGTCCGGGCGACCGTGATCGCGCCCATCTCAAGGACGGTGACGGTGCCCGGCGCGGTCCGATTCACGTCGTCCATGACCTTCCGCATCCGGTGGTCGGGTCTTTGTTCGGCATCACTGACGGTCTGTGGGGAGAACTGGCCTCTGGGTTCCGCGCGGCCGCCGGCCATGCGGCATCGGCCCGCTACCCCAAGCGCCAGAAGCAGGGGCGGATCGTCTCCGGGGCCGCCCCCGACGACCCGGCCGGCGTGAAGGTGCCGGCCTTCCTCCGCCCGGGCCGGCCAGCCGGGCCGAGGTCGCCGCGCCGCACGGAGCCATCCGCCCGCCGACGCCGCCGTGGGCCGGATCGCCGCCGCTTTCCGGGGCAGCGCCCGCGCCGGCGATGTGATGCTCGGCTTCGCCGCCGACCACGGGCTGGCCATGCCCGGGGCCAAGTGCACCCTGTTCGACCCCGGGCTTGAGATCATAGTTGCCGGTTTTATGAGATTTTTCGCTTTCACCCGCTTTGGTCTGTGCGTAGGTTCATCCCCTAGTGATTTGGTGAGCTTCAGTACCGGCAGCTCCGCTTCTCGTGCCCGGAACGTCTGCCCGGTGTCAAATGTCACCAGAAGGACAGGTTTCCCGCCATCGGCTTGGGACGGGGACCGGTACTAGATCTTGCTGTGTGTCCCGGACTGCGCACTCATCTAGGTCAGGGGCGGCGCTTGCCTGGGCGGGTGAAGCGAGGTCACGGGCAGGTCGCGGCGGATATCGCCGTGACCTGCCCGTGATCTTGGGGTGCTATGCGGCGGGCGGGGCACGGTCCCTGGGGTGACCTGGCGGGGGTGGGCGGGCGTCGGGGCTGTGCCGCTGCGGCGCAGGCGCCAGGCCCGGTCGCCCAGCAGGGCGAGCGCGGCCGGGACGAGAATCCCGCGGACTACCGTCGCGTCGATGAGGACCGCGGCGGCGGTGCCGACGCCGAGGATCTTCAGGTCGATCAGCGGTATGGTGACGAAGATCGAGAAGACCGCCACCATGATCAGGGCTGCGCTGGTCACGACCCCCGCGCTGGAGGCGATGCCGCCGGCGATGGCCTCCTTCGGCGCCGAGCCGCGTGCCCATAGCTCGCGGACGCGGCTGAGGATGAACACGTGGTAGTCCATGCTGATCCCGAACAGGAACACGAACATCATCAGCGGCACCCAGTAGATGATCCCGTCGAACGAGGTGTAGTCGAGCGGGCCCTGCAGCCGCCCGTCCTGGAAGATCAGCGTGACCATGCCGTAGGCCGCGCCCACGGACAGCAGATTCAGGGCGATCGACACCAGCGAGATGGTGACCGACCAGAACGCCACCAGGAGTAGCACGAAGGCCAGCGCGGCGACGAAGGCGAACACCGCGGGCAGGCTGGAGTGCAGCGCGTGAACGTTGTCGTACAGCCCCGCGGTATCCCCGGCCACCGCGTAGCTGACCCCGGGCACCTTGCCCAGCGTGTCCGGCAGGATCTGGTTCCGCAGCGTCAGCAGCGCGCTGGTGGACGCCGAGTCGGCCCCGTTGCCGGCCAGCGGCACGCTGACCACGAGCGCTCGACCGCCGCCGATCGTGGTGGCGGTGACCGGCTCGTGGATCGCCCCGCCGGCCGCCGCGCGGGAGCGCAGCGCGTCCACAGCGGCGAGCACCTTCGGCCCGGTGACGTCCGTGCCGGTCACCACGACCTGGGCCGGCGCCGGGGCTTGCGGGAACGCCCGCTCGATGGCGTCCATCGTGCGGATCACGGCGGCGTCCTTGGGCGCGTCTACGGCCGGTTGGCCGAGCCGCAGGCCGAGCGCCGGGGCGGCCAGCGCGAGCAGCGCGACCATCGCGACACCGCCCCAGATCACCGGCCTGGCGACCACCCGGCGGGCCAGCGCCGCCCACAGCCGGGACGGGCGGGCGGCAGCCCGCCTGCGGCCGAGGAAGGGGATCCGTCCCGCGTCGGCCTTCGGCCCGAGCCAGGCCAGCAGCGCGGGCAGCACGGTGAGCGAGCCGGCCACGGCGATGCCCACCACGGCGATCGTGCCCACTGCCATGGCACTGAACGGCCCGCCGCCGACGAGGAACAGGCCGGACATCGCGGCCATCACGGTCAGGCCGGACACGCCGATCGTGCGGCCCGAGGTGCGCGCGGCGACGCGGAGTGCCTCGGGGAAGGACCGGCCCCTGGCCCGCTCCTCGCGCTCCCGGCGCAGGTAGAACAGCGAGTAGTCGACGCCGACGGCCATCCCGACGATCACCACGACCTCGAAAGTGGCGCCGTTGACCGGCAGCCAGTGGCTGATGATCGCCAGCACCCCGAGGGAGGCGGTCACCGCGGTCAGCGCGAGCAGCACCGGGATGCCGGCCGCGACCAGCGCGCCGAACACGATCAGCAGCAGGATCAGTGTGACCGGCACCGAGGTCGCCTCGGCCTTGCTGAAGTTCAGCGAGTTGTTGATCGCCTGCGTGATGCTCGCGTCGCCGGTCTCGGCGACGCGCAGGTCCGGGTGCCGGGCCTGAACGGTCGCGACGGCGTGCTGGAGAGCGGTTGTCGCCTGGTTGACGTCGTGGACATTACCGGGGACGTCGAAGGTGACCAGGGCGCTGCGCCCGTCCCTCGAGACCAGCGCCTGCCCGCCGGCGGACAGCGGTGTCGTGATGCCGGTCGCGTAGCCGGGCAGGGCCGCGAGCAACACCGCTTCCTGGCTCACCGCCTGGCGCATGGCCGGATCCGTGGCGAAGGTGGCGCCGGCTGCCGTGGCCTGGATCAGCACGGTCTCGGCGTACATGTCGTACTGCGCCGGCGCGACTTGGTGCAGGACGCGTTCGGCCTGCCCGGACTGGCCGGCATCGTACTGCGGCAGGTTCCTTGAGCCGAGCGCCTGGCCGACTATGAAAATCGCGGCGACGAGGAGCAGCCAGCCGAAGACGGCGGTCTTGCGGTGCCTGGCGCTCCAGCCGGCCACCCGTTCGGTCAGGTTGGGCCGGGCGTGATCGCCCGGCGGCGGGCCGTGCGCTTCGGCGGGTGGTGAGATGGGCAGTACTGAAGTGCGCGGGTGATGCATGGGAGTCCCTTTCTGTTGGCGCAGTAGGTGTTGCCGCGCAAGTTGGCCGCGGCCTGGTCCCCGCCCGTGAGCTGGACCTCGTGGGCGGGGACAGTCGGCTACGGTCCGTTCGGGATAACTCCGCCTGGACTGAACTCGGTGAGCGGGCCGGGACGGCTGAGCACCTCCTTTGCCTCCCTGAGCGGGTCTTCCGGGGCGTGCAGCAGCGCGCGGGCGACGGTGGCGTGCAGCCGGGCAGTCGCGACAAGTACGTAGTTGAAGGCCAGGAAGAGGACCAGGCAGATAGCGGCGGCGAGCAGCGCCTTGGGCAGCGTGTCGACGTAGAGGCCGTAGCCGGGGTGGCCGTGCGGGCCGTTCGGGAAGTAGCCGAGGTGCGTGCCATGGGCCGAGGTGCCGTTGCCGAAGGTCTGGCGCGGCGCCCAGTACCAGATGGGCAGCGTGATCCCGGCGAGGAACACCAGCCAGACCGTCAAGACGATGAGGCCGAGCGCGGCCAGCGGGACGAACACGCCGAGCAGGTAGGCGACGTCGCGCCAGGTCGCCGGGTCCTGCCAGCGGGCCCGCAGCCGGTTCATGACGCCGGGGTCGGCGGGTTCGCGGTACCGGCTGGTGACGGGTTCGGGGTCCACGGTGCGCAGCCTGGCCCGCTCGACGTTCGCGCACCAGCTGATCGTCGCGGCGGCGGCGATGAGTACCGGCAGCCCGGCCAGGGTGAAGCTGACAACCGCGCCGGTGAGCACGGCGCTCAGTGCGATCGCGAACAGCACCCAGCCGACGACCTGGTAAGCCAGCAGGTACCAGGCGCCCGCCCACAGGCCCCTGGACAGCACGAGCCGGACGGGATCGGGGCGCAGGCTCAGGGCGTTCATCGCGGTGCTCACCCCACGTCTCGCATGAGCTGCTCGACGCCGCCGGCGTGCTCGGCCAGCTTGGCCATCTCGGCGCGCAGCTCGGCCATGTTCGCCACCGCCTCTTCGGCCAGCTTGCGGTAGGACGCCATCGCGACGGCATCGGCGCGGTGCCGCTGCAGCCGGTAGTAGTTCCAGACGATCACCGCGACCGCCGCGCAGATCGGCACGAAGATCGCCAGCACGATGCCGATCGGGGTGAAGTTGGTCCCGCTTGAGGCCAGCGTTGTGGTCATGGGTTGTCCTGCTCTTCCTTATGTTTGGCCTGCATCAGCGGGACGGGGAGCCAGTGGAAGTCGCCTCCCTCGTTCGCGCCCGGGGCGGCTGGGTGGTACCCAGGTGCGGTTTGCCGGGCCATCGGAGGCATCGGCCAGCTGGCCGATGTTGCCGACATGCTTGCCGGGAGATGGCTGCGCGGGAGCGGTTACGATCAGGGCGGTCAGCTGGGGGACACGGGGGTGTTGCGGACACATTGCTCGCCTCCAGGCCTGACATCGCGGGCGTATGTGGACGGTGGGTCCTGGTTAGCTGGGGGGCCGGGCCGTCGTGGTGACTGGTATCCCGTGGACGGTGCGCGCCGCCGCTGGGGTGGGCGTCACCTGAAAGTGCCCATTCCGTCATGGGGTGATGCCCGTGCCGGCGTCGCCTGGGATGGGCAGATGACTGCCGGTCAGCCGGGGCCGGGTGGGCCGCCCGTGCCGGCGGATGGCTGCCGCCAGGCCCTTGATCTGCTGCCGCCGGCCGTAGGCGAGGAGCGCGCACGCGGCGCACAGTGGCAGGGTCATCCAGATCAGGCTGCCGAAGGTGGTGTTGTGCAGCACCGTGGCGTTGATGATGCTCGCGCCGGCCATGTCGGCGGCCAGCCCGGCGGCGGCCAGCCCGGCCAGCCAGGGTGTGAGCAGGCCGATCGCCCCGGCCAGTTCGGCTGTTCCGACAAAGTAGCGCAGCCACTGGCCTGCTCCGATCAGGCCGAACTCCTGCACTGCCTGATGGCTCCCGGTCAGCTTGGGCACGGCAACGCTCACGAACAGCGCGGCCAGCGGGATCTGCGCAGCCCAAAGCAGAATGCTGGTACGGCGGCGCGGCCTAGCCTCACGGATTGCTAGCCGTGCTGCCGTCATACGGGCAGTGGGGGTGATCACGGCTGTCTCCTTCCCGGTTTGTTTCATCGGGTCATCGCTCCTTAGATCGGTAACGCCGGGCGGCGGATGTGGTGGTGCCGGTGGCCAATTGCCCGACGGGCGGGCCGTCGAGCAACTCCAAGGTGGGATGCCACTGGCGGTAACGGTGCAGATCGGTCAGCACTTGCCAGACCTGGTCAGGGGCAGCGGCGATGGTGGCCGTGACGCGCACCACGAACCGCTCGGCCAGGGGCTGGCAGCTGATCACGTGCATGCGTGCTTCACCCAGCCTCGTGTGCCTGGTGGGTCGCGGGGCCTGCAGGCTGGCCAGGCTGTCCAGCTTGTAGACCCGCTCGTCGTGGCCGATCTGCCGGAACAGGCCGGCGAGCGAGCCGTGGTGGCCCGGCGGCGAGTTCTTGCAATATCACTGGGTGGTTCACGGCGTCCTCTTTGGTCTGTCAGCCGAGGGATGGGATTGCGGGTCAGCGGGTGGGCTTTGACGATGTCGGGGTCGCGTGGGTCGAGCAGCTGAGGCGCCTGCTTCCAGGCGGCCGGGCGATTGCGGTGCTTGCGGATCCGGGCTTGTCTCACAGCAGGCTCCTTCCAGGGGACGCGCCGACGGGTGTGGCTTCCTGTTCTGTTGCCCGGGCGCCAGGGTGCTGCGGCGGTGGTCAATGACGCCTTCAGGGTGTGGCGGCACGGGTATGGCAGGCATCGGCCAGGTGGCTGATGTTGCGATCGGTCGGGCCCGCCGCGGCGAGGAGGAGCGGCGGACTCCCGGTCAGGCTCGTGGGAGGACGCGGCTCACGCCAGCGGGGCATCTCTGCGGCTGCGCGGACGTGGCGCAGGTACGCGATCTTGTCAACGGGCGGTGACTGATATTGGCAGCGGCGGGCCTACCCAGGCTCACTCGCCCACCGGCCAGCGCGTCCCCCGAGGGCTTGTCAGCCCCTGACGCCGGGCCGCCTCGGCGGCGAGCTGGGCGCGGGAGGTGATGTGGAGCTTGGCGAACACGTGCGCGAGATGGGTTTGCACCGTCCGGCGTGAGACATACAGCCGCTGGCCGATCTGGGGGTTGGACAGTCCCTCGGCGACCAGGTCGACCACGGCCCGCTCGCTGGGGGTGAGGCTCTGCCAGCCGCTTTGCGCGCGGGTGTGGGTGACGTGGCGGCTGCGGCGGACACCCACGTGTCGCAGCGCGGCCTCGGCCCGGGCCAGGTCACGCGCGGCGTCGAGAAGCTCGTAGATGATGATCGCCTGATCGAGAAGCTGGCCGGCGCGGGCCACGTCGCCGCCCCGTGCGAACGCGGCGCCCGCATCCTCGCAGGCGAGCGCGAGCTCAAGCGGGCGCGACCCGCGGGTGCAGGCGCTGACAGCCGCGTCTAGCATGCCGGCGTCATTTGCGGCCAGCCCCTGGCAGCGCAGCGCGGCGCCGGTGATCCAGGGCACCTCGTTACGGGACGCCACGCCGGTGACCGCGGCCGCGACCTCCCGGGCCCGGCCCTCCTCACCGGCGGCCAGGGCCAGCCGGACCAAATCAGGACCGATGACTGGGTATTCGAGCGCGAGCCCGGACCTGGCGCACCGGTCCCAGAGGTCGCTAAGCGTGGTGAGCGCGTCCGTATATTCGCCGTCAGCTTCCAGCAGAAGGGCCCGCGCCCACAAGGACCAAGCAGTGCGATAGCCGCCGCCACTTAGCTCGACCGGCGCGGCGGCACCGTGCCAGGCGCCGGGCAGGTCGTTACGGTGCAGCCTGATCAGGGCCTCCACGCCGCGGCCGAGGACGGGCCTATAGCTGGCGCCGCTCTCACGCACCAGCCCGGCGCCCGTCTCGATCTCGGCGATCGCATCATCCCAGTGCCCGGCGAGGAAACGTTCCAACGCGCGAACGGCGTAATACACGGGAAACGCCCAGCCGCTGCCGAGTTCCTCGCTGATCCGCATGCCGGATTCGATCGTGGACCTGGCCTCATCGAACCGGTCAAACTCTACGAGCACGTAGCCGCGGGGAATGTGGACCGGAAGGCGGTGTCCCAGCCTGCCGGGGCTTTGGTCAGCCAGCAGTACAGCATCGTCGGCGATCTGGAGCGCCTCGGGGAGGTGTCCGCGCCCTAGAGAAGTCATGGCGAGTGTGGCCATGGCAATACTTGTGGCCACGTGATCGCGGGCCGCTATCGCCGTCTGCCGTGCCTGCTCGGCGGCGGCTTCGGCACCGTCGAGGTCTGCCAAAAATAGGCGGGCGAAGCTCGCCCAGGCCTGGGCCTCGGCCCGTTCGGCGCTGGTGAGCAGGGGCAACTGGCATGCCAGCTCCAGCTCGCAAAGACCCTCTGTCGCCCGTCCGCCCGACAGCAGGACATGCCCGAGGCATACCCGGACGGTGCCCTCCAGGGATGGATCAAGGTGGCGGCCGAGCAGCGAATGGCAGGCTGTTTCGGCGTCGGCGATGCGCCCGGCCCACATCAGGCTGCTCGCCTGTTCGGCGAGCAGGCCATCGCGGCCGCGATCCCCCGGTGCCATCAGCCCGGCCGCCCGGTCCAGCAGATCTGCGGCGACACCGGGTGACCGCGGCGCCGCCTGGCGGGCCGCCCTGGCCAGCCAGGCGATGGCCTCGGCGTCGCCGGTCGCCGCTCCGCGGGCCAAGTGCTCGGCGACCTGCAGGGCTGGTGCCCCGGCCTGGGCCAGCCGCTGGCCGGCCTCGTGGTGCAGGGCCCGGCGCACGCTCCGGGGCAGGTCCTCATAGATGGCATCGCGGATCAGGTCATGGCGGAAGCGCAGCCGTGCACCGTCGTCTTCCAGTACGCGGGCTCTGATCGCCTCATCCAGCACCACGGACAGCTCGACGGCGGGGCGGCCGGTGACCGTGGCCAAGTCGGTGAGCGAGAACCCCGATCCCAGGATCGAGGCGGACCGCAGCGCCTGCAGAGTGGGCTGGGGCAAGAAGCTGACCCGACGCAAGATGGTCAGCCGCAGCGTCGGCGGCAGCACCGCCTCGGCCACCTCGGCCCGCCCGCCCGCGGTCGTGATCGCCCCCTCCTGGGCCAACGCGGCGAGCAGTTCGGTGATGAACAGCGGATTGCCCGCCGCCCCGGCCACCTCGGCCAGCAGCCGCGGGCCCGGCTCGGCAGCGACCGCTTGCGCCACCAGACCGGTCACCGCCTCCCTGGTGAGGGGGCGCAGGACCAGATGCCGGGCACCGGCAGCCTCCAGCGTCCCGGCCAGCCGGTCCAGCTCGGCAACGCGCGGGAAGGGCCGCAAGCACCCGATGACGCCCACCGGCAGACCGGTCAGACGGCGGGCCAGCACGCCCACCACCAGCTGGCTGGACGGATCGGCCCACTGCAGGTCATCCAGGCCCAGCACCACGGGCCCGGCCAGCGCCAGCTCCTCCACCAGGTCGGTGAAGGCATCCACCACCCGGAACCGCAGCCCCGGGTCACTAGTCACCGTGATCGGGCCCAGCTCCCCAGCACCGGGTGCGGCCAGCAGCCCGGCGATGCCCGCCCGCCGCGGATCCGGCGACGACCGGGTGCACCCGAACGCAGCGGCCAGCACGCCGAACGGCCGGGTCCGCTCCAGTTCCTCGGCCCCGCCCGCGGCCACTTCCATGCCGCGGCCGACCGCATCCTCCAGGACCTGCGCGAGCAGGCGGGTCTTGCCGATCCCGGCCTCGCCCTCGACCAGCACGATCGCAGGCCCGCCCGCGACGACCCGGTCCAGGGCCTCGCCCAGGGCCTGGATCTCAGCCTCCCGCCCGCAGATCCGCGGCACCGGGGCCAGCGTGCCCATGACCGGATGCTACAGCGCCCCGGCGAGCACGCCCGCCCAGCCAGCCGCGGCACGGTCAATCCCCCGGACGCGAGCCGGCGCCGGGCTCTGCGGTCACCTCATACAGCGCCCGCAGCAGCCCCAGCCAGCCGGTGAAACTGACCTCCCGCCCCCCTTGGCCCCGGTCAGCCAGCCGGGCAGCGCCGATGACCCAAAGACGGCCAGCAGGCGGCTCGGCCCTGTCCAGGACAATGCGGATCTCCACACCCCCACCATCCCGGTCCCGCCCGCCGGGAACATCAGCCAGCTGGCCGATGCCTGTGATGCCAGCCGCGCCGCACCCTGAGAGCGTCTTGGCCACCGGCCGCGGCGGCCCGGCTCCGGACTCGGCGAACAGACAGCCAGTACACAGCGCCGCCTTACCTGGAAGGACCCGCCGGTGAAGGAGATGACCGCCATGTACCAGCTCACCCAGCTCGGCTATGACCTGTACCGCGAACGGCTAGCGCACGCCGAGGCGCAGCGCCCTGCCCACCGCTTGGTCGCGCTCGCCCGGGCCACCCGCCGCGCCGAGCGCGCCGAGCGGCGCCTGCGCCGCGCCGAGCGCCAGGCCCGGCGGCTGCGCGCCCAGCTCCAGTCCCAGGCCCCCATCGCCGAGTAACGGCATGCCGACCCGGTGGCCATCCCAACCAGACATGCCCGGACGGGAAGGTTACCGGTCACGTGGTGTGGCGCGGTGATCTGATCCGGGTCGTCTGAGGCCTGGCGATGATTGACCTGGCTTGGCCGTGATTACTAGCAGGAGGAGGGACTGTGCCGCTCACCACGCGCACCGTGACCTATGCCGACCAGGACACCTCGCTGACCGGCGAGCTGCACCGGGATACCGACGGCGTGCCGCTTCCTGGCATCTTGCTGATCCACGGCGGCGGAGGCCTCGACGACCATGCCCGCGGGCAGGCCAGCCGGTACGCGGCCCTCGGGTACGCCGTCTTCGCCTGCGACATGCTCGGTGACGGAGTCGCGCGCGACCGCGAGCGGGTGATTGGTTCCCTTACCGCGCTGCGCGACGATCCCGGGCTGCTGGCCCGGCGAGCCCGGGCCGGGCTGGCCGAACTCGCCAGCTGCGGGCTCGCCAGGGAACCCTTCGCCGCGGTTGGTTTTTGCTTCGGCGGACTGGCCGCGCTGACCCTGGCCCGGTCCGGCGTCGGCCTGGCCGCCGCCGTCAGCATCCACGGCAGCCTCGTCACCACCCGCCCGGCCGAGCCGGGTGCCCTCAAGGCCCGAGTGCTGGCCTGCCACGGTGCTCTCGACCCGCACGTCCCGATGGCCGATGTCACCAGCTTTGCCGAGGAAATGGACCGTGCCGGGGCTGACTGGCAGCTGATCGTCTACGGCGGAGCCATGCACGGCTTCACCCACCAGCACGCCATGCCAGGCGCTATCCCCGGTGTCGCCTACCACCCGCTCGCCGACGAGCGTTCCTTCGCCGCCACCCGGGCATTCCTCGCCGATACGCTCACCTGATCCCGGCGGCGCCGCAGCGGCCAACTGGCCACAGGCCGGGGATGGAGGAGTGGACGCGCCACCCCAGGCGACGTTCACGAACCCGAGCGAATGGAAACGCGCGCAGAAGTCTCCCAGCACCCGCCGTGCAGTCTCTGGATACGCGGAACATCTGTTCTGCGGGGCAGTCGTTCCAAAGTCGGGAAGCGGACCCGGCGAGCACAACTGGGCGGATAGGGCGCCGCCGACACCGACAGTCCGATCACGTCGCGTGACGAGGACTGCGCTGCGCAGCTGCCCTTCTGGTCTCTCCTCCGACAAGTCGTGTCTGAGATTGGGAGCGAAATGGGAGCAGCGATCCGCTGCCAGCTGCGGTCAGATGCGGTCACGTGCCTTGATCGTGGCCGTCTGAATCGCTCTTACCTGCAGCAACGTCATCAACCAGCGGTTTTGTGGGCCTGAGCGCTCAGTTCGCATCGAGGGGGTCAGGGGTTCAAATCCCCTCAGCTCCACAAGGTTTGCCCAGGTCAGAAGGTACTTTGGAGCCTAGCTTGATCATCTGGCGAGCTGGGTTGGGAGCCATGTTGCAGGGATGCGGCTTACACGGCTTACAGCGGCTTACAGCGGCCGAGCCGACAGCGGCCGTCAGCTGTGTCAGCTGTGGCCGTCAGCTGTGGTCAGGACGACTGCTGGTTTGACGCAGCCCGATGCCCGCGCAGTGCAAATGCAGGACCTGCGGGCCGACCACCCGGCTTCAAGTTGAACGGGAAACGGATCCGCAAGGCGAGAAGTCACGCCTGTACGCGCTAATAGCCTTGTGCCTGGTGACTGGCGCCCGTTCCGAAGAGCTGAACGCTGATCTGGGTAGTCGTAGGCCCGAAATCAGGGTGATGTCCGGTTGACTCTTCGGAAGCTGGCAACGACAGCCCCTGGGGGCATCGGCCCCCGGGGGTAGAATGGAAACACTGCAACGCCGGAGGATGGAGACGGAGAGCATGACGGCACCGGCCGAAGTGATTCTTACCGATGACCGCGGACGAGGGCCGCTGGGTCACCCGCGGACACCGTACATGCGGTTCGAGGATGAGGACGGCGTGATCACACTGCATCCGATACCAACCGATGTCACCCGCGCCGAAGCGCTCATGTGGAAGCGCAACCCCCGCGAGGCCGCCCGCATCGCGTCATCCCTGAACGCCGCGGCCGCCGACAGCGGCGTGGCTGCGGACCTGACTGCTGATGATTTGTGACGGCACCGTACCCGGTCGCGTTCTACGCGGACAAGGACGATCTGATCGATGGCCGCACCCCTGCCCAGATCGCATACGCGGCCCTGAAGGAAGCAGGCGGAGACGAGTACGAACGAGTACGGGAGGCCATCAAGCGGCTGATCGCCGCGGCCCCGTACAGCGAAGACAGCGATGAACCGGATCTGGCCGGCGGCCCGGGCAGTCGCTGGGCGAGGCGGCACCTTTACCGGATCGGTGACGACAGTACGGTCCCGCCGGAGGTGCCCGCATTCACCATCTGGATTGACACGCCCCGCAGCCGCTGGTGGCTCACCTGGTCACGCGACCCTCACCGCGCCGGCAGGCTCCTTATCCACTCTCTCGTCCCCGAACCCGCAAACTGAGTTCACGGGCGATCTTCAGCGCTAACCAAACAAGCTCAATCCACCAGCCCCGGCGCCGCGGCCGTCTGGGCGGCCGGAAACAGCAGCAGCGGCCCCGCGGTCTCAGCGAACCCGCTCATCCCGATGAACGGCTGACCGGCCCGTTCCGGGACCGGGGCCCGCACTCGCCGCCGACCTGCACCACCGGGGGGTGCGGCTGGTGCTCGCTGCCGAGATCGGCCAGGTCCGCGACATGGTGGCCGCGGTCAGCAGCCGGGACGGGGCACCGCAGTACCACCGCACCGTGCACGAAGCCGTCACCGCAGCCCAGATAAGACCAGCCGCCGAGCCCGCTGAGGAGGGGTAATGGGCCAGGCCATCGGAGGATCACTGCCCATGGCGGTCGGGATCGCGCTCAGCCCCATCCCGATCATCGCGGTGGTACTCATGCTCACCAGCCGCAAGGCCCGGATCAACGGCCCGGCCTTCGTGCTGGGCTGGCTGCTCGGCCTGGGCATCGTCGGCGCCATCGTCCTGACCCTGGCCGGGTCAGGCGGGGCCAGCACCTCCGGGTCCCCGGCCTCTTGGGTGAGCTGGGTCAAGATCGTCCTCGGCGCCCTGCTGCTGCTGGTCGCGGCCCGCCAGTTCCGCAGCCGCCCGCACGGCGACCAGGCGCCGCAGATGCCCAAATGGATGGCCACGATCGACAAGACCACCCCGGCAGCCGCGGTCGGCCTGGCCGCCGTCTTGTCCGGTGCCAACCCCAAGAACCTGCTGCTGGCCGTCGGCGGCGCCGCCACGATCGCCCAGACCGGCATTCCCGGCGGCCAGCAGGCCATCGCCTACCTGATCCTCGCCCTCATCGGCACCCTCGGCGTCGGCATCCCCGTGGTCATCTACTTCGCCATGGGCACCCGCTCGGAGACGCTGCTCGCCGGGCTCAAGGACTGGATGAGCGCGCACAACGCCGTCATCATGTCCGTCTTGTGCCTGATCATCGCCGCCAAGCTGATCGGCGACGCGATCAGCGGCCTGACCTAGACCCCGAACAGCCTGTTCGGCGCGGTCGTCCGCCGAATCGGCAGCCCGCCCAGCTCACTGGGTCCCGAGCAACACCCGCCGTACGGGTGTGCAAGTTGGTTGCATGCTGTTCGCGTCTACCTGCGGGCCGGTGGCCTGGCCGGTTTCCCGGCGTCACCGGGCCAGGCCGAACCGGGGCAGCACGCTGGCGGGGAACCGGGTCATCGCCGCGATCCGCTCGTCGGCCACGGCGAGCACGATCAGCCCGTTCGCATCCATATCGGCGGGCTGTGGCTCGGTCAGGAACGCGCCGAACGCGAGCTGGCCGTTGGCCCGGGTCTCGACCAGCCGATATGTGCGCCCGTCCCGGAAGGCGACCGAGGCGAGGAACGCGCCGATCAGCTCCCGGCCCTGGTATTCCAGCGGAAACGGCGGCATGGCCAGCCACGCGTCATCGCTGAACAGCTCGACGATGGCCGCGACGTCCCCGGCCTGGTACGCCCGGGTGAGCCGTTCGGCGAGATCGCGTTCGGCCGCGCGGTCTGGCGGGCGCGACCGCGGGCGGGCGGGCATGTCGTCGCGGAGGCTGGCGCGTGCGCGCTTGAGCGCGCTGGTCAGCGACTCGTCGGTGACGGCCAGGATGCGGGCCGCCTCGCTGGCGGGGAAGCCGAGCACGTCCCGCAGGATCAGCGCGGCGCGCTGGCGCGGCGGCAGCCGCTGGACGGCCGTGATAAACGCCAGCGATATCGCTTCGCGTGCCTCATACCTGGCCTCCGGTCCCGGGTCGGCGCCGGGGAGCCCGTCGAGCAGCGCATCCGGATAGGGCTCGAGCCAGGTGACTTCGCCCAGTCTGGTGGGCCGGGGTGGCCGGGCACCTGGCGGCGCGGCGGCGGGCCGGTGGCGGCGGGCCGATCGCCGAGCGTTGAGGCAGCGGGTGGTGGCGATCCGGTACAGCCACGTCCGGATCGAGGAGCGTCCCTCGAACGCGCCCAGCCCCTGCCAGGCGGCCAGCAGCGCCTCCTGCATCACGTCCTCGGCGTCGGTGAACGAGCCGAGCATGCGGTAGCAGTGCACCTCAAGCTCCCGCCGGTACGGCTCAAGGAGCTCGCGGAAGGCCTCCTCGTCCCCTGCCCTGGCCAGGTCAAGCAGGTCCGTAGTCACAGCCAGATCATGGCACCGGGCCAGACGCATCCTCACGCGTGCGGGTCCGGGCCCGGGTCGCCGCCCGCGACGAGGACCACGAGCCTGGGCAGGTAGGTATCCCAGGCGACCCTGTGGCCGAGCTGCAGCTCGGCGTTGGGCAGCCGGTCGTGGGTGAGCGTCAGGCGGGTGCCATGGCCTTCGGGCGCGAACACGACGCTGACGCGGGTGCTGCCAGCCGGCATGACGTCGCCCGAGGTCGCCTCGCCCGCCTGGGGGTTCTTGGTCTTCTTGGCGGCCTCGTCGTCCGCGAACCCCCAGGTGAAGACCACCCGGTGGGGCGGGTCGAGCTCGGTGAAGGTCCCGGCCGCCTCAAACCCGTCGCCCATCCGGATCCGGTACTCACCGCCAGGGACGGGGGTGAGCTTTGCTTGGGCACCCATCCACCGCACATAACGAGCAGGGTCGGTGAAGTAGCCGAACACCGTCTCTGGCTCGGCCGCTACGTGCACCGACGTGGTGACGGTGAACCCGGCACCGGAGCGCAGGCGGGTGCCCTCGTTGATGAGCGTCAATTCGGCGACCTCGACGCCGCCGCCGCGGGTCAGCAGCGGGTGGTCAGCGACCAGGCCGAGCGCGTCGTCCAGGCTGGCGGCCGTGACCAGCGTGTAGCCGCCCAGTGTGGTGCCGGCGCCAAAATGGCCAGCCGTCGTGCTGGCGAAGGCCGGGTTGCCGCGGTCTGCGACAGCGTCACCGAGGCTGTCGAACCAGGCTGTCCAGGCGGCGAAGGCTTCCGGCCCGGGGGTAAAGCCGTCCGGGACGCGGTTCGTGATCAGGTAGATGGGCATCGTTCTCTCCTCGCTGCTCGCGATTGACGGCCGGGTAGACACCAGCTCCGGGCGCGATTGGGCGGGCCGCGAGAAAGATCTGGCCTGGATCCATGGGTCCAGGTTTACCTTCGGGACAAGCGAACTGGCGAGCTGGCCAGGCAGACCGGCGGTAACGATCCGCGCGCTAAGCCAATCTGGCCGGACGTCCCGTTGCGTGTGCCACGGGTGGTGCCCACCGGGGTTGGCGCGGGCGGGGCGGCGGGCGTTACTCCGACGCGTGACTCAGAAGCGCTCCACGACGGCGCCGAATCGGCGATCCGGCGCCGCGCCGGGCTCGAAGTCCGAGTCACGTTGGGTGACCGGGCTGGTCGGCGGCCTGCGCGCGAGATCCGCCCAATTGTGAGTCGCCCAGCCGAGATCGGCGAAGTTGATGACCGTGCCGATCGGGTTGATCTGCGCTTAGCTGCCCGGCCGACTGCGTTCTGCTCGGCAGCGTAGGCAAGGAAGCCCCCGGCCATGCGATGGAACGCTTGACGGCCGGCTGCCCGCCTCCACTACAAACCTCGGCTTGCCTGAAGGGCTGATCATGCAACTACTGGACTAGTTCGTCCAGAAGATGTTAACGTCCGATTGTACTGTTCAGTCCAGAAAGACGTTCTGACCCGTGTCCGCTAGCCCAGGCCGCCAACGTCATTAAGGAGATCAGGTGAAGTACATGCTCCAGGTCCGCTTCAACGGCGCCGATGCGGTGATCGGCAAGCTCCCCGCCGATGAGCAAGAGAAGGTAACCGCCGAATTCATCGCGATCCGCAAGTCTTCGGGCGTGATGGACGGCAACCAGCTCCAGGCCGCGAGCGGGGCGGCGACCGTCCGCGTGCACGGCGGGCAGACCCAGGTCACCGAGGGTCCCCCGGTCGGGGCTGGCGCCGAGGTCAACGGCTACTACATTTACGACGCGCCAGACCTCGACGCGGCGATCGCGTTCGCGGCGCGGATCCCCGTTGCCCGGATGGGCGGGACCGTCGAAGTCCGCGCGCTGATGGAGCAGTAGCGATGACCGGGTTCCCGCGGGCCGCCGAAGGCATCGCGCTCACTCACTTCACCGTCACTTCCGATGTCGACCGGTCGCGGCGCTTCCACGCCGGCGTGCTGGGCGGCCAGGTGCTGCTCGCCGGGGAGCCGACGATCATCGCGCTGGCCAACAGCTGGATCGTCATCAACGCCGGCGGGCCGCCCGCCGATG
>Ga0335076_10002511_pt1 | contig 18275 bp, 19 predicted proteins | sample Lox_Sample_25_FD_206717 | JGI IMG/M metagenome (GOLD analysis project Ga0335076, IMG submission 206717) | Soil microbial communities from Loxahatchee National Wildlife Refuge, Florida, United States - Lox_Sample_2.5 | ecosystem: Environmental > Terrestrial > Soil > Wetlands | place: USA... | reverse complement strand
CACCCAGCTCAGCGGGGACCCCACCCAGCTCCGCGGGGACCCCACCCAGCTCCGCGGGGACCCCACCCGCTTGCGGAGGACGGGTCGCCGCCAGACAGTCGATCGCGCTCAGCCGGACAGCAGGCCCTTGGCGATGTGAGTCACCTGAACCTCGTTGCTGCCGGCATAGATCATCAGTGACTTCGCGTCGCGGGCCAACTGCTCCACGCGGTACTCGGCCATATACCCGTTGCCGCCGAACAGCTGCACGGCCTCCATCGCGACGTCGGTGGCCGCCTCCGAGGAGTACAGCTTGATCGCCGACGCCTCGGCCAGCGTCAGCGGTTTCCCGGACCGCTGCCGCTCGATGGTGTGAAACACCATGTTCTGCACGTTCATCCGGGCGATTTCCATTTTGGCGAGCTTGAGCTGGATCAGCTGAAACTGCCCGATGTTCTTGCCCCACAGCGTGCGGGTCTTGGCGTAATCCACGCACAGCCGGTGGCATTCGTTGATGATGCCCAGCGCCATCGTCGCGATCCCGATCCGCTCGGCGGCGAAATTGTCGCGGGCGCTCTCGCGGCCGTCGCCGCTGGCGTGCTGTTCACTCTCGCCGAGCAGGCGATCGGGAGTCAGCCGCACGTTGTCGAAAAACAATTCGCCCGTCGGCGAGGACATCATGCCCATCTTCTTGAACGGCTTGCCCTGCGTGAGGCCCGGCATCCCCGAATCGAGCACGAAAACCAGCACCGGGCGGTTGCGCGGGTCCGAGGCGGAGTCGCCAACAGTGTCTTCAGCGAGCTTGGCGTAGACCACCAGGACGTCGGCGTAGGGCCCGTTGGTGATAAACGTCTTCTGCCCGTTGAGGATGTAGTCCGCACCGTCGCGCTTGACGTAGGTCTTCATGCCACCGAACGCGTCCGAGCCAGAGTCCGGCTCGGTGATGGCCCACGCCGCGATCTTGTTCAACGTCATCAGGTCGGGCAGCCAGCGCTCCTTCTGGGACAGCGTGCCGCGGCTCATGATGGTCGCCGCACCCAGCCCGAGGCTGACCGACGCGGTGCTGAGCAACCCGATGCTGACCCGGGCGATTTCGGACACCAGCACCGCGACCATCGACGCCTGGGCACCGGCTCCGAAACCGCCTGCGCCGTCGTTTTTTTCGTCGTCCGGTTCCGGGAGCGTCCCTTCCTGCCTGGCACGCTCCCGGCCCAACATCTTCTTGACCGATTCGGCGGCCATGACGTCGAGCCCGAACTGGCTGAACAGCTTGCGGGCGATCGGATAGGGCGACAGCGCGCCCGTTTCCAATTCGTCGAGGTGCGGACGAATCTCCTTGTCGATGAACTGACGAACCGCATCCCGAACCATCAGATCGGTGTCGGACCACTCGATCATCGCTTACCCTCTCGGCCGCGGGCCCCCTGTGCGATTCAGCGTTCTGCGCGCTGATACGCGGTTACGACGGCGGCGCCGCCCAGCCCGATGTTGTGCTGCAGCGCCGCGGTCACGTTGTCGACCTGGCGCTTGTCGGCGGTCCCGCGCAGCTGCCAGGTCAGTTCGGCGCACTGCGCCAACCCGGTCGCACCCAGCGGGTGCCCCTTGGAGATCAGCCCGCCGGACGGGTTGACCACCCAGCGCCCGCCGTAGGTGGTGTCGCCGTTGTCGACCAGCTTCGGCGCCTCGCCGGGACCGCACAGACCGAGGGCCTCGTACAGCAGCAGCTCGTTGGCCGAGAAGCAGTCGTGCAGCTCGATCACCTGGAAGTCCTCGGGACCCAGCCCGCACTGGTCGTAAACGCGTTGTCCGGCTTGCACATTCATGTCATAGCCAATGAGGTTTTTGGCGCTTCCGTCGAATGTCGACGCGAAGTCGGTGGTCATGGCCTGGCCGACGATCTCCACCGCCTGGCCGGCCAGCCCGTGCCGGTCGACGAACGCTTCCGAAGCCACGATCGCCGCGCCCGAACCGTCCGAAGTCGGCGAGCACTGCAGCTTGGTGAGCGGGTCGGAGATCATCCGCGCCGCCAGGATGTCGTCCAGCGTGTAGGACTCCTGGAACTGCGCGTACGGGTTGTTGACGGAGTGCTTGTGGTTCTTGTAGCCGATCTTGGCGAAATGTTCTGCGGTGGTGCCGTATTGCCTCATGTGCTCGCGGCCCGCCGCGCCGAACATCCACGGTGCGACGGGCATCGCGAACTCGTCGATCTCGGCCATCGCCTTGACGTGCTTGCCCATCGGCGATTCGCGGTCCTGGGCGCCACCGCTCAGCGCGCCAGGTTGCATCTTCTCGAAGCCGAGCGCGATGGTGCAGTCGGCGATCCCGCCGCGGATGGCCTGTGCGGCCAGGAAGAGCGCCGTCGAGCCGGTTGAGCAGTTGTTGTTGACGTTGACGATCGGAATCCCGGTCATGCCCAGCTCGTAGAGCGCGCGCTGCCCGGACGTCGAATCGCCGGCGACGTAGCCGACGTAGCCCTGCTGCACCTCGCGGTAGTCGACACCGGCGTCCTGCAGCGCGTTGGTCCCGGACTCCCTCGCCATGTCCGGGTAGTCCCACCCCTCGCGCCGGCCCGGTTTCTCGAACTTCGTCATGCCAACGCCGACGACGTAAACCCTATTGGACATAGCGCGCACCTTCCCAGCCGTTGATCCGCCTAGACCCCCAGTGTGCAACTTAGCCCCATCGCGCCCTCGGCGGGGCCCCTCTGCGTCGTCGCCGAGCCTGTAATTTTGCAGGCCCCCACTCGCACTTTGTCTGCAGATTTACAGGCTCGGCGAACGCCTCACAGCGTCGCCGGGTGAATCACTACCACCGACTTGGTGCGCGGGCCCTCGTCGCGCAGCAGCGCGATCACCCGGCCGTCGGCATCGCTGGCGGCATAGACGCCGTCGATACCGGCCGGCGAAAGTGGCCGGCCGTTGCCGGTCGCCCGGGCTTCGTCGGCGGTGAGGTCGCGGCGCGGAAACATCAGCAGGCACGCCTCGTCCAGGGTCCAGTTCAGCCGGGGCCGCTCGGCCAGGTCGTCCAGCGAGCGCGCCTGGTCCAGCCCAAAGCGGCCGACACGCGTGCGCCGCAAGGACGTCAGGTGCCCGCCGACCGCGAGCGCGGCACCAAGATCGCGGGCCAGCGCACGGATATAGGTTCCCGACGAACAGTCGACCTCGACGTCGACATCAACGACATCGACAACGCCGCCGCCGGATCCGTGGCGCGCGGCCAGCATCTCGAACCGGTCGATGCGCACCGGCCGCGCCTCCAGCTCGACGGCGTGGCCCTCGCGGACCAACCGATAGGCGCGACGGCCCTCCACCTTGATCGCGCTGACCGCCGACGGCACCTGCCGGATGTCACCGCGCAGCCTGGCGATCGCGGCGCCGATCGCCGCGTCGGTCACGTGCGCTGCCGAAACGCTCTGCAGCAGTTCGCCTTCGGCGTCCTCGGTGGAAGTGGTCTGACCTAGACGAATGGTGGCGGCATACGACTTCGACGCCCCGGTCAGCAGGCCGAGAATCTTGGTGGCGCGGTCGACGCCGATCACCAGAACGCCGGTGGCCATCGGGTCCAACGTTCCCGCGTGACCCACCCTGCGAGTGGAAAAGATGCGGCGACAGCGTGCCACGACATCGTGACTGGTCATTCCGGCCGGCTTGTCGATCACGACGATTCCGGGTCCGGTGGGGCTTTCGCTCATAGCACGATCGCGGTCAGCACCAACCCGCGCTCGACCGACCAACGGCCCCGCAGCTCCGTCAGCGGCGGACCCGACAGCGCGGCGCCGTCGATCAGGATCTTGGAGACGAACACCCCGGCGGTTCCCCCGCCGGGGTGTTCGAGGTCGAACACGATGTGGGCGTCCTCGAAACCCAGCCAGCGCTTGGTCAGCGGGAACCAGGCCTTGTACGTTGCTTCCTTGGCGCAGAACAGGATCCGGTCCCAATGCAGGCCGTCGGGCAACGCGGCGATCTCGTGGCGTTCCTCTTCGAGGGTGATGGCGTCCAGCACACCATTCGGTAACACGTCATGCGGTTCGGCGTCGATGCCCACCGAGCGCACCGAGTTGGCGCGTCCCACCACCGCGCCGCGGTACCCGGTGCAATGGGTGAGGCTGCCCACTACGCCGTCGGGCCAGCAGGGCTCCCCCTTTTCGCCCTTGAGGATGGGCACGGGCGGCAGGCCGAGCTCGCCCATCGCGACCCGGGCGCAGTGGCGGACGGTGATGAACTCGTTGCGCCGCTTGGCAACCGACTTGGCGATCAGCGGCTCCTCCTCCGGCAACGGGGTCAGATCCGGCGGATCGGAATACACCTCCGCGTACGCCAGATCGTCGGACACCGTGTCGGGCAGTACCGACGACACGAGCAGGCGCGCCGTCACCGTGACTGCCGCTGCCGCAATCGTTCCCGGAACTGCACGGCCTGCCGGCGCATCTCGGGGGTGATCACGAAGTGACCGCCGAAGTCGTTGAGGTAACCGGGCGCGTACTGGGGATCCGGCAACACCTGGCGCAGCCAGCTGTACGGCTTGCGCCGCCGCCACTCCCGCGGGTAACCCACCGACACTTCCTCGAAGCGCACGTCGTCATACCAAGTGGTTCGCGGGATGTGTAAGTGACCGTACACCGAGCAGACGGCGTTGTACCGCGTGTGCCAGTCGGCCGTCTTGGTGGTGCCACACCACAGCGAGAATTCCGGGTAGAACAACGCGTCGCAGGGATCCCGCACCAACGGAAAATGGTTGACCAGGACCGTCGGTGTCATCCAGTCGAGCTGTTCGAGGCGGGCGCGGGTGCTGGCCAGTCGCTCGCGACACCATGCCTCGCGAGTGGGGTAAGGCTCTGACGAGAGCAGAAACTCGTCGGTGGCCACCACGTTGCGCTGCCGTGCGATGGCCAAGCCCTCGGCTTTGCTCTCGGCCCCCTCGGGCAAGAAGGTGTAGTCGTAGAGCAGAAACATCGGCACGATCGTCGCCGGGCCGCCGCGTTCGGTCCACACCGGGAAGGGATGCTCGGGCGTGACCACGCCCATCTCGTCGCACATGTTGACCAGGTACTCGTAGCGCGCCCTGCCGAAGACCTGCATGGGATCCCGGGTGGTGGTCCACAGTTCGTGGTTGCCCGGCACCCAGATCACCTTTGCGAACCGCCGACGCAGCAGGTCAAGCGCCCAACGAATGTCATCCGTCCGTTCGGCGACATCGCCGGCCACGATCAACCAGTCGTTCGGCGACGACGGGTGCAGCGATTCGGTGACTGGCTTATTGCCGAGGTGGCCGGTGTGCAGGTCGGAAACCGCCCACAGCGTCGGCTGCGCCCCATTAGTCGATTCATGCCGAGCCACGAGAAACAAGCCTAATGACTTGCGCCCGAATGGGCGGTTTCGCAGCCTCGTCGCGGCCTTGCTCAGCCGTAAACGCGCCCGGTTAGCACAAGTTCAGGTTTGCGTGTGACGTCGCGCACGCGACTTGTAAACTCCCCCGCAAGGGACCGCTGAGGCGTCAGGGGGTGTCGTGTTCGCCAATCTGCGTGTGATCGGAGCGCTTGGCGCGCTGGCCACGGCGGTGGTGGTGGGTTGGCAGAGCGCTCCGCCGGGGCCAAGCGGAGGGCGTGGGCCCGTCGAGTTGCGGTCGACCGCCGAGCCGATGGAGACCACGATGAAGAGTCCCATCGTGGCGACGACCGACCCGCGCCCCTTCGACGCGTGCGAGGACATTCCGTTCGACGTCGTGCAGCGCCTCGGGCTGGCGTTCACACCGCCCGAACACGAGGACGGGCTGCGCTGCCACTTTGACGAGGGTAACTATCAGGTGGCCGTCGAGCCCATCATCTGGCGCACCTACGACCAATCCCTGCCCGCCGACGCCGTCGAGACCACGATCCAGGGTCACCGCGCGGCGCAGTACTGGGTCATGAAGCCGACCTATCACAACAGCTTTTGGTTCTACTCGTGCATGGTCGCGTTCAAGACCGGCTACGGGGTGCTCCAGCAGGCGCTGTACTTTTCGACGGTCTACTCCAACCCCGACGTCGACTGCATGTCCACCAATCTGCAGCGGGCCAACGACCTGGCGCCCTATTACAAGTTCTGAACGCCGCCGGCGCCTTAACCTGGGGACTGTGAGTACGACCTCTACCCGGCCCGGGCAGCCGAAGCCGGGCACCCTGAGACGAGTCGGCGACAGCGCGCTGGGCCGGCTGTTGGGCCTGCCACGGGCAACCACCGATTACACCGTGGATCGCGTGCACGTGCCTATGCGCGACGGGGTCCACCTGGTGGCCGACCATTACGCACCAAGCACTGGAAGCCCCATCGGTACCTTGCTGGTCCGCGGACCCTACGGTCGCGCGTTTCCGTTCTCGCTGGTATTCGCCCGGCTGTATGCGGCCCGCGGCTACCACGTCCTGCTGCAGAGCGTGCGGGGAACGTTCGGGTCGGGCGGGGAGTTCGAGCCGATGGTCAACGAGGCCGCCGATGGCGCCGACACCGTCGCCTGGCTGCGCGAGCAGCCCTGGTTCACGGGGCGATTCGCCACCGTCGGGGTGTCGTACCTGGGCTTCACCCAGTGGGCGGTGTTGCAGGACCCGCCGCCGGAATTGGCCGCGGCCGTCATCACCGCGGGCCCGCACGATTTCAACGCCTCCGTCTGGGGTACCGGCTCGTTCGCCGTCAACGACTTTCTGGGCTGGAGCGACCTCGTTGCCAACCAGGAGGACCCGCGGCGCATCCGGGTGGTGCTGCGTCAGCTGCAGGCCCGGCGCAAGTTGGCCGAGGCGGCCGGTGCGGTGCCCATGGGTGCCGGAGCCCGGGCGCTCCTGGGCGAGGGCGCGCCGTGGTTCGAATCCTGGGTCGAGCATCACGACGAGCGCGATCCGTTCTGGGATTCGCTGCGGTTCAGCGAGGCGCTGGACCGGGTGGGGGTGCCGGTGCTGCTCATCGGCGGCTGGCAGGACATCTTCCTGCGGCAGACGCTGCACCAATACGCGCATCTGCGCGGCCGGGGCGTCGACGTCGCGCTCACCATGGGGCCGTGGACGCACAACCAGCTGCTCAGCAAGGGGCTGGCCACCAGCGCCCGGGACTCGCTGGACTGGCTGAACGCTCACCTGAGCGGCGCGGCTGACCCGCGCCGGCCCGGTCGGGTCCGCGTCTGCGTCACGGGTCGCGGCTGGCACAACCTGCCCGACTGGCCGCCCGTCACGACGGAACGGGTGCTGTATCTGCGGCCCGGCGGCCACCTGGGCGAGACGGCGCCAACCGACCTGACGGGGTTGACACCGGCGACATTTCGCTACGACCCCGCCGACCCCACGCCCACCACCGGCGGTCCGCTGCTGTTCTCGAACGGGGGTTATCGCGACGACAGCCGCCTCGCATTGCGCGCCGATGTGCTCGCCTTCACCAGCGTCACCCTCACCCACGATCTGCACGTCTACGGGAATCCGGTGGTCGAGCTGACGCACAGCTCCGATCATCCCCATGTCGATCTGTTCGTCCGGGTGAGCGAGGTCGACGCCAGGGGCCGCTCCCGGAACGTCAGCGACGGCTACCGACGGTTGGTTGCCGCGACCGATGGCGCGACAGGGACCGTCAGCGTCGAGCTCGACGCGATCGCCCACCGCTTCCGCGCCGGCTCGCGAATCCGCGTCCTGATTGCGGGCAGCTGGTTCCCCCGCTACGCGCGCCACCTCGGCACCGAAGAACCTCTGTTGACGGGCGAGCAGTCCAAGCCGGCCACGCACGCGGTGCACTATGGACGCTCGCGGCTGCTGCTTCCCGTCGGCCCCGGCGATCCGTCAGGCGACCGCGTCGCGGACCCGGCAAGCGACCTGGTCTAGCGCGGCCTCGTCGTACACCGGCTCGGCCAGGCTGACATCGGCGGGTGTCAGCGGGAGCTGCACCCAGCTGATGCAGCCCGCGTACTCGGGAGTGCGAGCGATCCGCACCGGCTCGGCCAACGGGATCACCGACACCACCAGCACGGCCAGCTTGCGCTTGGGCCGGAAGTCGAGCCGGTCTTCGCGCACCGACTCGGCGGTCCAGATATGCAGGTCCTCGATCGCCGAAAGACCATCCGGTCGGTTAACTTCTTGCGCGGCAACCACTTTCGCCGCGGCCCGCAGCACCAGGTGCTCGTCGGTGCTGTCGGCGCCCCCGGCTTGCAGCACGTCCCGATGCTCGGGTCGGACGCGAGCGGCGTGGCTGTGGGCGACCGTCGGGAACAGCAGGAACTCACGGGCCGTCAAGTCGAACCGCTTCTCGCCGATGCCGCCCTTACGCAGCAGCACCCGCTGCCGGCCGTCGAGCAGCGCGTGCACCACCGCGCTCCACTCCTTGAGCGCGGGCATGGTCGCGGTCAGCGTCATGTCGCGCCGGCGAGGCGGGCCACCACCTCGGGCCGACGCAGCGGTGGAACGGTCTTGGGCGGCTGGCGGCGCGGCGGCAAGGCGGCCAGCAACCGCGTCGTCGTTTCGGTGACCTCGGCCACCGCCGTCTCGAAGGCCGAGGCGCTTGCGGCGGGCAGACGGGTCGGGCGGGTGATGCCGCTGACCTTGCGCACATACTGACGTGCGGCCGCCGCGATCTCATCGGGCGTCGCCGCCGGCTGCAGCCCGCGCAGTTCGGTGATGTTCCGGCACATGCCCTCAACGATAAGCGCGCCGGCGCGTTGTCATGTCCGCCACAGGGGCCTCCGCGGGGAACGGTGGTTATTGTGCCGCCGGGGCCAGGGAATCATGCGGCTGGCCTGACCGCCGAGAGCGACCCTCTACGGTGAGACCCATGACCGACGACATCCTGCTGATCGAGACCGACGAGCGGGTGCGCACCCTGACCCTCAACCGGCCCCAAGCCCGCAATGCGCTGTCTTCGGCGTTGCGGGACCGGTTCTTCGGCGCCCTGACCGACGCCGAGACCGACGGCGACGTCGACGTCGTCATCGTCACCGGCACCGATCCGGTGTTCTGCGCGGGGCTGGATCTCAACGAGCTGGGCGGCCAGTCGGCGCTTCCCGACATCTCGCCGCGGTGGCCGCCGATGACCAAGCCGGTGATCGGCGCGATCAACGGCGCCGCGGTCACCGGCGGGCTGGAGGTGGCCCTGTACTGCGACGTGCTGATCGCATCGGAGCACGCGCGCTTCGCCGACACGCACGCCCGAGTGGGCCTGCTCCCCACCTGGGGGCTCAGCGTGCGGTTACCCCAGAAGGTGGGCATCGGCCTGGCCCGCCGGATGAGCCTCACCGGGGACTACCTGTCCGCCGCCGACGCGCTGCGCGCCGGCCTGGTGACCGAGGTGGTGCCCCACGACCGGCTGGTGCCAACGGCTCGTCAGGTGGCGGCGTCCATCGTCGGTAACAACCAGAACGCGGTACGGGCGCTGCTGGCGTCGTATCACCGGATCGACGACACGCAGACCAGCGCGGGGCTGTGGCTGGAGGCGATAGCGGCCAGGCAATTCCGGACCAGCGGCGACGATATCGCCGCCAACCGGGACGCGGTGCTGCGGCGCGGGCGGGCCCAGGTGCGTTAGGAATAGCCAGGCGATAGCCAATACGATCCAACAACCACATATCGCCGCACCCGCCCAGGAGGAATCGATGCGTGCCGGCCCCCTTGCCAAAGGGGCCCTCACCATGCGGGCCCTCGGCGGCCTGACCCTGGCGGCGGCAGCTGCGATCGCGGCGCCGGCACCGCAGGCGGGTGCGCAGCCGCCACCAGGATTTCCCAGTCTCGACGGTTTCACCGCCGTCCCCGCGGACGGCTACGCCGCGACTTCTCGCCAGGGCGGCGGACCCCGAATCAGTTTTTCCGCATCGCCGACCCTGGTGTGCGACTTCTATGGCGGGACGGCGCCCTCGCCGCAACCGTCACAGGACATCAAGTGCAACGGCGACATGCCCGGAATGGACGACATTTCGTTTCCCGGCGGGGGCCACCCAAAACCCGGCGATTGCGTGTTGGGCGCGGTGAATTTCAAGGGTCCGGGCTACGAACTGAGCCGGATGTCCTACTCCGGGTGCGAGGGCGGCCCGCCCACGCTGCCGTCCGGCGGCAAATCGCTGGGTGCGGGCCAGAAGGTGTCGTACCTGAACGTCACGTGCGCGGTGGGCGCCGACGGTCTGGTCGCCTGTCTGGACACCACCAGCGGCGATCACGGGTTCGTCCTGCAGCGCTCGGGAAGCTGGGCGTTCTAACCCCGGTCAGCCGAGGGCCGCGCGCAGCGACGCGACGGCATCGTCGATCGAGCCGACGGTCGAGTAGCCGGCCGCCAGCCGGTGGCCACCGCCGCCGAACGCGGACGCCACCGCCGCCAAATCCACGTCGGCCTTGGCCCGCATCGACACCGACCAGTGCTGCGGGTCGACCTCCTTGAAGACCGCCGCCACCTCCGCCTGCTGCGTGGTCCGCACGATATCGACGATGCTTTCAACTTCCTCCTGGCGAGAGCTGATCCAGTCCGGATGCTCGACGACCGCGTAGACCAGCCCGCGACCGTCGACCGCGTCCGGCACCAACTGGGCCGAGGCCAGCACCCGCGACAACAGCGGCAGCCACCCGAACGGGTGGGTATCCATCAGCGTTCGGCTGATCGCGGCGTTGTCGACGCCGATGTCGACCAGCCGGGCCGCCAGCCGAAGGGCGCGGGCGCTGGCCCAGCGGAACGATCCGGTGTCGGTCGTCAGGCCCGCGTAGATGCAGTGCGCGACCTCTTTGTCGATCGGCTTCTCCCACATGTCGAGGATGTCGGCGATCATCATCGTGGTGGAATCCGCCGACACGTCGATGTAGTTGGCGGTGCCGAAAAGGTCGTTGGAGGCGTGGTGGTCGATGACCAGCAGCTGCCGCCCGGGACCGGCCAGATCGCTCAGCTCCCCCAGCCGCTTGAGGCTAGGAATGTCAACGGTCACAACCAGATCGACGTCGCGGCGCATCGCATCGGGGCTGACCAGCAGCTGACAGCCGGGCAACGATGCCAGCGACTCCGGCAGCGTCGCGGGCGAGGCGAAACTGACCTCGACGCGCTTGCCGCACTCGTCCAGCACCAAGGCCAGTGCCAGCCCCGCGCCGATGGTGTCGGCGTCGGGGTGGACGTGGGCTACCACCGCGATCGTCGCGGCGCGTGACAGCAGCTCGACGGCGCCGAGGGTGTCGACGCGTGCCCCCACACCCGGGGCACCGGCCAGTTCAGTCTTCGGGTCGATCGTCGTCACCGGTGCTCCTGTCGCGCGCGTCGCTGGCCCCGCTGAGATCACTGACACGATATGGATCGGCCTCCCCCGCCGGCTTGGCACCCGAACGAACCCGCGCGAGATCTGCGTCCGCGGCACGGGCACGCTCGAGCAACTCGTCCATCCGGTGCACGCTGTCGGCCGTCGTGTCCCGGGTGAACGTCAGCGTGGGGGTGAAGCGCACGCCAGTGCCCGCCCCCACCTTGGTGCGCAGCACGCCTTTGGCCCGCTCCAGCGCGGCCGCCGCGGCGGCGTAGTCGGGTTCGTCGTCGAGAGTGCGCCCCATCACCGTGTAGAACACCGTCGCATCGTGCAGGTCCGCGGTGACCTTCGCGTCGACGACGGTAACGCCGTCCAGCCCCGGATCCTTGATCTCGAATTCGATTGCCGAGGCGACGATCGTGAAGATCCGTTTCGCCAGCCGGCGCGCCCGGCCGGGGTCAGCCATCAGGCGCGCTCCTTTTCGACCAGCTCGTAGGACTCGATGATGTCGCCTTCCTTGATGTCGGAGTAGCCCACCGTCATACCGCACTCGAAGCCCTCGCGGACCTCGGTCACGTCGTCCTTTTCCCGCCGCAGCGAGGTGACCGTGAGGTTGTCGGCGACCACGATGTTGTCTCGCAGCAGCCGGGCCTTCGCGTTGCGGCGCACCACGCCCGAGCTGATCATGCACCCGGCGATGATCCCGACCTTCGAGGAACGGAACAGCGCCCGGATCTCGGCGCGACCCAGCTGGTTCTCCTCGTAGATCGGCTTGAGCATGCCGCGGAGGGCCTTTTCGATCTCGTCGATCGCCTGGTAGATGACCGAGTAGTAGCGGATCTCGACGCCCTCGCGGTTGGCCAGCTCCGTCGCCTTGCCTTCGGCGCGCACGTTGAAGCCAATGATGATCGCGTCCGAGGCCGACGCCAGGTTGACGTTGGTCTCGGTGATGCCGCCGACACCGCGGTCGATGACGCGCAGCGCGACCTCGTCGTCGACCTGGATGCCCATCAGGGCCTCTTCCAGCGCCTCGACCGTACCGGCGTTGTCGCCCTTGAGGATCAGGTTCAGCTGGCTGGTTTCCTTCAGCGCCGAGTCCAGGTCCTCCAGGCTGATCCGCTTGCGGGACCGCGCCGCCAGGGCGTTGCGCTTGCGGGCGCTGCGCCGGTCGGCGATCTGGCGCGCGATGCGGTCCTCGTCAACGACCAGGAAGTTGTCACCGGCGCCGGGCACCGACGTGAAGCCGATGACCTGCACCGGCCGCGACGGCAGCGCCTCCTCGACGTCGTCACCGTGTTCGTCGACCATCCGGCGGACGCGACCGTAGGCGTCGCCGGCGACCACCGAGTCGCCGACCCGCAGCGTGCCGCGCTGCACCAGCACGGTGGCGACCGGCCCGCGACCGCGGTCCAGGTGCGCCTCGATCGCCACGCCCTGGGCCTCCATGTCGGGGTTCGCCCGCAGGTCCAAGGCGGCGTCGGCGGTCAACAGCACCGCCTCCTCCAGCGCCTCGATGTTGGTGCCCACCTTCGCCGAGATGTCCACGAACATCGTGTCGCCACCGAAATCCTCTGCCACCAAACCGAATTCGGTGAGCTGGCCACGAATCTTGGCCGGATCGGCTCCCTCCTTGTCGATCTTGTTCACCGCGACCACGATCGGCACATCGGCTGCCTGCGCGTGGTTGATGGCCTCGACCGTCTGCGGCATCACGCCGTCGTCGGCGGCGACCACCAGAATGGCGATGTCGGTGGCCTTGGCGCCGCGGGCACGCATGGCGGTGAACGCCTCGTGGCCCGGGGTGTCGATGAAGGTGATCGGCCGCTCGGTGCCGTCAAGGTCGACGGATACCTGGTAGGCGCCGATGTGCTGGGTGATGCCGCCGGCCTCGGCCTCGCGGACGTTGGCCTTGCGGATGGTGTCCAGCAGTCGGGTTTTACCGTGGTCGACGTGACCCATCACGGTCACCACCGGTGGACGGGTCTGCAGGTCTTCCTCGGTGCCTTCGTCCTCGCCGTAGGTCAGGTCAAAGGATTCCAGCAGCTCGCGGTCCTCGTCTTCCGGGCTGACGACCTGGACGTTGTAGTTCATCTCGCTGCCCAGCAGCTCGAGCGTCTCGTCGCCGACCGATTGCGTGGCCGTCACCATCTCGCCGAGATTGAACAGCGCCTGCACCAGCGCCGCCGGGTTGGCGTCGATCTTCTCGGCGAAGTCGCTCAGCGACGCGCCGCGGGCCAACCTGATGGTCTCGCCGTTGCCGTGCGGCAGCCGCACGCCGCCGACGACCGGCGCCTGCATCGAGTCGTATTCCTGGCGCTTCTGCCGCTTGGACTTGCGCCCGCGCCGGGGCGCACCGCCGGGGCGGCCGAACGCGCCGGCCGCGCCACCGCGCTGCCCGGGACGGCCACCAGCGCCACCGCCACCACCGGGACGGCCTCGAAAACCTCCCGAACCGCCCCCCGGCGGGGCACCTACCCCACCGCCACGGTAGTTGCCGCCACCGCCGTCGGAGCGGCCGCCCGGCCCACCGGGCCGGCCACCCCCGGGTCGCGGAGCGCCGGGCCGCGCCGGGCGACCTTGCCCCGCGGCACCGCCGGGTCGGGGCGGCATGCTGCCGGGCGATGCGCCCGGGCGCGGCGCGCCCGGCCTGGCCGCTCCTGGGCGCGGCGCCGGTGGACGCGGGATGGGCCGGTCGACGGGTTGCGCCGACGAGAAGGGGTTGTTGCCGACGCGTGGCGTGCGGACTCCCGGCTTCGGCATCGGACCGGGACGCGGGCCTTGCGTCGTACCCGGATGCGGTGCGGGCTGGCCGGTTGGTTGCCCGGGGGCCGGCGCTGCCGGTTGTCCGGATGGGGGCGCCGACGGCCGTGCTGGCGCCTGGGGTGCGGCTGGCGCTTCAGTGGTCGCGGCCGGGGAGCCCTGCGCTGCGGCCGCGACTGGACCGCCGGCGGGCTTGGCGGGCGCGGCGGTCGCTTCGCCGTTCCCGCCGGCCTTGCTGATCGCCTTGTCGAGGGCCTTGTCGAGCGCTTTGTCGGGCGCCTTGGCCGTGGCCTTTGCAGAGCCCCCAGCGGCCGGCTTGCTGCCCCCGAAGGACTCGCGCAGCCGGCGAGCCACCGGTGCCTCTACCGTCGACGATGCGGATTTGACGAATTCGCCCTGTTCATTCAGCCGGGCGAGAACTTCCTTGCTGGTGACACCGAGTTCCTTAGCCAACTCGTGTACGCGGGCCTTACCTGCCACTAGATCTCCTGTCTATGAGGCGACAGCAGTGGGCCGCGCCTCGGGTTTAGCTATGACGCATTGTCATCGGGACTTCACGGTGTGCTCATGTTCTTTGCTACCTGTTCTGTTGCCGGGTGACCCGAGCCCTTTGAGGTGCTCGACCACCGCGGAGGTGTCCGGTGAACCGGCGATGCGCAACGCTTTGGTGAAAGCCCGCCGCCGAATCGCCTGTTGCGCGCAGTGCAGCACGGGATGCAGCCACGCACCCCGCCCCGGCAGGCTACTCCCCGTGTCAACGATCACGGCGAATTCGCCGTTCCCGGTTGACACAGCGACCACTCGAAGCAGTTCGACGGCCAACTCTCGCTTTCGGCACCCCACACACGTCCGCACGGGTCCATCTGTGTGTCCGTGCGCCCGGCTGGTTTGGGGGGCCGAAAGCTCGCGCTGGATCACGGCTCAGTCTAGCGTCACTTGACCGGAGGTCAGAACCACCCAAGGATGCGCTGCGGCGTCGCGAGGACGCGGCCCTAAGAGGCGGTTAGCTAGCGGTCGTGAGCCATCCCGTGGGTGGCACCGTGTTCGGGCGCATCCTCGCCATGCCCCGGTGAATCGCCGCGAATGTCGATGCGCCACCCGGTGAGCCTGGCGGCCAATCGGGCGTTCTGGCCCTCCTTGCCGATGGCCAGCGACAATTGGAAGTCGGGCACCACCACGCGGGCGGCACGGGCGGTCTGGTCGATGACCGACACGGAGACCACCTTCGCGGGCGACAGCGCGTTGGCGACGAAGCGGGCCGGGTCCTCGTCGTAGTCGATGATGTCGATCTTCTCCCCGGAGAGCTCGCTCATCACGTTGCGGACACGCTGCCCCATCGGACCGATGCAGGCGCCCTTGGCGTTCAGGCCGGGAACGTTCGACCGCACCGCGATCTTGGAGCGATGGCCGGCCTCGCGGGCCACCGCCACGATCTCCACCGACCCGTCGGCGATTTCGGGGACTTCCAGCGAAAACAGCTTGCGAACCAGGTTGGGGTGGGTACGGGACAGCGTGATCAGCGGCTCACGGGAACCGCGGGTCACACCGACGACGTAGCACCGAACCCGGTTGCCGTGCTCGTAGCTCTCACCGGGCACCTGTTCGGCCGCCGGGATCACGCCCTCGGATGCCTTGGTCTCGCTGCCTATCCGGACGACGACGAGGCCACGCGCGTTCGCCCGGCTGTCACGCTGGATCACCCCCGCGACGATCTCCCCCTCGCGGGTGGAGAACTCGCCGTAGGTCCGCTCATTTTCGGCGTCCCGGAATCGCTGCAGCATCACCTGCCGCGCGGTCGTCGCGGCGATGCGCCCGAAACCCTCGGGCGTGTCGTCCCATTCGCTGATGACGTTGCCGTCCTCATCGGTCTCGCGGGCGATCACGCGAACGACGCCGGTCTTGCGGTCGATGTCGATGTGCGCGTCCATCTGATGACCCTGGGTGTGCCGGTAGGCGGTGAGGAGCGCGGATTTGATCGTCTCGAGCAGTTCGTTGACCGAGATGCCCCGATCCACCTCGATCGCATGCAGCGCGGCCATGTCGATGTTCATGCTCCGGCCTCCGTCCTCCGGGCCTGACCCATACTCGCCAGTTCCAGCTCCGCCTGTGCCGGCGCCGAAAATTCAACCTGCACAACGGCTTTCACGATTTCAGCGATCGGGATCTCCCGTACCGTCCAGTCCCGGCCGTCGCGGACCACCAGCGCGACGGTGTGATCGCGCGTCTCGCCGACGCGGCCCGTCAGCTGCGATCCATCCGACAACGCCATCTCAACCTTGCGGCCACGGGCGCGGCGGAAGTGTTTCTCGCTGGTCAGCGGGCGGTCCACACCGGGCGAACTGACCTCGAGCACGTAGCGGTCACGAATGCTGTCCAGGCCGTCCAGCAAAGCCGAGGCCGAACGCGACAGGGTGGCGATCGTGTCGAGGTCGAGGGGGTCGTCACCGTCGGCGATCACCGTGATCCGCGGCGGGCGCGTCCCGGTGTCGATGACCACGTCTTCGATTTCATAACCGGCGCGCGCGAACTCTTCACCGAGTAGCTCGATCACGTGCGTCTGCGAAGGTAGCCCGGTGGTCACGGCGAGCTCCTCATCTTGAGTTGTCCGGTCATCTGGCCCCGGCCGGAACGCGCCTCCGCGTTCCCGCGAGAGCCAGCTATCAACGATACGCCAGGAATCGCGGATGACGGCGTGATCGCCGCGTGGTCGCGGTCCTCGGACCTGCCGTCTTCCCGCCAATGGCAGGATGTTGCTGTGCCCAGCGCAGTACCTGTGACCAACAGGCGGGGTGTGCTCGCCGGTGCCGCGGCCCTCGCTGCGCTCGGGGTGGTCTCATCCGCCTGCGGCGAGTCGCCACCCAAGCCGCCCCCCGTCGAAGACCTGTTGGGACCGCTGGACCAGGCCAGGAAGGACACTGCGCTCGCCGGTGCCGCCGCCGCGGCCCTCGGCAATCCGCCCCAGATCGCGGCGGCGTTGACCGTGGTCGCCACCCAACGCGCCGCGCATGCGCGTGCCCTGTCCACGGAGATCACCCGGGCGGCCGGCAAGCTCACCTCCTCGTCGAGCGAAACGACCAGCCCCAGCCCCAGCCCCACCGTACCGGCGGCCCCGCCACCGCCGCCGCCACCGCTGTCGGACGTGATCAATTCACTGCGCGCCTCGGCCGAGAGCGCCAGCCGCCTGGTGACTACGTCGTCGGGCTACCGGGCGGGGCTGCTGGCGTCCATCGCCGCCTCCTGCACGGCGTCTTACACCGTGGCGCTGGTCCCCGGGGGTCCGTCGATATGACGTCGGGCAAGGACGCCGACAACGCGGCGCTGTGCGACGCGCTGGCCATCGAACACTCGACCATTTACGGCTACGGCATCGTGTCCGCGCTGTCACCGCCCAGCGTCAACGGCATGGTGGTGGAGGCCCTGGACCAGCACCGCCAGCGTCGCGACGACGTCATCGCGATGCTGGCCGCCCGCAAGGTCAACGCCCCCGTCGCCGCTTCCGGCTACCAACTGCCGATGCTGGTGGGCAGCGCGGCGGACGCGGCGCGGCTGGCGGCGCGGATGGAGAACGACGGTGCGACCGCGTGGCGCGCCGTCATCGAGCACGCGGAGACGGCGGATGACCGCGCGTTCGCCTCGACGGCCCTGACGCAAAGCGCGGTCATGGCGGCCAAATGGAACCGGGTGCTGGGCGCCTGGCCGATCACGACGAGCTTCCCCGGCGGCAACGAGTAGTCATCGGCTAGCCCGGTGGGCCGGTCGCGCCGTGCTGCCCGAACAGCAGCCCGCCGGTGCCGCCCGCACCGCCTGTCCCGGGGGTCCCCAGGCCACCGCCGCCGGCACCGCCGTCGCCGCCGTTGCCGATCAGGATGGTGTTGCCGCCCGTACCGCCGTTGCCGCCGGCACCGTTGATGGTGCCGCTCCCACCTGCACCGCCCGCCCCGCCGGCGCCCCCATTGCCAACCACCATCGAACCGGTGCCGCCGTCACCCCCGTTGCCGCCCTTGCCTGCCATACCGCCCGTGTCATTCCCGCCGGTTCCGCCGACCCCCCCGCCGCCGCCGGCGCCGATCAGCACGCCGCCACCGGCGCCACCGCCGCCGTTGCCACCGTTACCGGCGACCATAAACCCGATACCGCCCTGGCCGCCGAACCCGCCGGCCCCGCCGACGCCGAGCAGCCCGGCGGCGCCGCCGAACCCGCCATTGCCGCCATTACCGCCAATCTCGGTCGTACTGACACCGCCCTGGCCGCCGCCGCCACCGGCCCCGCCGGTGCCATACAGCATCCCACCGGAGCCGCCGTTACCGCCGATGCCTCCCTTAGCGGCGGTG
>Ga0335076_10002510_pt1 | contig 18277 bp, 15 predicted proteins | sample Lox_Sample_25_FD_206717 | JGI IMG/M metagenome (GOLD analysis project Ga0335076, IMG submission 206717) | Soil microbial communities from Loxahatchee National Wildlife Refuge, Florida, United States - Lox_Sample_2.5 | ecosystem: Environmental > Terrestrial > Soil > Wetlands | place: USA... | reverse complement strand
CCACTGTTCCATCAGCCAGTCGCAACACCGGGCAATCGGCGTCCGCCGGGCGGTCACCCGACCAAAGCGTCGGCAGGTCGGGCGAATCGGGCGTTACCCAGTCATGGCTGATCTGATTGCGTGCGAGGAACCGGCGCAAGTCGCTGCAAGCGGTGTCCCAGCGCGGACCGAATAGCGTTACGCGCGCCCTGGGCGGCTCGGCAGCGAGTCCCTGCAGTCCTCCGATGCGCTCGCGGGCAAGCGCACCGATCTTCACTGAAATTTCGGGCGACGCGGCCGCGATGGCATAGTACTGCCGAGCCTCGACACGCATGACGCGTGAAGGTTCCACCGCGCGATAACCACCGGGAAACGGCGTGCCCAGTGCGATCGGCACCTCGCCGAAGATGGTCCCTGGGAGGCGCCAGCCCAGCCTGCGGTCGATCCCTTCGATTACCTTCACGACCTCGATCTTGCCCGCCAGCACCGCGAACAGCGCCCGCTCTCCCCCTTCGTGAACCGCCCACTCTCCTGCGCCAAGGTGCAGGTCGGCGGAGGTTTGCGCGAGACGCTCGAGATCGCTCACCGCCAGCGTCGAAAACAACGGGATCGAGCGGACGTCGTCAACCGTCAACATGCTTCGTTTGGATTCATCATGAGCAGACCGATATGCCGCCAGACGACCTCATTACGAACGTCAGACCGGTCGGCACCGAGTTCTGGGCTGGAGATGATGTCGGAGCCAGGCGCGATTATGGCAGCTTGGCGCGTTCGATGCGGCGCGAAAACCGCGCCGCTCTAGGGAAGCTCTTTCTCCTCATTGCCGACGAGCGCCCGATCGCTCTTCGAACCGTCTGCATGCGATTTCACAGCATGAGAAGAGCCGCCCCGCCGGCACCCTCATTTGACGGGCGCTGTCTGGAGACATCTTAAGCATTCAAGCCTGCGCCCAATGAGCCGTAACGCTAGTCGGGGATGCCGCGGCCGGGCGCTACCCTGTACCTCCTGGCCGCCAGCACCTTTCAGCGCTCGGACACGCGGGATTGCACGAGAGGAGAGCATGATGAAGAAAAGGTCAGTTGTCTGGTTGGCAGCGCTCGGGTACCTGATTACGAGTTTGGCTGTGGTGACCGCCAACGAGCAGGTGGCACCCGATACCGGCGACCGGAAGATGGAGGCAAGCATACTGATTGTCGATTCGCTCGACGCAGTGGCCAATTGGGTGAAGGATCCCAAAGGCGGCGATGGGGGCCGCATTCGAAAAGCCACGGTAGGGCAGAAGCTCCTCGTGCCGATCGTCGTTACCGGCCTCAACACGACGGAATTCGGCCAAGCGGGCATCGTGGCGGACATGCAGTTTGTCGCGCCCGGCGGCAAGGTGATATTCAACGGCAGGAAGTGCTGCAACGCCATTCGCGGCGATCCGCGCACGCCCGGCTTGGTCGTGCTGAATCCGGTGCTGGATCTGACTTCCGAGGATGGAGATCCGTTGGGCACTTACGAAGTCAGGGCTACGGTAAGCTACGGCGGCCGCACCGCCAGCGCCAGCGAGAAATTCGTTCTTCAATCGGCCACCGCGGACACGCCCGAAGCGGCAAAGGAAAGCCCGCCTCCCGTCGCCACCGCCGCCGCTCCCAGGCGTCCGAAGACTAATGCGGATGCACGCGCCTGCCTCGACGCTACAGACAACGCTGCCGTTATGCGCTGCGCCGAGAAGTACCGCTGACGCTTCTGGTATTTTTACGAAGGCGAGGCACCCACGGTAGCCGACGACGCCTTCTCGCGGTCGCGTTTTCGAATACACTTGCCAGTGGAATGGGCGTGGTTGAAATCTATTCCGCGTAGGTCGCGCCGGGCCGTCGCCGATGAGAAGCTGCCAGCACACCGAACGGCTGTTTCGCCAATCGCCAGCGTGTCGGCCGGCGCTCTAACCGGCATCGACTGCTGACACCAGCTTCGCGCGCAAGCGCGCTCGGCGTCTCTGCAAAGAACGCCGGCGTCTGCATCAAGTCCGCATCGTGGCGTGCCTGCAGAATTCGCCACCATGCAAGCGACCTCTCTAGCCCTCGACCACCTGCTGTGCGCCGTCGGCGATCCCATTGCCGAGCTTGTCGATATCGGGCCCGGCCATCCTGAGTTCCAGCGGGCGCAGATCATCCGTGCCGCCGCCGGCATCCTGGCAAAAACACCGGACAAGCTGCCTGAAGTCGAGCGGGCGATTCGGACAACCGATCGGTTGGCTTTATCTCCCGAGATCCGCGCCCACTTCGCCGCCGCCGAGGCGTGGCTGACGGGGAACCCGCTGCTGACCGCGGAGATCTATGCGCGCATCCTCAGCAAGTGGCCGTTCGACCTGCTGGCGCTGCGCCTCGCGCAGTCGTGCTATTTCTTCTTGGGTTGGCATGACCGGCTGTGCGCGATCATCGATGCAATTGTCCCCGCGTGGACGCGCGATCGGCATGGCTTCTCATTCCTGCTCGCGATGGCGTCGTTCGCGCACGCCGAAAACGGTGATGCCACCTACGCCGAGGCGCTCGGGCGGCAAGCACTGGAGCGCGACCCTGGGTGCCCGCTCGGCGTGCACGCGGTAGCGCATGCGATCGCCGAATCCGGCCGACCTGCCAACGGCGCGCAATGGATGCGCGATCAACGAGCGCAGTGGGCCGGGGAGAGCCGGATGCGCACGCATAACGCATGGCATCTCGCGATGTTCGATGTGGAAGACGGAAACGTCGACTCCGCGCTCGGCATCCTCGACGCGTGGTTGCTCCCCGCGAGCGCGCGATCGCCACTCGATGCGAGCGACGCTGCTGCGCTGCTATGGCGCCTTGCCGCCGAGGGCGTCGTTGACGACGGCCGCTGGTGCAGGGTGTCCGACGCCTTCGAACGAAAATTGACGCCGGGATTCTGGCCCTATGTCGATCTGCATGCGGCTCTCGCGCATTGGGCGGCTGGAAAGCGGGCGCGGGCGCGGCGCCTCGCGAAGGCGATCGAGCGATGCGCCCAGGGCGGCGACTACGCAGCCTTGCGCGCCCGGCACATCACCCGTCCGGGTTTGCACGCGCTGGCGGCCTGGGCCGATGGCTGTTACGGCGAGGCCGCTGGGCTTCTCGCGGGATTGCAACCGTTGCTCGGCGAGGCGGGCGGAAGCCGCGTGCAGCTCGAGGTCTTCAAGGGTATCGAGCAAGACGCGGTTCGGCGGCACCGCGCTCGGTCGCACAGGCCGGTGGAACGAGCATCAACAGTGCTGCCGACAAAGCCTCGCACGAATACTGAGCTTATCTCAGCTTAATGTTGATCATCGCCCGCGCAAGCGCGGGCTCTACGCTAGTCAAGGAGACGTGAAATGGAAGAAGGAAGCAGCTATGACGGCACCTGTTTTTGCGGAGCGGTCCAGTTCATCGTAAGCGGCGAGCCGGTCGCAATGGGTTATTGCCATTGCGATTCCTGCCGACACTGGTCGGCTGGGCCGGTGAATGCGTTCACGCTCTGGAAACCCGATGCGGTGCGAATCACTCGCGGTGCCGAGAACATCAGCACCTATAACAAGACCGCGCGCAGCTATCGCAAATGGTGCAAGTCCTGCGGCGGGCACATCTTCACAGAACACCCTGGATGGGGCCTTATCGACGTGTACGCGCCTGTCATTCCGCGGCTGCAGTTCACGGCCGGCCTGCACGTGAACTATCAGGAGACTGTATTGCCGATCCACGACGGCCTTCCGAAATTCCAGGATATCCCGAAGGAAATGGGTGGCTCCGGCATCAACATCCCGGAAGAGCCCAAGGCAGTGACACCCGCCTCGAAAGCGGCCTAGTACAGTCACGAGTCCGCGCGCGCCGCCCGCTTCCGCCAGGTCGCGGGCGGCAGCCCGAATTCGCGCTTGAACGCCCGGTTGAATGCGGCCTCCGATTCATAGCCGACGTCCGTGGCAACCCGGATGATCGAAGCATTGCTCTCCCGCAACTGCCTCGCCGCGAGCGAAGTCCGCCAGCGGGTAAGGTATTGCATGGGCGGAGCACCGACCAGCGCATTGAACCGTTGGCCGAGCGCGGAGCGGGACAGTCCGACCTTTCTCGCGAGCTCGTCCACAGTCCACGGATACGCCGGTTGCTCGTGCAGAAGCGATAGCGTGCGGCCGACGTGGCGGTCGCGCAGCGCCGCCAGCCATCCCGATTGGTCGGGTGGAAGCTCGTCCATGAAATGGCGGATCGCCTCGGCAAAGAGCACTTCGGAGAGCCGCGCCAGCACCATGGCCGAACCCGGACGGGAGGATGCGCTTTCCGCAACCGAGTACTGGATCGAACTCCGCACCCAGGCGGCCGTGCCGCCATCGCGCATGCTGACCTTGAGCAGACGCGGCAGGCTGAGCAGGATGGGCTCGGCCAGCCGGCCGTCACACGCGAGGAATCCGCAGACGATGCGCGTCGTCTTCCCCGCATCGCCAGCTTTGAATGGCGTGATCTCACCTCGCTTGAGCAGCTTGTCCAGACTCTCGCCCGTGATTTCGGTCGGCTTGATGCGCGACGCAACCCCAGTTGCCGTCTCCAGCACATGCCGATCGCCCGCCGGAAACAGGACGAGATCGCCGGCGCGAAGCTCGACCGGATCTCCGTCGAGCAGGCGTGCGTAGCACATGCCCTCCGTCACCAGGTGGTACGGCATGACGTGATCGGCATCCGGCATCAGCACGTCGGCGATGGCTCGAGCCGGTGCGGTGAGATACGACCATCGCGCGCGCAGTTCCATCTCCAGAAACACGGCGCCGGTGAGCCGGACCGCCCCCATTACTTCGGAAAGTGCATCCATGTAGCAACGCTAGCGCAGGGAAATCAGGGGAGTTCGCCGGTCGCGAAAAACCGTGTCTCCAACCCGGAGGACACGAGACTTTTCTCGACTCCCTCGGCGATGGCACGCGCTTTCGCACCATGACGCCGGGCGGCGTCGCGCTGACCCTGCACTAGAAGCACGCGAGCCAGCGCGGCTTCCGCCTCCATCTGGAGGCGAACGCGTCCGACGTCTTCCGCCAGCGCCGCAGCTCGAGACAACTCTGCCTGCGCCTCGACATGGGACTTCTGCGCAGACAGAGCCTCGCCGCGCCATCGTCGCGCGCATGCCTCGAGCTCACGCAAAGCGTTAGCTTCAGCCATCGCGAGCAACTCGTCGGCGTATGCCCGGCAACGGCTCGCCTCACCTGCCGCGAGGGCGATCTCCGCCAATCCGTCGATGCACCGGACCATCAAATAGCGCTCAGCGGTGCGGCGCGTTTGCTCGAGCGTGTCCCGCAGAGCAGACGCGACATCCTTGTGCCCGAGGCGCGAGCGGGCAACCGCTACGTGCGCGTCGAGCGCAGGCCGCCAGAACATGATCCCGCTGTCGCGCGCCAGCGCAAGTCCGCGCTCGAGGTGCTCGACCGCCAGTTCGCTCTGCCCCAAGTCCAGCAGGAGGTGTCCGATGAAGTCGTAGGCGACGAACTGATAGCGCGTCTGCTTGAGGCTCTCCAGCCAGTGCAGCGTCTCTTGCATACCGGACCACGCCTCGCCGTAGCGGCCAGTGCACGCCCGTGCATGGTCGAGACCGAGAAGCGTTGGCCCAATGTGCCACTGCAGATCCGCGGCGCGGGCGATTTCCAACGCCGCCTCGAAGCTTGCCATGGCGCGCGGATAGTCGCCGAGGCCCTTGGTTCCGACGCACGCGTGCCCGATCATCATCAGGTTCTCGGACTCGTAGCTTTTGTCTCCGATGCCGCGCGCAAGCTCGATCGACCGCGTGTAGCAGGCTATCGCCGCTGCGGGCTCGGCGTTCGCGAAGTGTGCTTCGCCACGGCCGTGATAGGCCTGCACCGCGACCAGATCGGCGAATCCGGCGCGCTCGCAAATCTCGACCGCCTGCTGGTGGAATCCAATCGCCTGGTCGTTCGAGCCGGTGCTCCATGCAACCGTCCCGAGATGATAGAGAGTATCGGCGGCGCGGTGCTCGTCGTTCATCGCGCGACACTCCGCCAGCGCTTCGGTGAGGCACGCCGTCGCCTCCTGGTACGCATCTGCGCGTCGATACGCCATGCCCAGCTGGACCAGCGCGTCGCGCGTCTTTTCGCGGTCGCCGCCAGCGCGCACTGCATCGGCCACGAGGCGAATGTCGGCCACCGCGCCTTGACTCTGTCCGGCCAATGCGCGCGCTGCTCCGCGCCGCTCGTAGATCGCGAGGCGTTGGGTCGCGTCGAGCGACTCCGGGTGCGACTCGCATAGGACGACCGCCCGATCCAGCCAGTGCAACGCATCGCGCATCGCGAACAGCATCTGCGAGCGTTCCGCTGCGAGGATCAGATATCGGAGCGCCTTCGACCAGGCGTGAGCGCGCTCGTAGTGTTCCGCAAGCTGTGCATCGCGCTCGTGCATTTCGACGTCGCTGCGGCGTTCCATGGCTTCGGCCACCGACTGGTGCAGCAACCTTCGCCGGGCTCCGCCGATGTCCCGATAGACCACCTCACGCAGCTTGTCGTGGCTGAAGTCGTATACGCCGCCTTCGGCTTCCTCGCGCAGCAACCGGCGTCTGACGAGCGCCTCCACTGCCTCCAGCAGCTGCTCCTCGGCCTCGCGCGTCACTTCGAGGAGAGTCTCGAAGTCGAAGCGCCGACCCAGAACCGCCGCAGTTTCCAGTGTCGGCCTGAGATCTCTGGGCACGTGCGCGAGCCGGACGCGCACGGCGGCGCGCAACGCGTCCGGTAGCAGTCCCGGCGCTCCACCCACGCGTGGTTCCAGTTGCGTCTCGCCTTCGCTCAGGGACTGCAGAATCGAAATAAGGAAGAACGGATTGCCCTCGGTTTCGCGATGCAGGCGCTCAGCCAATCCAGGTGTGCCGAGATTCGAATCTGCGAGCGCAGCGACGAGTTTCTCGATATCTCCAGGGGCCAGCCGAGCCAGCGGCAGCCGGCGCGCGTCGGTTTCTCGGCGCAGGCTCTCGACCAGCCGCGCAAATCGCTCGTCATTGTCGATTTCGTCGTCGCGATAAGCATAGATGACCAGCATCGAGTTCTGCGCCGCATGGCGCGCGAGATAGTGGAAAACTTGCGCGCTGGCGTCGTCGGCCCACTGAATATCGTCCACCATGAGAACAAACGGTCGACCGCTTCTCGAGGCCGCGAGGAGCTGGCCCACTGCACGCGGCAGGCGCGCTTGCCGCGCCTCGGGAAAGTCGTTAGACAACCGAGGCAGGCCCGGAAAGCGCTCGCCTACCTCGGGCACCAGGGCGGCGAGCTCGGCGAGCGACACTGGCGCCAGGCTACCCAGCGCGGCAACCGATGCCCGGTCAAGTGTCCGCGTGACCAGGTCGATCACGGGTTGGTACGGCGTCGCGCGCTCGATTTCGTAGCAATTCGTCGCCAGCGTCGGCAGGTTCAGGGCGTCGGCATGACGCGCCACCTCGCGCATCAACCGGCTCTTCCCGATACCAGGCTCGCCTTCGATCAGCGCAACGTGCCCAGCGCCGGCGCAGACTCGCCCGATGAGGCCGATGAGCAGGTCGTACTCGTTGCTTCGGCCGACGAATGGTGAGCTGTCGCTCGTCGAACCGACCGGCGGAGCGAACTCGGGCTGGCTCGATGAGGTCGGGGCAGCCGCGTCAACGTCGGTCGCTACCGGCGCAACGTCCAGGCGCAGACGGCCCGCGGCGCGTACCGCTCGTGCGGCATCCAGGAAATCGCGTCGTTCCTCCTCTGGTATGGCAAGCGACGCGGCGAGCCGTTCGGCGAGCCGGCGCGATGGACGACGCTCGTCGGCTTCGATCTTTCGGATCGAGAAGCCCGAGCAGGAGACGCGCTGCGCGAGCGCTTCCTGGGTCAGATCCAGCGCCTTGCGGCGACGCCGCAACCAGTAGCCAAACGAAGACGTCCGGTCCTGCACTTCCTACCGCTCCCTCTCCGGTGCTCTCGAGGCGTTGCATACTAGCAGCTTTGTCGCGCCTCTTTGTCCCGCTATTTTGTCCCGCTTTGCGGGACCACTTGCGCCCTCCCGAGGGGTGAAATACCGGCACGTCGTTCGACGACGCCGGACCGGATCCGACGACCGGCAGGACAGCGATCCGATGCCGGAACAAATCCCCTTCCATATCACCAGGAGTACAACCATGTCCTCAGTCGTTTCCGCTTCACCGCCTGCCATCGATCTGGCCGCAGTCAAAACCCGCCAGCAGGCGGCCTGGTCTACCGGCAACTATGCCGTTGTGGGCACCACTCTCCAGATCGTCGGTGAGAATCTCTGCGAAGCCCTCGATCTGCGCGCCGGCAACCGCGTCCTCGACGTCGCTGCCGGCAATGGCAATGCCACGCTTGCGGCCGCACGGCGCTGGTGCGACGTTACCTCTACCGACTATGTGCCGTCGTTGCTCGAGTCCGGCCGGGCCCGCGCGCAGGCGGAAGGCTACGCGATCGAGTTCCAGGAGGCCGACGCGGAGAACCTGCCCTTCGCCGACGCGTCGTTCGACGCGGTGGTGTCCACGTTCGGCGTGATGTTCACGCCGAACCAGGACAAGGCGGCAAGCGAGCTCGCGCGTGTCTGCAGGCCCGGCGGCCGGATCGGCCTCGCGAACTGGACGCCCGAGAGCTTCATCGGACAACTATTCAAGACGATCGGCAAGTACGTCCCGCCGGCGCCGGGCGTCAAATCGCCGGGACTGTGGGGCACGAAGGCAAGGCTCGAGGAGCTGTTCGGCAAGGCTGCCCGGGAGATTCGCACCACCAACCGCGACTTCACGTTCCGCTACCGCTCGCCGTCGCACTGGATCGAGGTATTCCGCACCTACTACGGCCCGATGACCAAGACTTTCGGGGCGCTCGATGCCGAGAAGCAGGCCGCTTTCACCCGGGACTTGCTGGCGCTCATGGAGAGCGGCAACCGTTCCGGGGATCGCACGCTCGTGTTGCCGAGCGAATACCTCGAAGTCGTGATCGAGCGGCGCTGAGCACGCGTGCATCAGCCTGAGCCGTTCTTGCGCGAGGCGGGAACCGGCCCCGGCGTCGTTTGCCTGCACGCAAATGCGAGCAGCTCGGGGCAGTGGCGCGGGCTGATGGACCTTCTCGCGCCAAGGTTCCGCGTCCTCGCTCCCGATTCGTATGACTCCGGCAAGAGTCCGCAGTGGCCTTCGGACCGGATCATTCGACTTCGGGACGAGGTCGCGCTCATCGAGCCGGTGCTGGCGAAAGCCGGCTCGCCGCTGGCGCTGGTCGGGCATTCGTATGGTGCCGCGGTCGCGTTGATCGCAGCCCTTGCAAACCCTGGCCGGGTACGTGCAATGGCTCTGTATGAGCCGACGCTGTTCGCGCTGGTCGACGCGGAGACGCCTGCGCCGAACCAGGCTGAGGGAATCCGCAGCGCCGTGGCCGATGCCAGCGCCGCCCTCGACGCGGGAGACCGAGACGCGGCGGCCGAGCGATTCATCGACTACTGGATGGGGACCGGAACCTGGAAGCAGACTCCCGAGCAGCGTAAATTGCCGATCGTGGCGTCGGTGGCGAACGTGCGGAGATGGGCGCATGCTCTCTTCACGGAACCCACATCGCTACAGGCATTCCGCTCACTGGACCTCCCGGTGCTGTACATGATAGGCAAGCGGTCGACATCGTCGGCTCACGGGGTAGCACGGCTACTGACGAGCGCATTGCCGCGGGTCGAGCTGATGGAATTCGAGAATCTAGGGCACATGGGTCCCGTCACCGATCCTGACCCGGTCAATGCGGCAATTCGCCGGTTTCTCGAGCGAGCCTAGCCCTTCGCTCAAGCACCAATCGGTCCTTATCGCTGAGGTCGAAACGCCGGGCCTCTGGTTATTGGAAAATCGTGGGCCGTATTAAACTTGGTGTTCGGATCTGCGTAACGCGAGGCAAGCCATGAACGAGAGCAGCAGCGTGATCGTCGACGCCTGGAATACCGTTCTGTTCGAGAAATTCTGCCGCTTCAGGCACCTGCTCGTCGAAGGTCTGTCGCAGCACAGCGATGCGGCGTTCGAGCGCTGCCGCTATCCCGCAGGCGCACGCGTACTCGACGTGGGCTGCGGCTTCGGCGACAGCACACTGCGGATCGCCAGGCAGGTCGGCCCGGCCGGGGAGGCGGTCGGCGTGGACTGCGCCGAGAACTTCATCCGTGCGGCCGAGACGGACGCGCGCAAGCAAGGAGTCGACAATGCACGCTTCGTCGTAGGTGACGTGCAGCAGGGTGAACTGCGCGGCCCGTACGACCACGCATTCGCGCGCTTTGGCACCATGTTCTTCGAGATGCCGGGCGCGGCCATGCGCAACGTGCGCAGAGGGCTCAAGCCGGGCGGCACGTTTACGCAGATCGTGTGGCGCCGGCGCGAGGAAAATCCGTGGCTGCATGAGGCCGAGTTGAGCGTCAGGCAGATCGTGCCGGTCGTGTCGCACGAGGATTCGGACCAGGTGCACTGCGGCCCTGGACCGTTCTCGATGGCGGGCCCGGATATGGTGAGCAGCATGCTGCGTGGAGCAGGGTTCGGGCGCATCACTTTCGAGCGTTACGACTGCGACATTTGCATCGGCAGAGACCTGGACGACGCCATCGAATTCGCGATGGCGCTAGGTCCCGCCGGCGAGATCATCCGTCTCGCGGGAGAAGAAGGCGCGAGACGCAAGCCTCAGGTGGTCACCGCGCTGAAGAAGACGCTGACGCCCTTTGCTCGGTCCGACGGTATATGGGCGCCGTCGAGCACTTGGTTCATTACCGCAACCAATCCAGCCTGACGCTGCGATTTCGTCAGGTAAAGCTTCCTCCGCGTGCGTTGTGACCGCCGTCCACCGTGATTACCACGCCGCTGATATAGGACGCGCGATCGGAAGCTGCAAAGACAACGACGTTCGCGACCTCCTCTACCGTAGCCGGCCGGCCGAGCGGCAGGCCTTTCACGAACTCCCGCCACCGCTCCGCATCGCCGAACCGGTCGGCGGCGCGCGTGCGCATCAGTGTCACGAGCCGTTCGGTCTCCACCGCACCAGGGCTCACCGCGAGCACGCGGATCCCGTGCTCGAGGCTGTAGCTGCCTAGGGTGCGCGTGAACGCGTTCAGCCCCGCATTGCCTGTGGAGCCGGCGATATAACCTGAATCCAGCCGATCGGCGGCGAGGCCGGTCACGTTGATGATCACGCCGTGCCCCCGCTTCTGCATCGCTGCGTAGTACGCTCGCGACATATTGATGTAGCCGAAGACTTTCAGGTCCCACGCCGTACGCCAGCGCGCCTCATCGACTGTTTGCAGATCGCCGCCGGGGATTGCACCGGCGTTGTTGATCAGGATGTCCGGCGTGCCGGTCGCAGCCATCAGAGCCGTGATGCTCTCGCTGCGTGACAGATCCAGCGCGTGCGGCGTTGCAGAGGTCTGGAAATCGGTTTTGATGCCAGAAGCCGCCCTTTCCAGCATCGCTCGATCGCGCGCCACCAGATGCAGCCCACAACCTTCCGCTGCAAGGCCGCGCGCTATCGCGAGGCCGATGCCCTTCGATGCACCGGTAACTACCGCTGTGCGAGTCTCGAGTCCGAGTTGCATCCCTTTCTCCGTGTTCTAACCGGGTACCCGAAAAGACACCGTTTTCGCCGTTCCTTCGACTCCGAGCGCAGCGCCCCCCGCTCGGAACCAACGACTTTAGAGTTTGTTATCGATCCACCAATGACCGTCGACCCTTCGCAAAGGTTTCACGGTCTGACGTGCCCTTGCTTTAGCGCCGCCACATATCCGCGATTCCAGGTCGGCGTGATCCACACTTCGTTGAGACACACGTGCGCAGGCAAGGCCGCTATATAGACGATCAGGTCCGCGACGTCCTCGGATTGAAGCATGCGTGCTCGGTCCTGCGAGCTGACCGGGACGGGACGCTGATCGAGGATCGGAGTGGCCACCTCACCTGGGCAAACGACGGTAGAACGGATGCCGTTGATGCACTCTTCGCAATTGATGCTGTGGCTCATTCCCACAACACCATGTTTGGCGGTGGCATAGGCGGCGCCCGACAGCGGACCGATCGAGCGACCCGCCATCGATGCGGTATGGATCAGGACGCCATTCTTCTGGGCTCGCATGATCGGAAGCGCTGCCAGCACGCAATAGAAGGCGCTGGACAGGTTGCCGTTCAAGACCTGATCGGCGCCGGACGCATCGAGCTCCGCCCAGCTGCGCCGGGAAATATTGACGCCGGCATTGTTGACGAGAATGTCCAGACGCCCATGGCGAGTGCGGATCTCCTCGGCGATATGCGCGGCCGCAGCAGCATCGGTGAGGTCGCTCGGCTCTACCTCCGACCGCCCTCCTTCCGCTGCGATAAGCGCTGCGGTTTCCCGCAAGGGCGCCTCGCGTCGCCCGCTCAACACCAGCTCAGCTCCGGCGCGAGCGAGCGCAATCGCTGCCGCTCGCCCGATCCCTGAGCCAGCGCCAGTCACCCATGCGATCTTCCCCTCGAGCTGTTTCAATCGGCCAATCCGCGGTGAGTGGAATTCATCGGTTTCAGCTGTGGCGCGACGCAGCTTCGTCTGCGCGGATCTGCTCTATCGAGCGCTCGCGATGTTTCAGCCACCAGCCATACTGCACCGGCCAGTCGTCCATCGCATCGAAGGCCCTTCTTCCCAGCGCAATCTCCGCCATCTGCGGCCAGCATGGGTTGACGAGGGCTTCGCGGGCGATCGCGATCAGATCCGCCTGGCCCTTCTGCAGAATGTCCTCGGCGACGAGAGGATCGACGATGAGCCCGACCGCCATCGATTTGATGCCCGCTTCCTTGCGCACGCGCTCGGCATAGGGCACCTGAAAACCCCACGTCCTCTTGACGCGCGCCGCCGTCGCCGAGCCGAACAGGCCCCCCGAGGAGCAGTCGACGACATCGATGCCGCGCGCTTTGAGCTCTCTCGCGTAGGCTACCGTGTCGTCGATGGTCCAGCCGCCTTCGAGGCCATCGACCGCCGAGACGCGCACGAACACCGGCTTGTCGCTCGGCCACACGTCGCGCAAGGCCCCGGCCACTTCGAGCGGAAAGCGCGTACGTCCCGCGAAGTCGCCGCCGTAGGCATCGCTGCGCTTGTTGGACAGCGGCGATAAAAACTGATGCATCAGATAGCCGTGCGCGTTGTGGATCTCGAGCACCTCGAATCCGGCTTCCAAGGCGCGCTTGGCAGCGTCCACCCAGTGCCCCCTGAGCACGGTGAGATCGGAGATGGAAAGCTGGCGTGGCACGATATGGCCTTCGGCCATGGGCTCGGCGGTGGGCGCGACGGTGTCCCACTTCTTCTCGCCGCGGGCGAAGTCTTCGGGGGTCAGCGCTCCGTTGCCGAACCAGGGCCGCTGCATGGAGCCCTTGCGACCGGCGTGAGCGAGCTGAATGCCGGGCACCACATTCTGCGACTTCATGAATGCGGCGATGCGTTTGAGCGGGGGAACGTGCGCCGCCGACCAGATGCCCAGGTCGCCATTGGTGATGCGGCCCTGGTCCGTCACCGCCGTGGCCTCGATGAAAACGCACCCTGCACCTCCCAGCACCAGCCGTCCCCAGTGAGCGAAGTGGAAGTCCTGGGCAATGCCATCGATCGCCGAGTAGGTCGCCATCGGGGCGATGACGACGCGATTTTTCAAGGTCGTCTCGCGGATGGTGATGGGCGTGAAGAGCAGCGGCTTGATCATGGCGAAGTCAAAGCGTCTGAGTCATGTGCGCAGTCTGCCGGAAGTCAGCAAGGGGCGTCCGACGGAATATCTCGATCTGTTGCGGTCACCTGACTCAACAAGCTCGTCTAGGAACCGTAGACGCCGCCGTTGATATCGAGCGTGGCGCCGGTGATAAAGCCGTCGTACTCGCTGGCGAGAAACACTGCGGCACGCGCAACATCATCGGCATTACCGCCGCGGCCGAGCGGTATGCCAGCCACGGTCGCCCTGGCAGACTCGGGCGTCGTGTGTGTGTTGTGAAAACTCGTCCCGAGAATCATGCCGGGCGCGAGGGCGTTGACGCGCACGCCCTGAGGACCGAGCTCGTTCGCCAGCGCGCGGGTAAACGTGAGGATGGCTCCTTTCGCGGTCGAATACACCAGCGAGCCGGGATGGCCACCTTTGCGCCCCGCGAGCGAGGATAAGTTGACGATGCTGGCGCCGCCGCCGGCTTTTGCAGCGGCTATCAGGTGCGACGTGGCCGCGCGCGTTACGCGGCGAACACTGCCGACGTTGAGCGACATCACCTCCGCCCAGAACGCCTCGTCGGCTTCGGCTATGGTTCTGCGCGCCACCAGCGAGCCGGCGTTGTTCACCAGCACATCGAGTCCGCCGAGGAACTTCGCCGCATCGCCAACGAGGCGTTCGCACTCCGATGGATCGGTGAGATCGGCGGCGGTGTGTGCGTATCGTCGCTCCAGCGTTTTCGCTTCAGGCTCCAATCCGCGAGCGGCATCGGCGCTGCTGCGATAGTGAACGAACACGTCGCAGCCGGCCGCCAGCAGCTGCCGGCTGATGGCCAGACCGATACCTTGGGCGCCGGCGGTGACAAGGGCGCGTTTGCCGTGGAGCTTGTGCATGGGAAGAGCAAGGACGTAGTTTGGTTGAATACTATAGCAAGTCAACGCTGGGGCCGGGTCGATGGGATAGAAGCAAGACTGCGCGCGAAGAGTTTAGGCCCTGCGATGGAGAGGTTGAGGTACCTGGGCGTGAGTCGCGGCGAAATGGTCGATGAACTAAATCGTCTGGGGCTGCCTTCCGCCCGAGGGAGGCGCTGGCCGCTGATGCCGTTGCAGCAGGTTCTCAAGCGACTCGAAGCTGCCCGAGGCGATAAGGATTTACCCTTGCAACAGCGCCAGGAAAGGCCCAGGCGAAGCGTGTCTGGTTGCTACTAATACGTCGTAACTAGCCTACATGCCCGACGCGTGAGGCTTTGCGGCGGTCGTACCGAAGGTTCGGATCTCAACTACGGTCGGATCGTCCAACGCTCGGTAGTGATAACCACGTCGGTCGCCGAGTACAGTGGGCATACCAGCTCGGGACATACAGGCAGCGTTCCCGCCGTGCAGGCGTAACCCAGCCAGGCAGTCATTGCTGCGAATCCGGCCAGGCCCGCAAGGCTGACGACGTACGGCCACAAGGGAGTTTCTCTCATTTCCCAATGATGGAAGCAAACCCTGCGCCAGTCGGCCACGGACTGGGCCTTGACTCGCAAGTGCGTCAGGATCGCAAGATCTCGCGCGACGGGAGTCGTACGGAGGAAGAAAACCAGCAAACAGCCCCTATCTCCCCGGCATATCGGGCTGGTTTGCGACAAACAGGGTGTGTGAGACTTTGTGTACCATTTCGGACAGAACCCTGTCCTCCGATCCACCGGTGACCGAGGGTTGGGTCAGCATCGTCATCTGATAGATATTCTTCAGATACAGTTTCACTTCAGCACTGATATGAGTTACCGATTGTGTTGGTGACGGGAAACCCTTGTGAGATCCGCCCTTCCACTCCACACGCAAAGTCTTGAACGACCACAGCACGCGGTTGGGCGCTTCAACCATCCCCGATTGCCCCGCAGAGAACTGCCACGGAGCCGCGGTTTCCTCGTGCATTTTGAGGGCCAAAAAAACGGCCAATTGACGCTGCGTAAAGCCTGGAACATGCCCCGAGGTCTCGACGACGACAGTCTCGGACTCGAGCGAAGTGGAAGGAGGCGCTGCCTGGGCGACGTTGGTCAGAACGCATGAAAAAACGATCGCCGCTATCGCCAAGGTTTTGCACACGTCGATTTTGGCATTCCGATGGGAGACGGCCTGCTCGAACCAACCAGATGAACTCGATATCTCACTGGTGCCCTGTGTCGCCATCAGACTCGCATCGCACGTACAGAGTTATTTTTTCTTGCCCAGACTTTGATAGCGCAACCGCTCGTATTCGATGAACTGGGCAAGGAATTGGGCCTGCAGCGCGTCCAGCACTGGATATTCGACCCCGGCGTCGTGCAGCCGAGCCAACTCCGAACCGCTCAGGCCGGCAACGAGCTGGCTGTGCACAGCAAAGGAGCCACCTACACCGACCACACGCGTCAACGGAGAGCGGTTGATGCGGTCGATGATCTGCGCCTGCGGCACGCCGTCCCTCGTCATCCGCTCTACGTCCGAGGCGGAGATGGGAGCCGCAGACGGAACGTGTTGCGGATACGGCACCCATGCCGGGGTGCCCGTCGGTCTGCCCGGCTCGTATTCACCCGGGCGCGTGGCGGGAACTGCGCTGTAGCCGGACTCGAGCTTGTCCACGTCAACCGGCTGCGGATAGCACGACGCGCAGGCCCCGAGAGAAGCACCCTGCATCCAGTAGAGGGTCAGTCGATTGACGTCATTCACGAAGGACTGCTGGAGGTAGTCCAGTACTTGATCGGATACGCCGATTCCCTTCAGCTTGCCAAAGTCGGATCCACGCAGGGCATAGGTAGTTTTCGCATTGCGAATGCGCTGGATCACTTCTTCCGGGGGTGCGCCGGATTGGCTCATCTTGACCGCTTCTGCGATCGCAAGCGGCTGCGTCAGCGCGAGACCCAGGTCAGCGCGCAATCCTCCGAGGCAGGCAACGGCAAAGATGAGACTTGCCTTCAGCCAGCTGCGTTGCATATGAGAGACCGAAAATTCTATCTGCAACCCTGCGATAAACGCCCAGGTCAGACGACCAGTATTAGCTTGCTCCTTTCACTGCACGGCGTCGAGTTCCTCCATTTCGCGCTGGAGGCAATGCAGCAGAGAAGCTTCGGGTCAGGGTGGAGAGCACCGTTAGCGGTCCGTGTTCGACCCACAAGAGACGGTAGCGTTTCCCGGGACCGGACGGTCAAACATGCAAAAGCAGACGGTGGCAGGATTGAAGCGCCACTGCGCCGGGACCGACTCTGACCGGACAGTGAACGATGCCGAGACGGACTGCGCCGCGAGCGCCGTTACTCACTGGTCGGACTCATCGCGACGAGCGATGGGAAGACCGCTGGGGCGGTTGAGCGTATCATCCCGCAACCGATCTTGTGTGCACGGATGAGGCGATCCGATGGTCCAAGCTCTACTGGCTTTCGCGCTCGCTATCCTAGTCGTATGCCTCGGGCCGTTGGTGTCTAGCCCCGCCAGTGCGCAGCAACCGGCGTCGCCGCGGCACATCGGGATCCTCCTCGTGGCGTATTCACCCGAGGACAAGCAGCCGCAAGAGCTCCGGCGAGGACTACGGGATGCGGGGTATACCGAGGGCCGCGACGTAGTGATCGAGTGGCGATCTGCTGATGGTGATTACGATCAGCTGCCCCGGCTGGCCGCCGACCTGGTCCAGCGCAAACTCGACGTTATCGTCGCTGACACCACCATCGCGGTGCTAACCGTGAAGCGGGCGACGTCCACCATCCCCATTGTCATGGCGCTCGCCGCGGATCCAGTCGGATCGGGCCTGGTCGATAACCTGGCGCGCCCCGGTGCAAATGTCACCGGCCTTTCTTTGATGACGGCTGATCTCAGTGACAAGCGGCTGCAACTGCTGAAGGAAGTTCTTCCCCGACTGTCTCGGGTGGCAGTGCTATGGAATCCGGGCACCCCGTTCCACGCGACCGCGGTTCAGGACCTCAAGGACGCGGCGCCGGCGTTGTCAACCGAGCTCACGTTCGTGGCCGTGCGAAGGCCCGAGCAGTTCGGTCACGCCTTCTTGGCTGTCAGTCGGGCGCACGCCGAAGCCCTCTACGTGCTTGACGACCCGTTATTCATGACTCACCGAGCCACGCTTCTCGAGCGCACGTCGAAGGTGAGAATTCCAGCCATCTATGGCCAGAGGGAGTTTACCGACCAGGGTGGACTGATTTCGTATGGGACGAACTTCGGCGACATGTTCCGCAGATCGGCCGGGTACGTCGACAAGATCCTAAAGGGTGCCAAACCAGGCGATCTGCCAATCGAGCAGCCGACAAAATTTGAACTCGTTGTCAACCTCAAGACCGCACAAGCTCTCGGCATCACGATACCGGAGTCGATCCTGGTCCGCGCCGATGAGGTGATCCGATAAGCGCGGCGGAATCCTGAGTGTTGCGAAGCGCCTCTGTCCTGAGAAAGCGTGATGCCCCAGATTGCTTCAAGGAGGAAGGATGGCTGACTACGCGCTGGCAAATTCCTGGGAGCGCGCCAGCCGCCGACTTGGACTACTCGAACAACATCTTGACCCCTTGACGCAACGCCGGATGAGCATGCTGGGGCTGCACCAAGGATCGCGATGTCTGGAGGTGGGAGGTGGACGTGGTTCGGTGGCAGCATGGCTTTGCGAGAAAGTGGGACCAAGTGGAA
>Ga0335076_10002509_pt1 | contig 18278 bp, 14 predicted proteins | sample Lox_Sample_25_FD_206717 | JGI IMG/M metagenome (GOLD analysis project Ga0335076, IMG submission 206717) | Soil microbial communities from Loxahatchee National Wildlife Refuge, Florida, United States - Lox_Sample_2.5 | ecosystem: Environmental > Terrestrial > Soil > Wetlands | place: USA... | reverse complement strand
TCAACGGCCATCTGCCAAGATCGCAAGTGGCCGTTCAACTGGTCGGGGTGGCCGGATTTGAACCGGCGGCCTCTTCGTCCCGAACGAAGTAAATCCGACTATTAGTGATTTGCCCGGCCTGCTTCGGGCCGATAAAATCCCAGGTAGATGGCACTATCGCAGTGCCGATGGGTACTGATCTGTGTCGCGTCATAGCGCTGAGTCCACGGTCAAATGACGGTCAAACGATCATGGGCTGGAGGGAGGTGCTGTGGGGTTCTCCCGGCGGCGGGCCGGCCAGGATGGCCGCCCGCGCTACACGGCGTACTACCGCGACCTCAAGGACCGCGAATGCTCAGCCGGCACCTTTTCGAACAAGAAGGATGCCGACCGGGCGTGGCAGCGAGCCGAGGCGAAGGTCGCCGAAGGCCGGTTAGGTGATCCTGGCCGCGGGCGGCAGACCTTCCAGGCCTATGTGGAGCAGGTCTGGCTGCCGGGCCACCAGATCGAGGCGACGACCCGGCAGAGCTACACGTACTCGATCTACAAGCATCTGATGCCGGAGTTCGGGCCGATGCGGATGATCGACATCCTCCCCGAACATGTCCGAGCGTGGGTGGCCAGGCTGAGGGATGCGGGCGTCACGCCAGTGACGATCCGGTACAACAAGGTCCTGCTCAGCGCTATCTTCACGACCGCCCTGAACGACCAGGTGGTATTCCTCCACCCGTGCAGGGGCGTCAAGATTCCCACCGTGCCCCAGAAGCCTCGCGCGATCATCACGCCGGAGCAGTTCGGCCGCGTTTATGACGCTCTGCCGGATGACACGATGCGGCTCCTTGCCGAGACAAAGATCGAGACCGGCTTGCGCTGGGGCGAGCTGACCGAGCTGCGCGTGAAAGACATCGACTTCCCGACCCGGATGCTGACCGTGAGCCGGGCTGTGGTCGAGGTGAACGCGAAGTTCCACCCGGCGGACGGCCGGTTCCTCGTCAAGGACTACCCGAAAGACGGCGAGTACCGCCGGCTCAAACTGACCAGCCAGATCGCTAGCAAGCTCAGGGCCTACGCCGGTGAGCGCGAGCTGTCCGATGACGATCTGATGTTCGCCATGCCGCAGCGCGGGCCTGTGCTCAAGGTGCTACCGAATCCGGGCCAGCTTGGCCGCACCGAGCCCAACGCCGCTGGCCGCACCTACCTGCACGGGACGCTCAGTGCTTACACGGCCGGGCGCTGCCGGTGCGAACATTGTCGGCGTGCCTTCGCCCAGTACCGCGCGCAACGCCGGGCGTCCGGTATGGACGACCCGCGTACGCCGCGCACCCGGGACACCGATGGCCACATCCCGCGCGACTGGTTCCGGAATCAGGTCTGGAAGCCAGCGCTCGCGAAGACCGGGGTGCCCGCGGTACGTCCGCACGACCTGCGGCATGCGCACGCCTCCTGGCTTCTCGCAGGCGGTGCCGACCTCCAGGCGGTCAAGGAGCGGCTCGGCCACGCCTCGATTGCCACGACGGAGAAGTACCTGCACACGCTGCCGGACGCGGACGACTCCACGCTGGACGCGTTCACCAGGATCCGTGAACGGTCCATGGTCAGTCGGTCGCCCCGCCGCCGCAGCCGCTAGCGGCGATGCGGCTAGCGTCCCAGGCCCAGCCAGGATGCGAACAAGCTCAGGTCCTCGTGCGCCCGCCGGGCGGCGACGATGGCTAGTGTCGTTTCCCGCACCATGGGGTGGTAGCGGGTCTGCTGCGGCGCGATCCGGCGGGCTTGCTGAAGGTACTGGAGCGCTCCGGCGTGATCACCGGCCATCACGTAGCCGCGGGCCAGGTCGATGCAGTGGTGGCCGCGGCGCACTGATGGCACGGTCGGTGCGAGCCGGATCTTGCGGGATCGCTTGACCGCCTCGTCGCCGTCCTCCAGTTCGACCGCCACGGCGATCTCGTGCTGGGCGACGTTCGAGGGCCCGAACGCCAGCCCGTAGTCGTTGCGGTCGGCGCCCATCCGGGTAGCCACCCGCCGGGCGGCGTCGACGTGCGCCCAGGCCTGCTGCGCGTACCCCGGCCCAGCTACCTTCGCAGCCCGGGCGGCCAAGATGGCTGAGCGCAGATGCGCCGACCCGTAGACCGACAGGGCCGGGCCGCTCATCGCCGCAAGGTCGTCACCGAGGTCATCGCGGACTTGGTCCATCAGGGTTAGGGCCGGCCCGAAGGCGGCTACAGCCATCAGCGAGGCGGTGCGCTGCCAGCGGACGCGCTGCATGCGCAACGGGTCCCCGGAACGCTCAGACGCCCACCTGATTCGCTCCACGACCTGGCTGCGCAGATCCACGTACCCCAGCAGCCCGGCGATGACCGCAGCTCCCGAATAGGCCTCGGCCAGCAGGGCGAACAACGGCGGCTGATCGCCTGGCTGCGCGGTATGCACAGCGCTGCCCAGCTCATCGAGCAGCCCGGGCAGGTCCGTGCCGATCTGCGCGAACTTCGCGGCCTGGCCGAGTCCGGAGATCCGGTGCACCTCCGCCGACAGCTCCGCCAGCGGCCGGGGCGTGATGCTCTCATCGGGCAGGTCGTAGGTGTCCAGGCTGCGGCGGATCAGCTCGACCGACTCGTGCAGCCGCGCCGCCTGGCCTGGTGGCTCCTCATACGGCTGGCCGGTGATGCGCGGCACGTCCACTCGGAGTGCCCGCGCCACGGCCCCGATTAACGCCGGGGTGGCGGGCACAGCCCCGGATTCCACCTTGGCCAGCAGGCTGTAGGACACATGGGCGCGGCGCGCCAGTTCCCGGGCCGTCCAGCCGCGGGTCTTGCGGATGACGGCGATCCGCGCGCCGACTCGTTCTTGCTCAGCCATGTGACCCCAGTCCCGGGACATTCAAGGGATTTGAAACTTCACCGGCACCTCTTGATCTCATGCTGCTTCCTGCCGACCACAAACCGCAACCGGAAGAGACATGAACAACCAGCCCACCGCCGTCACCGAGACCGTCGAAAAGCTAGAGGCCGCCACCAGCGGCCGGTGGGGCATCTGGCTCAGCGACACCGGCTGGTGGTGGGCCGCCCGCACCCAGACCCTCACCGCCGCTGAGCTCGCGGCCGGATGCCTGCACTTCATCCACGCCGACAGCCCCGACGAATTAGCCGAACGCATCCGCCACCAAGACCAGCTCATCGTCGGCGGCCAGGCGGCCCGCGCCGCAGTTGCCACGCCAGCTACCCGCTCCCGCACCTTCCCGGCTACCTCGGCTCACGCGCGGGAAGCGCGCTTGTTCCTGGCCACCATCCTCGGCGATCAGCCGCTCGCCACCGATGCGCTCCTCTGCTTGTCCGAGCTGGCCACAAACGCAATCGTGCACAGCCGCTCCCGCCAGCCCGGCGGATCGTTCACCGTCCGCGCCCAGCTCGACAGCCATCGGCTGCGGGTGGAAGTCTGCGACCAGGGCGGCCCTTGGCACTCGCCCGGTCAGGCCAGCGCGGACGAGCCGAACGGCCGGGGGTTGCTAATCGTCGGCCAGCTCGCGTCCCGGTGGGGCTGCGAAGGACACAGCCACTATGGCTGGACGGTCTGGTATGAGCTGGACACCAGCCGGTGACCAAGCGACTCCACCCGGCCCGTGATGACGCGGGGGCGCGGCTGCGCACGGCCCGGCTGCGGCGCGGCATGACCCAGACTGCCTTGGCCGGCCTGGCCTGTATCTCGCCGTCGTTCATCTCCATGGTCGAGACCGGCGAGCGGGAGCTGACCTGCGTCGGCGACATCGTCGCGCTGGCCGACATCCTCCGGGTCTCCCCGCTCTACCTGGCCGACGGCCGCTTGGACGCTTCCCCAACCGCACAGCGCCCCGGCCGTACAACGACGTTCCCGGCTGGCTGTGACCCCGGCACGCTGGCCTATCACCAGCACCTCGCCCACCAGTTCGTCCACCTGGCCAGCCAAGACCGCCGGGCTACCGGGGACTGGCTGCGCCGCCTGGCCCGCGAGCCCAGCGTGCATCCCTGGCTAATGCTCGACCAACTCGCCACAGTCCTGCCCACCCAGAAAGTGGAGCCACTATGACCTACACGCCCAGTCCCGCTCGCTCAACTGACCGCTGGTTCACCGTCGTGGACGGGGCCCGGCTGCGGCAGTTACGCCGCCAGCACGGCCTGTCGGCGGCCGAACTCGCCGGCAAAGCTGGCCTCGGCCTATCGACCGTGACCCGGCTGGAGGGCCAGCCCCGCCGGTCTTGCCGCACCCGGACGCTAGCGAGGCTCGCCGCCGCGCTCGGCCAGCCGCCCGCCACGCTGACCCCGGCCCAGCCATCACCCAGCCATGCCGCCCGCTGAGACGCCAGCCAGGCCGAGGGTACCCCGGCGGGTACTCGGGCCATACCTGCGCGACCTGCGCCAGCAGGCGGGGCTGACCGTCAAGCAGGCCGCCCAGCTGATGGAGTGGTCCGAACCGAAGCTGTGGCGGATCGAGACCGGCCAGACCACCCTGCGCACCTTGGATGTCCAGGCCATGTGTGCCGCCTACGGCGCTGAGCCGGGCCTGGCCCGGGCGCTGGCCGGGCTGGCCGCGCAATCCCGGGCGGATGGCTGGTGGCGCGCCTATGGCGGGATCATCCCTGATGACTTCGGCATCTACACCGCCTGGAGGACACCGCGTGCGCACTCACGGGGTATGCGCCCGGCCAGGTCCCGGGACTGCTGCGCACCGAGGCATATGCCCGCGCCCTCATCTCCAGCACCGGCCTGGACGGCGAAGAGGCTGACCGGCTGGTCTATGACTGCTTGGCCCGGCGGGTCTTGCTGACCCGGAACCGCTCTCCCTTGATGATGACCGTGGCCCTGGACGAGGCGCTGGTCCGCCGTCCCGTAGGCGGTCCGGCCGTGATGGCTGGGCAGTTGCGGTTCCTGGCGGACATGGCCGCACAGCCGAACATATGCCTACGGGAGGTACCCTACGCCGCAGGACGGCATCCCGGGCTGGCCACCAGTGCGTTCACCCTGCTGCACTTCCCACCCAGCAACCGCGGCAACGAATGACGACACAGCCATCGTCTATGCCGAGGGCCTGACTGGCGAGCTGTACCTGGACAAGCCCCACGAAGTGCAGCGATACCGCGAGGCCCACGCCGCCATCCTCGGCTGCGCGCTGGAGGAGGCCGCGACCCAGGACATGCTGCTAGCAGTCGCCAAGGACCTCGAGCGTTAGGCCGCCAGCCTCCGGCCTTCCTCAACAGGCGCCCTTCCGCCGGCGCGGAGACACATGTCAATGGTGGAGCGCCCGCAGCGAAGCGAGGACGAACGACCTTGCACATGTGGCTCCGTCCCGGCCACACTCGGGCGGCGAGGAAGGCCAACTCCCCACAGCCCGCCAACCGTGTGCTTGCCGATCTCACCGGGCAGGCCTGGCCCGGGCTGGCGGCTGCACCACATGCGGCCCAGACCCGCGGCCGTCCGCCTGGTGCGCGGCCCCAGCGGCCACCACCTCGCCCACCGGCACCGGAAACTCAGCATCAGCCCGGCTATCCGGCCGGACCGCCGGAGTGTGCGCACCGCCGGCGCGCGGAACGGGGTCGCCTGCCCGGCCGAAGGCGGCATACAACTGTTCTGCGGAGTGGCGGGCCGCCGCAGCCTGAGCGGCATACGCCTGCGCCGCCCGCAACTCGGCCACCGCATCCACCAGCGAGACCAGGTTCCGGGCCAGCGCACCCGCCTGGCCCATGCCGTCACCACCGCTGTCCCCAGTCATCACCAGCAGCCGCGCCGCGGTCCGCAACCCATCCCCCTCTGCGGAACGGCGCGGAATCCGGCGGAACGGCGCCCGGGCCGCCCGGTCATACCCATCCGCCGCACAGCGCAGCACCCGGCTGCCGGTCGCCCGCGCCGCCGCATGCAGCGCATCCGCCGCCGCCCATACCGCGTCCGCCCCGGAACCCGGATCTCCCGCAGCGCACCGGCGCAGGTGCTCCGCCCCGACAGCGGCCTGCCGGGCCGCGTGCCGGTAAATCTCGGCGCATTCCGGCGCAGTGATCCGGAAGGCCCCGGAACGCTCCGCACCCGCAACCTCTCCGCCGGTCCACCTTTCGCGCAGCCGGGGCAACGTCAACGAATCGTGCAACCGCCCGCCGCCATACCAGCGGGGCGTCCCGTCCGTTCCGGCGCAGCCGCGCAAGGTCACCGCGTACCCGGTCACCTCACCCGGGTTGAGCTCGCTGAACCGCTGCCGCACCAGCAGACCGCAGGCGCGCAGTCGGGCGAAGAACTCCGCCTCACCGAACGACTGCGCGGCAGCCTGCGCGACCGTGGCCCGCAACACGCCCCGCACCGCCGGGGCAGGCAGTCCGGCTGCTCCGGCCAGCGGGTCACGCACCGCCGGGTCACCCCACCGGGCCCGCAGCTTCGGCAACGTCAGGTCCCCCGCGAGCTTCCCGCCGCCATACCAGACGACCTGGCCATCCTTTCCCGTGCGCCCAGGCATACCGACCGCATACCCGGTCACCTCACCGGGGTTGACCGTGCTGTAGCGGCGGCGCACCAGCACCCCAGCCCGTCCCAGATCGGCGAAGAACTCGTCCTCGGTGCGCGCCCCGGCCGCTGCGGTGCACACCTCCCGCCGCAGCCAGGTCCGCGGCGGCTCATCCCACCCGCGCCGGATCGCCTGCTCCGACTCAGCACGGCTGTCCCGCCGGGCCGCGGTGCGATCTGCTGCGGCGGTGCGCCGCAACCCGAACCACTCCTCGGTGTCCCGGCACGCCCGGCGCAGCTTGCGGTAGCTGTTCCACAGATCCGGCCGGTGCCGGTCCTGGCGGGCCAGCGTGGCCACCAGGTGGATGTGATCCGGGGCGTGCCGGACCGCCACCCACCGCGCCCCCAAGTCGTCCCCGTCCGGGGCCAGGCCGACCTGGTGCATGACGTGCTCGGCGATCCGCGCCCACTCCGCATCCGACAGCACCCGGTCCTCCGGCGCGGCCCGCAACGCACAGTGCCACACTGGCTGGGCGTAGTTGTCCCCATTCAGCGCCGCCAGCGGCTGGGTCAGCAGGCCAGTCAGCCGCCGGAAGTCCCGGCGCCCCCCATCAAGGCGGTCGGGCTCCAGCTCAGCCGGATCCCCGAACCCGGCGACCAGCCGCGGGTCGGTGTGCTCGTTCTCTTTCCCCGGTCCGTACAAGTAGTAGAGCAGGTGCCGCACATTGGTGCCCCGGGTTACTTTCCCGATCATCTGCGCTACCTGATCCGGGTCATGGAATGTTCCGGCGCACGTGTTCCGCCGCCTCATCCATGCGCCGGATCACCCGCGTGCAGAATTCCGCCGTAGGCAGGAGATCCTCACCGCGTTGGCCGGTCGCATTCAGCCGGGCAACGGCCTGATTCAGGTTCGTCCCAATCCGCCGAACGAGCCCGGCCGCGGCCATCAGCTCGCTCAGCGCCTCCCGCAGCGGGGAGGCCGCCCGGGCCTGGACCCCGCGAGCTGCCGCTAACGTCGCCTCCGCCGCAAACGCCCCCCGCGCCACCCCACACCGTTGGGACGCACTGCTGACCTCTTCGAACTCGTCCTGAGTCAGCGAGAACTGCACCACCTTCGGCCGCGGCACCGCCTGCCGAGACCGCCGCCGCACCACCTCGCCACTCACACGATCACCCCGGGTTCCTGCAGACGCTCACCCCAATTGGGACCGCGCCCGGTCCCTCGCCGCCTGCCACCACTGAGATGGCGGTGCCCCCATTGTTTATCTCTGGACCGCGCCCGGTCCAGAGATAAACAATGGATAACTACATCTTGCTGTAAGTAGGCTCCCGACCTTGCTGTACGTAGGCTCCCGACCTTGTTTGCGGATCACATCAGCCCCTACGGCTTATGGATGAAGAGTGAAAATAGACGGCATCGCACAGAAGACAGCAATACGCTTTGACAGCGAGCAGTACCGATCTTGTTCAGGAGCCGTTAAATTGCGGGGACCGTGACCAGTGCAGCAGCAACCATAGCCAGCGGCACTTGGCGTGCCGGCTGACGTTGCAGTAGTTGTGGAGGCATGAGCGCTGACGAGGTCATGCCCTCCGCTGCGCAGGTCGAGGCAGCCGAGGCCGGGCAGGCTACTCATCCCGGCGAGCCGCATTCTGGCGGCACCGCGGGGCGGTTGAACTGGCTGCGGGCCGGGGTGCTGGGGGCCAACGACGGGATCGTGTCGGTGGCAGGCATCGTCATCGGGGTGGCCGGGGCCACGACGAACCGCGGCCCCATCTTCACCGCCGGGCTGGCCGGGCTGGTCGCCGGGGCCGTCTCGATGGCGCTGGGTGAGTACGTGTCGGTGTCCAGCCAGCGCGACAGCGAGCTCGCGGAGATCAAGCAGGAAAAGCGTGAGCTGGCCGCGACCCCGGAAGCCGAACTGACCGAGCTGACTGCCCTGTACGAAGCCAAGGGCCTGTCCTCGGCCACCGCCCGCACCGTCGCCACCGAGCTGACCGCCCGCGGCGCCCTGGCCGCCCATCTGGACGCGGAACTGCACATCGACCCCGCTGGCATCCCCAGCCCTGTCCAGGCGGCCGGCGCTTCCGCGCTGTCCTTCATATCCGGCGCGCTGCTGCCGATGCTGGCCATCCTGCTGCCTCCGGTCAGCCTGCGCGTCCCGGTGACTTTCGCCGCCGTCCTGATCGCTCTCGCTCTGACCGGTGCCCTCAGCGCCCGCCTGGGCGGCAGCAACGTCCGCCGCGCCGTTCTGCGGGTGGTCATCGGCGGAGCGCTCGGCCTGGCCTTCACCTACGGCATCGGGCACCTGTTCGGCACCGCCATCGGCTAATACGCGGTGGATCTTGACTCGGCCGTCAAGCTGACGGGCCGCGCCGAGCAAGAGCTTGCGATGACACCTGCGCTGGCCTGGGTAGCGGCTGAGCGTGTCATCGAGTTGCTGGCTCCCCGCGCTGCCCGAACCGTACATGGCGTGGGCCGGGCCAGCGAGGCAGGATCTGCGCGGGTGGCTGTGCCGGGCTGAGTAGTCGGCTGGCCGAGGTGCTGATGCCGATCCCGGATCAGACACGGCGGTTCCGCCCCCGGTCCGAGCGCGTGGGCCGCCGCTTCGTGCCGCTAGCGGGCCTGTGCGGGCAGGACGTGCACCTCAGCGTCGCCGGCCTTGTGGGTGAGTTCGTTGAGGACTCGGTGGCGGCTAGCGCTGGGGTTGCGGGCCAGCACTATCTCGGTGACGTGGTGTTGGTGTGCGAACTTGGCGAGGGCGTCGGCCGGGCGGCCCTGCAGCGCGGTGAACTGGCCACCGAGCTGCGATGTCAGCGCAGCGTATCTGGCCAGCACCTGGTCCAGGTCAGCGGCTGCTGGCCCGGGCGTGACGACTGCCACCACGAAGTCCCCCGCCAGCTGCGCCGCCAGCGCGGCCGAGCGCCTGATGAGCGGCTCCATGCCAGGCCGGGGTGCGGCGCAGCCCAGGATCTGGGGTCGTGAGTCGCCGCCGCGGGCGGCGGCGCCGCTGCCCCGGTAGGCGGCCAGCCGGCGTTCGGCATGCTCGGCCACGATGGTGAACGCCTGCTCGCGCTTCGCCCCGAGCGCCTTCGGTGAGTAGTCCGTCTGCAGTGCGTGCTCGGCTCCTCCGGCGGGCACGATCTCGCCCCGCTTCACCCGGTCGGCGAGTGCCGAGGGTGGAGCGTCCACCAGTTCGATCTCATCAGCGAGCGCGAGGACGGCCGCCTCGTCCAGAGTGTCACCAGCTGCACCGTCGCCGTCCTGCAGGCTGCCGAGGTGAACCGTGGCCACGACAGTGATGCCCGCGTCGGCGAACTGCCGGGCCGCGGCGAAACGGCTCTGGCCGCCAGGGTCGGTGGCGGACAGGTCGTCGATGCAGACCACCTCGGGGTGGCGGGCCAGGACGGCGCCGGTGTCGAGGGAGATACCGACGCCGATCACTTCCAGGCCCTCCAGCGCCGCACTCACACCCTCCCGGCCGCGGCAGTCGACGGTCGCCACCACCACGTCGGCTCCGCGTGATCTCCGCCGCCCGGCCTCCTCCAGCATCGCGCTGGTGATCCCGCAGCCCGGTGCGTAGCCCAGGTAGACCCGCACAGTGCCGTGCGCCTGCCTGCCCGCAGGGCCTGGCACCCCGTCCGGTGAGCCGTTCAGGCTCGCGTCTGATAGCCGGGCCTGGCCTGCCGTGATGTGCAGGTGGACATCGGGGAGCTGGCTCGCCAGCCGTTCCACCAGGCCCGGACGCCAGCGGTCGAGCAGTCCAGCCGGAGGGCCGGCGATAACCAGGTGGCGGGCGCCAGTCTCCCGCACCGCTTGGGCGATGGCCGCGACGGTGTCCTGGCCCTCCCGGGCGATGACGGCCGCACCGGTATCCTGCGCCAGGGTCCGGACCGCGGCGGTCCAATCTCCCTGTGTCCTGGCCGGCGGGCCGAGCGTGAGCACCGTGCATCTCGCGTTGCCCCGCCGGGCCAGCCGGGCACCGCGCCGGATGAGCGCATCGGCCTGGGCCGGGTCGGTCACCGCCACCAGCACGTCGAGCGGCTCCCGCTGGCGGGCGCTTCCGGGTGTGGTGAGCGTCTCCGCGACGACCCGCAGCCCGATCTCGCGCAACGCGGCAAGAGTCGCCGTCTGGAACAGCCCCTCAAGCGCCTCGCCGGCCTGCCCGGGCGGGTAGACGTTGCCGTGCCCGAGCCGTTTGCGGAGTGCCTCGGGGGAGTTGTCGAGGAACCTGATTTCGTCGGCCTCCGCGAGGGCAGCGTCGGACACCGTGGCTGACGGGGACAATCCGGTCATCTGGCGTACCTCGGGGGCGGCGCGTTCCAGGTCGCTCACGTCGACGGTGCTGATGACGTCGATTCCCGCGTCCCGCAGCGTCCCGATGGCTTGGCTGTGGGCGCCGTAGTCATCGACGAGGACCACGGCGGGCTTGCGGGCCAGCACGGCGTCGAGGTCCATCTCCTCGTCGGCAGGTGGGCTGTTGGCCTCGTCGCTGCGGGCCTGACGGGCGGGAACGATCTCCAGGCCGCGCAGGGCCTCGGCGGTCCTGGGCCGGCCGCGCGCCTGGGCGAATCCGACCACGACGTCCTCGCCGTGATCACGCAGCGCCCGGCCATCGCGCAGCATGGTGAAGGTCTTCCCGGATCCCGGTGCGGCGCCCAGGTATAGGTGCAGCGCGCCCCGCCGGGCCGGTTCGGCCCGGTCGGCCAGGTTTGCGCCGATGCCGTGCTCTTCGCGGATGATCTGGCCACGGGTCGCGTCGTAGGCGTACAGCTCGGCGTAACGGCCCCAGTTCACGGCGACGTCCAGCTGCCTGGCCGCTTCGTCCTCCCCGACGCGGGTTCGCAGGAGGTCGGTGAAGAAACCGGCTGGGAGGTTGCCGTCCAGGGTGTCCCGGAGGGCGCGGTAGATGATGCGCACCAGGGGCGCGTGGTCCAGGGATGCGCGGGCGAAGATCTCCTTGCTGTCCTGGATGCTGGCGCCGGCGAAGATCCGGCCACCGCGGGTCAGCGAGAGCCGCTCGCCGTGGAGTTCGGCGAAGCCGAGCAGCACCAGCGCATCCACGAGCGGCAGCAGGTCGTCCACCTCAAGGCCCAGGTTGCCGGCCAGGTCGGGCAGGTCAGCCTCACCCTCGTGCCGGGCCAGCATGACCTCCGCCAAGCCGGATAGGCCGTCCACGCTGGCCTGCGGCAGCGGGGAATCAGCGAGGGTGCCGAGGGCGCCACCGCCTACCGTGCCGCCGCCGTCCCGGAGTGCGCCCTCGTCCGCGGCGGGAACGCTGTCCCGCTGGGTCATCATCCGGTAGATCTGGTCGACAAGAGCCTCGAAGTCCGGGGTGCGCCGGCGGCGCGGCCGGGCCAGCGGGTTGCGCATGTCGGCCCGGATCCGGCCGGGGTTGGTACCCAGGACCAGGATCCGGTCGGCGAGCAGCACGGCCTCCTCGATGTTGTGCGTGACCATGACCATGGTCTTGGTCGGGAACCGCTGACCCTCCCACAGCTCCAGCAGTTCGCCGCGCAGGTTCTCCGAGGTGAGCACGTCCAGCGCGCTGAACGGCTCGTCCATCAGCAGCGCCGCCGGCTCCACGACGAGGGCACGGGCGAAGCCGACCCGCTGGCGCATGCCGCCGGACAGTTCCTTGGGATAGGCCGACTCGTAACCGTCCAGGCCCACCAAGTCGATGGCGCGCAGCGCCCGCTCGGTCCGCTCCGCCGGCGCCACCCCGCGCGCCTCCAGCCCGATCTCCACGTTCTGCTGCACGGTGAGCCAGGGCAGCAGCGCGAACGTCTGGAACACCATCGTGGTGTCCCGGTTGGTGCCTTCCAGGCGCTGGCTGCGGAACAGCACCTCGCCTTCGGACGGGGCGATCAGGCCGGCGATGCAGCGCAGCAGGGTGGACTTGCCGCTGCCGCTGCGGCCGAGCAGCGCGACGAACTCGCCCTCACTGACGTCCAGGGTGATGCCCTCGAGCACCGGCACCGGGTGGCCCTCCGGGCCGGAGAACGATTTGCTCAGCGCGTGGACGCTGATCAGCGGCCCGGTCATGCCAGCGCGTACTTCGACTCGGCGATGCTGTACAGCCGCCGCCACAGCAGCGCGTTCAGCCCGGTGACGTAGACGGCCATGACCAGGATGCCCGCGATGATCTCGGGGAAGTTATTCCTCGCGGTCGCCTGGCTGATGAAGCTGCCGAGGCCACGGGCCACCAGCACATGCCGGTTGTAGATCACGATCTCGGCCACGATTGAGGCGTTCCACGCCCCGCCGGCCGCGGTGATCGCCCCGGTGACGTAGGCCGGGAACACGGCAGGCAGGACCATCCGCCGCCACCGCTCCCAGCCGTGCACCGCGAGGTTATCCATGGCTTCCCGCATATCCGAGGGCACCGCGCTGGCCCCGGCGATCACATTGAACAGGATGTACCACTGGGTGCCCAGGGCCATTAGCAGGATGCTGCCGTAGTTCAGGCTGATCCCGAGGTCCAGGAAGAGAACAATCGCGAACGGGAAGATGAAGTTCGCCGGAAAGCTGGCGAACACCTGCACCACCGGCTGCATGTACTGCGCCACCCGGGGATTGAAGCCGATCCAGACGCCAACCGGCACCCAGATCACCGACGACGCCGCCACCACCACGGCGACCCGCAGGAACGTCAGGAAGCCGAGGCCGAACGCGTGCCCCAGCACGCCCAGGCCCTGCTGCCCGGCGGCGATGTAGGCCAGCATGCTGTACAGGCCGTAGCCCAGGACGGCCACCACGACCGCGGCAAAGGCAACATCCGCGGCCCGCCGCCGCGCCGCGTGGCTGACCAGGCTCCGGTCATCGATCCCGGTGGCGGCGCCCATCAGACGATTGACCGGCCCAGCGATGACCCGCCGACCCCGCCCGGCCAAGGCTGGCCAGCTGGACCGGCGCAGCAGATCCAGGACCACCGACCTGGGCTTCTGGTTCGACTCGGTCTGCTCCAGGCGGAACCGTTCCACGTAGGCGATCAGCGGCCGCCAGAACACCACGTTGACCGCCAGGATCATCACGATCATGGTGACGATGCCCCACACGACGTGACCGAGCTGGCCCTGCTCCACCGCCACACCCACATAGGAGCCCACCCCGGGAAGCGTGTACCGGTGGCCGCCGACGATGATCAGCTCCGACGCGGTGAGGAAGAACCAGCTGCCACCGAAGCTCATCATCCCGTTCCAGACCAGCCCGATCGCCCCGCCGGGCACGTCGATGCTCCAGAACCGTTTCCACCGCGACAGCCCCATCAGCCGGCTCGCCTCGTCCAGCTCGCCGGACTGGGTGACCAGCGAATGGTAGAAGGAAAACGTGATATTCCAGGCCTGAGAGGTGAAGACGGCGAACACCGACGCCGCCTCCAGCCCGAGTTCGGACCCGGGGAACAGGGCCAGGAAGAACGTCACCGTCACGGCGAGGAAGCCCAGGATCGGCACGGACTGCAGGATGTCCAGCGCCGGGATCATCACCCGCCGGGCACGCCGGTTCCGCGCGGCCACGTACGCGTAGCCCAGGCTGAACGCGTAGGAAAAGAACAGGGCGACGAACATTCGCAGCAAGCTGCGGACCGCGTAATACGGCAACTGGGACGGCGACGTGTCGATCGTGGACGCGCGCCCGGAGCGGATCGGGACGTGCGCGCTCGCGCCCACCCGGACCACCAGGTAGAGCAGCAGGAAGATGCCCGCACCGACCACGACGTCCAGCGGCCGGAAGCGGAGCCGCCGCAGCGAATCCCGGCTAGGAAAGGTAGGGGTGACCGCCATACGGTCGCTCCGATCGGCGCAGTTGCGATGACACCCGCGACCATGATGCAGGACAGTCGCCATAACCGGGTACATGGGCATCCAGCACGTCGCCGGGCGCGATCCTGCCGAGGGGGTGGCCTTCGTCGTCCAGGACCAGCAGGGAGGACTGCCGTGATTCCACCAGCTTGGCCGTGACCGTGCTCAGCGGGGCGTCCCGGTGAACGGTAACCGGCGGATTTGCGGGGTCGATCAGGTCAGCCACTCGACGGCCGCCGTCGCTGAGCAGGAGGTCGAAGACGGGAACGTCACCGGCCACCCCGCCGGACTCATCGAGCACCACCACCGACCCAATCCCGGCCCGGTACCCGCCTTGTCCACTGAGCCTGCGCCGGGCCCGCTCGACCGACTCGGCGGGGTACGCGCAGGCCAGCGCGATGGTCATGACTCCCCCGGCTCGGTCACCTGGATCGGCCGCCCGTGCCGGGTCTGCTTCGCTCAGCGGCGCGGTCAGGTCGTCGGCCTGCATTTGCTCAACCGTGTCCGCGGCCATCCCGAAGCCGAGACTGGCCAGCAATTCCTCGCGCTCGTACCTACCCAGCGCTTCCAGCACGTGGGCGACTTCCCCCGGACACAGCCTGCGCAAGCCCGCATGCGGAGTGCGCTGCACTCCCGCTGCAGGCACCTCACCCGGGCCGGGGCTGAACCTTTCGATCACGGCCCAGTCGATGATCCCATCTACGATCGGCCGTCCCCGCAACCGGCGGGGGCCCAGTCTGAGCAGCAAGGTCCGCAGGTCAGCGACCACGCCTACCAGGCGCATCTCCGCACCGGCCGCAGCGAGGTACAGGTCTGCCGCCCGGATCACCTGGGCCTCGCCGGTGTGCACGAGCTGGCGATCCAGGACGTCCCTGGCCAACAGCACCTCACCCGGTCGGCATTCAGATCTGCCCCATTCGATCCGCGCTGCGCGCAGTCGCACGGCACGGGGCCCGGCATGGCCTATCGCCATGGCATCGAGGAAGGCGCGACGGCGGCCAGCCCGGACCACGATCCCGGTGACCAAGGGGTAGGCATCTCCGCCAGGCAACTGGGCGGCCACATCGGCAATCCGGCCATCCCTCTCGCCTGCCTCGGTCAGGACTGGGCAGCCGACAAGCCTGGTCAGCGGGATGATGTCCGGCCGAATCAGGCGGCTGGCCAGCACCGGGTGCGCGCTGCGCGCGGAACCGCGGGCCAGCCGGCGTCGTGACAACGCAACCAGGTTGCGGCCGCCCTCCCGCTGGAGGGGGAAACCCCGATCGTCCACAGCAACCTCCCGGGCCGGCCGCCGGGCCTGCCGATGGCGGCGCACCCGCCAGCAGCCCGCGTTATCCAGCCGGCGCAACCGCAGCGATACCGTTCCGCCGTCCAGGAACAGGATCACCCCGCGAGGCCCGGTCCGGACGTTTGCTAACGGAACCCATACGCTCGCATCCAGCCGGGCGTTTCGCCGGACCACCGGGGTTCGGGTAGACTACCGACGGTTTGTTGGGCACCTCGTTCGGTGAGGCGTCGACATGAACACAGGCCACTGATCCGACGACGTCGAGAGACGCCCAGGGTCAGGACAGGTCTCCCCGGCTTAAGGGGTGACCCGAAGTGGCTGCACCGCTGGTGCTACGTCATGTCGTGCCAAAGCTCTGACGAGTAGGGGTGCGCGGCGGGTTTCCCGCTGATGTTCTCCCGTGTGCTGCGATCGGGCGCCCCCGTGTGCCACGGCCGGAGGGAGGCGAGGCATGGATAGTAAACCCGGTCATGAACCGGCCCGCATCCGAGCATTCTCGTTTTCTTCCGGCACGCGGTAACCGCCCGCCCTGCGCGACTTTCGCGCTTCACGATCTACTGCCCGCTGCGCTTGAGCGCAGCGCGGACGGATGCTGCGTGCCTCCTGGACCCCCCTGACCCGGGGATGAGGGAGGAATTATGGCCACGGCCATGGAGGACCGCACCGCGGTCCTGGACTCCCAGCACGTCGGCGACATCCGCGGCGCGCTGGGCACCATCCGGCTGGAGGACACCGCACCGCGGCGCAGCCTTTCGGCTCATCTGAAGACCCTGCTGGCGATCGTCGGCCCGGGGCTGATCGTGATGGTCGGCGACAACGACGCCGGCGCGTTCGCCACCTACGGCCAGGCCGGCCAGGACTACGGCACCCGGCTGCTGTGGACGCTACTGCTGCTGGTCCCGGTGCTGTATGTCAACCAGGAGATGGTGCTGCGCCTCGGCGCGGTGACCGGGGTCGGGCACGCCCGGCTGATCCTGGAGCGGTTCGGGAAGTTCTGGGGCGCGTTCAGCGTCATCGACCTGTTCATCCTGAACGCGCTGACCATCATCACCGAGTTCATCGGCATCACGCTGGCCGCCGGGTACCTGGGACTGCCGAAGGCCGCCGCGGTTGCGCTGGCCGCGATGGTGATCATCGGCGCCGCGTTCACCGGCAGCTTCCGCCGGTTCGAGCGGATGGCGGTGGCGCTGTGCGGCGGGTCGCTGCTGCTGATACCGGTCTACTTCCTGTCCCACCCGGCGGCATCCCAGATGGCGGGCGGGTTCACCATGCCCGTCCTGCCCGGCGGGTCCGGGCAGCTGTCCACAGTGATGCTGCTGATCATCGCGATCGTGGGCACCACGGTCGCGCCGTGGCAGCTGTTCTTCCAGCAGAGCTACGTCATCGACAAGCGGATCACCCCCCGGTTCATCCGCTATGAGAAGGCCGACCTGTGGATCGGCATCGTCATCGTCATCATCGGCGCGGCGGCGATCATGGGGTTCACCGCCGCCGCGTTCGCCGGGCACACCGGCGCCGGGCACTTCACCAATGCCGCTGGCGTCGCGCATGGCCTGCAGGTCCAGGCAGGCCACCTGGCCGGGGTGCTGTTCGCGATCGCGCTGCTGGACGCCTCGATCATCGGTGCGTTCGCGGTCTCACTGGCCACCGCGTACGCGATAGGCGATGTCATGGGCCTCAGGCACTCACTCCACCGCGGGGTGAAGGGGGCCAAGGGCTTCTACGCCGTCTACGGCGGTCTGGTCGCTGCCGCCGCCGCCGTGGTGCTGATCCCCGGCTCCCCGCTCGGGCTGCTGACCGAGGGCGTGCAGACGCTGGCTGGGGTGCTGCTGCCGTCGGCGTCGGTGTTCTTGCTGCTGCTGTGCAACGACAAGGAGGTCCTCGGCCCCTGGGTTAACGGCCGCAAGACCAACATGTTCACCTCCGCGGTGGTGGCCGTCCTGGTCGCCCTGTCGGTCATCCTGACCGCATCCGTGCTGTTCCCGGCCATCACCTCGGGACAGATCCTGGCCATCATGGCCTGCTGCGGCGGCGCCGCAGTGCTCGCCGCCGGCTATGCCCTGACCCGCCGCCTGCGCGCGGGCACGCCGGCCGTGGCCTCAATGGACCGGGCCGGGCGGGAGGAGTGGCGAATGCCGCCGCTAACGCTGCTGTCCCGCCCGTCCATGTCGGCTGGCCGCAAGATCGGCATGTCGGCGCTGCGCCTCTACCTGGCCGTGGCGATGATCCTGGTCATCATCAAGATCGTCCAGCTCGCCATCGGGCACTGACCCGGCGGACTCGTCCAGGGGCGGCGCGGAAGCGCGCCCCTGGACGACTTGTCCGCATCGGACCAAACTACGATGCCGTCACCTGACGGTCGGGAGCAAAATCTGCCGAGATTTGCCGAGATTTGCCGTCTAATCTCACGGTCGAATGACGGTCAAATGATCAAGGACGGGTCTCCGCGCTGCGCAGAAACCCGTCCTACCTGGGACTACTGGTCGGGGTGGCCGGATTTGAACCGGCGGCCTCTTCGTCCCGAACGAAGCGCGCTGCCAAGCTGCGCCACACCCCGCCGGCCGCTTTGGGGCTACGCCCCGGGTGGGCCGATGCCCCTGGAACCTCCGGCAGTCTAGCCGATCCGCGGGACCAGCGTGAGCAGGGTCGCCTCCGGCCGGCAGGCGAACCGGACCGGCGCCCACGGGGAGGTGCCGAGCCCGGCGGACACGTGCAGCCAGGACTGCGGCTGCCCCGGCCCGGCCGGGACGGCCGGGTGC
>Ga0335076_10002507_pt1 | contig 18294 bp, 14 predicted proteins | sample Lox_Sample_25_FD_206717 | JGI IMG/M metagenome (GOLD analysis project Ga0335076, IMG submission 206717) | Soil microbial communities from Loxahatchee National Wildlife Refuge, Florida, United States - Lox_Sample_2.5 | ecosystem: Environmental > Terrestrial > Soil > Wetlands | place: USA... | reverse complement strand
GACCGCGGGCTGCTGCGGGACGCCGACGCCTGGCTGCGCCGGGACGGGCTGCGGCCGTCGGCCCGCACGGCCAAGCTGGAGCGCGCGCTGGCCGGCCCGCTGGCCGAGCGCGAACGGCGGGCCGCCGGCAACGGCCACCGCGGCCAGCCGCCAGCCGGGTCCGCGGGCGCGGTGGTGCTCGCTTACCTGCGGCAGCAGGTGGCCCGGCTGCAGGCGCTCGATCCGCTGGTGCGCAGCGACGAGCCCGACTCGGTGCACCAGATGCGGGTGACCGCGCGGCGGCTGCGCAGCACGCTGCAGTCGTTCGGCCAGGTCATCCCGCGCTCCCGGACAACCGAGCTGATCGCCGGGCTGAAATGGCTCGGTGTCGTGCTCGGCGAGGCCCGGGACGCGGAAGTGCTGGCGGGCCGGCTGGACCGCAACCTCCGGCAGACCCCGCCAGAGCTGGTACTCGGGCCGGTGCTGGCCCGGGTGCAGGGGCATTTCGCCCCGGTACACGCGGCCGCGCGGGAGGCGGCGCTGGCCGCGCTGGACTCGGACCGCTATTTTGCGCTGCTCGACGCGCTCGACGAACTGCTGGACAGCCCCCCGCTGACCGCCGCCGCGGCCCGGCCGGCCGGCCGCACGCTGCCCGCCGAAGCCCGGCGCCCCTACCGGCGCACGGCCCGGCGGATGCGGCGCGCCCGGCGCGCCCATCCCGGCCAGGACGCAGACGTCGCGTACCACGAGGCACGCAAGGCGGCCAAGCGGGCCCGGTACGCGGGCGAGGCGGTTAGCCCGGCCCTGGGCAAGCAGGCCAGGCGGTTCACCAAGCAGATGAAGCAGCTGCAGACGGTGCTCGGCGACCACCAGGACGCTGTAGTGGCCCGCGGCGTGGACCGGGAACTGGGCGTCAGCGCCCACCTGGCGGGCGAGAACGCGTTCAGCTACGGCCTGCTGTACGAACGCGAGACGGAACGGGCAGACCGGCTCAAGAAGAAGGCCAACCGGGTGTGGAAGCACCGGACGCGGCCGCACTTCCGCCACTGGGCCTGATGGCGCGCCAGCCGACGGAAGCCGAGACCCGGCGGCGCTGGGGCACGGCCACCGCCCTGGTGCCGCCGGTCAGCTGACTGGCCGGACGGCACCGGGTGTGTGGCTGCTGAGCCCGGCGGAGCCGGGTGGGGTCAGCGGCGGCGGCGCCGGACGACGAGCCAGCCGACCAGCGCGGCAGCGACCGTGGCGGTGGCCGCCGCGACCGGTACCCGGTGCCGGCCAACGGCTTGAGCGGCCCGCTGCGCTGCACGCTGCACCGTCTGGCCGCCGGATGCGCCGGCGCCGAGCATGGTTTTGCCGTTGGCCGCCGCGGCTTGCCGGGCCTGCTCCGCAGTGCCGGTGAGCTGGCTGGCCGGGCCGGCCAGTCCCTGCTTCATCGTCTGCAGTTTCTCTTTGGCCTGGGTGGATACTTCGGCGACTCGCTGCTTGGCCTGGGCCTTCACGTCCACCTTGGCCACCAGAGCCTCGACCGTGTCGCCGAGCTCCGCCCTGGTCCGGTTGATGTCCTCGACCAGCGCGGCCGGGTCGTCCGGGCCGGGCGTACCCGCGCCCGGTCCGGTGCTGCTGCCGCTGTCTGCTGCGCTCATCGGTGCGCCCTTTCCTTGATCTCCGCCACGTCGGCCTTGACGCTGGCCGTGGCCTGCTCAGGCAGCGGCGGCGTGGCCCGGCCCAGCTGGCCCTTGCCGATCAGCGCAGCCAGGCCCGCCACGGCCAGCAACGCGGCGCCGATAACCAGCGCCGCCGCCCAGGCCGGGATGACCAGGGCCAGCGCGATGATGGCCGCGGCCAGCAGGCAGCCGACGCCGTACAGCGCGCACAGGCCACTGCCGCCGAACATTCCGGCCCCGCGGCCCAGCCGCTTGGCCTTGCGGGTCATCTCGTATTCCGCGAGCTTCAGCTCGTCGCGGAACAGCCGGGATACCTGCCCGGTCAAATCCTTGACCAGTTCTCCGGCTGACTCAGCCGAGCCATTGGTATCTGCCGCCATGTCCGCCTCCTTGAATTTCGGCCCTGACTACCCGCCGGGGCGGAGGGTTAACACGGAGGGCTGACACGGAGGGCTGACACGGAGGGCTGACACGGAGGGTTAGCACGGGACAGGCGTCAGGAAGCGGGCCGGGCCAGGCCGCCAGCCACCTTGTCCGCGATCAGCTCAAAGGAGTGGATCCGGTCCTGGATGTCGTACACCATCGTGGTCAGCATCAGCTCGTCGGCCTGGGTCCGGTCGAGCAGGCCGGCCAGCTGCTGGCGGACCGTTTCCGGCGAGCCGACCGCCTGGGCGGTGAACCGCTCCCGGGCGAACTCGCGCTCCTGGTCCGTGTACGGGTAGGCGGCCGCTTCCGCCGGGCTGGCCAGCGGCTCCGGCCGGCCGGCCCGCAACCGGAGGAAGGACAGTGCCGCCGGGCCGGACAGCCACTGCGCGTGCTCGTCGGCGTCCGCGCAGATCGCGCTGACGGCGACCATCGCGTACGGCTCCGCAAGCCACGCCGAGGGCCGGAAGTACTGCCGGTACAGGGCCAGCGCGGGCACCGTGTTGGCCGCGCTGAAGTGGTGTGCGAACGAGAACGGCAGGCCGAGCAGGCCGGCCAGCTGGGCGCTGTACCCACTGGAGCCGAGCAGCCAGATCGCGGGCATGTCACCCCGGCCCGGGGTCGCGGTGATGGGCGGTCGTGCGCCCTGCTGCCCGGTGAACAACCCGTCGCCGGTGAACACCTCGCCGCTGAACAGCCCGATCAGGTCGGCCAGTTCCTGCGGGAAATCCTCGGCGGACAGGCCCTCCACGGTGCGCCGCAGGGCCAGCGCGGTGAGCTGGTCGGTACCCGGCGCGCGGCCGATGCCGAGGTCGATCCGGCCCGGGTGCAGCGCCTGCAGCGTGCCGAACTGCTCCGCGACCACCAGTGGGGCGTGGTTGGGCAGCATCACCCCGCCGGAGCCGACCCGGATGGTGGACGTGGCCGCGGCCAGGTGCGCGATCAGCACGGCGGGCGCGGAACTGGCGATGGCCGGCATGTTGTGATGCTCGGCCACCCAGAACCGGTGGTAGCCGAGTTCCTCGGTACGCCGGGCCAAGTCGGTGGTGTGCCGCAGCGCCTGGCTGGCGGTGGTGCCGGCGGCTACCGGGGACAGGTCAAGCACGGAAAGCGGTACGTCGATCACATAGCCGGCAACCCGGCCGCCGCCCGGTTTCTTCCGCGGCCGCGGGCTACCGCCGCGCCACGCCGGCTACAGCGGCGCCTTCTTGGCCAGCCAGTCCGCCTGCAGGATCTGCACTCCAGGGGTGCTGGGGCCGATCCGGGTGACCTGGTCCGGGGCCGACATCGACCAGATGCCCAGCGCCCGGGCCGACTGCATGAGCAGCTCGGTGCCGGCCGGGTTCCAGGTCAGCGGCTGCCAGCCGGCCGGCAGCAACTGGCGGTGCCCGTCCAGGAAGAGCAGTTCGGCGGCGTGCGCCGGGAAGGCCAGCGCTAGCGCGGGCGCGTACTGGCCCCAGGCCACCAGGGAGGGAATGGCGCTGATCCCGGTGAGCAGCCGCCGCACGCCGTCGCCGGAGTAGATGAGCACGCTGGGCTTCGTGCCCGCCCCGCCCCAGCCTTCGACGGCGATCTGCCCGTGCGGCCCGAACACCGGGCCGGCCAGCGGGTGGCGCTGCCTGAGCAGCACGGTGCCGCGTCCGGAGAAGGAACGCCGGGTCCAGATCTCGAAGTAGTTCCCGGGGTGACTGCCGGATTGGCTGGGCGGGGTCACGTAGCCGATCATGCCGTCGTCCCGGATATCCGGCGAACTGCCGCGCAGCAGGGCCGGCTGGGCACCGGTCTTGCGCAGCAGCAGGGGTCCCCGCGGGGTCAGCCGGGCCAGGTCATCGCCGTTGCTGGTGCCGTCAGCCAGGATGATCCCGGCGGTGGACGCGTCGAACGCGTCGATGCCGGAGCCGTGCCGGTTGTGGGTGAGCTGCCGTTCCCGGCCAGCCGCGGTCACCTGCCACAGGTTCAGGCTGGCCAGCCCCCGGCCGGCCAGCAGGTAAAACACGCCGGGCGGCAGGTTGCCGCGGGTGCCGGCGGGTAGTGGCTGCGTCGCGGCCACCCTGGACTGCGGCGGCACGGATGAGGGGACGGCTGAGTCCGGCGCGCTGGACGTGGTGGCCGTGCCGGACGAGGACGTGCTGGCGGCGGGCGACTGGACGCTCACCGAGGCAACGCCACTGGAGCAGCCCGCCGCCAGTGCGGCCAGCAAACCGCCCCCCAGCAGGACGCTTATCCGTCTACCCACTACAGACCCGCGATCGATCGATACAGAGGTGGACATTCCGGCGACGCAGGCACAGCACCACGCGCTTGCCGAGGCAGAAACGGCGGGACTGATTCCGTCCGGCCGCTCCGGGATCAATTGTTTTTGTTTCCCAACATTCCCCTTCGTGACGGGCGGAACGGGCGGGCAGCAGGCACTCCGGGCATTTCATTCTGGGTGGCCTGCCGGCCTTTTTACTGGGCCACTGCCCCCGGCCCGTTGTGGCTGCTGGACTGGATGCGGACGACAACCAGGACGACAACTAGACTGTACCCTCGCTTGACCCTAAGGTTACCGCTACCATGCCAGCCGCACTGGCTGGTCACGGGCGGCACTCTTCCCAGCAACGAATCAGCGTGCCGTCGGGTGCCAGCCAGCCGGCGCCGGAACCAGGCCAGGTCAGCAGGCCGGCTAGGACGCGGCGGCGCTGCCCGGCTTCGCGGTCTGCAGCGGATAGGACGCCGTGGAGGCCGGCACCGAGGACAGGCTGACGAACCGGCTACCGTGCGGCCCGGCCTGTACCGCCTCGCCCAGCGCGCTGCCCTTGACCAGCTTCCTGAAGGACAGGAACCACACCGTCCAGCCGTTGTCCCAGGTGCCCGCCAGCGGGCTGCCCGTGATCATGACCGGGTCACCCGGGTTCTCCATCTGGTAATAGGCCTGCGCATCGGCGGGCGGCATGTTCACGCAGCCGTGGCTCACGTTGGTGAAGCCCTGCTCGCCCACCGACCAGTACGCGTCGTGCAGGTAGTCACCGCTCCAGGTGATCCGGACCGACCAGGGCACCTCCAGGCTGTAACCCGGGCCGGTCATCAGCACCGGGTTGGCCTTGTCGATGGTCAGGTAGGTGCCGTTGGGGGTGTCGTCACCGGGACGCCCCGTGCTGATCGGCCAGGTGTCGATCAGGTGCCCGTTCCGGTACAGGTGCATGTGGTGCGTGGCCGTGCTGGCCGTGACGATCAGCGAGCCGCCGATGCGGAACGTCTGGGTCAGGTCGGCGGTGCCGTACATGCCCTTGGCGCCGGCCACCCCGTCCAGGTGCCCGTCGAAGCTCACCGTGGTGTGCGCGGGCCAGTAACTCTGCGGCCGGAAGTACAGCGTCTTGTCGCCGTCCCAGTACCAGGCGCCGTACACCGGCTTCGAGGTGGTCACCTGGAGCGCGCGCTCGACCGCGGCCCGGCGGGTGATGGCCTGGCTGAAGTACAGGATGATCGGCATGCCGACACCGAACGTCTGCTTGTAACCCTCGTAGATCTCGGTGGTGAACGTGTCGGCCGGGGTGATGGTGCGGAACGTGCTGGTCGTGCTGACCGTCTTGCCGCCCGGCGCGGCCGCGGTCGCGGTCACCGTGTACCGCTGCACGGCATGCAGCGCCCAGGTGCTCTGCCAGGTGGCCTGTTTGCCCCCCGCGGCAGTGCTCAGGTGGCCGCTCACCGGCACCTGGTGGTGGCCCGCGGTCACCTGGACGCTCCGGATCGGGCCACTGGCCGAGGTGACCGTGATGGCCGCTGTCGTGCCCACGTGCTTGCTGCCGTTGGCCGGCGTGATGTGCGGCCCGGCGGCCGCCTGGGCCGCCGGGCTGTGCCCGGCGGTGCTGTGCTCTGCGCCGGCCGGCTGGCCGCCGCTCCCGGTGCACGCGGTGAGCAGCAGGCCGCCCACCGCGGCGAGCAGCACGAACCAGCGCCCCCGGCGCCGGACTGTTTCCCCGATTTCCCGCACGATGGGCCTCGCGTAACTCGTTGCCGCGGATGCCGCATGGGCAAGGCGGGTCCGCTGTCCTGGATGCTCCCCCGGCCATCCGCCGGGCCCGGCGCCGTGCGGTCCCCGTACCGCATGCCAGGGCCCTGAGCAGGCCAAACGCCCGCTTACTCTAGCGGAGGCCGGCTCTTAGGCGGCCATTCTTTACGGCGGGATTGTGCCCCTGTGGCCAGCCGGTGAAACGGCGCCAGGCGCTGGGCCGGTACGGTGAGCCGGTGACCCGGTGGGCCGAGATCCGCGCCGGCGCCGTCTGCTATGAGGACGACGCCGCGCTGGTGCTGAACAAGCCGGCCGGGCTCGCGGTGATGGGCGAGCGGCACGAGACGGACCTGGTCCGGCTGGCCGCCGAGGCGGGCGAGACGCTGTACCCGGCGCACCGGATCGACAAGGTGACCTCCGGCGCCGTGCTGCTGGCCAAGGACCTGCGGCTGCACGGCGACCTCACCCGGCAGTTCAGCAAGCGCACGGTGGACAAGATGTACCTGGCCATCACCCGGTCGGCCGGGCTGCCCGGCCGGGGCACGATCGATCTGCCGCTCAGCGTGGGCCGGAAGAACCGGGTCCGGATCGCGGCCAGCCGGGATTCGATCACGTTCGACCCGGCCCGCGGCTACTGGTCGGTGCCACCCGCGGCGCAGTTCCAGGACGTGCGCAGCTACCCGTCGGTGACCACGTTCCTCCGGGTGTGCGGCGACGAGCAGCACACGCTGCTCGTGGCGCACCCGGTCACCGGGCGGCGGCACCAGATCCGGGTGCATCTGGCCTGGACCGGCCACCCCATCGACGGCGACCCGCTGTTCAGCAAGGCCGCCGCGGCTGGTCCCGGGCGGACGCTGCTGCACTCCTGGCGGCTCGGCTTCACCGCCGCCTGGGCGGCCGGCGCGCGGATCCGGGCCGAGGCGCCGCCGGGCGCCGACTTCTGGGCGCCACTGGGCGGCGCGCCGCCGGCCCTGCCGGACTGGGACACGGCCAGCGCGGCCCTGGCCGCCAGCCCGGCTGCGTTAGCTGGCCGCCGTCCGCCACCAGCCGCTCGGTGACCGCCCGGCCGATGCCGGGGCCGGCCCCGCTCACTATGATCCAGCGCTCATCCGTTCACCCTAGGCGGACGGTCATCCCGTCGTAGGCGGCGGGCAAGTCCGCGTCGGCCAGCCGGTCCAGCATGCCGGCCGACATATGCGTGAGCACGATCCGGCCGGCCCGCAGCTCGGCCAGGTGCCCGCGCAGCGTCTGGTAGTCCAGGTGGTAGCGGACCGGCCGGTCGAACGTGTAGGCCTCGACCGCGAACAGCCCGGTGTCCCGGGCCGCCTCGGCCAGCGCCGGGGTCCACTCGGTGTCGCCCGAGTAGCCGAAGCTCGTCCCGCCCAGCTCGACCCGCAGCGCCAGCGGCGGGGCGCCGCAGGCGTGCTCGACCTGCCAGCCGCGCACGGTGGCCCCGGCCACGGTGGCCGGCGTCCCGTCGGTGGCCAGCTCGGTGACCTCGACCGGGAACCGCCGCCGCACCTGGCTGGACCCGGGGAACAGCGCCTCCATGGCCGCGGCCAGCCGGGCTGCGGTCCCGGGCGGGCCGGCCACCGCCAGCGGCACCGTGCGGCGGGAGAACTGGCCGTCCAGGATCAGGAACGGCAGCCCGCCGAAGTGGTCGCCGTGCAGGTGGGTGAGCATGACCGCGGCCACCTCGCCGGGGTCCAGCCGCTGCGCTTTCAGCGCGGCCAGGCTGGTCGCGCCGCAGTCCACCAGCAGCACCTGGCCGCCGGCGGCCAGCCGGATGCAGGTCTGCGCCCGCCCGCCACTGCCGAACGCGTCACCGCTGCCGACGAACCGCACGTCCATGCCCGGCCCGAACCCCTTTTTTCTTAACGCCCGTGCCCGGCCGGTGCGGCCGGCGCTTCCGGCGGCCCCGCCGGGAACGTGTCGAACAGGCGCAGCCGGTGCGCGGTGGCGGCGGCTTCGCCGCGGCTGCTCACCCCGAGCTTGCCCAGGATGTTGGACACGTGCACGCTGGCCGTCTTGACCGAGATGAACAGGTCGCTGGCGATGTCCCGGTTGCTCTGCCCGGCCGCGACCAGCCGGAGCACCTCGAACTCGCGCGCGGTGAGGCCGAGCCGGTCCGGCTGGCCGGCCGGCCCAGCCGCCGGGCCACCGAGCTGGACCCGGGCCCGCCGGGCCAGCAGGGCGACGGCGTCCCGCAGCGGCCGGGCGCCCAGGTCCTCGGCCAGCACGGCGGCCCGGCGCAGCTGGGCCGTGCCGCGGTCGCGGTCGCCCGCGGCCAGCGCGGCCCCGGCCGCCTGGTGCAGCGCAAGGCCCAGCGGGTAGGGCTGGCCCACTGTTTCCCAGGCCTGCACGGCGGCGTCCCAGGCGGCGCCGATGTCGCCGGGCAGGGTTTCGCCGGGCGCGCTTTCGCTGGGCACCGCGTCACCGCGCATGATCTCAGCCGCGAACGTCAGCCGGTGGGCCGGCTGGGCCAGCCCGACCACGCCCAGCTTGGCCGCCGCGGTGCGCAGCCGATCGCGCAGCGCGCTGGCTTCCCCGGCCAGCGCCGGGTCACGGTCCGCGGCGGTGCACGCCCGGGCCGCGGCGACCAGCAGCGGCCAGACGTACCGGGGGCTGCGCGCCACCGGGATGTGGTCCAGCGCCGCCCCGGCCGCGGCCATCGCCTCGGCAGGCCGGTCCTGAGCCGTCCGCACCTCGGTTTCCAGCCGGGCCAGCGCGAGCTGATGCTCATCCTTGTACCGGGTGCCGCGCAGCGCCGCCTTGACCGTGGCCACGCACTCGTCCGCCATCGCCAGGTCGCCGCGGGCCACCGCCATGTCACCAGACAGCCGCCACAGCGAGGACCCGGCCAGCACCGGCGGCATCAGCTGCCGGGCCCGCTCGATGACCTCACCGGCCTCGTCCCACCGGCCCAGCGACACCAGCGGCTCAGCCGTGTTGACGGCCAGGGTCACGCCAGACGTCCGGGCCAGCCCGTACTCGGCCGCGGCCCGCACCCCGTCCCGGGCCACCGCGGCGGCCTGCTCGTGCTGGCCCAGTCCCTCCAGCAGGTCCGACTCGGTGATCACCACACGGAGCAGCGGCTGGTAGGCCCGGGCCCGGGTGGCCACCGCGCGCGCCTCGGCCAGCAGTTCCCTGGCCGGCTGCGCATCGTCGCTGAGCGGCAGGGCACATGCCAGGGTGACCAGCGCGGCCGCTTCGGTGGCCGCGTCACCGGCCAGCCGGGCCACCGCCACCGCCTCCTCGGCGCCGGCCAGGAATTCGGCGTCGTCAAACCGCACCCGGTGATGGATGTCGTGGGCCAGCGCCTCCAGCACCCGGGCCCGGGCCGGGGTGGGCGGGTCCACGGGCACCAGCCGGGCCGCCTCGCGCAGGTCGTCGGTGTAGCCGGGGCGGCCGAGCAGGTAGGTCAGGTGGCCGCGGACCAGCAGCAGCAGCGCGGCCCGGACCGGCTCGGCGTCGATATCGATCTCCCGCAGCGCCGCCTTGGCCAGCATGACCCCGCGATCGAACTCACCGGCCAGCTCGGCCACCCGGACGGCGGCTTCCAGCACGGCCAGCCGGCTGGCGCCGATATGCTGCTCGGCCCGGGGGACCTGGTCCCACAGTTCCAGCACCCGGGACAGCATGGCGAGCTGCTCGGCATGGGCCAGCGCGTGAGCGAACTCCGCGGCGGCGGCCCAGGCGCTGGTCAGCGCGCGCGCCGTGTCGTGCGCGGCGTACCAGTGATAGGCCTGCTCGACCGCGGCGCGGCCGGGCGGTACCAGCGCCGGGTCGGCGGCGATCGTCTCGGCGAACCGGCTGTGCAGCTGGCTGCTCTCGCCAGGCAGCAGTTCCTCGATCATCGCCTCGCGGATCAGCGCGTGCCGGAACACGAAGCCGTCCTCGTCGATGAGCAGCACGTTGGCGGCCACCGCGGGGCGCAGCACCCGGGCCAGCCCGGCCAGGTCCAGCCCGGTGACCGCGGCCAGCAGTGCATGGCCGGTCCGCTCGCCGGCCGCGCTGGCCACCCGGACCACGTCCTGGGTCTCTTCGGGCAGCCGGCGCACGCTGGCCACCAGCAGGTCACGCAGTGACTCGGGCAGCCCGGAGCCGAGCTCGCCCTCGCCGAGCAGCGCCTCGACGAACAGCGGGTTCCCCTCGGTGCGCCGGTACACCGCCGCCATCACGTCGGGGCTGGGCTGGTGGCCGAGCAGCCGGGCGGCCAGCTCGTCGGTGTCCGGGCGGGACAGCCGGCCGAGCTCCATCCGGCGGACCCAGCCGACCCGGTCCAGCTCGGCCAGCAGCGGGCGCAGCGGGTGGTTCCGGTGCAGCTCGTCGGACCGGTAGGTGACCACGATCAGCAGCCCGTCCAGCGCCTGCTGGTTGCGGATCAGGAAGGCCAGCAGGTCCCGGGTGGACCGGTCGGCCCAGTGCGCGTCCTCGATGACCAGCAGCACCGGGCTGATCTCGGCCAGCTGTTCCAGCAGGATGAGGACCTGCTCGAACAGCCGGGCCCGGGCCTCCCCGGCGTCCTCGGCCACGGCCGGCTCACCGAACTCGGGCAGCAGCCGGGCCAGCTCGCGGGTCGCGCCGCCGGGCAGCAGGTCCGCGACAGCGGCCGCGCCCAGGTCCCGGACCAGCTCGCGGAGCACGGCGGTGAACGGGGCGAACGGCAGGCCGTCCGAGCCCAGCTCGAGGCAGCCGCCGGCCAGCACCCGGGTGCCGGCGCCGCGGGACTGGGTGGCGAACTCGGCCAGCAGCCGGGACTTGCCGACGCCAGCCTCCCCGCCGACCAGGATGGTCGCCGGGTGATCACGGCCCGCCTCGGCCAGCGCGGCGGCCAGCGCGGACAGCTGGCCGGCCCGGCCGACCAGCACAGGACTCGACATGCTCATTACCACCAGCATGCCAGCTTTCCGGCGCGGGCCGGGCAGGCCTAGTCGTCCGCCACCGGTGAACCGAACCGGATCAGGTTCCCGTCCGGGTCGATGTGCGACCCTTCGCGCAGCCGGTACTCCATCAGGCCGACCGGGCGGGTCTCGCCGCCGATGCCGGGGCGGGTCCACTCCGCATACAGTGCGTCGGCGTCCCGGACGTACAGGTACGTCTCGGCGCGGTGCTGGTGCCCGTGGTCCGGATGGGCGGCCAGGTGCAGCCCGGTGCCGTCGCGGTTGGCGAAGCCGTAGTCCGCGCCGTCCGCGTAGGCCAGCGTTTCGAAGCCGAGCGCCGTGTAGTGGGCCAGCGCGGCGGCCAGGTCACGCACCGGGAAGATGGGGCTGAACTGGCGGAACTGACGAGCGGGCCGACGCAGGCCGGTGCCGGTCTCCAGCCCGCTGACCTTGATCTCGGCTAGCGTGGCCAGCACCACCCGCATCGCCTCGACCTGCTCGGCCGAGACCCGCTCCAGCAGGCGCTGATCCACGTCCTCGACGCCGTGTAGCGCCGCGTCGACGACCTCCTGCCCACGCCCGGTCAGCTCCAGGCTGATCCGGCGCCGGTCGCCGGGATCGGGACTGCGGGTCAGGTAACCCCGGCTGACCAGCACGTCGATGACCTGGCTTACCGCCTGCTTGCTGACCCCGAGGCCGGTGGGCAGGTCCTGCCGCGGGCCCCCGGCGGGATCGATCCCGGCCAGCACGAACACGCCGTTCCTGGGCAGGTCATCCACGCCGATGGCGCGCAGCCGGGCCCGGATGGACTGGGCGTAGGCGCCCCGGGCGGCGCGCATCAGGGTGGGTGTGGCGTAGTTCAGCCGCTCTCCGTCGTCCATGCCGCTGACGATATAGACAAGGCTCTTGATAGTCAATTGGCTTTACTATCTGGTGGTGCTGGGCCGGGTGGCGGGTGGCCGTGGCGGGCGGAGTGGGCCTAGGCCGACCAGGGAGGTGGGGGCCGGCCCATCGCGCGGCCGTCCCGGGCGGATCACGATTTATCCATGAGAGTGGTGGACCCCCTGGTCTCGGTGAGCCAGGTGACCAAGCGTTACCCGGGCGGCCAGGCGGCCCTGGCCGAGCTGAGCCTGGATGTCCGGCGCGGCGAGGCGGTCGCCGTGATGGGCCCATCGGGCAGCGGCAAGTCGACGCTGCTGAACCTGATCGCCGGGCTGGACAAGCCGACCAGCGGCACGGTCACCGTGGCCGGTCAGCGGGTGGACGCGCTGACCGAGACCGGGCTGGCCCGGTTCCGCCGCCGCCGGATCGGGATGATCTTCCAGTTCTTCAACCTGCTGGACGACCTGACCGTGGCGGACAACGTGCTGCTGCCCGCCCAGCTGGCCGGCACGGCGCGCAGCCAGGCCCGGGCCACGATGACCGGGCTGCTGGACCAGCTCGGCATCGCGCAGCACCGGAACGCCTATCCCGGGCGGCTGTCCGGCGGGGAGCGGCAGCGGGTGGCCATCGCCCGGGCGCTGGTCAACTCGCCGGCCGTGCTGCTGGCCGACGAGCCGACCGGGGCGCTGGACAGCGCCACCGGGGAGACCATCGGCCGGCTGCTGCTCGAGCTGAATCGCGGCGGTCAGACGCTGATCCTGGTCACGCACAGCCCGGAGCTGGCCGCGCGCTACGCGGGCCGGGTGGTCCGGCTGGTCGACGGCCGGATCACCAGCGACGCGGTGACCTCTCCTCCGGCGGCCGCTGGGGCGCGCCAGTGAGCATCGCCCCGGTGCTCCGGGCGGCGGCCGGCGGGATCACCCGCCGCCAGGTGCCGACCGTGGTGGTGTTCGTGGTGCTGGCCGCGTCCACCGCGGCCGCCCTGGTCGGCGTGACCCTGCTGACCAACGCCAACGAGCTGTTCTACAACGCGGTGGCCACGCAGCATGGCGCGGACCTGGCGGTGACCGTCGACGCGGCCCAGGCCAGCCCGGCCCAGCTGGCCGCGACCCGGCGGGCCGCGGGCGTCACCCAGGCCGCCGGGCCGTACCCGGCGGCCAGCGTGACGCTGGCAGTCAGCGGCCGGGGCGGGATGTCCATCCCCGGGCTGAGCGTGGTGGGCCGGGCGCGGCGGTCTGGCCCGCTCGACGACCTGACCCTGAACCAGGGCCAGTGGGCGACCCTGCCCGGCGAGATCGACCTGGCCATCTATCAGCCGCTGCACGTCCCGATCGGCAGCACGGTGACGGTGACCAGCGCGCCGGGAAAGCCGATGCTGACCGTGGTCGGGTACGCCGGGTCGGTGGTCCGCGACGAAGACGCGTGGGTGACGCCGGCTGAGGTGGCCGCGCTCCGGGGGCGCGCGGCGGCCGGCTCGGCGCAGATGCTGTATACGTTCCGCAGCGCGGGTACCGGCGCGCAGATCAGCGCGGATCTGGCCGCGGTCCGGCACGTGCTGCCGGCCCGGGCGGTCACCGGATCTGTGTCCTGGCTGCCGTCGGCCGGCCAGACCAGCGCGGAACAGTCGGTCAACACCGCGTACGTGGTCGCGTTCGCGCTGATCGGGCTGGCGCTGGCGGTGCTGATCGTGGCCACCGTGGTCAGCGGCGCGGTGCTGGCCGGCTACCAGCGGATCGGCGTGCTGAAGAGCATCGGGTTCACCCCGGCCCAGGTGGCCGTGTCCTACCTGGCGCAGCTCGGCGGGCCGGCCGTGGCCGGCTGTGCCGCCGGGGCCGCGCTGGGCAACTACTGGGTGCTGCCCGAGCTGAACAACTCGGCGGGTGCGTTCCACGTGGCGCACCAGACCGTGCCGCTGTGGATCAACGTGACGGTGCCGCTGGGCATGTGCCTGCTGGCCGGGCTGGCCGCGCTGGTGCCCGCACTGCGCGCCGGGCGGCTGTCCGCGACGGCGGCCCTAGCCGCGAGGCAGCCCCCGCAGACCGGCCACGGGTACGGTGCGCACCGGCTGGCCAGCCGGCTGGCACTGCTGCCCCGCCCGGTCAGCATCGGCCTGGCCGCCCCGTTCTCCCGGCCGGCCCGGTCGGCGGCCACGCTGGCCGTGATCAGCTTCGGGCTGGCCGCGGTGGTCCTGGCGGTGGGCCTGGACGGCTCGCTGGCCAGGGTGAACGGCAGCGCGGCCGAGGGCGCCGGGCAGGTGCAGGTCGACCCGGGCGGTGGCCAAGCCACGTTCAACGCCAGCCAGCAGCGGGCCATCACCGCCACGCTGCGGGCTGAGCCGGGGGCGCAGCGCTACCTGGCCGAGGCGGACCTGGTCCCGTTCCCGGGCGCCCGCCGCACGGTCAGCGTGCCCGGGGTCGGGGTGGTCCCGGTCACCGCGTACGACGGCCCGGCCGGCTGGCTGAACTGGCCGCTGGTCAGCGGGCGCTGGTACCGCGGTCCCGGCGAGGTGGACGCCGACTCGGCGTTCCTCAGCCAGTCCGGCCTGGCCGTGGGCGATCGCGTCACGCTACGGCTGGGCGGCCGGGCCATCCGGGCCCGGATCGTCGGCCAGGTGTTCGACCTGGCCGGGACGGGCCTGCTGACCAGCTGGCGGACCCTGGGTGGCGCGGCGGCTGGGCTGGCCGCCGCGCAGTACGACATCGGCCTGCGGGCCGGCACCAGCCCGGCCCGGTACGCCGCCACGCTGGCCCGGGCACTGGGCGGCGGCGTGTTCGTCGGCCTGCCCCGCTCCGGTGCGCCCGGCTTCGGGCTGGTGGACACGTCGTACCTCCGGCTGCTGACCGTGCTGATGGCCGTGCTGGCCGGGCTGGGCGTGCTGAACTCGGTGCTGCTGGTCACCCGGGAGCGGGTGCACGATCTGGGCGTGTTCAAGGCGGTCGGGATGACGCCGCGGCAGACCCTGGCCATGGTGACCTGCTGGGTGGTGGTCCCGGCCATCGGCGCCGCGCTGCTCGCGCTGCCCGGCGGGATGCTCATCCAGGACGTCACCGTCCGGGCCCTGGCCGCTGACATCGGCCTGCCGCTGCCGGGCCAGTTCATCCACGTCTACGGCGCGATGCAGCTGCTGCTGCTGGCCCTGGCCGGGCTGGGTATCGCCGCGGCCGGGGCGCTGCTGCCGGCCGGCTGGGCCGCCGCCGCCCGGACCAGCACCGCGCTGCGCGCCGAATAGCGCCCGCGTGGCACCGCGTCCCCATGACACCGCGTCCCCATGACACCGCGTCCCCATGACACCATGGGCCGATGACAGCGACGCCAGGCTGGGACGACGCGTACGCGGCCGGGGGTATGCCCGCCCCGTGGGACATCGGCCGGCCGCAGCCCGAGTTCGTCCGGCTGGCCGAGGCCGGCCTGCTCACCGGCCAGCTGCTGGACTCAGGCTGCGGGACCGGGGAGCAGGCGCTGCTGGCCGCCCGGTACGGCGCGGACGCGTTCGGCGTGGACATCTCCCCGCGGGCCATCGAGCAGGCCCGGGCCAAGGCGGCCGCGCGCGGCGTGCCGGCCCAGTTCGAGGTGGCCAACGCGCTGTACCTCGGCGAGCTGGGCCGGGCGTTCGACACCATCATCGATTGCGGGGTGTTCCACACCTTCGACGACGCCGATCGCGCTCAGTACGTGATCAGCCTGACCGGGGTGCTCCGGCCGGGCGGGTACTGCTACCTGATGTGCTTCAGCGACCGGCAGCCGGGCACGCTCGGCCCCCGCCGGGTCAGCCAGGACGAGCTGCGGGCTGCGTTCGCCGACGGCTGGGTGGTCGAGGACATCGCCGCAGCCACGTTCGACGTCACTCGCAGCTTCGATAGCCCGACCCCGGCGGCCGTGCAGGCCTGGCTGGCCACCCTGCGCCGGGCCTGACCGGGCCGGTCACAGCCCGTTCGGGAAGGTGATCTTGTCCGGGGCGACCAGCGGCGAGCCGACCTCGGGCTGGATCTGGGCGTGTTTGGTGAGCGGGATGCCGGCCGGGTTCCCGAGGTAGACGCGGCCGTTGTCGAGCACGGTCACCTTCCCGGTGCAGCCAGTAGAAGCAGGTGCCGCAGTCGATGAACGTGCCGCTGCGCGTGCTCTGGCCCCGGCCAGCGGCTCATCAGACAGCGGCTCACCCGGCAGCGGCCCTGCAGCCCGCGGCACCGGCCCGGCGGCCGGCTGGGCCACCGGCGACTGCGCGGCCGGCGCGGGGCGGGCGGCCAGCGTGGCGGCGCGGCTGTCGCGGAGCGTGTCCCGCAGCCGGGCGCCCCGGGTGGCGACCTGGCTGGCGCTGGCCGGCCGGGCCGCCGGGTCCTTCGCGGTCAGCTCCATGACCAGGGCAGCCACCTCGGCGGGCACGGCGGCGGGCAGCGGCGGCACCGGGGCGCGCTGGCAGGCTGCCACCACCTCCATCGGGGTGCCCTGGAACGGCGGCTGCCCGGCCAGGCACTCGTAGGCCACCACGCCGAGCGAGTACAGGTCGCTGGCCGCGGTGGCGCTGGCCCCGGCGGCCCGTTCCGGGGCCAGGTAGGACGGGGTGCCGACCATCGTCCCGGTCCGGGTCAGCTGGGCTGAGCCGGCCGCGTGCGCGATACCGAAATCGGTGATCTTCACCTGGCCGTCCCCGGCGACCAGCAGGTTGGCCGGCTTGATGTCCCGGTGCACCAGGCCGGCCGCGTGGGCGGCGGCCAGTCCCGCGGCCACCTGGGCCAGCACGTCCATCGCGTCGGCCGGGTCGAGCGGCCCGCTGGCCAGCAGCCCGGCCAGCGACGGGCCGTCCACGAACTCCATGACCAGGAACGGCGGGCTGGGCGGCTCGGCCTCACCGTAGTCGTAGACCTGGGCGATGCCCGGGTGGGACAGCGCCCCGGCGTGCCGGGCCTCGGCCCGGAACCGCTCCATCGCCTCCGGCTGGCCCGCGTAGCCATCGCGCAGCCGCTTGACCGCGACGGGCCGGCTCAGCACCAGGTCAGTGGCCCGCCACACCTCACCGACCGCGCCGGCCGCGAGCCAGGCTTCCAGCTGGTAGCGGCCGGCCAGGGTTATCCCAGGACTGGACATAGCGGGCCACAGGCTACCCCTCAGGAATCGCACTAACCGGTCAACTATGCAGAACGCGGCCCGGCTGACGCTGATACGGGCTGCGGCCCTCGGCGTCCACCGGCGCCGCGGTAACCTCGCCACGCAGCCAGCGCACGGCGGCCTGCAGGCCCTCGCCGTACTGCGGCGGCGGGTAGCGGTCCGGGTCGACCCGCCGCCCGCCCGGGCGGCCCTGCAGCACCACGTCGTCGGCGGCGGCCGTCTCGCAGGTCAGCTCGTACCGGCTGGGCGGTCCCGGGACCGGGCGGCCGAGCGGCGAAGCCGCACTCTCCCCCAGTACCCAGCCGAGCAGGTCGGCGACCCCGTGCAACCAGCTGGCGTTCATCCAGTCCTGGCTCCAGCGCCAGGGGTGCCGGGCCGCCGCGGACGGGAGCGCCTCGGGCAGGTCGGCTACCTCGAGGCCGAGCTGAGCCTGCTCGCGCACGCGGCGGATGTCTTCGTCGGTGCGCGCGTAGTCACCGCGGGCGCCGATCAGGCGGCCGCGGCTGTCGTCATCGACCGGGATCTCGTCGCTGGCCCCGGCCAGCCAGCTCAGCACGGCCCGGGTCTCCCGGAGCTGGTCGCGGAAGTCGGCGGGTACCCCGGGCGGCGCGGTGGAGCCTTCCGGCTCGGCCGCCGCCTCGGCCAGGATCTCGGCCTGGGACGGCGGGCAGCCGGGGGCCAGTGACAGCGTGATCGGGGACGGCCGGCTCCCGGTCAGCGCCCAGGTCCAGGCCAGCGCGGCGCGGCCAGCCGGGCCCACCTCGCGCAGGCTCTGCGCCAGCACCGCCTCGACGTGCGCGCGGGGCCGGGTGATGGCCGGGCTGAGCTGCGCCGGGACATGAGGGGCCACGGCACAACGGTACGGTGACGGCCGGGCCGCGTCAGCCCGGGGGCCGGAAGGAGCCTTACCACTGCGGCGGGCCGCCCGGCTCGCGGATCACCTGGTCCGGGTCCTTGTCCGGGCGCAGGCCCTTGTACGACGCGGCGCGCATCCGGCCGGCCGAGGTCCAGCCGGCGAACTCCACCTCGGCCACCAGCCGGGGCTGCACCCAGATCACGTTCCTGGCGTGCTCGGCCGGGATGGCGGTGCGGAACGGCGGGCTGCTGGTACGCAGCGGGCCGAGCAGCCGGCCCAGCTGGTGCAGCGTGACCGCGGTGAACCCGGTGCCAACGTGCCCGGCGTACTCCAGGTCGCCGCCCGCCCCGTACACCCCGATGAGCAGCGAGCCGATCTGGCCACTGCGCGTCCCCTCACCGGGCTTCCAGCCGCCGATGACCACCTCCTGGCGGTAGGTGTTCTTCACCTTCCGCCACGCCGCCGACCGGGTCCCCGGCTCGTACCGGGAGTCCAGCCGCTTGGCTACGATGC
>Ga0335076_10002505_pt1 | contig 18296 bp, 11 predicted proteins | sample Lox_Sample_25_FD_206717 | JGI IMG/M metagenome (GOLD analysis project Ga0335076, IMG submission 206717) | Soil microbial communities from Loxahatchee National Wildlife Refuge, Florida, United States - Lox_Sample_2.5 | ecosystem: Environmental > Terrestrial > Soil > Wetlands | place: USA... | reverse complement strand
CTGTTACTTGCAATGATTTTTGAGCCATTCCGGTTGTTCACCCACCTCAAATACTCCCAGGAACAAGATTGTCATCGTTGGAAGGTCCAGATTTCTTGGAGACTTAACCGCGTGTCGGCACGTTTGCGCGTCTAAACAGAGGATAATTTCCCCGTCCGGCTGAAACAAACGGGGTGCGAACTTCGTCTTTTCAGATAGTGGAGAACTGCATGGGTTCCGTGTCCTTTGGAGAAGTCGCGGCGATTCCGCCACTTACGGGAGTGGCAGGCAACATGTCGCGTTGGGAGCGATTCCGGCGGGGCTGGCTGACGTTTGTGGAGACGCTGAAACTGGCGCTGGACGCCCTGCGCGCGCACAAACTGCGCAGCTTTCTGACCCTGCTGGGGGTGATCCTGGCGGTGCTGACGCTGGTCTCGGTGATGAGCGTAATTGCCGGGCTGAATCTCTACGTAGCCGATCGCGTGGCGAACCTCGGCGCCAACGTCTTCCTGGTTGATCGCTTTGGCATCATCACCAGCCAGGATGCCTACATCAAAGCGCAAAAGCGGCCGCTGCTGACCCTGGAAGAATGCGAACGCCTGCAGGCGAGCATGAAATTGGCGCGTGCCGTGGCCTGCGACCAGGATCATTTCGCCGAAGTGAAGAGCGGCAATCAGACCATGCAAAACACTCGCATGATGGGAGTGACCGCGAATTTCGCCGAGGTGCGCAATCTGAACGTGGCGCAAGGCCGCTTCATTACCCAGGCGGATGTGGACCATCACAGCGACGTGATTTTCATTGGACCGGACCTGGTGCAGAAATTTTTCCCGAATTCCGATCCGTTGGGAAAGACCCTTCGAGTACAGACCCACACCTACCAGATTATCGGTGTTGCCGAACCGCTCGGCAGCGCCTTTGGCGAATCGCAAGACAACTACATGGTCATGCCGCTGACCACCTGGCGCAAGGGCTGGAACACCGAAAATGACTGGGTTCTCATACTGGTGCAGGCCCCCAGCCAGGAACTGTTTCTGGCCAGTGAAGACGAAGCGCGCATGTATCTTCGCGCCTGGCGGCACCTGTCAAACGACGCGGACGACAACTTCGCCATTTTTGGTTCGGATTCCATCATGGCGCTGTGGCACGAACTGACCGGCAACCTGGCCACCGTGGCGATGGCGCTCGTAAGCGTGTTTCTGGTGGTTGGCGGCATCGTGATCATGAACATCATGCTGGCCAGCGTGACGGAACGGACCCGCGAGATAGGCTTGCGGCGCTCCCTGGGCGCGCGCAAGAAACATATTCTTTTACAGTTCATGACCGAGTCGGCGGTGCTGGCGGCCGTCGGGGGAATTATCGGGATTCTGCTGGCGTATTTCGTGGTCTTCCTGGTCAAGGCGCTCTTCGCTTTCCCGATGGCCACGCCGATCAGCGCCGTGATCATTTCGCTATGCCTGGCAACCGGCGTGGGATTGTTCTTCGGGATCTTCCCCGCGATGCGGGCCGCGAAACTCGATCCTATTGAAGCCTTGCGGGCGGAAGGATAGAAGACCGATATGGCACAAGCAAACGGAGAAAACCTGCGCCAGGCCATGGACACGCTGCGCAACCACAAGATGCGCAGCGCGCTCACGGTGTTCGGCGTGGTGCTGGGTGTCAGCGTCATCATGTTGGTGGCGGCCCTGATCACCGGCTTTGATCAGAAAATCCAGGAAAACATCAAGCAATTCGGCGCCGACACGGCATTCGTCACCAAGTGGGATCAGGGTCGGCACGGCGGGCCGCCGCCTCCCGAAGAGCGGCAGCGCAAGCCCTTGACGCTGGATGATGCGCGCGCGCTTCAGGAATCCTGCCCGGCGCTGAAAAACGTCACCGCGTTCATCATGACGGATTGGGACCACGTGCACACGGTGCGCACCAAGGCCGGGGAAGTCAGCGCCATCGATTTCCGCGGCGTACAGGCGAATTTCGGCCTGGTTTACGCCAATGCCGCCACGCTGGAAGGAAGGTTCATCAGCGAGGGCGACGACCTGCACAAAGAAAAAGTAGTGATGCTCGGCGAAAACGTGGCGCCGGTTCTTTTTCCCGAAGGTCATCCCATCGGCAAAGATGTGATGATCGACGGCACGGATTTTCAGGTGATTGGCGTGGTGGAGAAGCCCAAAGGCGGCTTCGGCATGGGAGACGAGGACCGCCGCGTCCTGATCCCGTTCAGCACGTTCAAGAAGACCTATCCGGCCGCGGACGAGTTGAACATCCGGGCGCAAGCCTATCCCAACATGCTGAACACGGCCGTCGACCAGATGCGGGAAGTTCTGGAGCGGCGCCGCGGCATACCTTACGGCGGCAAAGATAATTTTTCGATCAACACCGCCGAACAGACCGTCGAAGAATTTCACAACATCATGCAAATGGTGTATCTGGCGATGGTGGTGCTTAGCTCCATCGGCTTGCTCATCGGCGGCGTCGGTGTGATGAACATCATGCTGGTCAGCGTGACGGAGCGGACGCGCGAAATCGGTGTGCGCAAAGCCATCGGCGCAAAGAGCAAAGACATCACCTGGCAATTTCTGCTGGAAGCGATGACCTTGACGGGCATGGGCGGTTTAATCGCGCTGATTCTCGTCAACGGTCTGGTTCTGCTGATTCGCGTGCTGCTGCAGTGGCCGGGAGTTGTGCCGGTCTGGGCGGCGTTGACTGGCATCGCGGTGAGTGTCAGCGTGGGATTGATTTTTGGCGTATGGCCCGCGATGAAAGCGGCGAAGCTCGACCCCGTCGAAGCGTTGCGCTACGAGTAAGCACGCCTTCGAATTGGTTTAAAAAAGCAAAAACCGGGGACGTGCTCCGCGGTTTTTGTTTATACCCAGAAACTATTTGTTGTCGAAGGCGTTGGCCGCGGCGGACAGGTTGTCTGGCTTGGGCGCGCCGCCACCGGTATTCTCAATCGCCGCCGGCATCCCGGGCATGGCGTTCTTGTCCAAACTCGCCAGCGTGGTTTGCGCGTGCTGGTCCACGGCGCTGACCGCGGCCACGAGGCACGAATAGAGGAACGCCTTGATGCCGGAACGGAATTCCGCCGTGGACTGATCGGCGGCGCGGGCAACTTCGCTTTCCAGCGAGCGTTTGCGCGCTTCGCAAGCCGCGCGGCTCTCCGCATCCAGCGACGCCAGCGTGGACGAAACGCGCTCCGTGGCTTCCGCCGTAACCAGGTCGATCTGCACTTCCACGCGCCGCCGAAACTCTTCCAACATGCTATTCGCGGCCTTTTGCAGCAGGGAGCGGGCCTCGCTGGCACGGGCTTCGAGTTCCAGGGAAGCGTCGTTTGCCAGAGCCTGCTTTTGTTCGGTCAGGCGAATGAGCTGCCGGTCGCTGACCCGTGCCGCGGTGCTTTCGAACTCGCTTGTGACGCGCTCGACAGCTTGCTCGAGCGCACTCAAGTCCTCGGGGTGCTGCAGGCGCGATGAATTTTCGGCCACGGCGCGCGCTTCCTCGAGTTGCGCCCGCGTGTTCGCGGCGAGCGATTCCACGCGCTGGGCGATCTCTTCGGCATGCTGCCGGGTAAGGTCGTGCTGCTGCTCGGAGCGGCTGGACAGCTCGCCAATCCGCCATTCAATGTGATTCAGAAGCTGTTCGCGGGTGGAATTCAACAGCCAGTCCATGCGCTCTTGCGAAACCGGCGTGGGCAGACCCGCAACCGTGGACCGCAATTCTCCCAGGCCCTGTTCGTGCTGCGCGCGGAGCGAGCGCGCCTCCGCGGTGAGAGCATCCAGCCGATCGGCCAGCACGTCGGCGTTCTTGCGTGCCGCGGCGTGGAGCTGTTCAAACTTGGCGGACACTTCCCCGAGCCGCCATTCGAAATCGTTGTGCAGTTGCTCTCTCGCCGCCTGCAAATGCGGTTCGAGCTGTTCTTGCGCAAGCGGAACGGCAGCGCGAGTCGCCGAGAGCGAACGAACTTCCGCAAGCGAGCGTTCGTTCGCAACCTTGGCGTCCTGCAATTGTTCGCCGAGTCGACCCAGCGAAGCCGACAGCTGATCCGTGCGCTGTCGCGCCAGATCCTGCTGCTGCTCGAACAGCGTCCAGATTTCGGCCAGACGATCCTCAACGTGCTGCAACACCTCATTTCGTGCAGACGCCGCTACTTCCTGAAGCCGCTGGTCTGAAATTCCCGCGGGAGCCACTGCCGGCGCTGGAGTCGTTGCCAGGGAGCGCATTTCCGCAAGGCTCTCGTCGAGGCGCGCCTGAGCTTCGCGCGCGGCGGCCTGCGCGGTTTCACTGACTTGCGCGATGTGCTGGCCCGAAATCTCGGCCACGTTCGCGGCGAACTCCGACTTCGCGCGCTCCAGCGATTCGCCGATGCGGGTTGCCAACTGCGGTTCCACCTCGGTCTTGATATGCTGCGCCAGCTTTTGCGACTCCAGCACATTTTGCTGTGCGCCTGCGGCCAGGGCTTCCATGCGGCGCGCGACCTCTTCCGCGCGGCTGCGATATACCACCAGTTCGCGCTCCCAGTGGTTCTGCGCTTCGCCGAGGCGCGCGGTCGAAAATTCTTCGGCCTGCCGAACGTTGGATTTCCAGGCGTCGTCAATCTTGCCGAGCGCGGCGCGGACGGAATCGTTCAGGTGCGTGGCAATCGCGGTCTGCACGGCGCGATCGGCGGCCTGCTGCAACTTTCCCTGTAATGCTTGCAGCAGTTGATCGGGTGTCAGCACCAGGCGATCCGGTTTTGCCGGCGCGGCGGCGGGCGGCTCCTGTGGCGGAGCGGCCGGGCTCGGAAACACCGCCACTTCCGACTTGCGTTCCGGCGGTGTCGAAGGCTTCTCAAAAAGTTCCTCCGGTTCAGCGGGAGCAGGAACAGCGGCAGGGACAGCCGCCGTGGCGCGGCTGGCGAGCTTGCTCGAAGACAAGACGCGGTCCCAATCCTCCGGGGCTCTGCCAATCCCCCAGACGTTTCCCGGTGTTTCCAATTCCACGCCGACCTGCGACAGTTCGCGCGGACTCTTCGGTAACACCACGGAGCGCACGCGGGCGCGCACCACCGGCGAATTCATTCCATCAGTGCCGGTCACCTGCAGTGTCACCCAGCCGTCGGTCGGATAATCGTGGCGCGAAGAATAACGGCAGCCGTGCAGGTTGAAAGAAAGCGCGGAAGTTCTTTCCTGGAAAGATTCGCCGCGGCGGTTCGTGCCCATGACCACCAGAGAGACGGGCTGCTCCAGGCGGGAGCTGCGGCGTAAATCCGCGCCACGAAATGACCGGGAACTCTGCGTCGATGTCGGAATGGTCATGGGTTCCACCTTGAGTTGCTGCGGCACTTCTTCAGATTTCTGTGGGGCATGCACTTCGCTGAGCAGCCGAGCGTCTGGTTCAGCTTCGTTGGGCGAACTGCCCGGGTCCACCAGCTCTTCCCACACGTCGTCGTCGCTCAGGCGTGACTTCAAAACGTAGGCTAGCACCAGCGCTGTGACCATCGCTGCCAACGCAATCACAATAATTAGCCAAAGATTCATAGCATAGTTCTCGGAGTATTGCCCCTGTTGCCTCCCGGAGGACGGGAGACCGCACCGGTTTGCCAGGATGCATTTCGGTTGCACTTGCATTTTGCCCAAAGTAGCAGCGGCCTTCAAGCGGATTATCGCGCGGGGGAGGTGCCGCGCGAGCAGACAGACCCGGGCGCGAGCCCGGTAAACGATTGGATGGCCATGCAGCGCACGAAGTTGTCGCGGACTAGTTCACGGAAACAGGGCCGTTGACCGTGGAGACGCGCACCAGAGTCGGGCCGGAACCGAACTCCACGCGCTTGTGATCTTCGTCCCAGGTCTTGCGCCCTTCCGAGCACACACTCGCGCGACACTGGAATGGACCGTTGCCCTCCGATTCCAGCACCACGCCGGATTTGTACCCTGAGGGGATTTCCAGCTGCACCGGCCCGTTCGTGGCATGAGCTTCCAGCCCGGAGCCATCCCAGGATTGCCCGGTCAGCGACACGGTTACAGGACCATTCTCCGTTCGAACGCTTTGCTTGCCGCTGTTACCTTCCAGCGTGACTGGCCCGTTGTGCGAAGACAGGTCCAGATCCCCGGTGCACTCTGTTACCGTCACCGGACCATTTTCCGAGCGCACTTTCAGGTTGCCGTCCACGCGGCGAAGGGTCAGCGGACCGTTGTGCGCTTGCAGATCCATCGAGGCGGCCTTCGGCGCGCGAATCAACAGGTGCGCGTTCCACCGGTCGCCAGACTTCGGGCCGGACACGCCAACTTCCCCATTTTGAAATGTGAGGTGGATTTGCGAAAGCAGTGATTCCGCGTCGCTGCCAGCTTCGGCTGCTTTGCAAAGTGTCACGGAATAGTTCGCCTGATCCCATCCTTGGACCTGCAGCCCGCCATTGTACTCCGCGCGGACCCGCAGGGTGGGTGCTTCGGCCTTGGCAATGGTGCGCGCCTCGGACTGCATCACCGTATCGTGGTGGTCGAAGCGGATGTGGAGGTCGCTGCAACTCTCGGCAGTGAAATCGTCACCGTGTGCGGTGGGACCGGCATGGTACCGGGGGATGCCGCGTGGCGCGGCCGTCAGCGCGACTCCTGCCCAGACCAGAATGCCGACCAGTGTGAGTCCCTGCCGAGAAGTCATGACGAGTTCCTCCCGCCCCTATAGACGAGAGAAGCCCGAGAAAAGTCAGGCCGGACGTACAGGATTTTTTTGCCGCCGCATACTGCAGAAAACAAAGGGACGGCGATCGACGGGCCTACGGTAGCTGCAATTGCAGCGAATAAATCTCTCGCAGGCTGGTGTCTTCGACGTACAGCCGGTAGCCATCCGGCGAGAGTCCGCCCCACGCGCCGGTCGGGTTGGCGTTGTAGCGGCGCAGGCCGGAAAGGCTGAACAGTTCTTCGGACAGCGTGTCGCCTACTTTGATCCGGCGCGCTGTGGGATGGTCCGTCATAAAATTGTCGAAGTAGATGTATTTGCTGTCCTTCGACCACGTAGGATAGGCGATGTGGCCACGTTCGGTGAGCCACTTGTTCCACTTCTTTGCCGCGAAATCATACAGGAAGAGGTTGTTGGAGTCCTGTGAGAGGGCCGCGAGGTAATGGCCGTCTGGCGAATAGCGCGGACTAAACAGCTCCTCGGAACCCGGGAAGTTTGAGACCTCGCCCGTCTTCAGATCAAGGATGAAGATGACCGTCGGCGCGTAAGTAGGCCCTTTGGCAAAGATGATGCTCTTACCGTCGGGCGAAAAGTTGAAATCCACGCCGCCCATTCCGCTGGCCAGCAAGTCTCGCGCCGAACCACCTTGCGAGGAAATCCATTGCGCTTTGTAGCCTCCGCCGGCAGCGAAGGTCTGGAAGACGATGCGCGAATTGTCGGGCGACCACACCGGCAGAATGGCGCGCGCCGGGGGATGCGTCAACTGCAAGCGCTCGCTGCCGTCGACGCGGCTGCGCCACAGGCTGCCGTCCGGAATGGACACATAAGCGACCCACTGGCCGTCCTGGGAGAACGACAGGTCGGTTGCCGAGAGCCCGGCCATAAACGGAACGAACAGCCTGAGGTTCGGGTCATAGCGCACCAGCTGAACGCGCGGCAGAGTGGCGGACGCAAAGATCTTATTTCCGTCAGTCGAAGGCGTCACGTAGCTATAGACCAACGGGCCAGCGGTGAGCTGGATCGCTTCCGGCCATCTCCGGCGCAGGAAGCCCACGTCATCTCGCAGCGCGAAAATATCGCTCGACGCGTTCACGCTGCCACTCAGGAAAACATAATAGCGGCCGTCCGGCGTCCATTCGCCACAACACTCCAACGGCGGATTGTGCCAGCCCGGCAGAAGGCTGTGCAGGTTCTTTCCATCTGCTCCCACTTCCCAAAGTTCCGAGGAGAGCCGGTTGGGATCGTAGAGCGTGAAGCGAATGCGCGTTCCATCGGGCGAGAACCGCGCCAGTTGAGGCTTGCCGTCCACCTTGACGAGCTGACGCGGCGCGGTGCCGTCAGCGGAAGCCAGGTAGATGTTCGAACCTGCGGTGAAAACCAACTGCTTCATATCCGGCGACCATGAGGCGAAGCTCGCCGTGATGTCGCCCAGGCGTCTCGGCGAACCCGATGGAATCGGCAAGGCCCACACCGCCGCATCGAACGGCATGCTCTCCACATCGCCCACCAGCAACTGCGAATGATCGGGGGAGATCGCGGCAAGCATCACATTTCGAAAAGGCGTAGGGATCTCCAGCGTCTCGCCTCCGTTCACCGAGACCTGCACGAGGACCAGGTGGCCGCCCATGAACTCGGAAAAGTAGATCCGCGAGCCATCCGTGGCGAGTAGCCCGTTTTGCGAGCCTCCGGTGGTCAGTTGTGTGGAGGCGATCACCTTGGGCGCGGGCACCGGCAAAAAGTATCTGACCGCCAGCGCCGCCACCACGAGAATTACGGCGCTGAACAAAACCACGGGCCACTTGCGATGTTTCGTGGCAGGCATGTTCACCGCGAGCGGCGCGGAAATCCGTCCGGAACTCGTGTCCCGCTTCAGCCGTTTGAGGTCCGCGCGAATCTCCCCGGCGCTCTGCGAACGCACATCGCGATCCTTCTCAATCGCTTTGCGAATAATGTGATCCAGTTCCTCGGGAATGGAGGGATTCAGTCGCAGCACCGGCACGGGCTGTTTGTTGAGGATCGCATCGAAGATCGCGGCCGTACTGCTGCCGAAAAAGGGGGAAACGCCCGTGGTCATTTCGTACAGAACCGCGCCGAAGGAGAATAGATCCGATCGCGAATCCAGCTCCTTTCCCAGCGCCTGTTCCGGCGACATGTAGCCCAGCGTACCCAAAACAGTTTCTGGGCCGCTTAGCGCGTCGCGCGAGATGGTGGTGCCGCCGCTGTCGGAGCTGGGGGTGGCGTAGTTCGGCGCGTTGATCTTCGCCAGCCCAAAGTCGAGCAGCTTGGCTTGTCCTCGCGGCGTCACAAAAATGTTGGACGGCTTGATATCGCGGTGAATGATGCCGTGGGAGTGCGCGGCATCGAGCGCGTCGGCGATCTGCATGCCCAGGTCGAGAATGTCATCGAGAGGAAGCGGGCGGCCGCCGATACGCGAGCGCAGGTCTTGCCCCTCAAGAAGCTGCATGGCCATGAACGTGTGACCGTCTTGCTCGCCGACTTCGTAGACCGTGCAGATATTCGGATGGTCGATCGAAGAGGCCGCGCGCGCTTCGCGCTCGAAACGTTCGAGCGACCGGGGATCGCAAGCCACGGCATCCGGCAGGAATTTCAGGGCCACGTGCCGGCCGAGCCGCAGGTCCTCGGCCTCGTACACTTCACCCATTCCGCCGGCACCCAGCTTTCGCAGAATCCGATAGTGGGAGATTGCGGTGCTTAACACCTGACACCTGTGCCTGCGATGTTAGGTGCGGGGTCCACCGGCGTCTGTGACGTCCGGCGCGCCAAAGGCGTGATGTGTCACGGTATGAGTCGGCGTGAGTCTAAGCCGACCGCAGCAGCCGCGCTGCACGCGAACGGAACGACGGGGCCGGAGCGGTCACCACGGTTTGTACCGGCACCACCGCTCGTCGCGCCAGCGGGAAAAGCTTTTCCGCCAGCACTTCGGCCGACGGCATGCGGAACTGCGGCTCCTTCGTGAGGCAAGAAGCCACAATTTCGTCCAACGTCGCAGGCACAGAAGGATTGCTGCGCGAGGGAGGCAGCGGCGCGGACGAAAGCACAAGATTGCAGACGGCTTGCAGCGAGTCACCGGCAAACGGGTTCATACCGGTTAGCATTTCGTACAGCACCACTCCTAGCGAGAAGATATCCGACCGCGCGTCCTGAGCCCGTCCGAGAATCTGTTCGGGGCACCAATACGCAGGCGTACCCTTCAAGTTGGCATCCGCTCCCTGATGACTGGCAAGCCGAGCCATGCCAAAGTCGGTAAGCTTCACGCGATTTTCCGTCGTAATCAGGATGTTGGCGGGTTTCACGTCACCATGAATTACCGCGCGCCGGTGCGCCACGCCCAGCGCAAGCGCCACGTGCCCGGCCCATTCGCAGGCGTTGGGATAGGCAATGCTGCCCTTGGCGATGATCTTCTCAAGTGGCTGACCTTCCACGAGTTCCATCACCAGGAACGGGGTGGAAGTCGATTCTTCAACGCCCATATCATGGACCGTGATGATGCCAGGATCAGCCAACTTGCCCACCACCCGGGCTTCCCGAAGGAAGCGAGCCCGCGCCTCCCCTCGAGCCAGTTCCGGGGAGAACAGCTTAATGGCAACGAACCGGTCAATCAGCGGGTCGTGCCCGCGCACCACGCGGCTGTGAGCTCCGGTGCCCAATGTCTCCAGAATTTGATAGCGGCCGACTTGCACGAGTGCTGTTCTCCTCAGACGACACCGCCGAAGCGGCGCCTACCCAGAAGAATAGACGAGAGCGGACGATTGGGGAATGAAGCAGCAGTCACGTTCGGAGCAGTACGTCGGTACTGGTAGAAGAGGGGCAGAGCGGTTAGTGAGCGGGAGTGGGATCCGAAGCAGGAGACGCGGGGAGCGAGCGGTACGGCGCTAACACCGGCGAAGTGGCCAGGCGTTCGGGGAAATGCAGAACGTAGTCCTGCATCGAAGCATGCCAGACGGCGTTGAAATGAAAATCGTGCATTTCCGCAATGGCCTGCTGCGGTGTCCAGTGTTCGAACGCCATGCGGTATGCGGCAACAAACACGCCGGTGCGATCCTCGCCCCGCCGGCAATGAACAAAAATTGTTTGTTGCGGCCGCTGCGCGATGGCGCCGAAAAATTCCGCAATTTGCGCGTCGGTGGGATTTGAGAAGTTGCCGATGGGAATCCGCAGGTAGTGCATTCCAAGGCTCTCTGCCTGCATTTTTTCGTTCTCGCTGTGGTCGCGGTGCTCGCTGCGCAGATCGATAATCGTCGTGACGCCGATTTTTGGCAGCGAGCGCACGCCTTCGGAACTCGGTTGCGCGCCGCGGTACAATTGCGCGCTGATTTTTCCCGCGTTGCCGACGCCGGGCAGCTGAATTTTTTCCGCGAACCGCGGATTTTTTTCCGAAACGGCATTCGCGCCGGCCTGCGGAGCGGCAAGTTGCGGTGCCAGCGTGAGGAAAACTGTGAGCGCGGTGCAAAAAAGAAAACGCGTCATAGAGAATTGGATGCAAAGAGTTTAGAGAAAATTCCGGTCCGGCACGAGAGCCCTTTTCCCGAAACAGCACCACTAGATATAGACGTGTTGAGAAAAAGTTAGCCAGATTTTGCGATTTTCTCTTGACAGCTATCGTGCACAGATCAATACTTCGAATCCAGATTCGGGGGACGTGGAAGCGCCAGACGGTCCGGGTCGGGGATGTAACTTGGACCGACTACCCACGAAGCCAGCCCGTGATCACCGACAAAATACGAGCGCGAAGTTGAAGGCTCCGCGTAGTTCGTAGCAAGGCACGCGGAGAAGCTGTTCGGCCATGTGGAAATCACTGGCTTAGGGCGGCCCGTTCGCATTTTTGCCTTTTCGGTGCACGGATCGCTTCCGCGGAACCCAGAAATCACACTTGGCCGGGCTAGAGTGGGGCCCAGCACCCTGTCGAGCAGGGGAGTAAAATATTAGGGTTCCTCCCTCGGATGCGCGGGAACCTGTGGCGGGAGGAATCTCAGGATGGCAACGGTGAAGCCGGCATTGAATGGCAAGACACTAACTAAGATGGACGCGGCAAAGACAGCCGGGCTCGTGTTTGAGCGTTACTTCACAGACGGGAAAGTTTCGCCCTTCGACAAGGTCGATTGGGAAAAGCGCACCGCGCTGATCGGTAATGAAAAAGGCGTCACGATTTTCAAGCAGGAGAACGTCGAGGTACCGAAGAGCTGGTCGCAGACGGCGACCAATATCGTCGCCAGCAAGTATTTCCACGGCAAGCCGGATTCGCCGGAGCGCGAAGGCTCGGTGCGCCAGTTGATCAGCCGCGTGGTGAACTCGGTGGTCCGCTGGGGCGAAGAAGGCGGGTATTTCGCGGACACCGCTTCGCGCGATGCGTTCAAGGATGAGCTCACCCACCTGCTCGTCGAACAGAAGATGAGTTTCAATTCGCCGGTGTGGTTCAACGTCGGCGTGCAGCCCAAGCCGCAGTGCTCGGCCTGCTTCATCAACTCCGTGCATGACAGCATGGAGTCGATCATGGGGCTGACGCGCACCGAAGGCATGCTCTTCAAGTGGGGTTCCGGCACCGGCACCAACTTCTCCACGCTGCGCGGCAGCAAGGAAACCCTCTCGGGCGGCGGCATCGCTTCCGGCCCGGTTAGCTTCATGAAGGGCTTCGACGCGTTTGCAGGCGTGATCAAGAGCGGCGGAAAGACGCGGCGCGCCGCCAAGATGGTGATTCTCAATATCGACCATCCGGACATCGTGGAATTCATCGAATGCAAAATGAAGGAAGAGCGCAAGGCCCACGTGCTGATCGAGCAGGGTTACGACTCCTCGATTGACGGCGAAGCCTACAGCTCGATCTTCTTCCAGAACGCCAACCATTCGGTGCGCGTCACCGATGACTACATGCGCGCCGCCGAAGAGAACAAGGACTGGTGGACGAAGAACGTCATCGACGGCCAGCCGAATGAAAAGCTCCGCGCGCGCGACCTGCTCTACAAAATTTCCGAGTCCACCTGGCAGTGCGGCGATCCTGGCATGCAATACGACACCACCGTAAACCGCTGGCACACCTGCAAGAACACCGCGCGCATCAACGCCAGCAATCCCTGCAGCGAATACATGTTCCTCGACGACACCGCCTGCAACCTGGCTTCCTTGAACCTGATGAAGTATCTCGGTTCGAATGGCGAATTCGATGTGGAAGCGTTCCGGCGGGCAGTCCATGTGACCATCACCGCCCAAGAAATCCTGGTCGATAACGCCAGCTATCCCACGCCGAAAATCGCCGAAAATTCGCACAATTTCCGCCCGCTGGGACTGGGCTATGCCAACCTCGGCGCGCTGCTCATGTCCATGGCGCTTCCCTACGATTCCGACGAAGGCCGCGACGTGGCCGCTTCCGTCACTGCGCTGATGTGCGGCGAAGCTTACGCGCAATCGGCGCGGGTCGCCGGACAGATGGGTCCCTTCCCGGGCTACGATGTGAACCGCGAGCCCATGCTCGACGTGATTCGCATGCACCGCGACTCGATGCGCGGCGTGCAGCCGGAACACGTGCAGCCGGAATTGTACATGGGCGCGCAGCAGGCCTGGGACGACGCGCTCGACCTCGGCGAAAAGTTCGGCTACAAGAACTCGCAAGTCACCGTGCTTGCTCCGACCGGCACCATCGGCTTCATGATGGATTGCGACACCACCGGCATCGAGCCGGACCTCGCGCTGGTCAAAATGAAGAAGCTAGTGGGCGGCGGCGTCATCAAGATTGTCAACAACACCGTGCCGCAGGCGTTGATGAAGCTCGGCTACACCCCGGAGCAGACCAGCGAAATCGTCAACTACATCGATAAGAACGGCAAGATCGATGGCGCGCCTTACATGAAGGCGGAACACGTACCGGTCTTCGATTGCTCGCTCGCAACCACGGGCGGCCGCTCCATTGCCTGGCGCGGTCACGTCAAGATGATGGCGGCGGCCCAGCCCTTTCTCTCCGGCGCCATCAGCAAGACCATTAACATGCCCGAAGATTCGACGGTCGAAGACATCATGAACGCGTACATCGAGTCGTGGAAGCTCGGGCTGAAGGCCGTGGCCATTTACCGCGACAATTCGAAACACTCGCAACCGCTCAACGCCGCCGGCAACAAGAAGGATGAGAAGAAGGCGGAAGCCCCGGCGATCGAAACTCCGGTGCAGCGAGAACTCTTTGCGCGCACGCAGCGCGAAAAGCTGCCCGTGGAACGCGATTCGGTGACCCATAAGTTCAGCGTGGGCGGCCACGAAGGCTACATCACGGTAGGGATGTATGAAGATAAACGGCCCGGCGAGATCTTCATCAAGATGTCTAAGGAAGGCTCGACCCTCTCGGGAGTGATGGACGGCTTGGCACTGACGCTTTCCATCGGCTTGCAGTATGGCGTGCCATTGAAGGTGCTGGTCGATAAGCTTCTCAACACGCGCTTCGAGCCCAGCGGCATCACCGCGAATCCGAATATCCGCTTCGCCACCTCGGTGCTCGATTACATCGCACGCTGGCTGGGGGGGCGCTTCATCTCCGCCGATTACCTGAAGCTGAATGGCGCGCCGCCAGCCGAAGGTACGGTGGTTGCAGGTGTGGCCATTCCGGCCACGGTTCCGGCTCTGGCAGCCAGGCCGAACGCGCCGGTGGCGGTGAGCAACGCCCCGCGCGACGCGCATGAAGGCGCGCCGACCTGCTCCGAATGCGGCATGTTGATGGTGCCCAACGGCGCCTGCTACAAGTGCGAGAATTGCGGGAGTACCAGCGGATGCAGCTGATGCGGGCAAGGGCAGAGGAGAAAACGCGATGAGTGCACTCCCAACCGGATCCGCACTACAAGCAAAGCTGGCGTCGAAGCAACCCAAGACGCGGGGTTTTCTGCACATCGTGCGCCACGGTGCCGGGCTGAACGCCTTCTACATCGTCACTTATCACCGGCTGGATCGCAGCGGCTCGCGGCCAAAGGCCATGCTCGCCGAAGGCGCGCAAGCGCTGATCGACATGCTGGAAAGCGTCGGCGTGGACTTTCGTCTGCGGGAAGTGCGTGGCGCGCTGGAAGACATTCTCCGCCTCGGCTCCGCCAACATCCCTGACTTGTGGCTCAGCGACGAAGAACTTCTCGAAAAGGGAATGATCCAGACGTAGCGGTTGTACTCGACATACGAAATGGACGGCCGGGACATCGTTTTCCGGCCGTTTGTGTTTTGCGCTATCTTGCTCCCGCCGACACGTTAGTCTCGCAGTCGACCGGCTTCGGTAGTCACACCACGGGCGGAGAGCGGGTTCCGCCGGTGGTGTCTGGGCGGAGTTCTTCAACGGGGCCGCATGGGTGGACGCGAAGGGGCAGGGCGGGGCCGCAACGGATGGCGTGGCAGTGGTGGCGGCACGAAGCGCAAAACTTGTCCGCACCTGGGGCAGTTCTCTGACCCGACGACTTCAGCGCGCAGCCAGTTTCCCCTGGCTTCGCAAGTCGGATTCATACATTGCACCGTGGATCCCGGCATGAGTGGCATGAGCACGCTCCTTGTCTGGCCTTCGCTCACTTTGCGGAAGTGAGTCCCCTGGAGGCCGAACCGACCGAGACGAAGCGAAAAGAGATGCGTGATTGTGTTCCCGCCACGTTATGCAGTCAACGGGAAAGCCTACAACCTGTAGTGGTGTTGTTGCAAAACTGTGGAAAACAAGTGAATCGCCGATTACTACATCGCACCTGTTGGCGGATTCGTGTGGCTCCGAATACCTGAAAGGCGGGCAGGCTCCCACACGTAGTACAAGAAGAGGGATGGTGCGGGGGAAGTGCTTTTCCCAAAAAGGAGGACGTTCATGACGCCAGGTGCGAAGGGATTCGATTTGGGCGGCAGTCTGCAAGAGATGCCGAAGATAAGCGGAGTTGGCAAGGGGCTATTGAAGCTGATCGGTCTGGTTTTTCTGATCATTCTGCTTTTTTCGAGTGTGGTGTCTGTGCCGACAGGCCACGTCGGCGTGTTGACGCTGTTCGGGCGGGTGACCGGCGATGTGCTCAGCGAAGGAATCCATCTCATCAATCCGCTGAAGGCCGTGCAGAAGCTTTCGATCCAGACGCAATCGATTAAAGAGAGTGCCAACGTGCCGTCCAATGAGGGACTGATCCTGGCGCTGGATACTTCGCTGCTATTCCGACTGGACCGTTCGAAGGCCGCCGAGGTGTATCAAAAAGTTGGCTCGAACTACGCGGAGAAAATCGTGGAGCCGACACTGCGGGCGGCGATTCGGGCGGCCACTTCGGCGCACACCGCGAACGCGCTCTATACCAACGCCCGCGAACTGGTGCAACAGCAGATTCAGGACGAGTTGACGGCGCAGTTGGCGCTACGTGGTGTAATCGTGGAGAACATCCTGCTGCGCGATGTGCAGCTGCCGTCCATGCTGAAGAGCTCGATTGAGGCCAAGCAACAGGCGGAGCAGGATGCCCTGCGCATGAACTTCATTCTGCAGAAGGAAAAGCAAGAAGCGGAGCGCAAACGCATCGAAGCGCAAGGCATCGCGGATTTCCAGAAGATCGTGGCGCAGGGAATCAGCGCGCAATTGCTCGAGTGGAAAGGAATTGAAGCGACGGAAAAGCTGGCAAGCAGTTCCAACGCGAAGGTGGTCGTCGTCGGGAATCCCAAGAACGGGCTGCCGCTCATCCTCGGGCCGCAATGAGCGGGCCAACAGGAGCTAAGACTGCGGCGGCGCGTTTGACGTGATGGATTCCGGCGGTTTCGTTGGCTTGGGTGGAAGGGCCACGCCGAGTGCGTCGAGCTTGGCTTTCAGGTCCTCCATGCTGGCTTGCATGCTCTGCAGGTCGGCCTTCTCGCGGTCAATTCTATCTTTTTCCGACGAATCACGCGGGCGATTCGGGTTGCTGTAATAGGAGTTTTCGTCGAGAGCGATCTCATGCGTCTGCGTATCGATTTCGTGCTGCAACTCGCGAATCTGTTTCTCTAGCGACTCGATTTCCGCTTTTTTCTTCTGTTCATCCTCGGCGGCTTCGGCGGCGGACTGTTTGGTGTCGGCTGGTGCGGCGGTATTGCCAGGAGCGGACTCTGACGCCGGGCCAGCGGCGGCACTACCCGGCGTTGCCGTCGCGCTCGCGGAGTCTGGCACCGGTGCGCTGGGAATCGTGTCGTTGGTGATTACCTTCACCGGTTTTGTCGAGTCCTGCTTTTGCTGCCGCGCGCGCTTGGCGGCTTCAGCCACGGAAGGCGCATCCTGGGCGGCGGACGGCACACAAGCCGCCGCTACGCCCAGTGCGATGAGCGCCAGCGAACGTAACACGATGTTTCGAGACATACGGACCTCCTCCCCACCGGCGAACGGGCGCAACATCCCGCACGCCTACGATGGAGGCTTCCCCACAAGGATACGACTCGGCTGCACCCAGCTCAACGGCGAACGCCGCCGCGCCGCGTATCAGGCAACGGCACCGCCGAGATGCTGTGCACCGGATAGCTGAGCGAGAATGTACAGGAACTGGAAGCACCCCGCCCGGACGGAGTAGGCTTGCCATAGGCAACCAACATCGCAACGGCTACCAGGACGAGCGCTCCGGTGAATCGCAATTGCGAGGAGTGTCTCACAAGGGCGCGATGAGTGTCCTGAAGTCGGTGTTACAGAGGAGAGTTGAGTGAAGAATTCTTACGCGCGCAATGATAGCTTTCATCTATTCCGCCTTGGTTCGCTCCTATGTTTTCTCGGTTTGTTTCTGTCGCTCGTCTTCCTAGCCCCGGCATGCCCCGCAGACGGCCAGGAAACGGGAACACCGCCTTCGCCCGCGCTCGACAATCAGGCGTCCCCGGCTCCCGCTGAGAGTCCCCAGCAGCCCACCAAGGAATTTCGTTTGAGCAAAGAACGGTACGAGCAAGCCGTCGCGTATTCCCGAGCTCGGTATGTCCTCCATTTCGTTTCTACCGGGTGGGGGATTGTGGTGCTGGTGGCGCTCCTGGGCTGGGGCGTGATTGCCAAAATCCGCGACGCAGCGGTGAAAGGTAGCCGGAACCTGGTTGTCCAAGCCATCGTCTTCGTCAGTGCCCTCAGTATTGTGACTGGAGTGCTGGAGCTGCCGCTCTCCATGTACTGGCACAGGCTGTCGCTGCGCTACGAGCAATCCGTCCAGGGATGGGGCTCGTGGTTCTGGGACTGGACCAAGGGCGAACTCATCGGCATTGTGCTGGGCACCATCATGGCGCTGATCCTCTACCTGGTGATTCGCTGGAAGCCGCGCACCTGGTGGCTGTACTTCTGGTTCGCGTCCATTCCCCTCCTGTTGGCGCTGGTGCTCATTGCTCCGTGGGTGTTTGATCCCATGTTCAACAAATTCACGCCCCTCGGCGAAAAGCACGCGGACCTGGTGCAATCCATCGAACAATTGACGCAAAAAGCCGGCATGCCGATTCCCCGCGAGCGCATGTTCCTGATGGAAGCAAGCGCCAAGACGAATCAGATCAATGCGTATGTCACGGGCCTGGGTGCGTCGAAGCGCGTGGTGGTTTGGGACAATACCATCAAGAAAATGGCGCCGGACGAAGTGTTGTTCGTCGTCGGCCACGAAATGGGACACTACGTGCTCGGCCACGTCTTCAAAGGAATCGTATTTGGCCTCGCTGGAATCTTCGTGGCGCTGTACATCGCGTATCGTGCGCTGCAATGGACG
>Ga0335076_10002504_pt1 | contig 18298 bp, 19 predicted proteins | sample Lox_Sample_25_FD_206717 | JGI IMG/M metagenome (GOLD analysis project Ga0335076, IMG submission 206717) | Soil microbial communities from Loxahatchee National Wildlife Refuge, Florida, United States - Lox_Sample_2.5 | ecosystem: Environmental > Terrestrial > Soil > Wetlands | place: USA... | reverse complement strand
TCCGGCGTAGGCGACGCCGCATTCGAGGAGGCCCAGGCGTGGGGCCGGTCCGCGGGGAGCAGACAAGCGATGGAATACGCGCTCCAGTAGGCGGCCTGGCCACGGTCGCAGCCGCGAAGCGGCACGCAGGCAAAAGCCCGGAAAACGTCGCTGCCGGACGAAACGCCAGGCGACGCCCGGCCCGCGATCGAGCCGAAGTCTGACGCCGGGACATCGGCAAGCCGGGCTCCGGTCAGCCGTGCCAGCCCTGCGTGGTCCCGTACAGATCACCCGGATCTGGCAACCCATGTCTTGGTCAGACTACAACTCGATATTCGCCCAGATCGGCGGGTATTTCGCGGTCCTGCCGAGCAAATCGAGCACAGAGCGTGACGTTGAGGGGTGCTGTCCTGTCGCCTTGCGGGAACGAAACTTCGCCACGTCCGTTCGGTCCTCGGCAACCGCCCACGCCAGCCTATGGCGCTGACCTGCAGAAGCTGCATTGGCCCGATCAGCCTGCGGTGCTGCGGACCGCTCCATTAAGAGAGGCGCATAACACTCCAGAACCCAGTCTGACCTGGGCACTTGATGGTGGCAGGTGTTGGGTTCGAACCAACGTAGGCTGAGCCGACGGTTTTACCGTACTCTCCTGCTTGCACCTCCATCTACCACCTGACCTGCGCAAACGCGACTGGGTGATGTTCGCTGTGACGACGCTGTCCGCTATATGTACGTGCCCGCGGGCTCCCGCGCCGCCGATCCCGCGGACAGCCATGTACAGGCGCGTACATCTCCCCAAACCCCAGGCAGAAGCACCTCGGCGCCGGATTCGCCGGTACTGTCAACGGCAGTGTGGGACCCCCAGCCATATCTTCCCGCGCACTCGGGATGCTCAGGCACACAACCGGCATAGCAGGCCCCATGCACCCGCCGTCGACCCCTGATGAGCCTTCCATGTGCTTCTCGTAGATCCGCGCTCCGCGGGCAACGCCGGAACTCCCGGCAGCGGCCCAACAGGCATCCCCACGCGGTGACGGCCACCAACGACAGGCCGCGCGGGTGCCCGCCGATCTGGCAGCTCTCGGCTCCGGTGCCGGTATTGACGCTGCGCGCCCAGATCTGGATGTTCGGCACATCTGCAGCCGCCTCCCATGCCAGGGCGTGCACTGCCCAGGGCATGCTCCCAGTCATGGTCGGTCATGTCATCGAAGACGTCATACGAAAGGGCGCGCGCCGCGCTGAGGGCGGCGGCACCCAAGTCGGCGGTATGGGCCGTCTGCACCTTGGCCATAGCCACCATCCTCTCCGCCTGCAGCTCCTAGCGGGCCCACTCCGGTACACGCGATCGGCCGGTGACCCGCGGGAACATGCGCTGCCCAGCGAGCCAGCACCTGACCCGACGCAGAGGCGCGCGTTCCGTCACTCGGGACCGAGCCAGCGCTCGCCACGGGAACTGCTCGGGTTCCCGGCCTGGATCCTCGACTGCGCCGACCGCATGATAGGGCGGCGTCCTCACATAATGCCGTCGGCTGGCCGGAGGTTAGGCGAATTGCTGGCCGATCTGCTGTGCGGCGGCCACCCCCGCAAGCCCCGGGCACGTCGGCATTGTCCTCAATCCGGCCGCCCATACCATGATCGACGCTTACGAGACCGGCTACCCCGTCGAAGAAGACACCTATGGACTCCCGGCATCGAAAAGGAGGCTTGTCGCCTGTTGCTGGCTTCAGCCGCCCCCATCCGGACGACTCGATCAGGAGTCCGCCGCCCCGACGGCGGCCTCGTAACTGGCCAGAAGCGCGGTCCGCCTCATGCGTCGGGTCGGCCGCGGTGCCGGGTTCACACCAGCGGAGTGTGACATCGAGATGGGCACCTGCGTTGGCCGACGCGATGACGCCGCCGAGCTTGCCGTCGAGCGTGACGCCGAAGCCTATCTCGATCTCCTGCGGGCTCCGGGCCAGTTCGCGGAAACCGTCCATCACCTGCGTGGCGGTGGCGGTGACCGGCACCAGCGCCTCCCGCAGCGTCTTCTCCGCGGCCTGAAGCCGGTCGCCTAGGCCTACCGCGCTGCTGCCGTCCGGCCGCGGCGCAGCCACGGCGACGGTCGTTCCGTCGTCCAGGGCGAATTCGATGGCATCGGGCATGAGGGTCCCCTTATGAACGGCCTGAGCAGGCGAGGTTCCACACGGGCGATGAGCCTGCTCCTTGCTGGGTCCGCTGCAAGCTGACCAGCAGGTTCTTCAGGCCACGGGGGTTGTTGACGTACTCCAGAACGGCCTGCGAGAACGCGGCGGACACCTCGGGCACCATCAAGTCCTGAGCGACGAAGCACAGCGTGATACCCGCACCCGGCTGCAGCAGGCCCGCTATGCCCCGCCTTACGCCCTGCGGGTAGTCGGCGAGTCGGACTGCCTGGTCGGCGGAGAACGCGTCCCCGCCGGTCTGCCGTACCCATAGGGCCTGCGCTTCCCCGGACGCAAGGTATGTGAGCAGCGTCCGCGCGTCCGGGTTGTCGGTGAACAGTCCCATGAAGTCGCCGGAGACCAGGGCTGGGGAGGCCGCGCCGGATACCGATGGGAACCGTACTTAGCTGTAGCCGGCCGTCGATGGAAGCCCCGTGTTGATCAGTGCGCCGTGCTGGGCTGCGCACCGGCCGCTGGTCATCGCCCGGTTGAACGCGGTGCTCAGCGCGCCGGCCGCGCCATCCGGGATGGCGGCACCATAGCGCGTCAGTGCGCCCCACTCGTGCCAGGCGTAGCTGACTTGGGGTGAGTCCCACGCCAGCGTGCCATGGAGCCAGTCCTGGTACGCGCCGGCCTGGTACCTGGACATGAGAATGTCCGCGATCCAGTCGGCTCCCGGCCACCCGGACACCACACCGGATGCTAGCCCCAGGCACCAGGGCGTGCCGCGCTGGCGGGAGAGGCTCTGCAGCGCCGCCCAGCTCGCAGGGGCCGACTTGACGGCACTCGTGGAATACCAGATCAGGCTCTGGACATCGGCCTTGACGGGAACCGCGAACACCTTACCCGTTCCCAGCATCGCAAGGCCACGCCACGGCTGCGCGTAGTCCCGCAGGCTGATCTGCAGCGGCCGGAGACTGCGCTCGTACTGGTAGACAGCGCCCGGGCTCGGCAGGTCCGCCACGTCCGGCGGGTCACCGGCCGCCAGGTCGGCGTCGAGCTGCTGGGTAACCCCCCGAGTGACCTGCGGGATTACCGTTATGCCGGTCTCTTGCGTGAACCGGTCGATGACCGCCATGAACGCGTTGTACTCGCCCGGGTCGGTTGTCGGGTCCCAAGGGATCAAGATCGTGACCGCAGCGTTCGGAGCGGTGCCGCCACACGCGACGGACGCTGCGCACAGGCCGAGAGCCAGCAGGAGGCGCGCTAGGCCCGCCATCGCGGTCCTCATTACGGCTGAAACCGATATTCGGCAAGCCGGGGGCGGTAGGCGAGCTGCGCCAGCACCGCGGCGGCAAGGAGCAACACCAGCGTGACGCCCACGCTCGCGGGGTGACCGGCCCACGGGTCCGCGGACAGACTACGCGCGTCGGCGGAGTTGAAGAACCCCGCGGTGACCATGGTGGCCGCGGTGATCAGCAGCGAGCCCCACAGCCACCGGCTGACGTGGCGCCGGAAGCGGCGCGCCACTATGTTCGCTGTCGCCGCGACCAGCAGCAGCATGCCGATGACCGGTCCGAGCAGCATCCACCAGAACGTCCCCGGATCCAGCGCCCACGCGCGGCGCTGCGCGTCCAGCGCCGTCTGCTCGGCCTTGCTCAGCCCGGCGATCGCCGACTGCACGTCGCCCTCGGCGCCCACCGCGTACTGCCGCCCCGCCTGGCCGAGCGGCACCCCGAGGGCGTAATCGCGGACGGCGGTCTCGCTGAGCTGCAGGTACGACGCGAGCTGGTTCTGCACGTACTGGATCTGGCCCGTCCCCTCCGCGCCCGCGGCATTGCCCTCGGCTGTCAGCGTGAGGTACTTGTTCACCTGGGTGATCTGGTTCACAAAATCAGACCCGGTGCCTACCAGAGTGACGTCCTCGTAGAGGAACGCGTGATCCAGCGCGTTCCCGGCGTCCGTCACGGCGGTGCCCGCCTTCCCGACGTCCGCGATGTCCTGCTGGGTCTGCCGGGCGCCTGCGATGTCGCTGCCCGCCTGGATGACGATCCACAGATACAGCAGCGCGGCGGCCGCCACGCCGAGCAGCACTCCGTTCCGCAGCCAGCGCAGCACCGTGACGGGATGGACGGAGCGGAGCCGGCGGTACTGGTCGGCGAAGATCTGCGGAGCGGTACGCTGTTCTGCTGCCTGGGTGGTCACGACACCGCTTCATCCCTGAACGGCGCGGCGCAATTTTCGCACCCTTTGGGATCCGCCGCGTAGGTTGTCTCACCGCACACGCGGCAAGTCCGGGCGCTGAACGATGGCCGGCCCGCCTGGCCGTTAGATTGATTCGCCTCGTCCGCGGAGTCCGCGCTGATGACCCGCCTGCCAGTCCTGACCGACTCGAGCCCAAGTTCCTGCAGCTTGCCCCGCGTGAGGTCAGGGCGCAGCCGTGCCCCGCCGTCTGGGCCGATGACCGTAAGGCCTGTCAGGAGCAGCAGCCGCACGTCGTCGATCTCTCGCGCTAGCCGGATCGCTTTGTCCAGCTCCGCGTCCGCTTCCGCGGTCCGCCCGTTGAGCCCGGCGTTGGCGCAGGCCTTGATGGCGAAGGTGACCTCACGCTCCTTCTCGACCCGGGTCAGACTCTCGGACATCACGGTTTCAAAGCCCGGCATGTCGTGGCGGCGGACGACCAATGGCGCGTCGGCGCGCCGCTCGCGGGCGCCGTCGGCGGTCTCCGCGAGCAGTTCGACAGCGGTGGCTCGCACCTCTACCGCGATGGGAAGCGCGTTGGGATCGAAGCATAGCGACAGTTCGTAACGCCTGGTCTCCTGCTCCCACGAGCCGAGAGGTACGTCGACGGCCGGGCCATCGGCCGGCCGCTGCTGGTGCGTCAGGTCGGCCTGAACGGGGTGCGTTTGCGCGATGGAGTCGATCCGGAAGCGTCCGTCCGGGCTCAGCCGTAGGTACGCCCTGGGCACAACGAGCCGTCGCGCCCGGTCCATGAGCCGGGTGAAGTCTTCGGCGAGGTCAGCGCTGTGGAGGACCGCCCTGGCGTCGCCGTGCAGCGCTTCCGCAATGTGCAGCAGCTCAGCATAGTCCCAGTCGGTCCCCAGGCCGCGCACGTCGCAGACGAACCGGTCGGTGCAGGTGCTCAGTGCGGCGTCGAGTTCCTCGCGGGTCTGGTGTTCGTTCTTGCCGTCGCTGTAGAGCACCGCGTGGCGGATGACGCCCGCGGCGGGTACGGTCGCGAAAAGCTCGCCGGCCCCGGCCAGCCACCGGCCGATCTCCGTGCCGCCTTCGGGCCGGAGGCCCATCACCTGGCGTTTGGCCGTCGCCTTCGTTTCCGCGTTGACCGCGGCGAGTCCTCCGGCGGCGGCCGGGAAGATACGCTCGGCCTTGTGGTTTCCCGCTATGATTCCGAGGAGCACGCCGTCGGGCAGTACATCGATGGCGGCACAGGCGGCGCGGCGTGCCTCGTGGATCTTGTTCTGGCCCATCATGGACCGCGACCGGTCCATGATGAGGATCTCCGCAGCCCGCCCGGCTGCCACGGCGGCATCGCCGCGATGCACCTCGATCGTGATCAGCGCCCTGACGCGGTTGTCGTTGACCGCGAGGTCATAGGGCGCATCGATCGCTATGGTAAAGCCCAGACCGGCTGCCGTCCCGCCATTCACCGGCTGAGTCCCCTTGAACGCGTAGCATCATTGCCAGTTAACACGCGGTTAGCGTAGGCGCTAAATTCTTGATTCGTGAGGGTTTCGGCGAAACCCGCGCTGCCACCACCACTCGACCGGTGGACGCAGCCTGTTCGCGTGGTCGATCATGGCGAAGAAGTCTTGCCTGGTGACGGCGAGTTTCGCGAGGTCGGGGATCATCTCGGACAGGGCGAGCCAGTCGCCTGTAACCGCGGACCGCCCGTACTGGATCTCGGCGCGCAGCCGGGTCTGCTGACCGTCGCCGCCTGGGAGCCCGTCCGCGAGCGACTGGGCCATCGTCAGGTCCTCCTCAGCGGGCACGCAGGAGTCCGCGACGGCGGCGAGCAGCCGCACCACGGCGATCCGTGCTTCTTGCTCGGCGCGAAGCTCCCGCGCCTGGAGCTCGCCGGCCAGCCGTTCGGCGGCCAGCACCGCGTTCCCGCGTTGCCCCTCGCGCAGATACGTGCGGGCCAGGCCGAAGCCTGCAGCGCCAAGCGCCGGCGCGGTATCGGCTACCGTCTCGAAGTACTGGCGGGCCTGTGTCGGCCGACCGCGGATCTCGGCGCAAAGACCGAGCGCGAACAACGGGATCAGCTCGCCCGGCAGTTCGTCGCACACGGTGCCGAAGTGGCCGGCGGCGGCGCTCGCGTCGCCGCGGACAAGGGCGATCAGGCCGCCGTACCAGGCGCGGATCCAGGACCAGCCGGGCAGGCGCGTCTCGTCGAGAGCACTGTCCGCGCTCTTCAGATCGCCATTGCGCAGTGCCGTGCGGCACGCGGCGAGCTGCGATTCGCAGGCTCGCGTCATGCCGGGATCGTCGGGGTCGGTAAGCGGCGCGGGCAGCGCCGCCACCGCGTCGGCGGGCGCGGGCGCGGCGAACGGCGGGACCATCGTGAGCCGCTGGTCCGCCCCCACGCGAGCCGTGACCCAATGGTCAAGCGGGCGCGGCGCGCCGAGCCCGCCATGCAGCGGCTCGGTCATCGACCCGAAAATCGCGGACGGTCGCGTCACCCGCCGCGTCGCCGGGGACGCAGCCCCAACCTGGCGGATCACACCGCTGAGCTGTTCAGCGAACTGGCGAGCCGACACGAACCGGCGCTCTGGCGTCCTGGTATCGGTGGCGCGCTTCAGCAGCCGGTCCAGCGCGAGGACACCGGGCGCGGCCGGATCGGGCAGACCGGGCGCGGCCGGATCGGGCAAATGGCGGTGGCACAGCTCCCGGAGGGTCTTGGCGAGGCAGAACAGGTCGAAACCGGCCGTGGGGAACTTGTGTTCCGGATCGGCCTTCGGCGGCGCGTATGCCGCCGTGTAGATGTCGACGGAACCCTGGTCTTCCCGTGTCCGCACCGCTCCGAAGTCGATGAGCCGTACCCGGTCCCGCCGCTCGCCCGCACCCCGGTCGCCGAACCGGATGATGTTCGACGGCTTCACGTCCATGTGCAGAAGGTCCCGGGCGTGCAGATAGTCGAGGGCCTGGAGGATCTGCAGGCTGTGCGCCAGGATGACCTCAAGCCGGTCATCGGCCCGCGCCGACAGCGGCTTGCCGCGCACGTACTCGAGGACGAGATATGGGCCCTCGGGCTCATAGCCGTAGATCCGGACGATGCTGTCATGCCGGAGCCCGAGGAGCGCGTCCCGCTCCTGGTGCGCGGTCTTGGCGATCGACTGGGAAAGGTCCTTCAGCACCACGTCGGTGCCGAGATTGCGATCGCGGGCGAGCAGCGCCGTACCGAAACCGCCCGCACCGAGCATGCGTTTGACATCGTAACGCCCGGCGATGGTCCCGCCGACGCGCGAGCGGGTGAAGTCGAACCGGTCCAGGCAGTGCGGGCAGAACCCCTTGACCCGCCCGGGCTTGCCGTCGTGCGCCCGTCCGACCGGGTGCCCATTCGCGCAGAACCGCCGCTCCTCGGGAACGGTCAGCTCGACGTCCGCGGGCTCGTCCGTGAAGTCCGGCACGGATCCGGCATCCACGAGATCGAGCCCCCACCACGGTTCCGGCCGCGCGCGATCGGCTTGTGGCCCGGGCACCGGCCCAGCCGGCTTGCTCTGCCCTGCCGGCGTGGCGCGGCCGGCTTCCGGGGCGGACGGGGGCAGCGGCCGCCGGGAACAGGCTGAGCAGAATCCCTGGAAATCGACGTCGCCACGCCCGCAATCCGGGCGGTTGCACCTAGCCACAATCCTCCCTATGGCTCGCCGGACTGGCCGCTCTGGTCGATGTGGCGGTCGAGTTCGGCCACGTACCGTGCTACTAGCTCGCCTGCCGCGGCGAGGTCGATCGGTGCTACCCAAAGCGCAGTGCCTGCCTGGTCGGACACGCCACCGAACGGTGGCTTCTCGGCGTCACCGAAGATCCTCCTGGCGCGTGCCAGGTACGCATCCAGCCGGTCCCGCAGATCCTTCAGGTCCTTGTCCATCTGCTGCAGCCGCCGCGTGAATGAGGCCACCTGGCCGAGCGCGAGGGCCGCTTGCTCGCGGATGGCCGCAAGCTCCGGGTTCGGCCCGGTGACGCGGGCGACCGCTAGCCTGACCCGAAATCTCGGCGCGCGGGCGTGCGGCAGCGTCGGCGGTTGGCGGAACCGCCCTTCATTCTGGCCGTTGAGCCGGGCGGCGGCCGCCTCGGCATCGGCCAGTTTCCTGACTTCCGCCTCGGCGTCGGCAGCGGTTGCGCTGCGGGGAGAATTCCCAGCGAGCAGTGCGGGATCAAGGGATACATCGTATGGCAGCGTTGCCGGGGGGGTCCGGTCGAACCCGAGCACGAACCGGACCCCGTGCGACCTGGCACCGATCGCCAGCTGACATAGCACCTCGCGGATAAGGGTGTCGGGGGACTCCGCACGGTCGACGCCGTCGATGACGATGCAGGCCGGCGGCTTTCGTCGCAGCAGGCGGCGGATCAGGTCAGGGTCCCCGGCGGACAGTCCGAAACGTTCCGACAGGTAGCGGGTGACCTCGGCGACTGACTTGCCGCGGGCGTCATACGCGGCGTCGACGGCCCCGAGCTCCAGCACCGTGTCCTCGGGTGCCCCCGCGAACTCGGCGTCGGAAGCGCCGGCGCGGGTTGCAGGGTCGGCGGTGCGCACGAGCCGGACAAGCCAAATCGGTACCCGTGCCGGCGCCGCCGGGGAGCACCACCGTCCCTGCCCACCCGCCGGTGAGCAGTCGCTTGAGCTCTTGTGTCAGGGCCACGCGCAGGGTGTCGTCGGCTGCCAGCCGCGGCACCGCGTCGCTGGACGGCCCGAGCCGGTCCGCGGGTTCGCCAGCCACGTAGCGGGCGACGTCTGACAGGTAGCGGCGGATCGTCTCGGTCGGCATCATCCAGGCGGCCCTGGCGTCCGCGTTGCGGTAGTCCGCGACGATGATGCCGATCACGTGACCGGCATGGTCGCCATCGCGCATCACGACGCCCGCGCCCGAGAATCCGGGTTCGATCCACTGCCTGCGGTCGCGTACCCGGTTCAGCAAGCCGAACCCGCCCCCGGGCCCCCCATCCCCGCCGAGTTCCGCATCGGCCCAGATACCGTACTGCTCTGCCTGCGGGAAGCCGAACGCACGCACCTGACCACCGGAAAGAGGGACGCACCACAACGTGGTGCTCCTGTCGGCGGGCGCCGGCTCGTCGAGCACAAGCAATGCCACATCGCCACGTCGGGGGTCGTGGCCCGGGTCCCGCCACGAAGCCGGGACGACGGCGACATGCGCCGCAGTACGCCACTCTGGGGTGCCGACGGCGCTGTGGACCCACACCTGCTCGTTCTCGTCCCCGACAAGGTGCGCGCAGGTGAGCACGTGCCGCTCGTCGAGCAGCACCCCAGCGCCGCGCTCGAGCCCGACCACCCGGACCCGCCACGGATGCTCCACATGGAGATGCCTGCCCATGCCTGCCACGGTACGACCCCGGTGCATGATGCCGAGTGAAGAAGGCACGAACAGCGCGTCCGTTCGGCATTCCTCCCGGCTAGTTTCGCGCGGCGGACTCGACGAGGCGGGGTATGACGGCGCTGCTGCTTCCGGGCGACAGCGGGGTCGTCCCGCCTGGACGACGTGTGGCGCGGCCTCGCGGATTGCCCTGAGGAGGATGCGCGTCGGCAACCACGCCTATCGTGAGCACGCCGCTGTCCCGCCCGCCAGCGACGGGAGTTGAGCATCAACTTGGTAAGAACCGCTGCTGTGACTCCGCGCTTGAGCGGCCATTGCCACGGAGGGTGACCACGTTGGCATGTCACGGATAGATAGACGAGCAGCGCCGGCGCCCAGGTAACGGGATAAAACCGGCACAGATTGGCAAAGCGAGCGGTTATACGCACCGCTCGTTCCGCCCGGTCGCTGTCCTTTATATGTACGTGAACCGGTCCCCCGGTCCCGCCCGCGGCCCACGGCCATCGGGCTCGGCCGACCCGCGATACCGCATGCAGACACTCGCTGCCACTAGTGTTTTCGCAGATCAGGTGGCATCTGCGGCGATATCCGCGAAGACCGGGCGATGCCCGGATCCAGCCCACGCATAGCCCACGGGACAGAGCCGGCGGTTTTCGTAACCTCTCGTTCTGCACGCAAAAGTCGGTGACGCAACCTTGCGTCACCGACTCTGACCTGGGCTTTTACGTGGCAGGTGTTGGGTTCGAACCAACGTAGGCTGAGCCGACGGTTTTACAGCCCGCTCCTCCTACCCGAGGCTTGTGCCGCTGACCAGCGTGGACGCCGTCCGAGGCCGTTTTCCCGGCCGCCCCCGTCCGCTATGCGTCCGTGCGCTGGGAGCCGGTGGCCGGATGACGCACGGACGGGCACGGACGGCGGCGTCAGGAGGCTGCGCCTTCATGCCCCGATCCGGGCCTTTGCGGCCTTCGACCTGCGGCGTTCAAGGTGCCTGCTCGTTGTCGCCGTCTTCCTCGTCCCCGGGTTCGGGCTCGGTGTCCTGGGTGCCGAGGGCGTCGGTGATGCGCTGGTCGGCAGCATCAGCCTGCCCGTCGATGCAGTGAGCGTAGATCTCCAGCAGGACCGCGACCCCGTGCCCGGCGCGGCGGGCGACCTCGGTCGCGGGCACCCCGGAGTTCAGCCACAGCGACACCGCCGCGTGCCGCAGGTCGTCGTCCCGTACTTCTTGATGTGGGCGCGCAGCAGTTTTCCGGGTGCACTGCGGGTCCGCGCTGCCTGAGAAGGGGCGCCTTGCTGGTCACTGGCTGAGGTCGTCGGTGGCCAGGATGTCGGATACGAACTCGCCTATATCGAGCGGCGAGCCGGGTGCGGTGAAGCTCTCAGCGGCCAGCTTCGCCTCGCTTTCGCTGGGGTGCGCGGTGAAGAGGGCGCCTGCCGCCGGGTTCGGCAGGAACGCCTGGGATATCTGCGCGGGTGACGCGACCGGCGGCGCGCCGAAGATGACGAAGCCGCCGTGCTCCAGCCGACGACGACCGCGCCTGCGGCGCCGAGCGCCTGCGCGCGAAGCCGGGGAGCACGGCCGCTTATCCCGGCAGCGAGTAGCCGGCCCGGTCCCTGGCTGGCTCGGACTGCCCGTGGCCGGGCAGGTCCGGCGCGAGGCAGCGGAACTGCTGGCCGAGGTCGCCGGCCTTCACCGGGAGCCAGGTCCTGGCTGAAGTGAGTTGCCGTGAACGAAGGATGACCGGCCGGCTGTCCCGGCTGTCCTGGCGGGCCGGGCTTTCCAGGTAGGCAATCTCCTGTCCGTCGATCTTCACGCTCAGCTGCTTGACTTTACGCCTCTCGGTTGGGTTGGCGCGTTCTCCCGGGCCTTTGCCCGAGCCTGCCTGCTGTCTGTGTTTTCGTTTTCTTTGCGCTCGTTCTGGTCGCTACCGGATCTCGTATGTTCCGTCCAGCCGGGCGCGGCCGATGACGTGGCCTGCGATGGCGGCGGTGACGTCATCGAGGGTGAAGCCGTCTGGCAGCGCGGGGGCCTGGTCGAGGGCGAAGAGTCTGGAAGGCGTAGGTGTGGGGTCCGTGCGACTTGAGCGGCATGGGCCCGGCCCAGCCGCGGTGGCCGAGCGCGCCTTTCCCGTGCCGGATGCCCGGGATGGGGCTGGGATGGGTGAGGGCGTTCTCCGGGATGTCGCTGCGCGACGGGTCGATGCCCAGCGTGAGCGCGTGGGTGGCCGGCTTTCCCATGGGGGCGTCGGGGTCTTGGACGATGAGCGCGAGCTCGGCGGTGCCGGCCGACGGCTGGGTCCAGGTGAGGGCGGGTGAGATGTTCGCGCCGAACAGCCGGCCGCGGTGCTTTTCCGGTATGGGGGTCCCGTGGTCGAAGGCGGGGCTGGTCAGGATGAAGTTCTCCGGGGCCTGGAGGTCGGGGCGGGCCCAGACGAGGGTGTGATGGCCGGCGCGCCGGCTGCGCAGCGCGATGCCGAGTGGATTTGCGGGCATGACTTGGGCTTCTCCTAACGGTTGGGTCTGGCTGCCCGCGAGCGGGGGCTATGGCCGGCGGTCGAGGAAGCCGGTGATCTCGGCGGTGGTGGCGGTCTCGCCCAGCTTGGGGAAGACGCGCGTCAGGCTGTGGCGGTGGGAGTCGGGGTCGGGGTCGGCCATCGCGTCGGTGGCGAGGACGACGTGGTAGCCGTGGTCATGGGCGGAGCGGGCGGTGGACTCGACGCCGGAGCTGGTCGAGACGCCGGCGAGCACGACCTGGGTGACGCCGAGGTCGCGTAGCAGGGTGTCGAGGCCGGTGTCGTGGAAGGCGCTGCGGCGGCGCTTGGTGATCCGGTGGTCGCCCGGCTGCGGCTCAAGCTCGTCGATGATGTCTGCCCAGCCCGCGGGAAGCGTTCCGGCGCTGCCATGGCTGCCGCGGCTGTCGGCGTCGGTGCGGCCGGGGGCGCGACCCGTCACGTTGACCAGCACGACCGGGAGGCCGTGCTGGCGGAATGCCCTCGCCAGCGCCGCGGCGTTCGGCACGATGTCGGCGACTGAGCCGCAGATGATCCCCTTCTGCAGGTCGATGACGACGAGGGCGGGTGCGGGGTCGAAAGTGGTCAGCGGCATGGGTTGCGCTCCTTGGCTGGTATCAGGGAGGGAAGGGGTCAGGGCCGGGCTTCGGCGGCCGGAGTCACGGCCGCCGCTGTTCCGGGTAGCACTGCCTCGGCTGGCGTCCTGGTGTCGCCGCGCGTGAGGGAGACGATCGCGGCGATCAGGCCGAGGACCGCGGAGACGGCGAAGACGAGGACCAGTCCGTCGTGGAATGGGCCGGAGATGAGGGCCGGGAAGAACTCGCGCCCGGTGAGCAGGCTGGTGTTCGCCGGCGTCAGCGACGGCAGCGCCCCGTACCGCGACAGCAGGTAGCGGACGGGGTTGGTGCCGAGCATGGCCGCGAACATGGACGAGCCCGGCGGGAGGCTGCCGATCTGCGCGGCGACCTGGTGAGTGACGCCGTGCCGGGCGAGGCCGCCAGTGAGGGTGCGCGGCAGGGCGCTGGCCAGTCCCGCGATCATCAGCGAGGCGAACACCGCGATCGACAGCGAGGTGCCGCAGTTCTGGAAGGTGGACCGCATCCCGGAGGCGACGCCCCGGTACCGGGCCGGGACGCTCGACATGATCGAGGATGAGTTCGGCGAGCTGTACATCCCGATGCCCACCCCGTTCAGGGCGATCAGCAGGGCGAACTCCCAGTAGGGGAAGCTAACCGGCAGCGCCAGGAGGCCGACGAAGCTCAGGGCGAAGACGAGCATGCCGCCGGAGGCGAACCAGCGCGCCCCGAACCGGTCGGACAGGGTGCCCGAGATCGGGGCCGCGAGGAAGAACCCGGCTGTCAGCGGCAGCATGAAGATGCCCGCCCAGAACGGCGTCTGGCTGTAGGCGTAACCGTGCAACGGCAGCCAGACGCCCTGGAGCCAGATGATCAGCACGAACTGCAGGCCGCCCTGCGCGAGCCGGGCGCTGAACCCGGTGAGGTTGCCGGCCGTGAACGCCCTGATCCTGAACAGGCGCAGCTCGAACAGCGGTTCGGCGACCCGCCGTTCGATCGCCGTGAACACGGCCAGCAGTGCCGCGCCGCCGGCGAGTCCCGCGATCACCGCCGGGCTCTCCCAGCCCATCGCCTGGCCGTCGTAGGGCTGGATCCCGTAGGTGACCGCGACGAGGATCGCGCTCAGGCCCACCGCGAAGGTGGCGTTGACCCACCAGTCGATCCGCGCCGGATGCCGCACCCCGTTGTTCCGCAGCCGGAAGTACGCCCTCAGCGACCCCGCGATACCGACCGGGACGTTCACCCAGAACACCGCGCGCCAGTCCCACACCGCGAGCAGCCCCCCGAGGGCCAGCCCGAGGAACTGCCCGGCGAAGATCGCGGCCTGGTTCACGCCTATGGCGAAGCCGCGCCGGTCCTTCGGGAACGCGTCGGTCAGGATCGCGGCCGAGTTCGCGGTGAGCATCGAGCCGCCGAGCGCCTGCAGGAACCGCCAGCCGATCAGCCACATCGCGGCGTGCGAGCCCGTGAAGGGATCAAGCGACAGCAGGATCGAGGCCACCGTGAACACCGCGAAGCCCAGGTTGTAGATCCTGACCCGGCCCATGATGTCGCCCAGCCGGCCCAGGCTCACCACGAACACCGCCTGCACCAGCCGGTAGCCCATGATCATCCACAGCAAGTAGGCGATGTTCCCCGGGGCCAGCGGATCCAGGTGAATGCCGTTGAAGATCGCCGGCAGGGCGATCAGGATGATCGACCCGTCCAGGCTCGACATGAATACGGCCATCGTCGTGTTCCCCAGCGCCACCCACCGGTAGCGGCCCGCCTCCGAGGAGCGAGGCCTTCCCGCGCGCGGTGACCTGCCTAGCTGGTTGGGCATCACTTCTCCGTCTCTGCCAACATCGGCCCACCTTGCTCACGGTCTGGTCGGCCGCCGTCCTCGGGAGGTCGAGGGGTGCCTGACGGCCTGGCGGGGCGGCGCGGGATGAAGAGCAAGGCCAAGAGCGCGCCGGCCGCGGCCATGACGGCGCAGACCCGCATCATGACGTCGAGGCCCTGCGCGAAGGCCGTGCGGACCATGTCGAGGAGGGGCGCGGACCCGGCTGCCCTCGCCACCTCGATGCCGTCGTCGACGCCGCTGCGGACGGTACCGGCGGCGGCAGCCGGGAGCCCGCCAAGGTGAGATGGCTCCGGTAGGCGGAGCTGAGGACCGTCCCGAGGACGGCGACCCCTAGCGTGGCCCCGACCAGGCGGAACGAGCTGATGACGGCTGAGCCAGAGCCGCTCCGCTCAGGGGCCAGGGCCCCCAGGGCGGTGTTGGTGGCGGTCGGCATCGCCAGCCCCAGGCCGATGCCAGCCACGACGAACCAGACGGCGACGAACCAGGCCCTGCTCGTCACGTGGGTGAAGGTTCCGGTCACCAGGCCGGCGGCCATGACCGCCAGGCCAGCGGTGACGAGCGTCTTCACGCTGGCGCGCGGCGCGCCGGGCAGCTGTCCCCCGGACTGCCCCTGGAGACCGGACTGCCCCTGGAGATAGGTCGCGGCCACTATCCCGGCGATCATCCCCCCGATCAAGGGGAGGAGCCGGACGCCGCTCGCCAGGGCGTCGAGCCCGCGCACGTCCTGGAAGTACTGGGGCATGGCGAACAGGATGCCGAGCAGGGCGAAGCTCACGATGGTCGTGAGGACGGTTCCCCAGGTGAAGCCGGCCGACCGGAACAACCCGAGGTCGACCAGCGGCTGGCGGGACCCTGCGGCGCCCGGGCCGGGACGGGCGGTCCCTGCCCGGCGGCCGAGCCGCCGTTCCCAGAAGACGAAGCCTGCCAGCACCGCCGCGCCGGCGAGCATGGCGGCGAGGGCGGCGGCGTCGCTCCATCCCTTCTGCCCGGCCTCGATGAAGCCGTAGGTGAGGCCGGCCAGCCCGAGGCTTGAAAGGACGATGCCGCCGGGGTCCATCCGGGTTCGCCGCGCGCTTCTCGACTCGGGCAAGAGCACGGCGACCGCCACCGCCGCGGCCACGGCGACCGGCACGTTGATGAGGAAGACCGACCCCCACCAGAACTTGTCAAGGAGCCAGCCGCCGAGCAGCGGGCCGACCGGGTAGGCGACGAAGGTAGCGCGCTGACGACGCCGATCGCCCTGGGCCGTTCCTCCTCGCTGAACAGCACAGGGATGACCGACAGGGACAACGGCGTAATAGCGGCGGCGCCCAGGCCGAGGATGACCCGGAAGGCGATCAGCTCGCCCGAGGACGTCGCGTAAGCACAGGCGGCCGAGCCGGCCACGAAGATGACCAGGGAGACCAGGATGACCCGCTTGCGGCCGACACGGTCGCCGAGCATCCCGGCCGCAGCGTCGCGGCCGCCAGCACGAGGCTGTACGCGTCCGAGAACCACTGCAGGTCACCAGTGGAGGCGCGCAGGTCCCGGGAAAGGGTGGGCAGCGCCAGGGTCAGCACCGTCAGGTCGAGCCCGACGACCAGCACGCCGGCGGCGATGGCGGTAAGCGACCACCAGCGCCGCGAGGCGGAGACCGCCGTGGGCCCGGCTAGCCCGTTGTCCATGCCGTCAGGTCCCCTCAGGCTCAATCTGGGTACGCAGCCGCTCAGCTGGATACCAAGGCTAGCCTTGCTAGATCAGCCTTGCAAGGCTAACCTTGGCATATGCCCGAGGATCTCGATGTCAACGACGTGGCCGCAGCCCTGCAGCTGAGCATCGGCCTGTGCCTGCGTCAGCTGGGAAAGGTGAGGATCGAACGCGGGCTGAGCTTGCCGGAGACGTCGGCCCTCAAGCGCCTGCAGCGCAGCGGTCCCGTCACGGTGACCGCGCTCGCCAGGGCAGAGCAGATCAGCGTGCAGTCGATGGGGGCGACGCTCGGCGCACTCGAAGCACGCGGCCTCATCAAACGCGACCGCGACCCCAACGACGGGCGGATGGCTATCCTGTCGATCACCGCAGCCGGGCAAGGAGTGCTCGCGGACAAGCACAACGCCCGCGCCGAGCAGCTGGCGAAGGCGCTTTCGACGGGTTTCACCCCTTCGGAGCTACGACAGCTGATGGCCGTCGCACCCCTCATCGAACGGCTGGCGCAGCGTCTATGACACCAGCGACCGGAACAAGAGCATACGGCCAGAACCACGCCCGTTCCCCATCCGAGGCGACTGCCTCTGACCAGCGTGGACGGGTCCTTTTCCGTCGCCCTCTTCCCGGACAGGGCTTGCGGGTACTGTCAGCCCACCGCGCGCCGCAGTCGAGGCCATGCTGCGGGGCAACGCGGCGGCGTACCCGTATCCGGGGAGCCCTCCGGGCGGCCTGGTGGCGCTGGCCGCAGTCAACTGCCACAACCAGGACATCAAGGACTTTCTTGCCGCTTGCTTGCCGCTTGCCGCCGTCAGGGCCGCGTCCTGGTCCGGGAGCGGCTACGTCGGGGCATCGCCGAGCGCGGCCTGCCGGCTCACGCCGACGCCGGCGCGATGGGCGCCTTCTGCACCGCTATCGTGAGCAGCCTGTCGCTGGAGGCCCACGACGGCGCCACCGAGGCCGACCTCACCGCGATCATCAATGGCGCGCTGCCCGTGTGGCCTGGTTACACCCAGACGTAACCAGGCTGGCGGGGGTAAGGAACCGGAAATACCGTGCGCGCGGGCGCCCGCGACCGGGCAGGCTCCCGCGCGCGCGGGGGTCAGTACTGCGGGGTGAGCTGGGCATATGAGCGCGGGTGAGCATTATCTGCGTGGCGACCTGGAGGTGCTGCGGCGGGACGGCTGGGTGACCGCGACGTGGGCCGCTGCCGGGCAGGCGGCCGGGTGGCGGGCCGACATGCGGCGCGCGTGCCGGGCGGCGGGCTTGCGGGTGCGGACGGGGGGCAGCGAGGACGGGACACGGGCGTGGGCGGTGCACGTGGATCACATGGTCACCGCCGCGGAGACGGAGGCGGCCAGCCGGGCGATCGAGGCGGCCCTGGCCGGGGAGCCGCAGCTCGCCCCATTCCGTGTGCTGGTCCGCCGGGAGCAGCGAAAGTTGCTGCGAGCTGTGCCGCAGCCAGACGCGGGCGGCGTCGGCTGAGGGATGACGCGCCAGCTGTCCGCTGTATGTCCGTGCTGGGCAAATTCCGCGGACTCCCGGCCACGGACAAGCACGGACAAGTCCGCAACGCTGTAGCGCATCGGCCAGCCACACATGCCTATGCTGTGCCAAAACTCGTTCATAGCCGCTGACCTGGTGTTTCACGCTCGCTAGGCTGCTCTGTGGTATTCGCTGATCAGGCCGCCGAGGACCTCCTTCCGCTCGATCCTGGCGGTGATATCGACGGCTCGGCCGGGCCGCCGAGGAGGTTCCTGCTGCAGGCTCTGGTGAGGCCGATGCCAGTTATAGTGGCGGGCGAACTCGGCTACTACCTTGCGGAGATGCCGTTCGCCGAGGATCAGCACATGATCCAGGCACTCACGGCGAAGCGTGCCCGCGAACCGCTCGGCCAATGCATTGGAGCACGCCGTCAACAACACACCGTCCGGGTGATCAGTACCGACGTGTGCGGGTAACGCACCGGTTCCACCCGCTGTTCGGCCGGGACTTCGAGTTCGTGGCGCACCGCCAGAACTGGGGT
>Ga0335076_10002503_pt1 | contig 18300 bp, 17 predicted proteins | sample Lox_Sample_25_FD_206717 | JGI IMG/M metagenome (GOLD analysis project Ga0335076, IMG submission 206717) | Soil microbial communities from Loxahatchee National Wildlife Refuge, Florida, United States - Lox_Sample_2.5 | ecosystem: Environmental > Terrestrial > Soil > Wetlands | place: USA... | reverse complement strand
CGAACCCCCCGTGCGTTTACGGTTGGCCGCCCACCGCGCCGCCGGCTTCCTCGATCATCTTGTCGGAGATGATGCCGATCCGCTCGACGCCGGCGCCCTTGGCGAGGTCCATCGCCTGCACGACGCGGCCGTAGGGCACCGTGCCCGTTGCGCGCACGAAGATCGTCTTGTCGGAGCGCGCCTGGTAGATGTCCTTGAGGCGCGACTCGAGGTCCTCGAGCGTCACGGGGTTCTTGTTCACCGTGATGGCGCCTTCCTCGAGCGCCAGCACCACCTGGTTGGGCGGGGTCTTCTGCTCGGGTTGGTTCGGCGGCGGCGGCTGCGGCAGCGAGATGTCGAGACCGCGCTGCGCGAGCGGGGTCACGACCATGAAGATGATGAGCAGCACCAGCATCACGTCGATCAGCGGCGTGATGTTGATGTCCGCCATCGCGCCGCTCTCGGCGTGGACCTCTTCGGTCTTGCCGAGGCGGCGCTTCTTCTCCATCTCCTTGTGATGGAGGGTCTCCTCGTCCACGGGCTGCTGGTTCTGGGCCATGACGCTAGCTCTGCACCTTGCGCTCGGCGATGAGCGCCACTTCCTCGGCGCCGGCCTCGCGCACGAGGTCCATCACCTTCATGACCTCGGCGTAGGGCAGGGCGTCGTCGGCCTTCAGGTAGATCATGCGCGAGCCCTCGGGCAGGTCCTGGATCTTCTCCTTGACCTTGGGCAGGAGCTCCGCCTGGTTGTCGAGCTTCTGGCCGCTCAGGTAGGTGGTCGAGTCCTTCCTGATCGCGACCACGATCGACTTGGGCTCGTCCTTGCGCTCCTTGGTGTTGCCGGCCTTCGGCAGGACCACGTCGACGCCCTTCTGCAGGAGCGGCGTGATCACCATGAAGATGATCAGGAGCACGATCATGATGTCGGCCATGGGCGTGACGTTGATGTTCGCCATCGGTCCGCCCTTTTTTCCGCCGACTGCCATTGCCATGGGGTGGCTCCTCCGTCCGTCGCCGGGCCCGGTGCGGGCCCGGCCGCGCGCCGCTCGGGCGCGCTAGGACTTCTTGATGAACTGGTCGAGCAGCTCCGAGCTGGCGTTGTCCATCTCGACGTTGAAGTTCTCGACCTTGCCGTTGAAGATGTTGAACGCCCACACCGCCGGCACCGCGACGAACAGGCCGAACGCGGTCGTGATCAGCGCCTCGGCGATGCCGGCCGAGATCGCGGCGATGCCGCCCGAGCCCGTGAGCGCCATGCCCGAGAAGGCGTTGATGATGCCGAAGGTGGTCCCGAACAGGCCCACGAAAGGCGCCGTCGCACCGATCGTCGCGAGGCCCGAAAGCCCGCGCTTCAGGTCGGCCAGGTTCACGGCGGTCGCGCGGTGGATCGCACGCTTGGCGGCCTCGACGGCGGCGTCGCGGTCGCGCTCGACCTCGCCGGTCTCGACCTGGTACTGCCACTCCTGCAGGCCCGGCTTCAGCACCTTGGCGAGGTGGCTGAGCTTGTACTGCTTGCCGTCCGAGACGTTGATCGCCTCGGAGATCTTGTTCTGCTTCATGTAGCGCGCAACCTCGGGCACGTACTTGCGCGACTGCTGCGTCGCCTGGCGGTAGGTCCAGTAGCGCTCGATCATCACGGCGATCGAGTACATGGACATGATGAAGAGCACGATGACGACGCCCCACGCAACGCCGCCCATGTTCTCGGCCATGTGTCTCAAGTCGAACTGCATCGCGTCCTCCTGGACTGACTCTGGTCTAACAGCTCCTGGCCGGGGGCCCTACGAGAGCTTGAAGTTGACGGTCACCGTCATGATGACGGGTACGGGAACGCCGTTCAAGAGCGTGGGCGTGTAGATCCACTGGCGAACCGCGTCGATCGCCGCCTGCTCGAGCAGCGGCATCGGGCGCAGGACCTTGACGTCCATCACCTTGCCCTGCGGCGAGATGGTGCACTCGAGGATCACGACGCCCTGCACGCGCGCCTGCTTCGCGATGTCGGGGTAGACCGGCGGCACGTTCTTGAGCTTCTTGGGCTCCTTGATCTGCCCGCCGACGCGGACGGCCTGGACCGGAGGCGGCGGGGCGTCCGGCAGCCCGCCCACGATCCCGCCCACGACGCCGCCGGGCACGCCGCCCTCGACGCCGCCGGCTCCGCCCTCGACTCCCATGTCGATGCTCTCCTCGGGCTTGATCTCCTGGGGAACCTCGACGGGCGCCACGAACTTGTTCTCGACGACAGGCTTCTGGATCACCTTCGGCGCCTGCTGGTGCGGGGCGGGCGGGGGCGGCGGCGGCGGCGGAGCGGGCGCCGCCATCGGCTCGACGAAGAAGGCCTTCACGGCCGAGGCCGGGTCGGGCAGCTGGTCGGCCGAGAGCAGCGGCACGATCACGATCAAGGCAGCGATGACCGAGTGCAGCAACAGCGACACGGGCAGGACCTTGGACTGCTGGGTCCCGTGCTTTTCCTTCCCCGAGTCGATGAGGTCCTCGAAAAGCCTCTTCTCCATGGGCGACCCCTTACATTTTGGCCTTGAAATCTCGCCCTTTCGGGCAAGAGACGCGGATTTTAGTCCCCGGCTCGACGAGGTGTCAAGGCTCGATCCCGCAAGGCTTTTCGGGCAACGGCCGGCCTCCCGGGGCCCAACGGGTTGAGCATTGGACACCGTTTTCGCGGCGGGCGTTCCCTTGCGCGGCGCGCCGCAGCGCCCCCAGAAGTCAGTAAATGCGGAAGGCGACCGGGATGTGGGCGAGAGTCGGGACCGGCTTGCCATGCTTGATCGCCGGCGTGAAGAGCCACTGGTAGACGGTCTGGAGGGCCGCGGCGTCGAGCAGCGGCACCGACTGGACGACGCGCGCCCGCGCCACCCGCCCCTGCGCGTCGATCAGGATCTCGACGAGCACGGTGCCCTCGATCTTCTTGATGAAAGCCTCCTGCGGGTACTGCGGCCGCGGCGACTTGATCGGCCGCGGCGGCGAGTCGTAGTCCATGACCGGACCGGTGCCCGTCCCGCCGAGCACGCCGCCGAGGACCCCTCCCGGCACGCCGCCCACGACGCCGCCCTCGACGCCGCCCTCCATCCCGAGCGCGTCGCCGAGGTCGCTGCCCGTCTCGCTGCCGAACTGGTCTTCCTTCTTCACGCCGGTCTCGGGCTCGAGCGGCTTCTCGACCGGCTGCTGCTCGATCGGCGCGACGAAGGTCGGCTTGGGGGTCTCGACTACTTTCTTGGGCGGGTCCGGCTTCGCCTGCTCGGGCCGGCTCGAGCTGCCGCGCTGCATCGGGGGCGGGGGCGGCGGCGGCGGGTCGAAGAAGACGACGCGCCTGTCGCCCTGCTCGGGCAGCTCCTCGGGCATGAAGATCGGGACGAAGATGACGGCCGCGAGCGCGATGAGGTGCGCCGCGACCGCGTAGCTGCCGATCTTCCAGTACCGCTTCCGGCGCGCCTCGCTGCCGGTGAAGGAAACCTCCATCGCGGTCGCGAAGAGGTTGTCTTCGTCGATCGCCCCCAGGAAGTGGCCGGTGTGCGGCTCGGCCGCCGGCTCGGCGGGGGGGCGGACCGGCTTCATGAGAGGCGCGCCCATCACGGCCATCTTACATCCGCTGCCTTTCCATGGACCCTTGGGCGCCCCCGCTCCGGGCCGCGGTTCCCCGCGCACGGCGTGAAAGAAAGTGAAAGGGCGCCGCGCGCCTTCGCTACGGTTCGCGAATGCCTCGCGAACCCGGCTCGGAAGCCGCCTACGACGACGTCGTGCTGGGGTGTTCGACCCGGCGCGAGTCGGAAGGCTGCGCAGGTTCGAGGACGAGCGCCAGCACGCGATCCACAAGGCCGAGGCGTCCGCCCATTTCGTGGGCCGGCGCGGGAGCTATTGCGCCGTGCTCGCCCCCGGGACGCTCAGACTCAGGCGGCGCGGACGGTCTTGCCGCTCGCGTCGCCGCCCCGCCCGTACCACCAGTTCACGAACGGCACCGCGATGAACACGGTCGAGTAGGTCCCGACCAGCACGCCGATCACCATCGTGAAGCTGAAGCCGCGCAGCACCTCGCCGCCGAAGAGGTAGAGGCCGAGCACCGCGAGCAGGGTCGTGCCGTTCGAGATCAGGGTCCGGGTCAGCGTCTGGTTCATCGAGTCGTTGAGGATCGAAGGCAGCGGGTCCTTGCGGCGCTTGCCGAGGTTCTCGCGCACGCGATCGAACACGACGACGGTGTCGTTCACGCTGTAGCCGACGAGCGTCAAGAGCGCCGCGATCACGTTGAGCGTGATCTCGTAGTGGAAGAGCGTGAGGAAGCCGAGGCTGATCAGGATGTCATGGAGGCCGGCGATCGCCGCCGAGACGCCCCAGGCGCCGCCCTTGAAGCGGGCGGTGATGTAGATGAGCTGGGCCAGGAGGCCGAGCACGGTCAGGTAGACGGCCTTCTGCCTGAGCTCGGCGCCCACGATCGGGCCCACGATCTCGGAGGACGACTCGAGCACCGGGTTCTTGCCGTAGCTCTTCGCGAGCGCCTCGCGGATCGAGCGCGCGGGCGCGTCGAGGTCGTTCTCGGGCGCCTCCTGCGCGACGCGCACGAGCACGCTGTTCTTGGCCGGGTCGCCGTAGCTCTGGATCACGGCGCCGCCGCTCACCTGGTCGACCGCGTGGCGGATCTGGTCCACCTCGGGCGTCGCCTGGAAGTGCAGGATCAGCTGGGTGCCGCCGGAGAACTCGACGCCGTAGCGCAGCCCCTGGCTCAGCATCACGGCGAGCCCGCCGCCGATGAAGAGCGCCGAGAGCGCGATGAAGTACCTGGCCTTGCCGAGGAAGTCGATGTGCGGGTTCTTGAGGATCTCCATGGCCGCTCCTAGATGCTCAGCGTCTCGACGTGGCCCTTCCCCAGCACCCACTCGAAGAGGAACTTGCTCACGAAGAACGAGGCGAACACGTTCGCGGCGAGACCGATCACCAGCGTGACCGCGAAGCCCTTGATCGGGCCGGTGCCGAAGGTGAACAGGAAGAGCGCGGCGATGATCGCGGTCAGGTGCGTGTCGATGATCGTGACCAGCACGCGGTCGAAGCCGTTCGCGACGGCCGCGCGCACGGTCTTGCCGTGGTGCAGCTCCTCGCGGATGCGCTCGAAGACGAGCACGTTGGTGTCGACGCCGACGCCCATGGTCAGGATCACGCCGGCGATCCCGGGGAGGGTCAGGTTCGCCTGGAAGTAGGCGAGCACCGCGAGCAGGATCAGGAGGTTCGCGGTGAGCGCGACGACGGCGTTCACGCCGGAGAGCTTGTAGTAGATGACCATGAAGATGACGATGAACGCGAGACCCGCGACCGAGGCCATCACGCCCGAGCGGATCGAGTCGCGCCCGAGCGAGGGGCCGACGGTGAGCTGCTGCTGGTACTTGAGCGTCGCCGGCAGCGCGCCGGCCTTCAGGATCTTCGAGAGGTCGTCGGCCTCCTGCGTGCCGAAGCGGCCGGTGATTCGGTTGTTGTCGGCGCCGAGCCGGCCCTGGATCACCGGGGCCGAATAAACCGTGCCGTCGAGCACGATCGCGAGCTGGCGGCCGATGTTGCGGCCGGTCTCGCGCGAGAACTTGTCGGCCGAGGTCGCGTTCAGCGAGAACACCACGTCCGGCCGGTTGTTCTCGTCGACCCCGACGCGCGCGTTCTTGAGATCGCGGCCCGTGATCATCGCTTCCTTGCGCAGCAGGTACCAGGTGGGCTGGCCCGGCGTGTCGCTCGGCCCCGACAGCATCTCCATGTTGTCGGGCACCTTGCCGCCCTTCGCCTCGAGCAGCGCCTGCTCCGATCCGGCCGAGCTCTCGACGAGCTTGAGCGAGAGTTGCGCGGTCGTCTTGATGACGCGCTTCGCCTGCTCCAGGTCGGTGACGCCCGGCAGTTGCACCAGGATCTGGTCGCCGCTGTTCCCGGTGGCCGCGATCACCGGCTCGGCGACGCCCAGCGCGTTGATGCGGCGCTCGAGCGTGCGGATCGCGTCCTGGACCGTCTGCTCCTTGAGCTGGCGCTGGTAGAGCTCGGTCATCTCGACCGAGAGCCGGTTCTCGCCCGCGTCCTTCACCGCCCAGCCCGTGCGGAAGAAGTCGCGGACGACGTCCTTCATGTCCTTGACGCGGGCCGGCTCGATGCCCTCGATCGCGAAGGAGTAGGGCGCCGTGCGCAGCACCGAAGCGACCTGGATGCCCTTGCGCGTCGCCTGGTCGCGGGTCGTGTTCACGGCGTCGTCGGTCGTGGCGTTGAGCGCGTCGTCGAGCACCACCTGCAGCACGAGGTGGACGCCGCCGCGCAGGTCGAGGCCGAGGTGGATCTTGCCGGGCTGGCCGTTCCACTCGTAGGGCGGCCAGATCGCGACGCCGCAGGCGATGAGCACGGCGCCGTAGAGGGTCGCCTTCACGCGCAGCTCGGGGCGCATGAAGGCGTAGACGATGCCGCCGAGTGCGGCCGTGAGCAGCAGCCAGAGCGTGATCGGGTTTTGCAGGGCGGGGGGCATCACTTCTCCGTCTTCTCGGTCCCAGGCGTGCCTTGCAGGCCGGCCACGGCGCTCTTCAGGACCTTGATCCTTGTCTTTTCGTCCACGCGGACGAGGAAGGCATCGTCCTCGATGCCCACGATCGTGCCGAAGATCCCCGAGCTCAGCAGCACCTTGTCGCCGCTCTTCAGGGTCTTCACGAGCTCCTCGAGCTTGCCCTGCTTGCGGCGCATCGGCAGGATCAGCACGAAGTAGAAGATCGCGAAGATCAGCCCCATCATCACGAGGCTGGCGAGCGGGTGGGGCTCGCCCGGCCGGGCGGGCCCGGTGAGCGCGAGCAGGGATGCTGTGTCGGCCATGCGGGTCTCTCGCTTTGCTCTGCGCGAAGGCTCTTTTGGAACTCTCTCGCTTCTCAGGGTCTAGGGCGGGGGATCACGAAGACCGTCGCGCTACGACCCGTCCTGGTCGCCGGCCTCCAGGCGGCGCAGGGTCTCCCCGCGCCAGCTCTCGAAGCGGCACAAACGGATACTCTGCCGCATAGCCTCCATCATGTCAACGTAGAAGAAGAGGTTGTGCAGGCTCATCAAGGTCGCCGCTGCCATCTCGCCAGCGAGGTGCAGGTGCCGGAGGTAGGCGCGGCTCGCGCTGCGGCAGGTGTGGCAGCGGCAGTCGGGGTCGGGCGGGCGCGGGTCGTCCCTGTAGCGGGCGTTTCGGATCGAGATCCGGCCGCGGCTCGTGAAGAGCTGCCCGTTCCGGGCGTTCCGGGTCGGCATCACGCAATCGAACATGTCGATGCCGCGGGCGACTCCGTCGATCAGGTCGACCGGGGTCCCGACGCCCATCAGGTAGCGCGGCCGCTCCTCGGGCAGGAGGAGGTCGAGCGCCTCGAGCACGCGGTCGCGGCCCGGCTTGGGCTCCCCGACCGCGAGGCCCCCGACCGCGTAGCCGGGGAAGCCGATCTCGACGAGCGCGCGCGTGCTTTCCTCGCGCAAGTCGAGGTGGACGCCGCCCTGGACGATTCCGAACAGCCACTGGTCTTTTCTGTCGTGGGCGTCGCGGCTCCTCCGGGCCCAGCGCGTCGTGCGCGCGGTGGCCGCCTCGATCACGTCGCGCGCCGCGTCCCCCGGCGGGCACTCGTCGAAGGCCATCGCGATGTCCGCGCCCAGGTTCTGCTGGACCTCCATCGAGCGCTCGGGCGACAGCAGCTGCTCGCTGCCGTCGAGGTGGCTGCGGAAGCGCACGCCCTCTTCGTCGAGCCGCCGCAGCGCGGCGAGCGAGAACACCTGGTAGCCCCCGCTGTCGGTGAGGAACGGCTGCTGCCAGCCGGTGAAGCCGTGGAGCCCGCCGAGGCTTCGGACCAGGCCGTCGCCCGGCCGCAGCATCAGGTGGTAGGTGTTCGCGAGCAGGATGCGCGCGCCGATCTCCGCGAGGTCGCGGTGCAGCACGGCCTTCACCGCTGCGGCGGTGCCGACCGGCATGAAGACCGGCGTCTCGAACTCGCCGTGCGGCGTCCGGAGGCGTCCCGCGCGGGCGCGTCCGTCGCGCGAGTCGACCGCGAACGCGAAGCCGCTCATGGGGGAAGCGAGTATAGACTCTGGCCCTCATGAACCCGCGGCCGACGGTCGCGCTGCTGTTCGGCGGCCGCTCCGGCGAGCACGAGGTGAGCCTGCGCTCGGCGCTGTCGGTGGCCGAGGGGCTCGCGGAACGGCACGAGGTGCTGCCGCTCCTCGTCGAGAAGTCGGGGGCCTGGCGGCTGCAGCCTCCCGGCCCGCCTCGCCCCGACGGCGGCGAGCCCGTGTTCCTCGCCGCTTCTCCCGAGGACGGCGGGCGGCTGCGGTCGCTGCGCGACGCGCGCGAGCTCGCGCGGCCCGGCGTCTTCTTCCCCGTGCTGCACGGGACCTACGGCGAGGACGGCACCGTGCAGGGGCTCTTCGAGCTCGCGGCGGTGCCGTACGTCGGGGCGGGGGTGCTGGCCTCGGCAGCCTCGATGGACAAGGCGATCATGAAGTCGCTGTTCGCCGAGGCCGGGCTGCCGCAGGTCGAGCACCGCGTGCTCTTCGCGCGGGACGCGGCCGCCGAAGCGGGGCTCGTCCGGGAGCTCGGGCTGCCGCTCTTCGTGAAGCCGGCGAACCTCGGCTCGAGCGTCGCGGTCTCCAAGGTGAAGACGCGCGAAGCGCTCGCACCCGCGCTCGAGCTCGCGTTCGCGTACGACCGCAAAGTGATCGTCGAGCGCGGCCACGACGTGCGCGAGATCGAGGTCTCGGTGCTCGGCAACGAAGAGCCCGCGGCCTCGGTGCCCGGCGAGATCGTGCCCGACCGCGAGTTCTACGACTACGACTCGAAGTATTCCGCGGAGAGCCGTACCGAGCTCTACATCCCCGCGCGGCTCACGCCCGCCGAGAGCGACGCGGTGCGCTCGCTCGCGCTTCGCGCGTTCCGCGCCGTCGACGCGGCCGGCTACGCGCGTGTCGACTGCTTCGTGGAGAAGGCGGGCGGCCGCCTGCTCCTGAACGAGATCAACACGATTCCCGGCTTCACGTCGATCAGCATGTACCCGAAGCTGTGGCAGGCGAGCGGGCTCGCGTACGGCGAGCTCCTGGCCCGGCTGGTGGCGCTCGGCATCGAACGCCACGGCGCGCGCGCGCGGCTGCGAACGCAGTACGCCGGCTGAGCGGCCCGCCGGCGCCGCGTCAGGTATTCCAAATAGCATACAAGACCGGGTGCCGGGAGCACACCTGGCACATTTTCGTCGTCCGCAGTGGAAGGCTCCGCACGACAGCGAGTTCGGGCGGATCGATCGCTGGAACTGGCTCCTGGAGCCTATTCGAGCGATTTCCACACGGCCGTGCACAGCCTAAGCTGCTCCACGCGTGGAGCATGGAGCCGCCGCAGGGCCAAAAATCCCTTGACAAGCAGCGGAGGCGTTCCTACCCTACCGCTAGTATGCGTGGCTCGCTGAGACCCGACAGGTGGGCAAGCGATCACGCCCGTCCAACCCTGGACTGAAAGGGGGGATCACCTCAATGCCCGCGAAGAAGAAGGCCGCCAAGAAGAAGGCTTCGAAGAAGAAGAAGTAAGAGCCCCGGGGACGTTTGGGGGGGTCGAGAGTCCGTCTCGCCCCCCATTTTCATTTCTAGGGCGTCTCCACGAGGACGTGCTGCTCGAGCGCGTGCGCGACGCCGTCCTCGTCGTTCGTCGGCAAGAGCGGCAGCCCCAGCGCGATCAGCTCGGCCGGCGCGTTCCCCATCAGCAGGCCGCGGCCCGCCGACTCGAGCATCACGCGATCGTTCCAGTTGTCGCCGATTGCGAGCGTCTCCGCCGCGGCGATGCCCCAGCGCTCGCAGAGGTAGGCGAGCGCCTCCGCCTTTCCGACGCGCGGGTCGAGCACGTCCACGAGCGCGAAGCCGGTCTCCGGATAGACGGTGCGCTCGAGCCGTGCCGCGCCCATGAGCACGGCGCCGAGCGCGGCATGGAGCGCCTCCACCTGCGCGCGGTCGCCCCCGAACATCACCTGGATCGGCTCCTCGCGCGCGAGCGCCTCGACCAGGCTCGGGACGAGGCGCAGCTCGCCGCGCGCGCGCTCCAGGTAGTAGCCGACGAGCCCGCTCGGCCGCGCGCTCGCCTCGACCAACAGCCAGCCCTCGCCGCGGCCGCCGCAGTGGAGGATCGGCTCGATCCCGTGCGCGCGCCCGATCTCGATCGCGCGCGCCGCCACCTCGCGCGCCAGCGGCCGGCAGCGCAGGATGCGGCCCTCCTCGATCACGAGCGCGCCGTTGTGGACGATCAGCGGAAGCTCCACGCCCAGCTCTTCGGCCACGCGCCGGGCCGAAGGGTGCCGGCGCCCGGTCGCGAGCACCACCCGCACGCCGCCGCTCCGCGCGCGCGCCACGGCCTGGCGCGTTCGCGGCGAGACCGTCTTGTCGCTGCGCAGCAGCGTGCCGTCGATGTCGAGCGCCACCAGTCGCACGCGCGGCTTCGCCGTCACGCTAGTCCCCCGTCCAGACCGTGACGCGCTCGATCACGTCGCCGGGCCGCAGCTTGTCGACCACGTCCATGCCCGCGACCACCTGGCCGAAGAGGGTGTAGCCGCCGTCGAGGTGCGGCTGCTGCTGAAGCGTGATGAAGAACTGGCTGCCGCCGGTGTCCTTGCCCGAGAGCGCCATCCCGACGCTGCCGCGCGCGTAGCTCGTCCGCGTGATCTCGCAGCGCAGCGTGTAGCCCGGGCCGCCGTTGCCGTCGCCGCGCGGGCAGCCGCCCTGCACCACGAAGCCGGGCTCGACGCGGTGGAACGTGAGGCCGTCGTAGAAGCCGCGGCGCGCGAGCGCGACGAAAGAGGCGCTCGTGAGCGGCGCCTCGACCACGTCGAGGTGGATCTCGATCGTGCCGTGGCGGGTCTTCAGGAATGCGCGCGGCGTGTAGAGCGGAACCCCGGGGCGCGGGTCGAAGGGCGCCATCAGCAGCGCGTAGTCGAGCGGAGGGCGAAGCACGCGCTCGGGCTCCGGATCGGGGGGCATGCCGCCCAGCTCGCCGAGCAGGCCCGCGGCACGCATCCGGACCGCTCGCGAGGGGTCCTTGCGCGCGACCTCGTCGAGACCGCTCTTGGCCGCGTCGTCCTTCTGGGCCGCGAGCGCCACCACCGCGGCGAGGCGCGCTTCGAGCTCGCCTTCGCCGTCGCCCAGCCCGCGCCGCCAGGCGGCGGCGAGCGGCGCCGACAGCCCCGCCGGCGAGAGCGCCTGGATCCCCTCGGCCGCCGCCACCCGCACGCCGAGGTCGGGGTTCTCGAGGCTCCGCGCGAGCGTGTCGAGCGCGTCCTTGCCGCGCGCCTTCTGCAGCGCCGCGAGCACCGCCGGCAGCACGCGGGCGTCGTCGTCCTTCAGCATCGCGTGCAGCAAGCCGATGCTCATGTCGTCGCCCGCCTGGCCGAGCGCCGTGGCGAGCGCCGAACGGACCCAGAACACGCGGTCGGGATCCATGCCCGAGAGCACGAGCGCGAAGCTCTCGCGGTCGCACCTGGCCAGCGCGCCGAGCGCCGCGGCGCGGATCCACGGATCGCGCGACGCCACCAGCCGCACCAGCCGCTCCCCGAGCGCGCGGTCGCCTCCGAGCGCCGCCAGCGTGCGCAGGGCTTCGTGGCGCACCACGTCGCTCTTCGCATCGAGCAGCGCCGCCGCCGCCGGTCCGCCGCGGGCGTCGCCGATCGCGGCGAGCGCCCGTAGCGCGTGCATCGCGACCGTCGGATCTGGATCCGACGTCAGCGCCAACAGGCGCTCGGCCGAGGCCTGGTCCTTGAGCGCGCCCAGGCCGCGCGCCGCGAGCGCGCGCTGGAGCGGCTCGTCGGAAGAGGCGGCCGCCACCAGCAGCGGCTTGAGCTCCGGGCTCTCGAGCCGCATCGCGACCCAGGTGGCCGCCCACCAGTCGAAGCGCGGCCGGGCGCCGTCCATGAGCGCCAGGCGGGCCGCCGGGATGTCCTTGAGCCGGGCCAGCGCGAAGAGCGCGAGCCGCTGCTCGCCCCACTGCGCGGAGACGTCGCCGGGGGCGTCGCCGCGCACGGTCATGCGATCGATCGTCTTGGGCAGGGTGTCCACCACCAGCCGCGCGATCGGCAGCGCCGCGCGCGGGTCGCCGATCTTGCCGAGCGCCTCGGCCGCGCGCCCGCGCACCTGCTCGTCGCTGTCCTGCAGCGCGGCCAGCAGGCGATCGACAGCCGCCGGGCTCTTCGCGAGGCCGAGCGCGAACGCGTCGACGCGCCGCACCTCGACCTCCTGGTCGTTCATCAGCTCGACGAGCGGCGGCACCAGCTCGGCGAGCCCGACTCGGCCGGCCGCGAGCGCCGCACGGCGCCTGACCCCGCGGTCAGAGTCCTTCAGCAGCCGCCGGAGCTCGCCCGCGCCGGCGCTACGCTGGTCCTCGAGCTCGAGGATCCGCGCCAGCTTCGCGAGCCGGGGCGGAGGCGGCGGGGCGGGCGGCGCCTTCGCCGCGAGCGACGAGGGTGCGGCCGCGATCAGCGCGAGCGCCGCGAGCGCGAGGGAACGCCGCATCCGCCGATTATAGGAGCGGCTCGTCAGGCCACCGCGATCAAGTCCTGCTCGTCGCGCAGGCCCAGCCGTGCCGCCTCGGCGCGGATCCGCTCGCGCGCGCCCGGCTGGCCCACGGCCGCGAGGTGCAGCGCCCCCTGACAGGACGCTGCCCGATCCACCGGGATCACCGGCACGCCGTGGATTCGCTGGCCCAGCTTGCCCGGGTCGACTTCGACGAACGCCGCGAGCGGGTGGCCGCGCGCCGCGAGCGCGCGCGACCAGGCCTTGCCGACACGGCCGGCGCCCCACAGGACGAGCGGCCGTGAGGCGGAGAGCGGGCCGCGCTCGAGGGCTTCGAGCTTCACGGCCAGGAAGCGCGCGGGCGCGTAGCGCGGGTCGCGGCGCGTCAGCCGTTCGGGCCCGTCACGCCAGCGCACGAGCGTGTCCGCGAGCTTGGCGAAGCGCAGCCCGGCGTCGAGCGCGCGCAGCCACAGCTCGTAGTCCTCGGGCCCGTCGACGTCGCGGTAGCCCGCGAGCGACACGAGCGCCGCGCGCCGCATCGCGACCGAAGGGTGCACGAGCGGGGACTCCACGAAGCGGTCGCGGCGGATCGCGTCGTGGTCGAGCAGGCCGTTCTGCCAGGCGACGTAGGCGGCCATCCCGCCTGAGGCCGTTCGGCCGTCTTCAGAGGTCGCCTCCACGCGGCTGCCGAGCACGTCCACGCCAGGGTCGCGCTCGAGCCTCTCGACCTGGCGCACGAGCCTTTCGGGGTGCGCCTCGTCGTCGGCGTCCATCCGCGCCACGAGCGGCGAGCGCGCCTCGGCGACGGATCGGTTGAGCGCGCTCACGAGCCCGAGGGCCGGCGTCGTAACGACGCGCAGCCGCCGATCGCCGCGCGCACGCTCTGCGAGAACTCGGCCGCTGCCGTCCGTCGAGCCGTCGTCGACCGCGACCACCTCGTGGTCGGCGAGCGTCTGGACCGCGAGCGAGTCCAGGCAGGCGTCGAGCGTCGCGCCCGCATCGCGAACCGGAAGCAGGACCGAGACGCGCGGGCTCACGGGCGTCAGCCGTGGCTCAGCACGAACGCACGCGCCACCTCGAGCGCGGCTTCGGGCGAGGACTCCTCGACCACGTAGAAGGGGCTCGCGCGGCCGGGGCGCCAGCCCTCGCGCGAGGCGCGCCGGATCTCGACCAGGAAGCCGCTCTCGGTGCGCGCGGGGTCGCTGAGCTCGTAGATCCACTCGTCCCGCCGCAGCGTCGAGTGGATGGCGCCCGGCCCCCACAGGCTGCGCGGCGGCTCGTGCGGCGCCTCGCGCCGCACCAGGCGGTCGATCACGCGCTGCGCGGGCTCGGGCAGGAACAGGAACTCGATCCCGTAGCCCACGTAGGGCCAGCCCACCTCCGGCGCCTCGCGCGCGATGCGCCCGAGCACGCGCACGCGGCCCTCGGACTCGGGCAGGTCGATCTCGAGATCGAGGTCCTCGGCGTCGATTCGCACCGGGCTCGCGAGCAGCATGCCGTGGACGCTCAGGTTGCGGCTCAGGCCGTAGAAGTGCTCGCCCTCGGTGCCGTGCCGGCTGCCGACCACCTGCACGTGGACCGGGATGCGCGCGCGCACGCGGTTCGGCACGTCGACGAGCTTCGACACCCAGCTCTCGAGCACGAAGCGGTCGAGCGGCCGGCGCAGCGCCGCGTTGGCGCCGGCGGCGAGCACCAGGCCCTCCGTGTCGGGCGCCTCGGAGGCGGGCACCATCACCAGGATCGAGACGCGCCTCGCGCTGCCGCCGCGGATCTCTTGGATCGTCTCGACGAGCGGGACGTCGGGGCGCGGGCCCAGCACCACGAGCGAGAAGCCGTCGCGCACGAGCGCGGCGTGGAGCTCGCCCGCCGAGGCCGCCTCCTCCACGAGGTCGGGCGCGCGCTGCAGGAAGCGCACTTCGAGCCTGAGCTCGCGCGCGTCGACTCCCGCGGTGAGGATGCGGCCGGGTGCGGCCACTAGCTCACGACCCGCTGGCGGCTGCGGCGGAAGCGGAAGGCGCGCTGGAACAGATCCGGCAGCACGGTCTTGAGCCCGAGCAGCGACGGCACCTTGTCGTAGTAGAGCGCGAGCCGCACGTCCTTGCGCCCGCCCCGCGCGAGCTCGTGCACGATGAAGCCGTAGCGCCCGACGCGGAGCGCCGTCCCCTTCGCGAGCTCGCGGCGCGCGCCGTCCCTGCCGTAGGTGGTGAGCTGCACGCGCGGCTCGGCGAGCCGTTTGTGGAGCTCCTCGTCGAGCGCGAGGTGGGCCTTGGCGCGCACGAAGTCGAGCGCGGGCACGCGCGGACGCTCCGCGGGGGGCGTGAGCAGCAGGCGCTCGGCCTCCTGCGGCCTGAGGGCGCGCGCCGCGTAGTCGAGGTTGAGCGCGTGGATCTTGTCCTCGCGCGAGCCGCCGTCGGTCGCGGCCTCGAGCGTGCGCCTGAGCGTGTCGAGGTCGAGCGGCAGCAGCGCCGCGTCGCGCGGGTCGAGCCCGCTCTTGTCGAGCCCCTGGCCGGTCAGCTCGAGCTCGCGCCTCTGGAGCGTGAAGCTGGCGGCGGCCGTGAGCGTGTCCTCGACGAGGCTCAGTCCCTGCGCCGACCAGGTGCCGTCGGGCGAGCGGTGGATCTTGTCCGTGACCACGTGCAGCGGCTGGTTGACCGCGAGCTCGAGGATCTCGAGGTCGCCCGGGCCGGGGAACGAGCGCACCAGCAGGCCCAGCAGCGAGACCAGGATCAGCGCCAGCGGCAGCACGAAGTAGCCGAAGATCCTGAGTTCGATGCCGGCGCGCGGCGGCGCCGCGATGCGCTTCACCACGGGCTCGATCTTGGCGAGCCCTTCCTTGGGCGCGATGCGGAACACGAACTTGCGCAGCAGCACGCCGTCGTCCTGGAAGAACGCGGCCACCGTCTGCGCCAAGGGCGCCGCGGCCGCGCCGTTCGCAGCCTGCACCATGTCGAGCACGAAGCCGGGCGACTGCTCGCGGTCCCGCCCCGTCACCTCGCCGACCGGATCGCCGACCAGCATCACGTAGAGCGGGATCTTCATCTCGCGCACGAGCTCGACCGTCTTGCGCATCGAATGCGTGCGCGGGTCCCAGCCCGGCGGCGTGTCCTTCCAGTCCTTCGGGTCGGGGTCGGAGATCGCGTCGGTCACCAGCACCAGCTTGAACTCGGTGCCCGTCGGGTACGTCGCCGCGACCTGGCGCGCCTTCACGAAGGCGTTGTAGAAATCGGTCCACTGCCCGTCGTTGCGGTAGCGCGACACGTCGTCGACGTAGATCTCGTTCTTCCCCCCGAACAGGATCAGCCGGTAGCGCTGCCCGTGCAGGAAGCCGAAGACCTTCTCGAGCGCCGCCACCCGCTCCGACTTCGGGTCGAGCGGCGGCAAGGACGCGGAGTTGTCCACCAGGAACAGGATGACGGGGCCTTCGCCCGGGGGCGGCGGCGAGGGGGCGCCTTGGCCCGGCTGCGCAGGACCCGCCAGGAGCGAGAGCAGGACAAAGGCGGGCAGCATCGCCGAAACGCGATTCTACACCGAGGACTCGCGGCGACCGCGGCGCCCGCGTTCGCCGCGGAGGCAAGAGCTATGATCTCGCGATGAAAGCCGGCATCCTCGGACTCTCGCTCGCAGGCAAGAGCACTCTCTTCCAGCTCCTGACGGGAACTCCCGCGCCGCTCCCGGGCGGGCGGCCCGAGCCGCGCATAGGCGTCGCGCGCGTGCCGGATCCGCGCGTTTTCCGGCTAGCCGAGATCTTCAACCCGAAGAAGCGCACGCTCGCGACGGTCGAGTACGTGGACGTGCCCGGCGTCGCCAAGGGCGAGGGCCAGGCGCTCGTCGACCTGCCGGCGCTGCGCGGCGTGGACGCGCTCGTGCACGTGGTGCGGGCCTTCGAGTCCGAGAGCGCGCCGCACCCCGACGGCTCGGTGGATGCCCTGCGCGACGCCCGGATGCTCGAGCTCGAGCTGATCCTCGCCGACCTCCAGACCGTCGAGCGCCGCATCGAGCGGCTCGACGCCAACATCAAGAAGGCGAACCGGCCCGAGGACGTGAGCGAGCGCGCGCTCTTCGAGCGCCTGAAGCAGGCGCTCGAGACCGAGAAGCCGCTGCGCGAGCTGGGGCTCGGCGAGGAGGAGCAGGCGCGCCTGCGCGGCTACGCGCTCCTCTCCGGCAAGCCGATGCTGCTCGTCGCCAACCTCGGCGAAGCGCAGATCCGCGACGCTTCCGCCTGGCTCTCGCGCTCGGGGCTCCAGGAGTTCGCGAAGAAGCCGGGGCTGGGCGTGTGCGCGGTCGCCGCGCCGATCGAGGCGGAGATGGCCGAGCTCACGCCGGAGGACGCGCGGGCGTTCCGCGAGGACCTCGGGCTCGCCGAGCCGGGGCTCGACCGGGTGATCCGCTCGACCTACGAGCTGCTCGGCCTGGTGTCGTTCCTGACCGCGGGCGAGGACGAGTGCCGCGCCTGGACGATCGCGCGCGGCACGCGCGCCCAGCTCGCGGCCGGCGCGATCCACTCCGACATCGAGCGCGGGTTCATTCGCGCGCAGGTGGTGGCGTTCTCCGACCTCGTAGCCGCCGGCTCGCTCGCGGCGTGCCGCGAGAAGGGCACGCTCCGGCTCGAGGGCCGCGACTACCTGGTCCAGGACGGCGACGTGATCGAGTTCAAGTTCAACGTCTGAGGCGGCCAGCATGGCGAGCTGTCCAGCCTGTGGCCGCGCCGTCGCGCTCGCGCGCGCGAGCTGCCTCTACTGCGGCGCACCGCTCGGCGAAGCGGCCGGGCCCCCGGAGCCGGCCCGGGAGCCCCCCGCCGACGCGCCGGCGGACGAGAGCGCCCCGCGCATGCTGATGCTCGTCGATCTCGCGCGCGACGAGCCCGCGACGCTCACGGCGGCGCTCGGCATCTCGCGCTACGAGGCCGACCTGCTCGTGCGCCGTGGCGGCCTGCACCTGGTGAAGGCGGCGCCCGAGGCCGACGCCCTGGCCGAGGCCGAGACGCTGCGCGGGCTCGGCGCACATCCGCTCGTCGTCCCCGAGGCGGAGGTGCGCGCCCGGCCGCTCGCCTGCCTGGCGGGTGAGCTGCGAACCGAAGGCCTCTGGCTCCGCAGCGCGCAGGGATCGCTGACGCTCGCCCCGGGCGCCCCGCTGCTGATCGTGAGCGGGCCGATCGCGCGCGAGCGACAGGCGACGGACGCGCCGCGCAAGATCGTCACGGCGCGGCTCGAAGAGGGTTTTCGCATCCACCTTCATCGCCGCGAGCCCGCGCCGCCGCTGGAGATCGACTCGCTCAACTTCGAGGTGGGGTTCGCCGCGAGCGGCTCGGTGCGCCTGGAGCTCGAGGCGTGGCTCGCGAGAGCGCTCTCCGGCGTGCCGCGCGACACCGGCTTCGCGCGGCTGCCGCCGGTGCTGGGCCCCGCGGAGCCCGAGCCGAAGGGCGGCGCGCTCGCGGCCGCGGGCTCGCTGCGGGCGTCGTCGCGCGAGGCCGAAGGCCCGCTGCTGCTCGACAACCTCGCGCAGTTCCGCTTCTACTCGGGGTGTCTCGCCGCGGTCGCCCGCCGGGTCTCTCATTAGGGGGGAAGCGCGTCCCCCCGCTCACCCCCCGCTCCGCTCGCCGGAGTGGACCCCGAGCGCCAGCGAGGCGAAACGAAGCGGCCTCGGCCCGACGAGGGCGCTTCGTAATCCGGCTCGCTCCGCCGCCTATGGCTTCTCGCACCTCGACGACACCCGCTCACGCCCGTTTCGACCTGCGTGCTAGGGTCACGCCATGCTGGGCGACAGGCGCGAGTGGTTGCTGGTCCTGCTGCTGGCGCTCGCCCCCGTCCTCGCCTACGC
>Ga0335076_10002502_pt1 | contig 18302 bp, 20 predicted proteins | sample Lox_Sample_25_FD_206717 | JGI IMG/M metagenome (GOLD analysis project Ga0335076, IMG submission 206717) | Soil microbial communities from Loxahatchee National Wildlife Refuge, Florida, United States - Lox_Sample_2.5 | ecosystem: Environmental > Terrestrial > Soil > Wetlands | place: USA... | reverse complement strand
TTGAGATCACCGTCGCTTCGCCTCCACCGTAAGACAGTTTACTCCCGGCTACGCTTTTCTCGCGGCGAACGTATCCCATTCCGATTGGGGCGCCCAGCTTGGGTGAAAATCCGGCGCGGGTAGTGAACCCCACTTCTCTCCCTTCGTCGAGCAGAGGCGTTCCTGCTTCCGGCACCGCATCGCTTGCAAATTTCAGCGAGACGCGTACCCGGTTCACCTGCCCCCGCGACCTCACCCGTTCAACAATCTCCTGGCCCGTGTAACAACCCTTTGTGTAACTGATGTGGGAATCCTGCAAACCCGCTTCATGGGGAATCTGTTTTTCTCCAAAATCGTAGCCGAACCAGGGAATGCCTTGTTCCAGCCGCAACGAGTTCAATGCCAGATGACCCACTGGCCCGCCGCCATGCTTCCTCGCAGATTCCAGCAAGCGCTGCCACAAATCGGCAAGCTTTGCCCGTTCGGCAAGGAAATCCGCGCTTGGCAGACCTCCCGTGGAGCGACGAATAATCCGGCAGGGAATTGAGCCAACTGTGACGTCCTTGAACCCGAGTACGTCAAAATCACCAAGTTTGACTCCCGCGATCTCTTCCGTCGCTGCAGCGGCTTGCGGACCCTCCAACGCAAGAGTTCCAAGGCGGGAGGTTTCGTCGGTCAGAGTTACGTCGTCCATGATGATGTATTTTTCCAGCGCTGCCACGAGGTTTTCCCGGATCATGGCAAAAGAGATGCACAGGAGCCTATCGGCTTCCGCATACGTCTCGATCTCTGCCTGGATGTGCCCCTGTGGATTCAGAAAGAGCGACGCGATGCCGCAGCCAACGGCGAGATCTCTGATGTTGTTGGTCAGTATTGCGTTGAGATAGCGTGCCCTGTCCGGTCCGGTGAAGCCAAGATTGGCGCGATAATTCTTGTCAACCAGCGCCACGCTCTCTCTCGCCCAGCGATACTCACTCTGCCAGTCGCCGAAAGTGTCCGGCAGGGCGCAGCCGAACCACACACCAATTCTTGCGCCGGCATCGCTGTGGAGTTTCGCGAGAGGCGTTTCAATCGCGTCACCTGCTGCCATTCCTGAGCCCATTCGTGCTTTTAGTCTAACAAACAGTGGCCACTCGCAGTCGATCCGGGCCTTCCGCCGATGCTATACTTTTTTCATGCATCAGGTCGGACCTACACCGCATACTGACATGCCGCGCTTTATTCACCTGAGCTTGCCGGTCGGCATCCTGCAATGCAATTGCTCGATCATCGCCGATCCCATCACTCGAGAAGCTCTGGTGCTCGATCCCGGCGACGAAGTAACGCGGATCATGGACTTGCTCGGCAGGCACCGCCTCAATGTAAAGGCGATCGTCAGCACACATGCGCACATAGATCACGTAGGCGGCCTCCGTAAAATGTACGAATATACAGGGGCCCCGGTGTTGATGCACCGCGAGGACGTTCCACTGTATCAGGCCATGGAAGAGCAAGCCGCGTTTCTCGGTGTTGCTCCGCCAGAGTTGACGGAAGTGCACCAGTATCTCCGTGAGGGAGACACCTTGAGCTGGGGAAATCTTCGCGCTCAAGTGCTCCACACCCCTGGCCACTCGCCGGGTAGCACGTGCTTGTTTCTCCCCCCGGACGGAGGAAAGATCATCGTTCCCGCGCCGCAACTGTTCGCTGGAGATACGCTTTTCGCAGGGAGCATAGGACGGATTGATCTCTGGGGTGGTTCGGCGGAGGAGATGATGGATTCGTTGCGAAGCAAGATTCTGGAGCTTCCCGACGATACCGTGGTACATCCGGGACACGGCCCGGACACTACGATCGGCCACGAACGCCACACAAATCCATTCTTGATTGAACGATAGTCACTCGGGGCTTCGTTCGCGGGCTTGCCTTAGCTCTTCCATCACGGATTGTGTCAATTCCTTCGCGTGCGCCAGTTCCTGCGCGATGATGCGGATGTCCATCGCCGGCACCGCCGGATTTCGCTGGCTGGTGCAATAGACTCCATGCTGCCCAACCAGCACCAGTGCGTTTGTGAGCCGGTCCAATGCCACCGCAAGGCGGCCTCGCTCGTGCCCGAACATTTGTTCGTAGTGTTCCAGTTCATCCTTATATTCGGAGAACGCGCTCATCCCATCACTCCTTGCCGCAGACGGTAGCACTTCGGACACACCATTTCCGTGCGCAACTTTACCCCACCCGCGGCGCAGAACATAATCCGGTTTGATCCTGCTCGGGCGCGATTTGTGGAGTTTGGCGCTCATGCGGGTTTTGGCGCCCGAATCCCCGATAGGCTTGGGACGGGATGGGACGGAGTTGGCCTCGTATGCGACGTTCTGATCTGGTGCAGCATAAGGAAAAAGAAAAGGGAAGGATTACCCGCACTTCCCAGATCGTTTTTGGGGAGCGCCAGCACTTGCTGCGCGTGCTGGATTCGCTCGAGGGCACCGATCTGGGCATCGCCCGGTCACAGCTCGAGCGCCGGATGCTCGAAGAGCTGATTCATGCGCGTACCCGCGAACTCAATCACATCAATACGGCCTGGGATGAAAAGATCAGCCTGGTCCTCAGCGCGGACGCCAAACCCGAAATGCTCGAAAAGCTTGCAAAGCAAGCGCCCCAGGAAGACTTCTATCTGCTCCGCTTGATCAGCGAACATCCGCGCACCGGCGCGAAGACTCTGCAGAAACTGGCCAAGCATCCTTATGGAGCGATTCGTGAAAATGTCGCGCGCCATCCGAATGCCGACGCCCCGACGCTCACCTATCTGAGCAAGGACCGCACTCAGCCGCTGTGGTACCTGGTAGCCTTCAATCCGAACACCCCATCGCCGCTCCAGCGGCGTTTGCGGGATCGCCTGAAGCGTCTCGGGGAAGACCAGGTTTCCAAGTAACCCTTACTCGCCTTAATTGGACGGCACGCCGAGCTGCCAGAACAGAAAGCTCAAAATATCGGTTTGTTCGTCCACGATTTTGTTGACGGGACGCCCGCCGGAGTGGCCGGACTTCGTGTCGTAGAGGAGAAGCACGGGATTTTTGGATCCGGTATCCGCCTGGACTTCCGCCGTCATTTTTCTCGCGTGCAGCGGCGCAACCCGGGTATCTCCATCCCCGCTGATGAATAGCACTGCGGGATACTTGGTGTCTTTCACGACGTGTTGATAAGGCGAATAGGCATAGAGGTATGGGAACTGCGCGGGATTGTCGGCGCTCCCGTATTCCGGCACCCAGTACGGGCCATCTAGGAATTTTTGATAACGGAGCATGTCCAGCAGCGGGTAGCCGCAGACGACCGCCCGGAAAAGATCGGGCCGCTGCGTCATGGCCGCGCCGACCAGCAGTCCTCCGTTGCTATTGCCATAGATGGCGAGCTTCTCTGGATTCGTATATTTGTTGGCGATTAGATACTCGGCCGCCGCGATGAAGTCATCGAAAACATTCTGTTTCTTTCCAAGCATGCCATCCCGGTGCCATTGCTCGCCGAACTCTCCGCCGCCGCGCATGTTTGCTCGCGCCAGGATCGCACCGTGTTCTGCCCATAAGAGGAACATCGCCGAATAAGAAGGCGTCTCGTTCACATCAAAACCGCCATACCCTGTCAGGATGACCGGATTTGTCCCATCTTTCTTGAGGCCCTTGCGGTGGAAGAGAAACATCGGAACACGGGTCTTGTCCTTCGACGTGTACCATACCTGGTCCACTTCAAAAGCGTTCGGGTCGAACGGCGCTTTCGTCGCTGCCCAGACCGAGCTCGTTCCTCTCTTCGTGTCATAGCGAAAGATTGTCTGCGGCGCATTGAACGTCTCGAAGTTATAGAAAATTTCCGGGCTGGACCATCTGGCCTCAATGCCCTCCACACTTCCCAGCGAAGGCAACTTCACGTCCGTTTCGTCCTTGCCATTGGGATCCAGAAGTTTCATCTCCGAGGTGGCATCTTTGACGTAGAGCGCAACAAAATTGTTCCCCGCAGCCCGGAATCCTTCCAGGCGATCTTTCGATTCTGGAACAAACTCCCGCCAGCGATCGCGAGCCGGATCCTTCATGCTCACGGCGTAGACATGCCATTGCGGCGCTTTCCAGTTCGTGAGCAGATACAATTCGCTTTTCCCCATGTCCGGGTAGAAGTTCGCGTCAATCCCTTCCACGACCGGAACGACGGGACCTCGCTCTTGCAAATTCTGCAGGTAGATATCCGACTTTCCGCTGGAACCATACCCTATGTAATACAGAAGATAATTCCCGTCCTCGGAAAGTTCGACCGCTAGAATCTTGTCCTTTCCCAGGCCCTGCCCGTAAATCATCTTTTCGCTGCCACTGTCTGTGCCCATTTCATGGTAAAAGGCGCGCGGCCCTCCCTCTGTCGTCCGCGCATAATACACGCCCTTTCCGTCGGGGGTGGGTTCGACTCCAAAGTACGTTGCCCGCGAAAACTGGTCGGGGAGTTCCTTGCGGGTGTCAACGTTCAGAACGTGGACGGTAACTTCATCCTGGCCGCCCTGTCGAATCCCATAGAAAAGCATTTTGCCGTCATGACTGATGCCTTCAATCGTCACACTCGTCGAATGGTCTTTGCTCATCGGCAGAGGGTCGACGAGCAGTTCCTCTGTTGCTTCCGAGCCCATACGCACATAGATCTGCGATAAGTCCTGGTCGGCGCCACGTTTCATAAAGAAATACCGCCCGCCCCGCTCCGTTGGCAGTTGGAAGGTATCTGTGTGCAGGAGTTCCGAAAGACGCTTGCTCACTTCCGCGCGGCCCGGCAATCCGGAAAGCGCCGCCGCCGTGCATTTTTGCTCTTCTTCGATCCACGTCCGCGTCGCAGGGCTGTCTTGATTTTCAAGCCAGCGGTACGGATCAGCGACAACCGTGGAACCGTAAGTATCCTTTACGTCGTCCGCGCGCGCGGTTGGCGGGCATTTCGCTCCATCTTGGGGCGAAGGAGCCGCTCGAAGCACCCCAGGGAAGCCAACAAGAAATAACGTGGCCAGCCATCGCCATGGCCGCATTCCTCGAGTGCAAGTTTCTCCAAGCCGCGCGTACACTTTCATTTTTCCTCCTTGAAGTTTAGATCGCTGTGGTTTGTTCTGGATTTCCCAGCGAGACTTTACCATATTGGCCCAGCATTACGGCCCGCCTCGCTCGGCGCGGCAACCGTGTAGAATGCTGCGTACACAAAATCAACAATGGCCGACTCACCTTCCCGCCAGCTTAAGCCGAAGCTCGCCGTTCTCGACGCGGCCGCCTTCTGCCGCGCCCGTCCAGTTGCCATACTTGTCCTTTCCGTACTTATTTTAGTTCCATGCTTCTGGCATTCTCAGATCGAAGCCGGCGACCTTGCCAGCCACTCCTACAATGCCTGGCTCGCACAGTTAATCGCCAAGAACCAAGCACCAGGCCTTTACGTCGTTCACCAGTGGGACAATGTTCTTTTTGATCTCAGTCTCTTCCACCTTGGAAATCTCATCGGCCTCCACGCCGCAGAGAAATTCCTCATCTCCGTCGGGGCACTCAGCTTTTTTTGGGGAGTCTTTGCATTCCTCTCGGCAATTTCGCGCCGCCCCCCATGGATTCTCACGCCCTGCATTGGCATGCTCACCTATGGCTATAGCTTTAGCATGGGATTCATCAATTATTGGCTCTCGCTTGGCCTTGCCTGTTGTGTTCTGGCCATTCTCTGGCGGGGCGGCATCGGGAATTGGCTTTGTGCAGCGCCTCTCGCCACACTTGTCTTCATGGCTCATCCAATCGGCTTCCTTTGGACGGTCTGTACGCTCGTTTATGTTTTCGTCTGGCGCGTCATTCCAGAGCGTTGGCGCTTCACGCTCCTGATTTTGGCCGCCGTGTTCCTTTTCGGAATTCATCTTTTCGTCCTGCATCATGCTTCGTTTGACGCAAGTTGGCCCGACAATCCTTTCTACCTCCTCAACGGGTCTGACCAACTGATCCTCTTTGGACGCCGCTATGCCTTTCTCTCATACGCAGCGCTCGCTTGGGGCATCCTCTGCTTTGTCGTGGACGGCCCATGGCCTCTTCAGGGAAGGGAAGCGGTGTCGGCCCCGATTTACCGCCTGACTCTCGAACTTTACGGCATCGCGTTCTTTGCGACCTCCTTGCTCCCGGAAAACCTCCACAGCAGCCTCTATGCTGGCTGGATTGGCTTGCTTGTCTCCCGCCTAACGGCCATCTCCGCCATTCTTGGCCTCGCGGTCCTAAGCTGCGCGCGCCCGAGGAAATGGATTTTTGCCGGATTTCTTGTTTGCGCCGCCGTCTTCTTCACCTTTGTGTATCAGGATACCGGCGCGCTCAACCGCGTCGAAGCGAACGCTCGGCGTGTAGTCGCCTCGCTCCCCTATGGCACTCGGGTCATCCCTTATCTCAATCCCCCCGACGGCTGGCGCGTCGAATTCATTTTCCACGTCGTCGAGCGCGCCTGTATTGGCCATTGCTTCAGCTTTTCCAATTACGAGCCTTCTTCCGGTCAATTTCGCATTCGCGTTTGCCCCGGCAGCCCCCTCGTTACAGCCTCCTCCGACGACGCCGAAGCCATGGCTAGCGGCGATTACATCGTGCAGGACTCTGATCCGCCTCTCACTGTCATCTACCAGTGCGATGATGATGACTTCACGAAGCTCTGCGCCGCCCCGCTGCACCCCGGCGATTCCACCCAGACCCCCACACTCGACTCCGGCGACAACTGATCCTCGTTCGCTCTCATTCTTGCAAAAAGACAAATTGGCTCTTGTACCAGGTCAATCTCTGGTAGAATTGGCTCCTGGTGAGAGACAATGCTGCCCCTGCATCTTCAGCCGCAAAGCCACGTTCCCCTGTACGTCCAGCTCCGGGATCAGCTTCGCGCGCTCGTCCATGCGGGGGATCTGCGTCCCGGCGACCGAATCCCCGCAAGCCGCGAGCTGGCAGCTCTTCTTGGGATCCACCGCACGACCGTAGCCAACGCTTATGCCGAACTTGAGTCGGAGGGCCTCATCCAGGGCCACGTGGGCCGGGGCACCTTCATCAAGGGCAATGGTAACGGATTGAAAATTTCGCCTCCGCCTCCCGCAATACCAAACGGCGCGGAACGTATTCGCTGGGAGCTGCTTTTCGCGGACGAACGCGGCGAAGAAATCCTCAGCCGCCTCTCCGCCAGTGCTCCTGACGATGCGCTTTCCTTTGTGATGGCGTGCCCCGCGGAGGAGTTTTTCCCCGTGGACGAGCTGCAGATGTGCGTCAACGCGGCGCTGCGGCGTGAAGCCCGGGAAGTTCTGAGCCTCGGCCCTTCGGACGGCTATCCGCCACTCAAGGAAGCTTTGCTCGAACTTCTTCGCGGCGAGGGCATTTCGGCGAAGGACGAAAATCTTTTGATCACCGACGGTTGTCAGCAGGCTCTCGATCTCATCAGCAAAGCCTTTGTCCGCCCGGGCGATTCCGTGATTCTGGAGAATCCCGCCTATCCCGGAGCGGTTGCGATCTTCAATGGCACACGTGCCCGTTGCCTCGGCGTTCCCGTTCGCACTCAAGCCGAACCCGATAAGGCTCTTGGTCTTGACCTCGAAGTGCTGGAAGCCACGTTGGCCGCGAATCGCATCAAGCTCATTGTGCTCACTCCCGATTTTCAAAACCCCACGGGCACCTCCATGCCTCTCGCTTCGCGCCGCAAGGTTCTCGAATTGGCCTCTCGCTATCAGGTTCCTGTGGTTGAAGACCACATCTACGCCCGCCTGCACGCATGGGAAGAGCGCATCCCCTCGCTCAAACAGCTCGACCGCTCGAATCTCGTTATCCACATAGACAGTTTCGCGAAGGTGGCATTTCCAGGCCTTCGCGTAGGCTGGATCGTTGCTCCCCCCGCAGCCATCGAACGGCTTCGCCAGGTAAAACAGACCACCGATCTGCACACGGACCAGCTCGCTCAAGCCACGCTTGCCGAATTTCTCCGCCGCGGCCTCTTCACCAAACATCTTGCGAAAATGCGCAAAGTCTATGCTTCGCGCCTCCAGGCACTGGACGAAGCGCTTCGTCGTCACATGCCTGAAGGCACGCGCTGGACTCTTCCCGAAGGCGGCATGTGTATCTGGATCGAGCTCCCGCCTGGTTTTGACGCCAGCGAACTGCTCATCCATGCGAAAGAGCGGGGAGTTATTTTCGCGCCGGGCCGCTATTTCTATGTGCAGGGCCCGCTGCCGAATACCTTGCGTCTCGGTTTTGCCAATCTGGACGAGAAGCAGATTGCCCGCGGCACGGCCACTCTCGCCGAGCTTCTGCGCATCGAGATGCGCAAACGCCAGCGTGGCGTCCGCCGTGCGGAACGCAGCCGTGTCACTCTCGTCTGAACGAATGGGAACGGCGCTCAAACTTGAGCCTAAGCCGGACAATCACTGCTTCGGCTGCGGCGGCGCGAATGATGCGGGCATGAAGCTGGCCTTCGATCTCGATGTGGACGAACGGCGCGTTCAGGGCCGCTTCGTTCTGGGCGAGAGATACGCGGGCGGCGCCGGATTCGCTCACGGAGGAATCATTGCTGTGCTGCTGGACGAAGCCATGGGAAAAATTTCCAAGCTGAACGGCGAGCGCGCGGTTACCGCCGAGATGACGATCGAGTACAAGAAACCGGTTCCGGTGAATGCAGAAATTCTCGTCGCCGGCTGGCAGGAAGACGAAAAGGGCAGAAACCGTTTTCGCGTCGGCGAGATTCGCGACGCGCGGGGCAATTTGCTGGCTCGCGGCCGCGGGCGCTTCGTGGTGATCGGAGAAAATCTCGCGGCTTCCTAGGGTTGTTGGAAACGAGATTCAGTTCGCAAGTCTTTTCATCGAGGAGAGAACGTCATGGACGCAACGAAAGTGAACGGCAGCGGGAACGGGAACTCTGGCAGCAGCACCAACGAATGGCGGGTGAAAGTTGGCCTCGCCGAAATGCTCAAAGGCGGCGTCATCATGGACGTGACCACCGCGGAGCAAGCCAAAATCGCGGAAAAGGCCGGCGCTTGCGCCGTCATGGCGCTCGAACGCGTTCCCTCGGACATCCGCAAAGAAGGCGGCGTGGCGCGCATGGCCTCCATCAAAATAATTCGCGAGATTATGAATACCGTGACTATCCCCGTCATGGCCAAGGTCCGCATCGGCCATTTCACCGAAGCGCAGGTCTTGCAGTCTTTGGAAGTGGACTTCATTGACGAAAGCGAAGTCCTCACCCCTGCCGACGAGGAAAATCACATCTGGAAGCACGATTTCCGCGTGCCGTTTGTTTGCGGCGCGCGCAATCTGGGTGAGGCTGTCCGCCGCATCGCCGAGGGCGCTGCGATGATCCGCACCAAGGGGGAAGCTGGTTCCGGCAACGTGGTGGAAGCGGTCCGCCACATGCGCGCCATCGTCAGCCAGATGAAGAAGCTCACCACTCTGCGTGACGACGAGCTCATGCGCGAAGCTAAGGAGCTCGCTGCTCCGCTCGACCTTATTCGCGAAATTGCCAAGACCGGCAAGCTGCCCGTCCCGAATTTCTCTGCGGGCGGCATCGCCACTCCCGCCGACGCCGCATTGGTTCGCCATCTCGGCGCAGAAGCCGTTTTCGTCGGTTCCGGCATTTTCAAATCCAGCGATCCTGATGCGCGCGCCAAAGCCATCGTCAAGGCCACCACTCATTTCGAAGATCCCAAGGCCGTCCTCGAAGCGCACGAAGAACTGGGAGAAGCGATGAAGGGAATTGATGTCCGCCAGTTGGAAGAGAAGGATCTTCTCTCCACGCGCGGCTGGTAATTGGCTTCCGTGCTCTATCCGCAGGGGCACGATACATCGTGTCCCTTGACGGTTTCTAAGGGGTAAACCACATTGAAAATTGGAATCCTCGCCGTCCAGGGTGATTTCGCCGCTCATGCCGCCATGTTGCGTCAACTCGGCTCTGAACCCGTCGAAATCCGCACGCCCGCGCAGCTCGAGGGTTGTGACGGCCTCATCCTCCCTGGTGGCGAAAGCACCACGCAACTGCAGTTTTTGCAGGAAGAAGGCCTCTTTGACGCCGTCCGCAGATTTGCCGCGGAAGGCGGCGCGATCTTTGGTACGTGCGCAGGCGCCATTCTTCTTGCGACGGAAGTGAAGCATCCACATCAACCCTCCCTCGGCCTGCTGGATATGACCGTCCTCCGCAATGCTTACGGCCGCCAGTTGTCCAGTGACGTTTTTTTTGGTCCCTGCAAATTGACTTCCCGGCCCATGGAAATGGTCTTCATCCGCGCTCCCATCATTGAGCGCATTGGCCCTGGCGTCGAAGTTCTCGCCGAATTCGGTGGCAATCCCGTTCTCGTTCAAAATGGAAACATCATGGCGGCTACGTTCCACCCCGAGCTTACTTCGGATTCCACGGTCCACGGACGCTTCCTCGCTCTTGCGCGCCAGCGCATTCCACAATCGTCAGCCGCTCGTTAACCTGGGAGCCTGCGAAAAAGTCTCCCTGCAGCGCGGCGCATCCCGCTCATTTGCGGTATTCTGATTTGTCAGGGATCGCTCGATGCCAGCCCCTCCCAAACTTCGCGTTTTGTTTGTCTGTATCGGCAATTCGTGCCGCAGTCCCATGGCGGAATCCATCGTCCATCGCGAAGCAATAGATGTGATCGAGCCCACGAGCGCGGGTCTGTTCCCGCTGGGTTTCATCGCCGAGTTGACCATCCGAACTCTGCAGCGGAACGGCTGCCCAACGCATGGGCTTTCGTCCAAGCCGGTCACTCCGTCTCTATGGAATTCTGCCGATCTCGTGATCAACATGTCCGGCCACGAAAAGCAGCGGGCCTTCAGCCCTTCCGAAAAGGTCGTGGACTGGCATGTCGAAGATCCTTATGGCGCAGATCCGGCGGTTTATCAGAGAATCTTCGATGAGATCGCCGAGCGCGTTGTGGATCTCGCTGCCCGGCTCAGGATCGAACGGCGCGGCTTCAGCGCTCAGGGGCCCGGTGCAAGTGAGGAATCTCGTTGAAACGCGATAAGACCAGCGTCTCGCAGGAAGATTATTTGAAGGCCATTTGGGAGATGCTTGAGGAGAACCACGTTCCCATCAGCGCTCGCCTTGCCGAAGAATTGGACGTCACTCCTCCCGCAGTGACTGCTGCCCTCAAGCGCATGACGCGCGACGGCCTGGTTCGAGCACACAGTTCCGGCCGCATTGACTTGACGGCCAAAGGCCGCCAGGTCGCCCAGCGCATGGCCCTCCGCCATCAGCTTGCCGAAATGCTCTTGACGGACGTCATCGGCCTCGCCTGGTCGAAAGCTCACGGCGAGGCCGAACGCCTCGAGCACGCCATCTCTCCGGAGGTCGAGGCGCTTCTCGTAAAGCGTTTCAGCAACAAGAAAAGCTGCCCGCATGGCGTTCCTCTTCGTGGCGGAATCGCTCAGTTGCGCAAGGATGGAGCGGTACTTTTGTCCGATCTGCGCGCCGAGGATGAGGCCGAAATCATCTGTGTATATGAAAAAGATCCGAAGTTTCTGGACTTTCTCGAAAATCTCCAGCTTCGTCCCGGCACCAGCGTAAAGGTGCAGAAGCACGAATATGACGAGACCATGACCCTCCGCGCCTCCGGTCGCACCATCCATCTCGGCAAACCCGCCACCTCGCGCATCTGGGTCCGCCGCCTGGCCGCCTAGACGCCCCGCGGGCTCCTCATCCCCGCTCGTCCAGCAACGCCTTCAACCTCGCAAAACCTGTTCGGCTCACAGGCAATCGCGCCCCGCTTGCAAGAATTGCCAGCCGGCTTTCCTTTCCATAAGGCTCAATCCGCGCCACCCGCTCCAGATTCACGAGATACGACCGGTGAATCCTCACGAATAATTTTGGGTCGAGCGAAGCTTCCAGGCTCGCAATCGTTTGCTGCTTCAAATGCTTTTTGCCCTCGCTCGCGAGCGCCACGTAATCGTCCTGGGCTTCGGCATAATCCAGTTTCGCCACCGGAATCAGCGTCACCTTGGTTCCGTCCTTTACCACCAGCCGTTCCGCAAATTGCCCCGTTGGCCTCGCCGCCGCGGAAAGTTCTGTTGCGCTCGGTTTCTTCTCACCGATCCTGTTCTTCGCGCGCTCGATCGCCGCATCGAATCTTTCCTTGCCCACGGGCTTGAGCAAGTAATCCACCGCATGCACTTCAAACGCCTTCATCGCAAACTCGTCGTAGGCCGTCGCGAAGATCACCGCTGTATCTGGTTCGATCAATTCCAGAACGTCGAATCCCGTCAATTTAGGCATCTGCACGTCCAGAAAGAGCAAATCCGGCTTAAATTCCGCCACCGCCTTCACCGCTTCGAACCCGTTCGCGCACTCACCTACGACCTCGAACTCGGGATGCGCCGCCACCAGCTCGCGGATCACGTGCCGCGCTAGTTCTTCGTCATCCACGATCAGCGCACGCAGTTTTTTGCTCAGCGTTTTGCTCACGGTCTCTCCTCGACTTCGGCCGGCATCGTCAGATTCACCCGGAACACGTCCTCGTCCGCCGTCGCCCGCAGGCTCGCCTCTTTCCCATAACGTGCTTCCAGCCTCTCCTGCACGTTTCGCAAGCCCACCCCGCCCTTTCGCGAATGCGGCGCATCGGGATCCATCGAATTTTCCACCACGATTGCCAGCCTTCCGCTGTGATTCGCGGCCGTCAGCTTTACGATCCCTCCGTCCGTCAACTTCGCGATCCCGTGTCCCACAGCGTTTTCCACCAGCGGTTGCAACAGCAGCGTGGGAACCAGGCAGCGCATCGCATTCTCCTCAATTTTCATTTCCGTGTTCAGCCTTGCTCCAAACCGCACCTTTTCGATCGCCAGGAATCTTTCCAGCAGCCCCAGTTCCTCGGAAAGCGGAATTTGCACCTGTTCTCCCAGCTTCAACGTCGTGCGCAGAAAATCCGCCAGCAGCAGGCACATCTCCCTGGCGCGCGAGGGATCAATACTTGTGAGTGCGCTGATCGAATTTAGGCTATTGAACAGAAAGTGCGGATTAATCTGTGCCTTCAGCGCCTTCAATTCCGCGTCCCGCGCCAGGACGCTCGTTTCCAGCGCGCGCGCCTCCGCTTCGTGCGAAGCCGCCACGGCCAGCACGACGTAGTGCGAAGCCACCGAAAGCAAATACAACAAAATTCCCGCGCCAAAGACCAGCGGAAGCTCTGTGCTGAACCGTTCGTAGAGTCCCGCAAAACTGGAAGTCTGCGAAAGGGCGTAAGTGAGCCCTCGCGCCAGCTCCATCCAGACAAAACTCAATACCACCGCGGCGGCAAGGTGCGTCAACCAGATCCGCGACAAGCTCGTTTTTTCGACGGGCGCGAATCGGCAGGAGTACCAGGCCGAAAGACACACGAACTGGTACACCGCGCACAGCGCCAAAATCACCACACATGCTTCAAACCATCCAACCTGTTTTGTGGAAACGACCAGGTAGACCAGCAGCGCCGCAACCGGAACCCAACCAGCCAGGTAAATCCCAAAGTTCCTTCGTCTTCCGAGAATCGGATGGATCGTGCGCACTTAGTTCCGAATCTCCACGCCTCCAAAGACGGACGCGCCTTTCACGATAAGCGTTTTTTTCTGCGGGCCGCTTGAGTCGCTCACCCCGTGGTACCTGGTCGAGTCCGTGAACCCGCCAAAAATCCCCTGTCCTTCCGACGCCACAAACCACGTTTCTGGCACGCGTATCTCAATCCCTCCAAACACCGCATTCACGACCAGCACTGCTTCGTCCCCGTCGATTTCCGCGTCTCTCAGGTCAATCTCGATTCCCCCAAAAATCGAATCGAGTTGCCCGCCCTTGAAATTCTTGCTGTTCACCCGCTTTTCCACTCCTCCAAAAACCACGTGCTCGTTCAGCGTCGTTCGTGGATCTCCTCCACCCTTTCCCCAATCCGGCAAATACCTCCGCGCCTCGAAGGATCCCCAGATCATGAAGATGCCCGCAGCAATCAGGACTGCGGGCCAGATGTCCCCCCAGTGAAAGTGCGCGACTCCCAGTTGGTCAAGCTGAAGCACCACACCGATGAACGCGATGAACGCGCCCCAGGCCCGTTGGCCGCAGGAAAACATCTTTCTTAAGCCCACGAAGACAACGATCAACGGCCAGAACTTCCAAAATCTATCCGCATACACTATCCCGAAGTGGTCCAGCAGGATCAGCGTTCCCACCACGATCAGCACGCCGCCCCACATCGCGCGCCAAGTATTGCCCGCGCGCCCTCCTGCGCCAGTTGCGTGCGCCCTCATCTTTGCGTCAATCCGGTCTTGGACGCGATCCTTGATGTCCTGTTCTAGCGACATTCGTTCTTCCTCAATTCCTCTCCTGCGCGGCACGCCTCATTAACTTCGTCCCCGCCGCCACCAGTGCCAACGGCCAGCATAATACCAACACATCCACCGAACCCGCGAGCATTGCCGAGTGATTCCACGCAATCCCGTTCACCACGCGCAACAGCTCCATCCCAGCCGCCGCAAGCCATCCCAGGTGCCCAAAGATCTCCCACGCACTCACCAGTTGAACCAGCCCGTAAAGTATCTCTCCCGCAAAGAAGATCGTCCCCATGGCCACCAGCCCCTTTCCTAGCGCTTGATTCTGTCCCGACGCTGCTTTTCTCTCTCCCACCATTTCGCCCTCCAGCCTCGGTCTTGCCCTCAAAACGAGGCCAGACTACCCGTACCTCCTTGACGGCACACGAGCTATTCGGCCAGCCGTCCTTACATACCGGCGAATGCCGGGTTCCGCCGGGTGTCTGGGGAAGGGAACCCGCCCATGGCGAACATCACGGACTCTGAGTTTTTATGAAATTCCGCATTCCCCCTTGAAATTCTCCACAGCTCGGACTACCGTATCGTCCACAGAACGATCACTTCCCATCATCGCTGATTTGGCCTGCGAGGAGGAACTTGGGATGACTCCACGAGGGATTGGCATCTCTCGCGTCCGTAAAGAACGCTGGCGCTGGCTTCTCTATGTGGCTATGGCGATTGGAGGCGCTCTTCTCACTTTCGCTGCGGCCCGCGCCGAGCAGAAAGCCTCCGATGACGCCACCTTCCGCAAGCTAACCAGTGCCTATTGCGCCGCATGGAGCTCCGGCAACCCCGACGCTCCCGCCCGCTTCTACGCGAAGGATGGCGACCTCGTCTTCTATGATCTCGCGCCGTTCTCCTACCACGGCTGGAAGCAGTACCGCGAAGGCGTCCAGAAGGAATTTTTCAACCCGAATTTTGTGAGCGGCAGCCTCACCGCAGGCAAGGACCTCAGAGTCGTCCGCCGCGGCAACATCGCCTGGACCACCGTCTCCATGCATTTCTCTGAAAAGACAAAAGACGGTAAAGCAACTGAAACAGAGATTCGCTATACCGGCATCTGGGAGAGGCGGGGCTCTCATTGGCTTTTGGTCCATGAACACCTGTCTGCTCCCATGGAATAACCTTTGAGGCTTGTACTGGCCTGCGCAGGCGGGCTTGCAAACCATATACCGGAAAGGAGTAACGTTTTTAGCTAGGACGCCCGTATCCCCGAACGTTCGTCCGCTCTGCGTGGGATTATGTGGAACACGTTGCGCTACTACTGGATCGTCGCTCGAGGCTACCGCTTCACGCCCTGGAAAAGCCCGTACCTCCGCTGGCGCTTTGAAACCTTTCTTGGCAAGGAAGCGGACGATTTGACTGCTTCCAAGTTTTTCCGCCTCAGCTGGAAATACCGCAAACAACTGAAATCCTTCGTGGACTGGGCTGCCGAGCGCCGCCGCTTCCAGCGCGGCGCCCGCCATAAGCACGCGTGAAACACGCTATTTCTGCTTTTCAAGAGGCGGATTCCAGACCGCTTCTGCCCCTTTGCCGTTCGTACGGTCGTTCAGCCGGCGTGCCTCCTCCTCCTGGCTTGCTTCTCGCCCTCCAAAATTGTCTCGAATTTCATGGCCTCGCCATTCCTTTTCGATCGATCTCCCCGCGAGCTAGTATCCCGGCCTTCCTCGAACTCAAATAATTTTCTGATCGCTCAATCCGAAGGCCCTGGGAATTCTATTGAGATTCTGGTTCCCGCGGTATCAGAAGGATCCGCTTGACCTGGTTTCGGTTGAGGTGTTGCACCGTCCCGCCGACACGCACTTCTACTTCCGTCGCAGACATCGACAGCACGTCTCCGCTTACGACCGTGCCGTCTCGAAGTTCAAGGGTGTCATGCGTGGACGATCCCAATTCATAGCTGACGCTGCCACCGGATACATCGTTCTGAGTGATCTCCAGGGGGAAGGTTCCTGGACTGAAACCTTCTTTGCTGAAGGCCAACAAGTGCTTCCCAGGTGCAACCTCTACGATCTCTGGGGTAGTCCCCCCGGGCGTTCCATCTATCTTGAATTCTGCTCCCTGGGGCACTGAATTCACGGTAATCGAAATTCTCTTTGGCGGTAGATATCCTTGTAGTTCTTCGGGGAGCGACCGGGGAACGAAGTCCATTGAGCTAATGCTCCCTGATGCCGGTATGAACGCCTCGAATTTGGTTTCTTGTCCTGGGCCAAGATCATCCACATCAATCTCTGACGATCCGATCCTTACCCTGTCCTTATCATAAAAATAGAACATGAATTCGGCCTTGGAGATCTTCTTGTTCCACAAATTCCGGATCGTGACCTCGGAGGTGTAGTCGTGTCTGTCTCCGGCGGAGACACTCTCTTTAAATTTGCTGAAGCTAAATCGCACAACCGGCTGTGCCGCCGAGGGCCATACGAACACCGGCAACCAGCCTTTATTTGCTGCAGCCGTCGCCACAAGGACGAGACCCAGCATCCACGGTAACGGTTTGTACAGGCGCATGGATTTCATCATTCGATATTATAATCGGTCGGATCTTTTTCTTGCCGGCAAAATTGTCAGAGATCACTTCAGTCTTCCGAACGCCGAGAAGGCCATCGGCGGCCCCGCGAACAAAGGTGAGTCGCGCCTTCGGACCGCCCGATCCCGCCCCAACCCAAGCAACCTCTGGCACAGTCCAGCATCTTTCCCGCTTCCTCTTGTCTTCCGCATGCCATAATACCGGCCTCATTTCGCTCGCGTGGAGGCAACGTCCATGCCCAACGGCAAAATCTGCTACCTGGAAATCCCTGCCACAGATCCGGAAGCCTCTTCGCGCTTCTATTCTCAGGTTTTCGGCTGGCAAATCCGCCATCATGGCGACGGCGCCCCCGCTTTTGACGACGCCACCGGCTACGTCAGCGGCATGTGGGTTACCGGCCGTCCGCCGTCCCGCGAAGCCGGTCTCCTCACTTCGATCATGGTGGACAGCATCGAAGACACCTTTAAGAAAATCACCGCCGCCGGCGGCAAAGTCGCCAAGCCGTTCACGCCCATCAGCCCCAATGGCGACGCTTTCGCCTGGTTCTTCGATCCTGCCGGCAATCTCCTCGGCCTTTACCAGGAATCCCGCCGCTGACCGCTCACTTCGGCTCGTGAGATGGAAACTAAAACACTCCCGGCACCAGCCGGTATCGCGTCTTCGCGCAATACGCTTCATACCCTGCCAAATTCTTCTTTAAGAATTTTTCTTCGTCTGTCAGACGCCACACAATCAGCAGCACCATCGGTACACAAAACAGCATGCCCCAGACCGATCCTAACGCCACCGGCACGCCGAGGAGCATCACCAGCACCCCCGCATACATCGGGTGCCTCACATGCCCATAAGGCCCCGTGGAAATCACACTTTGTCCCGTATCCACCTGGATCACCGATGCTGCAAAGCTGTTTTCCCGAAAAACGAAATACACAAGACACATTCCTAGCGCCACCAGCGCATCTCCCGCCGCCACCGCCCAGATCGGCACGCGCGACCATCCGTAGCGATGATCAAACCCCGGAAAAATCACCAGCGCGATAAACACGAGCATGATCAGCCTTTGGATAATTTTCTGGCTCTTTTCCTTCTCCGCGCTCAGGCCGCTTTTCATCCGCCGTTCGATCAGCGCCGGGTCCTTTTTCAAGAAGTGCATCGTGAGCCATGCGTTCGAGGCCGCGAACACGGCCCAAAAAGTCCATCCCTGCCAATACCGCAGGGACCATGCCGAAAGGCACAGTGCCGCTGCCATGATCAACGCAAAAAAGCCGACCCCCAGAAACGCCCTCATTCCCAGCGATCGCTTTTTCGCCATTCCAGTATCCTAACTGAAGAAGGATTCGGGCGGTCTCTTCGCCTCGCGCTTTAGGCCATTCTAGAACGAAGTTCTCGCGGCACTTCATCACCGCGTGGCTCCTTCACACTCCAAAATTCTGTCCCTATACCCAGCGCCCTTCCCGTTGTATAAAGCTCGGTGCGTTCCTTGCGGTCCCCAGGTCGCCCTAAGTCTAGTTATCGGC